>WNFX01006100.1_pt1 | contig 11530 bp, 11 predicted proteins | sample 5400111 | NCBI WGS metagenome assembly WNFX01 (sample SAMN13153363, study PRJNA577476) | soil metagenome | isolation source: 40 cm soil or saprolite under grassland replicate 1 | place: USA:California | collected 2016-06-15
TTTAATCAGCCGACATCGACCGTGCTGAACGTGCGACCCGGGCAAACATATGTGTTCACCGCAGTATGGCAGGACTCTGATCGCGTTGCCCTCGTTCCATCAGCCCTACCTCCGGGACAGTCCTACTGACTTGCTGAAAGCGAAAGCGGGTCTGCGTGGTAGATGCTGCCCGGTCCGCTAGTCGGACGGACTCGTGCTTTGGCAAATTGCGGTGCGACCTGCGACACAGCTGTCGTTTCTTCGGTTTTAAGGGCAGCTATTTTATCTTTGCCAGAATGTTTTCCATCTCATTCCGGCGGAAGGCGCGCAGGGTATGACTTTTGACATTGCCGAGTGAACCGATCTTGAGCATGAACGCGCTCATTGTCTCATCATTCGGCGCATCGACTACGACGACAGCGTCGTAAGCGCCCATCGTCCAATATTCCTCCACGATTTTCATTCCCATTTTCTCCGCCTCCGCGACCGCGGCGTCGCCGCGTTTTACGGTGTCCTTGATGTTACGAATACCTTGGTCTGTAAACTGAATCAGAATGACGTGAGTAGCCATCGTATATCACTCCTTTCGTTAATTGTAGGCAAAGATTATCGATGCTTGGTGTCTTTGCAAAGCGGGAGCGAGGCGTTGAAGCCAAATCTGCAAATAATTCTTTCGCAATTCGCTGCGGAGTGTTGAAGTCACAATTGATGGAACCGAGTGAAGCTCTCAGCACGGCGGCGCAGATTGCCGTGGCGCTTGCCGGTTTTGCGGGCGTGGTGGTCGTTTTTCGCCGTGAATCGGTTCACGACTGGTCGACGATCGACAAATTCCGACTCCGGCTTCTGCTTATGAACTCAATTCTTCCACTTGCCCTTTGCATGCTTGGGCTGCTTTTCTTAACGATTAAACCCCCGCCCGTAGACATCTGGAAGTGGTGCAGCGGATTCGCATTCGTCGTTTCCGTCCTATTCGCGGTTACGAGCATCACGACCTTTCGTCGCCTCGGTCTGCGCGGATTACAAAGCTACGGGCGCGCTACGCACTTCGTGTTTTATCTGTTCGGGACGCTTGGGAGCGCAGTAACGTTGTTGCAGCTCTACAATGTCATCTCTCTCGGAGTGTTTTGGCCCTTCTTCACTGGAATTGTCTTCCAGCTTACCACTGCCATGTTCCAGTTTATGCGAATAATTCTCAGCTCGCCGTAATGGCGCTGGCGGTTAACCTCCAGGATGACGAACGTCCCAGCGAGATATCCCTACCCCGCTGGTTCGGTGTCATGCAGGCGACCATAGTCGACACTGAGCCGTCCCGGTTCCAATTCGGTGTAGATATCAACGAAGCGTTCGCCGAAACGGATGTCGTGCCAGCTATAATCCTTCTGTATTTGAACCGGAGCAGCAATCACTGGATCGATTCCGACCACTGACACGAGAAACAGAACACGACTGGCTTCGAGCGATTCAGGAGTCGCCCCGAAGAGCGGGCTCTTTTCATCGATTGTATGGCGCAGAGTCAATGCCGCAGGGAACACCGTCAGTCGATCAAAATGCAATTTCAGAACATAAAAATACCTGAAGTCTCCACCTTCGAGCAATGGCTCATCACGCGAAAACATGATTCGAAACTCGGCTTCGACCATGCTGTGTTGATTTTCGTTGCCAACACGCACCATCAGCGTGGGGCGGCCATTCAGGGGCGCGATCACGATTGACTGGCTAAAGACGACGCGCGCAATCGGTCGCGAGAAGCGGACAAAAATCAATCCGGTCATGACCGCGAGCAAAAACACGCCGGTCATGATTTCGATTGTGCTGATGATGTGACCGTAGAGCGTTTGCGGGTACATGTGCCCGTAGCCCACAGTGGCCAGCGTTTGGATGCTGAAGAAAAAGCAATCGAAAAACCAATGCCCACCAGTGCTGCCGGCGATGCTGTCTTGCTGCAGACTGTAAAGAGCGGCGAAGAGCAGATTGAGCCCGATATAAACAATGGCCACGAACACCGCGAATCGCGGCCAGTTTAATCCCAGCAGCCAGCGATAAACATCGCGCCATCTCCAGGCATCAGTATTAACTTTGACAAACTCGACCTGACCCGCGCGAATGGAAACGTGACTGGGCTTTCTCCTCATCTTCATCGAATCTGCAGTCACGACAGCTCGTCAACAAACGCAGCGATGGCTTTGAGAATCTTTTGATCGATACCGCTCTGCGTTTCGCCTACTCGATCGAGCTCGCGTTTGGGGACCCGCAAGGAATGGTCGCCGCCTTCAACGAGATGCAAAACGCTTGGCGCGCTCATTTCGGCGCGAACGCGCTCCAGAAGATCTAGCGGACAAAGCGAATCGCGCGTGCCTTGCACAAAAAGGATCGGTGTGGTAAGGGCGCGCAAAACTTGATCGCGGAGTTTAGTCCTATCGCCCATCGCACAGAGCGGATATCCAAGGCAAACTAATCCGTCCACCTTTTCTTCGAGCGATAAGTGACATCCAACGCGTCCGCCCATGCTCTTGCCAATTAGGATCGTGGATTCAACGCGATGTCGTCCTCGCGCGCGTTGCAATGCTTTTCGATGAGCGGCGATCAGTTGCGCCAACGGATCAGGTCGCTTTCGCCCCTCGCGCATGTAGTCGTAATCGAACGTCTCGACGACGCCGATTCCAGACAAACGCTTTTTCCAATTTTTCACCCAGGGATGCGATGAAGGTGCTCCTGCGCCTGAAGCAAACAAGAGCAATGGTGGCATTCGTTGCGATCCGTCCGGTAAGCTACAAAGCCTACGCGCTATTTAACGGGTCTGAAAGCTTTTCAGAAATCCTGCGGGGAAGGTTGGATCACTAAGAGAACAATTTGGGTAGCACGTTGGCAACAAAATCGACCAAGCCGTGGCCGATCATGTTGGCGATCAGATCACGACGCCACAGATAAAATCCCGTCAAGATTATACCTGCCGCAAGCGCGATCAGAATATTTGCTGCGCCTCCGGACCAATGGCCAAGCGAGAAAATCACCAGCGGAATCGTGACAGACCAAAATCGCCCAAGCCCGATCATCTGCAGCCGTTCGATCGCGTAACCGCGATAAAATAATTCTTCTACTACTCCGGCCCGGAAAACGACGAGTGTAATTAACCAGAGCGGCAGTTTCTCAAACGCGGCGGACCCCGGGCCGTGGCCGTACCCAGTCAAATAAGCCAGTCCGCCGACGACTGCCGCCGATACAACGGCGATGACGAGCCCCCACAAAATCGACACCCACCAGCGGGCAGTGCCGAGGCCGATAGAGCGCATCGGCAAACGTTCGCCGCGACGGATAATGACAACGAGAGCGGCTGCGCTCGCCCAGATTAGCGTTTCCTTTAGGATTGCCGAGGCAAACGTGATGTCAGGCACAAAGAACGCGAACGCCTGGCGAATCACGACCATCGCGAATAATGAGAGGAAGAGTCCCAGCCACGTGGCAGGCGAAATCTTCGCCGCCACGGCATGCTCGTTGGTCATAACAAAAGATTCGGATCGAATATTGTTTGTTTCCATAGGATTGCATCGAGATGCCGCAAATCACAGTTTGGATTCAAAGAATCGAGACGCTCCTCTCCGCGAGGTGCGGATTTCCCGTAGGCCAATTGACCTGTCGCCTTATTGCACCATCACAAGGGTGCCGACCGGAATCTCGGAGAAAAATTTGCGAGCAGCTTCCTCCGGCAACCGGATGCAGCCGTGTGATGCCGGATAATTTGGCACGTAACCGGCATGCATTCCGAAATCGAGGCAACTCAGCCGCATGAAATACGGCATGTCCACATGGTAGATGGTAGAACGATGGAATCGTTCCTTGTTAGTGATCACAAATTCGCCTCTCTTGGTCGAATAACCGGGCCGTCCAGTCGAACATTGCGTGCGATAAATGGGGATGCCGTTCTTAACGAGCGCGACGCGTTGCATGGCGAGAGAAATTTCGAGGCGCAAACGGTCTGGCGGTGGTCCGCCGCCAAGAAGAACTTGTGCGGCGCGCCAGTGACTCGTCTCCGCGGCAATATCTAATGCAGACATCTTGTTCCGGCTTGTAAGTCGGTTCCGATTGGCACCTGCCTCCAGCAGAGCGTGCAGGTACTCCTCCTGGCCAAGCCCGGCGGCAAGCATCGCGACGGTAAGGTTCCTGTCCTCTTCCACGAAGCTGCGAACCGACTTCGATGAGAGTAGCGCCAGAAAATCGTTGTCACAGTGAGATGGAAGAACGGTGTTGGGGTCCGCCCCACAAGCCAAAAGCGTGCTGAAAAGAGAAGAGTTATTCGCCGCGATGGAATAGGCAAGAAACGGCACGCTCTTGCCCTGTGGCGTGGGAGGTTCGGAATGTTTGCTAAGAAGCAATCGAATTTGCTCCTTTTTTCCGGCTTGCAGCGCTGTGTTCAGCGCACGCCGCGTACTGCTTGTCCACTGCGACATCAATGGCAAGCGTTCCACCACCGTCTCGACAATTTCTGGGTTACCGCCGTCGAGCGCCATTCCTAAAAGATCGCGCCCATCATGGGTCCGCGCGTCTGCGTGGAGATCGGGAGTACGCACGAGAACCAAACGGAACATCTCAAGGTTGCCTTGCATCGCTGCGGCCATTAGGGCTGTAAAACCGTTCGTATCGGCAACATCAACCAAGGCACCGGCGTCAACGAGACGGTGCGCGGTTTTCCAGTCCTGTTGTGACATTGCGATCATCAGCGGTGTCCGCCCCTGCGCGTCGCGTCCGTTTGGATCGACGTGTTCGATTAAACACAAGTCGATCAGCGAATCGCGCTGAATCGTGACGGCCCGAACCAAGTCTCCGGGCGAGATGGAAATGCGCGCAGGCGGCTCAGGACCAACCGCTATCGCCCAAAACAAGATCAAAAGTACGACGCCTGCCGCAAAGACGAACCGCCTCTTGAACGCGCGCATAAATAGGGTTGGGCCAGAAATTATACGCGATTCGTCAAGAAATGTAGTACCGCCGCGATTGAGCGGCGAGGGCGCCTTTGAGTAAGCCGGGATTGGACGTATCCAGTTGAACGTTGCATGTTCAGTGCTGTCCAAATTCCAACCGATGCGTCTATCCATCTTCACCCTGTGCGTTGCACTCAGTACATCGTTTGCGACGCAACCTGAGGCCGTCCCAACTTTAACGGTTCCTGCTGCTGAGGCGCAGGCAGGGAAGGACGTGGTTCACCAATTGAACAACGCTTTCGCAAAAGTGTTCGAAACCGTAGCGCCGAGCGTTGTCATTATTGAGATCTCGAAGAAAAACGAAATCAGCGAGAGCTCGCCGCTGGACGACCTGTTCTTTCAAGGGCCGCCCGATGAAAACAATCTGCGGCGAAATCCCTCCGGGCCGCGTCCCGTCCAAAGCGAAGGCTCTGGTTTTATCGTGCGGCCCGATGGTTACATCTTCACGAACTTTCACGTGGTGGAAGGCGCAGATAAAATTGATGTGAAGCTAAGGGACGGACGGAATTTTACAGCAACCGTGGTGGGCACTGACGAGAAAACCGATATCGCTGTCATTAAAATCGACGCGAAGGATTTGCCGGTCGTCCAGCTCGGTGACAGCGACGCCGTGCGAGTTGGGCAGTTTGCGTTTGCGATCGGCGCGCCGTTCAAGCTCGATTACACATTTACCTACGGCGTAATTAGCGGCAAAGGCCGAAGCAAGTTGTTTCAATCAGGCGGCTACTCGATCTCTGATTATTTGCAGACCGATGCCTCAATCAATCCGGGTAACAGTGGTGGTCCGCTCTGCGACATTGACGGCAAAGTGATCGGAATGAATACGCTGATCAACGGCATGAACCGGGGGCTGGGCTTTGCGATTCCAATTAACATGGCAAAGGAAATCGGGGCCGAGCTGGTCGGCGGCCACAAGATCATGCGCCCGTGGCTGGGTATTCGGATCGAAACGCTCGGGGACGATCCAACGATTCGCGATTTGTTCAAAGGTGCAGACAAAGGCGTTGTGGTACGCACGATTGAAGCCGATGCGCCCGCGGCCAAAAGTGATTTGAAGCCGTTCGACGTAATCACGCATGTAGATGGAACATCCATCGATAGTGACTCGCAGCTTCAGCATGAGATCTTGAAAAAGAAAATCGGCCAGAACGTGCAGCTGACCATTTGGCGCAAAGGGCAAACTATCAAAGTCCCGATCAAGACCGGCGAATTACCTAACGAGATCGCGCGAGCATCAAATGAACCTGCCCAGCCAGTTCAGCCAAAGCGGCAAGAGGTCGGGAAATTTGGATTGCAGGTGCAGGAATTGACGGCGGAGGTTGCGAAACGCCTGAAGCTTCCCGTTCAGCAAGGGGTGATTGTAACGGACGTGGAGGACAACAGCATCGCTGCAGCCCAGGACATCCAGCGCGAAGACGTCATTACCGAAGTGGACGGCAAACCGGTAACGAACGTGCAATCATTCCGTGATGCGCTCAATAAGGCTGATCCGCAGCGCGGCGTTCTTCTATACCTCGACCGCAAGGGCAGCAAAACTTTCGCCGTGCTGAAGGCGGGTGGCTAGCTTTTTCGGCTGCCGACGATTACAAGGACGATCCCGCCGACCAGGCAAATACCGCCAAGCACAGGCGGAAATGGAATCGTCTTCTGCTTTTCCGCCGTTGCCTGGATGGGACCGATGTCCAGCACCTTCTCGCGTTTCGTGTACGTGAAACCGCCATACACAAGCGCGAGCACGCCAATGATTATGAGAATAATGCCGACAATGCCGGCCGGTTTCATCAAAACGAGCCTATAGCGGTCGCCGGCCTGAGATCAACTGGAGGATCAGCACTACGATCGCAATGACGAGCAGGATGTGAATGAAGCCGCCCATCGTGTAGGAGCTGACCAGTCCAAGTAGCCAAAGCACGAGCAAGATGACGAATATTGTCCAGAGCATAGGGTTTTCCTTTCGGTTAAGTCATACGTAGCTTCGCGCGAGGGGGTTCTGCTGCGCTTATCTGAAACGTAAATTTTCTGTTGATGCTTTGGCGCTAATGACTAGACGAAGAAACACGGCCGCCGAGTTCCACATTGCGGGGACCCAGCGCGATGCGAAACATCGCGACGATTATTTTTTCTCAATTCCGCCTATGATTTCGCGAAGATTCCAACCGCTCGCTTCCAGCTTTTCGCGGGCGGACTTGTAATCAGACTGGATCAAATCGGCGACAATCCGCACTGCGCGATCACGCAGCTTCGTGCTGCTGGTATGCAGATCGATCATCAGGTTGCCGCGCACTTTGCCGAGGCCAACCATGGCAGCCGTGCTGATGATGTTGAGGGCCACCTTTGTCGCGGTCCCTGCTTTCAGCCGCGTCGATCCGGCTAGAATTTCCGGTCCAACTGCGAGGGCAATTACAAGATCAACGTTTTCTGTAGCAGCGGTCGTTGGTACCCCGGCGTCAGCGCCGCTGGCTACAGTGGGGTTGCAAGTGAGCAAGACCGTTTTTGCGCCTGACGACTTCGAGCGAGCAAGCGCGCCCTGCACGAACGGCGTCCTCCCGCTGGCCGAAATTCCGATCACGACATCGCGGTCTTTTACGTGGCGCTCATCCATCGCCAAAGCTCCGGCATTTTCGTCGTCTTCCGCGCATTCAGCACTGCGATAAAGCGCTGTGACGCCACCAGCCATCAGTCCCTGTACCAGATCGGGCGGCGCGCCAAACGTCGGTGGGATTTCGCTCGCATCGAGGATCCCGATGCGCCCGCTGCTCCCGGCCCCAACGTAAAATAACCGGCCACCGTTTCGCAGCGATTCGACCACGATTTCAATCGCCCGGACTAGAGCGGTCGTCGCGTTGCGCAGCGCGTCTTGAACAAACCTTTCTTCCTCGACGAAAAGTTCGACGAGTTCCTGGGGTCTCATTTTCTCCAAGTTGTCAGAGCGAGGGTTGCGTTGCTCGGTGACTGCCGCCGCCAGATTCTCGATCTGTCTTCGAGAAAGGTTTGCCTGGAAGGTGATGTGATCGCGCACCTCGGCTGCGAGCCAGGCTGCCCCCAATTCTGGAGCGCGTTCCGCGATTGCCACGCGAGCATCAGGCAAATTCTTTTTTAACCTGCGCCGGAACGCGTGTGTGTAGATGGAGTCGCGAGCAAAAAGACCGCCAATCAGAGCTACTTTTGGGGCAAGAAGATGCAGAGCCGATGCCACCGACTCGGTGTATTCGCAGAGAACACGCGCGCCTTCTTCGATGATCTCCATCATGCGCGCATCCCCCTCAGTTGCGGCTTCAAAGACAACCGGCGCCAACATCGCGATTTCCATCTTGTCCGCTGTCTGCACCCACCGAACCAGTTCATCCAGATTGTTCAATGAAAGCGCGCGCAGGATTTTCGCCGTGAAATGGATCTCCCCGCGATGCAAATCGTGTTCGTGCAAGATCAGACGAAGCGCCTGAACGGAAAGAGAATAACCGCCGCCAGCATCACCCAAAATGTGTCCCCACCCCCCGGCTCTTTCGATTCGATCGCCGCGGCGTCCAGTCACCGAGGACCCGCTTCCAGCGTTGACGACGATACCGTCCCCATGATCAAGGGCCGCTGCGATCCCAGAGTCGCGGTCGCTGCCCGTCACGATTTTGGCGTTTGGCCAGATTTCCAGACAGATCTGCTTGAGCAACTGGCGGTCTCCTTCCGTACTACAACCGGCGAGGAAAACTCCCGCGCGATCGATTTCCGGTGGCAGCTGGGCGAAAATTTTGCGTAAACGTTCCGGGCTTGTCAGACGCAAATTGGACGGCGGCAGTTTTCCTTGGTCAATGACGCGCAACTCCGAAGTTGGTGCGTCAGGCCCAACCACAGTTTCTGTGAGCACCCACGCGGTTTTCGTCCCACCGCCTTCGACCCCGAGGATCTTCTCGCCCGGTTTCACGATTCTTTATGCTTAGCCGCTTTTCCGGCAATTTGAAAGCCTTGTCGCTCTTAGCTCTGTCATCCTCAGCGGAGCGAAACGGAGTCGAAGGAACCCGCGAAATGACCCTCGGTTCTGCCACTGGATTCCTCGACTTCGTTCGGAATAACGATGGCCGATTGCCGAGATTTGGCGTGCTCGTATCATGCAGAATGGCAATGGATGAAAAGGAAGCCGCGAGCCGTATCGAGCAATTGCGGGATGAAATCCGCAAGCATGACCAGCTCTATTATGAGGAAGCCGCCCCAATCATCAGCGACCGCGAATACGACAGACTCTACAAGGAACTGATTGACCTTGAAGCGAAATTTCCCGATCTCGTCACGCCCGACTCGCCCACCCAGCGTGTTGGCGGAAAACCGCTCAAGGCATTCGAGCAGGTTGCGCATCTCATCCCAATGCTCAGCCTTGATAACACTTACTCGGAAGAGGAAGTGAAGAATTTTTACGCGCGCATCCAGCGGCTCTTACCTAACGAAAAAATCCCGGTCATGGTCGAACCCAAAGTTGATGGCGTCGCGGTTTCGCTCATTTACGAGAACGGCAAGCTGCGCCAGGCAGCGACACGCGGAGACGGCAATGTGGGCGACAATATCACGCAAAATATCCGGTCGATCCGCTCGGTGCCGGAGCGCTTGCGCGATGCAGCGCCGAAACTTCTGGAAGTCCGCGGTGAAGTTTACATGGACAGGAAAGGCTTCGAAAAACTTAATGACCAACGCCAGAAGCAAGGACTCCCTTTGTTTGCAAACCCACGCAACGCCGCGGCAGGCTCACTCAAGCAACTGGATCCCGCGATCGTGGCAAAACGCCCGCTCGGCATCGTGCTTTACGGAACGGGAGCAACCGAAGGAATGGACGTTGATCGTCACTCGGAGATTTTTCCGCTGCTGAAAAGGCTCGGCCTGCCGGTTACCGAGCGCTGGTGGTTGGCCCAGTCAGTCGAGGAAATCTTGGATGCCATCCACCAGCTGGACGGCATCCGTCAGAACTTTGCTTATCAGACCGATGGCGCCGTCGTGAAAGTGAATTCATTTGTGCAGCGCGAGCGTCTCGGGTTCACGGCCAAATCACCACGCTGGGCAATCGCGTACAAATACGCGGCGGAACGCGTCGAGACCCGGTTGAACGACATCGTAATTCAAGTCGGCCGCACCGGAATTTTAACACCGGTAGCGATGCTGGAGCCCGTGCTTGTTAGCGGAAGCACTGTTGGCCGGGCGACGTTGCACAATGAGGACGAAATCAAGCGCAAAGACATCCGCATCGGCGACACCGTCGCGATCGAAAAGGCAGGCGAAGTGATTCCCGCAGTGGTTGGAGTTGTGAAATCAAAGCGTCCACGCGATGCTAAGCCATTCGATTTTGCGCGGCACATTCGCGGCAAGTGTCCCGTCTGCGGCGATCCGATCCGGCGCGACCCAGAGTTTGTGGCGTGGCGTTGCGAGAACCTCCATTGTCCGGCGCAGACGACACGGCGCGTGGAATTTTTCGCGGCACGCGGCGCGCTCGACATCGAAAGCGTCGGGGGAATCGTGGCGGACAAGCTGGTTGAGCGCGGGCTCGCGCGCAAGCCGCTAGAACTCTTCGAGCTAACGGTCGAGCAACTTGCCAAACTGAATCTCGGCACGGACGAAGCGCCGCGGGTTTTCGGCGAGAAAAACGCCACCAAAGCAATTAACGCGATCGAGCGGGCCAGAACTTTGCCGCTCTCGCGCTGGCTTTTTGCTTTGGCAATTCCTGAAGTCGGGAAAACGACAGCGACGCAGCTCGCGAGGTTTCACGACAGTATTGAAGACGTGGCGCATTCACAATTGCTCCGCGACGTTCTCGAGTACCACGAGAAAGAAAAAAACGACCGTGCAGCAATTGCTGAACTGCTCATCAAAGCAGGGTTCGCCAGACCTTCCAAAAGCAAGGCTGACAAAGACCGCGGCATCGTGACCGAAGTAGGGCCTGTCGTCGCGAAAAGCGTCCTCGATTTCTTTGCATCGTCGGGTGGACAAAAAATTCTACGGCGAATCAAGCAGCTCGGCATCGAGCCGAAGAGCGAAAAAGTATCGGCAAAAAAAGCGGCCGAACTGCCGCTGGCTGGGAAAACTTTTGTGCTCACAGGGACGCTGCCCTCGATGACACGCGAGGAAGCAACAGAAAAAATTGAAGCGCTCGGCGGGCACGTCACCGGCAGCGTGAGCAAGAAAACCGATTACGTCCTCGCAGGCACCGAGCCGGGCAGCAAATTCGATAAGGCAAAAGAACTCGGCATTCGAATTCTCGACGAAACAGCGTTCCGAAAAATACTATGACGCCGGAACCAGTTTAGTTGGTAGTTGGAGTCGTAGGTTCTGTCCTGATGCTTGTCCGATGCCAACAAGACTATCGACTATCAAACCTTAACCAAGAACTACTCCCCGCTACGGCGTGCGTGGGACCTCGGAGCCGAGCGAGAGCGGAATCGCCTGATTCGTGCCAGGAGAGGCAACAAGTGGCCCTGTGCGGCTGGCTGGATGAAGAGTAGCCTGCACATGAAAAGTCAATTTTTGATCGCCGCGCATCACAGTAATCGGCACGGTTTCACCCGCAGTGATGAAGAACGAAGCATCCAACACATCTTCCGGTT
>WNFX01006104.1_pt1 | contig 11526 bp, 9 predicted proteins | sample 5400111 | NCBI WGS metagenome assembly WNFX01 (sample SAMN13153363, study PRJNA577476) | soil metagenome | isolation source: 40 cm soil or saprolite under grassland replicate 1 | place: USA:California | collected 2016-06-15
CGAAGCGTCCGTTCGAGGAGACGACGCTCGAGGTACCGCTCGGCAGCGGCCCTTTCAAGGTCGGACGTTTCGAGCCCGGCCGCCATATCGAGTACGAGCGAGTGAAAGACGGGTGGGGTGACGACCTGCCGGTCGCACGCGGGCAGAACAATTTCGATATCCTGCGCTGCGAGTATTACCGCGATCGCGAAGTTGCCTTCGAGGGGTTCACTGCCAGAAGCTACCTGTTCCGGGAAGAATTTACATCACGGACGTGGGCGACACGCTACGACTTTCCAGCTCTCCGCGATGGTCGCGTCAAGCGCGATGTGATTGCAGATGATACGCCGTCGGGCGCGCAGGGCTGGTTCTTCAACACGCGACGGGAGAAATTCAAGGACACGCGTCTGCGCGAGGCCTTCATCTATGCATTCGATTTCGAATGGACCAATAAGAACATCATGTACGAGTCGTATCAAAGGACGCATTCCGTGTTCCAGAATTCCGACATGATGGCGGTCGGTAAGCCCTCTGCAGACGAGCTTGCCCTGCTAGAATCATTCCGCGACAAGGTGCCCGATGAGGTGTTCGGAGAACCTTTCGTGCCGCCGGTTTCCGATGGATCGGGTCAGGATCGTAGCCTGCTGCGCAAGGCCAGCGCGCTCTTGCAGCAAGCCGGCTTCATCATCAAGGACGGCAAGCGGGTGACGTCGCAGGGCGAGCCGATCAGCGTCGAGTTCCTGCTCGAGGAGCCGTCTTTGCAGCCGCATCACATGCCGTTCATCAAGAATCTCAGGACGCTGTGCATCGAGGCAAACCTGCGCATCGTCGACCCCGTGCAATACCGCAAGCGGGTCGACGATTTCGACTTCGACCTTACGGTTCAGCGGTTCAGTTTTTCGAGCACGCCGGGCGACTCGTTGCGAAACTATTTTTCCTCGCAGGCGGCCGCCTTGAGGGGCTCGCAGAATCTGGTCGGTATTTCCGATCCGGTCATCGATGCGCTCATCGACAAGATCATCGCGGCCGGTAGCCGCACGAGCCTGAGGACAGCCTGCAAGGTGCTCGACCGGGTGATCCGCAGCGGCCGCTATTGGGTTCCGCACTGGTACAAGGCCTCGCACTGGCTCGCCTATTGGGACGTGTTCGGCCGGCCCGCGACCAAACCGCGCTACGCGCGCGGCATCCCCGAGACCTGGTGGTACGATCACGAAAAGGCGGTAAAGATCGATCAGTAAACCACGCCTGACCCGCCGAGGCGCGAGGTTAATCACGGCGCTGGCGACTTGTCCGCGATCCGTAGCGACCTGAAATGTCGTACACAGGGCGAGTCGAACCCGCAGGGGATGGCTTTCAAGGGATTTAGATCCCTTGCGTCCGCCGGCAGCCGCTGCCGAACGGGCCTAGCGTACAACCTGCTGTGCAACCCGCATTACGTCGTTTTTTCAGCAATCTGGGCCAGTTGCCAGGTTGCTGATCCGCACGTCCCCAATGCACGTTCTTAAGGGTGGCATTAGCCTGTACCAGGAAGTGTTATGGCCTGTGCCAGGAAGTGTTATGGCCTGTGCCAGGAAGTGTTAAGGTCGTTGGGAGCCACGATAACGCGTTCAATGGCGTGCGTTTGCAGCGGCTCTTCTTCGAATTCGCCGCTCTGCCGTGAGCGCAAGTGTGAACTAGTTCACACACGTATCGGAAAAAGCTCGGTACGAATCCGAGGCTGCAACAGACGGCGGATATCGCAGCCAACCGCGGGAGGGAACCATGCCCGCCAGCAATAGGATCATAATTTGTGCAGCGTTGACGACGGGGCTTCTGCTCCAAGGCTCACCGTGCTTTGGGGAGGACCACACGAAACTCGCTGGCACCTGGAAACTGGTCGCGTTCATGACCGAGGATATCGACAACAAGGTGCGAGAAAACGTGTGCGAGGAGCAGGCGGAAGGCTATCTTACATTTACGGCTGCTGGTCGCGTGTTCGGATTCGCGACCACGAGAAGCGGTGAACCGTTAGCGAGCACACCGGAGAGCTATGATGCATCCCGGCCGATAATTTCCTATTCGGGCAACTATCGCTTTGAGGGGAGCGATCTCGCCGCAAAGGTCGATTTAGTTTGGGATGACGGATGGCCACGCACCGAGGAGCTGCATCACTACCGTTTGGACGGCGACAAGCGGCTCGTAGAAACGACCCACGTCCGTTATCCGAATGCGTTCGGGAGTAGAATGATCAGCATTCTGGTTTGGGAGCATGAATAAGAAAATTCAGATGCCCCAAGGATTTGCCGGTCACCCTGCGGCACACTGAGCTTGCGGCAGGCCGACCGATTCGATGAGGTCGGCTGGTGGTCACTCCCCGGGCGGGCGGGAGGAAGGCCCATGTCCCAATGAAGCGGCGTGAGTTCATGATCCTTCTGGGCGGCGCGGCGGCTTGGCCGCTCGCTGCCCGCGCGCAGCAGCCTGATCGCGTGCGGCGCGTTGGCGTATTGATGGGAATTGCGGATGACCCGGAAGGACAGGCGCGGGTCATGGTTTTCAAGCAGGCCCTTCACGCCCTGGGCTGGATAGAGGGCCGCAATGTCCAATTCATCTATCGCTGGAGCGCGGGCGACGTCGTGCATGCGCGCCAGTTCGCCAAAGAGTTGCTCGATTTGCGGTCGGACGTGATCCTGGCCAATTCGACGCCCATCGCCGTCGCGGTCAGGGATGCCACCCGCACGACCCCCACGGTGTTTGTCCAGGTCGGCGACCCCGTCACCGCCGGCGTGGTGCAAAGCTTGGCGCGACCAGGTAGCAATCTCACCGGGTTCACGAGCTTCGGGCCCTCGATAGCTAATAAGTGGCTTGAATTGGTGAAGCGTGTCGCTCCGAACATCACGCGGGTTGCATATCTCTTCAACCCAAACACGGCGCCGCTTCTTTACGCGAGGGCGGTCGAGACCGCCGCGCCGGAGTTGTCACTAAAGCCGTTTGCCGCAGCGGTTCACAACGCGGACGAGATGGAGGGCGTGATCGAGCAGTTTGCGCGCGCATCCGATGGCGCGCTCGTCGTGCTGCCGGACCTGTTCACCGCAACGAATCGTCAATCGATCGTCGCGATCGCCGCTCGTCACGGCTTGCCGGCGGTCTATCCGTTCCGCTACTTCGTCGCCAGCGGCGGCCTGATGTCCTATGGGATTGAGCTGCTCGAGACATACCGGCAGGCGGCGGCCTATGTCGATCGCATCCTCAAGGGCGAGAAGCCGGCCGATCTACCCGTGCAACAGCCGACCAAGTACGAGACGGTGATCAATCTGAAGACCGCACGGGCGCTCGGCCTCGACGTGCCGCCGACGCTGCTCGCGCGCGCCGACGAGGTGATCGAGTGAACCGCCGCGCGTTAATCGGGCTGCTCGGCGGCGTGGCGACGGTGTGGCCGTTTGCGGCGCGGGCGCAGCAGCGCGAGCGCGTGCGGCACATCGGCGTGCTCACGAATCTAGCCGCGGCGATGCCGTCGGCATGATTGCGAAGAAAGGTCTTGCAGCCTTGCGACGGAGGCTCCTTCTCCTCGTCATGTACTTTGCAACGGTGGTCTGCCTGACATCGAAGTCTCAGAGGATTGTGGCCATCACTGCGCCTTGAGGCCAATGATCTTGATCAATTGCTCCATGTTCTTGACCTCGTTAGCCACAAGCCTGCTCATCTCTTGCGGCGTGCTGCTGGCGACAATGTTGCCGTTTTCGGTCAACTTCGCGATCAGCTCTGGAGTATGGGCCGCCTTCACGAATTCCCGATTTAGCTTGTCGACGATGGCGGTGGGCGTTCCCGCCGGCGCCAACACACCAGCCCAGTCGGCGACCCTGTGCGCGCCGAGCCCGGCCTCGATCAAGGTCGGAATGTCAGGCAGCGCGGGAAGCCGCGTCTCGGCGTCGACCGCGAGCGCCCGCAGCTTCTTGGCGTCCATATTCGACCGGGCGCTGTTGAAGGAGGCGAGGCTGAAATCCACGCGCCCGGTGATGAGATCGGCCATCACCGGCGCGCCGCCGCGATAATGGATGGATTGAATCGGCGTGTCGGTAGCGAGCGCGATCTTGGCGGCGAGCAGATGGCCGGGGGTGCCGGCACCGGGAGACCCAAGCAGCAGGCCGCCAGGCTTCGTTTTCCCCCAGGCGAGCAGATCGGCCACGGTCTTTGCCGGGCTGTCCATGGGCACGACGAGCAGAGTCGGAAGCCGAAACGTCAAGCTGATCGGAGCAAAGCCTTTCACCGGATCGTAGGGAGCGGGCCCCATGGCCGGGACCGAGCAAAACTGCGAGCCGACCACCGACAGCAACGTGTATCCGTCCGGGGCTGCGCCCTGAACGCTGGCAGCGGCGACCGCGCCGCCGGCGACCGGACGATTTTCGATGATGATGTTCTGGTCGATATTTTTCGACACGACCGCTGCGTATTGCCGCGTGGTGACGTCGGTGATGCCGCCGGCCGCAATACCGACCAGGATGGTGATTTGCCGGTTCGGATAGTCCTGCCCCCAAGCGGGACCGGGCACACTCAGGGCGAGCGCAAGGCCGCACCAGATCAAGGAATGCCAAATCATGGTTCCCTCTCTGCGAATGATTTCGGAGTCTCTGGCTCTTTTTTGGCCGCAGGCCGGCTCAAGCCGATGCCATTGCGCGGCGGCGCTCCATTGTCGAAGCCCGCGCAGCCTTTGTCCAATCCGGACAGCATATGCTCGGGGTGACCCTGGCTGTGTGTGAAAACGTCGCAACTTCGAAAGCAACTAAAATAGTTTTTCTCACGTCGATCGAAATTGACCGCGCTTAGGAAGTGTCGGGACCGAATCGTGATCTAAAGGAATATCCATTCTATCGGTTCTTCGAACTGCCGCGTTTTCACACGGCCAACACCCAACTCGGACATCAGCTGATGCCGTCCGCGGAATGACACGTTGTAAAATCCTTCCGTTACCTCCTGACTGATCCTCGCCAATTCGATATTCTGCAAGTCGGCTCGGGCGGGCAGGGACCGAATGCAATTCGATCAAGTGAAACGTCGCGCGTTCATCACGGTGCTCGGCAGCGCTGCGGCGTGGCCGCTCGCGGCGAAGGCGCAGCGGTGGCGCGGCCGCGTGGCCGCGCGCGGCGAGAGCGCAGCAGGCGGCAAGGGTGGCCCGAATTGGATTTTTGGGCCTTGCTTCTTGCCTCTATTTTCGCGAGCCGTGTAGAGGGCCACCTTGAAGCGCCGTTCGAGTTCCTGCACCTGAAGCGTCACGGCAGGTTGCGTTAGGTTCAGTTCCTTTGCCGCCGCAGTGAAACTGCCGCGTTCAACCACTTCGACGATTGAGGCTGCGCATGGGTATAAGTGTCGTTTATTGTTTCCATCAAAATAATAACGTTGCACCCCGATCGTTTTTTGCCAAGATATTCCCGGCCGCTCAAGCCTGCCACTGACCGCGGGAGGTCGCCAACAGCAGGTCGCGCCGAGCATGAGATGTCTTGCGGCGGGGGTTTGCATGTCCATTACGACTTACCTAGACGACTTCGATGCCGATCTCGAAACGAAGACGGTTCTGGGGGTCGCGCTCGAAAGGACTCGTGTATCCCTTGGCCTTGACAAGTTCGCCCACGGAATCATCCCCAGGCGAATCGTCGAACTTGCCAAGGCCGGCGAGCGCAATCCCGATCTCTTGTGTGAAGGCGCAATCGAGAAGTTACGCGGGCATTTGTACGGGGACTGACAGGGGAATGATCCAAGCGCCCCCCGACCCGAAACCTACCAAAAAACTGACGGCTTGCCGCTCCTGGTTTCGGGGCTTGTAGGGCGCTTTGTCACCGGCCTATCTTTCAGGCCATGCGTCCTGAGTATCTCTCCAAAAAGCTTGCCTCGCCCATTCCGACGAAAGATAGCGGCACGCTGCGCACAATTCAGCAGGGGTGCGAATACATGGCCGCGATTAGCAAGGAGCGCGAGCAACGTCGACACTGGCGGCAGGTTCGCGAGCTGATCGACCAGGAAGCCGACGTGGACGCCGTCAGCTGAAACCTCCGGATTGCGGTTTTGAAGGACGCCAAGCTTGACGTTGCGGCAATGGCGTAATGACAGTGCTGCTACTCAAACGGGCCTCGACTAACCACGTTCTGCTACCATTTGGACGGCGACGGTTCAGATGGCGAAGCCTGCCGAGGCGGGATGAGGTTATCCCACTTCCGAGCAAACCCCGTGGCTATTTCTTTGATCCTTGCGACCGCTGCTGTCGCTGTTCTGTCGGCTGCTCTCCGGGCCGCAAGGGCTGCGTCTCGCCTTCGCACCCTTTCGAACGCTTCCATCGGTGTCCTCGGTTTGACAATGCGCTCCTTCTTACGCCTGTAGCTTGGCGAAATGGGTTGCGTCTTCTCACGGGTGAACACCAATCGGCGCTCTATCTCACCGCACTCCAAACACTCCAGGGTGTGGTGCTCGAAGCTCGGGACCGGCATGGTGTCGTCTTGCACCACCTGCGTCACATACATTTCTGCCGCGCACATTAAGCATCGCATTGCAACTGCTCCCTTTCAACGCGGCGTGCGTCGTACCCATCCCTCGTGCGTTTCATTTGAGGAGGCTCGAGCGAGAGTGGCCTCGAGGCAAGCCGCTCCACCTTAGTCTCATGTTTGACTCCACAGTGCGGACACTGAAAGCGCACCAAGTTGGACCAGACGCGGGACAAGGTCGCGTCGTCAACGTGAAGCTGAAGATCAGTCGGCTGTCGGGTCTCGGGGCACCAACCAATGAGATTGCGCATCGCGTCGCCCCCAACTCTCAAGAAAAAAAGGGCAACTTCCTCGCGGCCTTTCTGCTGCTTGGTCGGCCGCACCGCGCGAGCTACACGCGGCCCGAATAAGTTGCGAATTACTGGAGCGGCGCCCCGTCGTCGCCTCTCGTTATCTATGGCTTTGATGAGACGAATTAGATCGCCCACAACTTCTATCTGATCGACGTCGCCATCTGTGATTTCCACGCCGGCGAATTGATCTTCGACCGCCATCATTAATTCGAGACGGTCGAGCCAATCGGCCCCTAGATCATGAGTGAAGTGCGCTTCATCCGTAACACGACCGACGCTGACGCCCAGATGGTTGGCAACGAGAGTGCGGACATCATTGGTGGCAAAGTCCTCTTTGATAGCCACTGTTTGCTCGGTCGATGTCATGCTACCGATGGTCATGATAAGCCCCCCAATCGTTGATTGCGTTGGGCATGCGACCAAGCAATCCGCCCCGCAATGTGGCGCTGTGTAAAAATCTTGAGAGTGTTGCAATAGCACCACAATTGCTGACTGCGCGAGCAAGTTGCCAGCGTCGGCTGGGGGACCGGGGCACTTCGAGTGCGTCCGGGTTTGGCTCGCAATCCGCGCCTTATCTCACGAATTGTTCGGCCTAAGGCGACGGCTTGAAGCTGCTATAGGCTTCGCGCGTCTGCATTGGCCTTGGCGTGTGTTGTTTCGCGTTCCAAGTCGGAACAATGCAAGCTCGATGCCTCCACTTCGTCGCTTCCTCGGCCCAAGGCCCCACCCGTCCCCTCTGACTGCTCTGCAAGCCTGAGCCAGCGAAACCCCAACGATCGCCAGTACGTTGCTACCTCTGGTGATCTTGCCAATCTTGCTCGTCGCGCGCAGTCGATACCCTGATCCTGACAGTAACTTGCATAGGACGACATATCCCAGCCCTCCTCTTCACAGCGCAGGCTGCTCAGAAAGGCCAATTCATTCTGAGTGGAATCGGTCCATCTCATAATAAAGTCGCAGCAGCTGTTGCATAACAATCACACTGAAGGGGCAGGCGTCGGCCTCCTGGCCGGCGAAAGTTCGGTGTATCGAACCGTGTGCTGGATGTTCTTATGCCCGAGGTAGTGCTGCACCGCTCGCGTGTCGTGGCCGTCATTGGCGAGCTAAAAAATCACGGCTATTATCGGGTGGCCTTCGATCTGATGCCAGACGGTAAGCAAGCTCGGTGGATAGTGGCCTAGACGTACTGAGGCCGACGAGTCCGCTGAGCTCGGCTTCTGCCACGTGAGAGCAGGGTCCATCGTCGATCCGGCCTCACACGTAAGACTAAATGGCTACCCTGGTCAGGAGGACAACATGTCGCTCTTAACGGGTTTCAACACCTCATTGGATGAAGTGGGGCTGCTCGGGCAGGCATCGCAGGCTGCGTTTGTCGGCGGAATCATACCGCCCGGTTGGACCGTTCTGACTCCCGCGCAGCTTGGCTTGGGCTCTCAATACATGGACGGCATCTACTTCACGGATCCAACTTCAGGCGCTAGTGCCATCGTACTGCAGCAGGGCTCCAATTACATTGTGGCCTTCCGCGGCACTGACGGTCTGAGTGACACCCTACACTATCCCGAACTTCTGACAGGCACCTACATTCATCATTACGACGCCCTCCTCTACGCCTTGAGTGCGAATGCCCCGTCGGGTGCAGCTTTTGCATTCACAGGCGTGAGCCTTGGCGGCGCGGCCACCAATCTTATGGCTGATATTGCAGGTGACGCGTTCGGCGGACGGTTTGCAGCGGCCACGTTCGTCGGGTTTGCCTCGCCCATTATCAGCACGGCTGCGGGAATTCTAAACCTCGGTTTCGAAAACGATCCCGTCTACAAGGCGATCAACGGCTACGCAGACTTCCCATCGAGCTTGGACAACCTTGTGCTCGCTACAAGCGAGTACATGGCTGGCAATTACGACGGTTTCCTCCCACTCGACTATTATGCTCACTCATCCGCTCTTGGCTTCGAGGCTCTAAGTCGGCTTTCGCAATCGGTATTCTCCGACGTCATGACGCCAGATTCGGTGGTGATATTCGATGCCAACGCTGGTTTTGTACAGGATGTTACACCCGGGAGAGCGAACGCGGGCGCCTTCTACCTCGGTGAAAACGTCGCGGACAGTATTGCGGGCCGGAACGGTAACGATTTTCTCGAGGGCTTTGGCGGCAATGATACCCTCAACGGCGGCGCGGGCGACGACGCGCTCGCCGGTGGTGCTGGCGCGGACATCCTGATCGGTGGACCTGGTGCGGATCGCTACGTCTTTGACATGGCGGCGCTGTCGGACGCTTCGGTTGGCACGGTCGACCGGATCGTTGACTTCACCCTCGGGCAGGATCAGCTCGACCTCAGCCTGATCACGAGTGCCGAGCAGTCACCGACGACCCTCGTGCATGCCATCGAGGACGCGTCCAATTCATTTGCGACAGTCGAAGTGGACCGCGACGGTTCCGGAGCGAGCTACGGCTGGGCGCCGGTGGCGCGGCTCGACGGTCTGCATGCTGGCGATCTCTTTTCTGTCGTGCTGGCAGATCAGTCGGCCACACTGGGCGTCGCGACCGACTCCGCAGGCTCGCACTTCGGACCGGCTACTCTCGGCATATCGGCCTTCGGTCCGGGCGCCGGCGGCTGGAGCAGCGATGACACCTACCCGCGTGAGGTGGCGGACGTGAATGGCGACGGAATGGCCGACATCGTGGGATTCGCCCAAAACGGCGTTTGGGTGGCTTTGGCGACCGGACAGGGGAATTTCGCCCAACCTACCTTCGAGCTTTCCGCATTTGGCGTGACTGCCGGCGGCTGGAGCAGCGATGACACCTACCCGCGCAAGGTGGCGGACGTGAATGGCGACGGAATGGCGGATATCGTCGGTTTCGGGAATGCTGGGGTTTACGTCTCCCTCGCTACCGGCGGCGGAAGCTTTGCCGCGCCTGTCTTCACTCTAAGCAGCTTCGGCACGGCTGGCGGTTGGACTAGCGAGAACCTCTATCCGCGCGAAGTTGCCGATGTGAATGCCGACGGACGGGCTGACATTGTCGGGTTTGGTGGTACCGGAATCTACGTCGCTCTTGCAAACGCTGATGGCACGTTTGACTTGCCTACCACAGATCTCAATGCATTCGGAGCCGGCCCATCTGCGGGAGCCTGGACGAGCGAGGACCAATATCCGCGGCTCTTGGCCGATGTGAATGCCGACGGACGGACCGACATTGCCGGTTTCGGTTATAATGGCATGTACGTTTCGCAATCGCACAATCTCCTTCCGGTCTAAGCGGGTTGGAAAAATCAATTGAACGCGAGGGAAATGCGGTGACGTTGCCGCCCGCCGCACGGCGCTCTTGTTGTCGCATCTTCGCGACAACATGGCTCTGTTAGAGCAGACAATCGACGCCGCTCGCCAGACGCGGGAGCGCAGCAGCGACTGAGACAGATGCGGCCAACTACCGCTCTGCGATCGGTAACCTTAACCGCTTCTGGCCCGCTCCTGACACCGCCTCAAATAGTTAACAGGGGCTGTCGCAGATACTATCGCCCCCTCCACCGTGCAGGCAGCTTTAAGCAGTAGAACACCGAGCTCCGTTAACCTTGCCGGCACGCTGACAGCCAAGTCGGTACGAAGCGCGGGTAGTATGCACACGCCAAGTGGCCTTTGGCTCGATGATCTTGGCTCGTCCAGGCGCGGATAATTGGGAGCAGGGTCGGTTCACGCAAGTCCTAGCTTTTAGGAGAACGCCTATGCGTCGTCCTTGTTATGACTGCGTCCTCGTGAGCGTTGCTCTTGCACTGATGCTTGCCATCCCGGTTGGCGCCGCCTTCGGGCAGGACTCGAATAAACTGGCCGCCACGTTCAATGAGCGTTTTCCTGCCGACGAGATTTCAACGCCGCCCCCTCCCGACGTCCCCGGAGTCAAGAAGGAACACAGCGTTACGACGACCATCCGCGCTGTCAGGGTGAAACGCCCGCGGTCGCGGGTCGTCGTTGTGCCACGGTCATTTCTCAACGCTGGCACCAACGTGTTGCCGGGTGAGCGCAAGTTCCTCGATTACGCTTTCCCGCCGACCTATGCTGCGCTGGACGTGGTCAGCAATACGGGCGGTCGCGTGGGCTGGCACCATTCACCACTTCCGGGTCCGTTCTTTCCTCAGTAGATATTTCGCGCTTGCTTTCCGGCTGCCGCGACTTTGGCGCGTGGCGGCCTACTGCCTCGAGCTGCCGGGCGGCCGGCAGATATAACGTCATGTACGTGCCGCGGCATCGATTTCCTTACCTTCGCCTCGACGCTTATCGCTAATCGAAAAACCTTGCGGCATACGTCACTTTGTTGCAGTGCATGAGTCCGCTTTTGACACACACCGACGGATAGGATTTTTGAATGCCGACCGTCGCCTTCGGGGCGAAGCGGAAGTGCATGGGCGTGTGGCTTCGACAGCTTCGGTCGTGGATGACCCTGAGCGGTCATTCGTAGGCTTTATTCGACTTGCCTATCGGCCTTAGTCACTGATCGCGCGACGGAAGCGTGGTATCATCCTTCCATTGCATGAATGACCCCCCAACCGGAGGGTCGCATGGCAAGCCACATCGAACGACGAAAATTCTTAGCCACGCTCGGCGGCGCAGCGGCCGCGTGGCCGCTGGCGGCGCGCGGGCAGCCTGGCGAGCGCATGCGGCGCGTCGGCGTGCTCATGAACCTCACCGCCGACGATCCGGAAGGGCAGGCCCGCCTCGCAGCGTTCCTGCAGGGGCTGCAGGTAGGCGGCTGG
>WNFX01006511.1_pt1 | contig 11524 bp, 12 predicted proteins | sample 5400111 | NCBI WGS metagenome assembly WNFX01 (sample SAMN13153363, study PRJNA577476) | soil metagenome | isolation source: 40 cm soil or saprolite under grassland replicate 1 | place: USA:California | collected 2016-06-15
GGTTCCTCGGGGAGCTCCCGGACGAGCTGCTGGAGGTGACCGCGGAGAAGTTCGCCGACGATGGAGCGAACGGGGGAGTGCTCTTCGAATCGCTGCACGGCGCCCCTGGGCGCGTGCCGCCGGATGCAACCGCGTTCACCGGCAGGCAGGCGCGCTGGAACGCGACCTTCATCAACGTCTGGCTCGATCCGGAGGAGGACGAGCGCCAGGTCGAGGCGGCGCGCTCGTACTCAAGGGCGCTGGCGCCGTGGGCCTTGGGCGGCGGCTACCTGAACTATGCGAGCGAACCCATAAGTGAAGGTCTCGAATCGGAGTTCGGTGCGGATCCGCTGGCGCGCCTTCGGGCAGTCAAGCGCGAGTACGACCCCGCGAACGTCTTTCGGTTCAACCACAACATCGTTCCGGCTGAAAGCTGACCTGGCTCTCAGCCGCGCCCGACGAGGGGCTTAGACTCGCCGTGTGGCCTCCTGTCCCGGCTGCGGAAAGGAGCTCCCCGGCGAGTTCCCGTTCTGCCCGTTCTGCGGCGCTGCGCTAGCCGCCGCTCCGGAAGCCCGCGAGCAGCGCAAGGTCGTCACTGGGGGATGCCGTGATGGCGGTCTTCGGCGTGCCCGTCGTTCACGAGGACGACGCCCTGAGAGCCGTTCGAGCGGCCGCCGAAATGCGTGAGGCCTTTCCCGATCTCGGCTTCCAGGGGCGAATCGGCGTTACGACCGGCGAGGTCGTCACGGGCACCGAAGAGCGGCTTGCGACCGGAGACGCCCTGAACGTCGCGGCGCGGCTGGAGCAGGCCGCCCAACCTGGAGAGATCCTGATCGGAGAGGAGACCTATCGTCTAACGCGAGACGCAGTCGACGTCGAGGAGCTCGCCCCGCTTGCGCTCAAGGGCAAGGCCGAGGCCGTCTTGGCGTACCGCCTCGTGGCCGTTCACGGCGACGAGGCCGTCGTTCGGCAACTGGACACGCCGATGGTCGGGCGCAATACCGAGCTCCGCCGCCTCCGCGACGCCTACGACCAGGCGAACCGTGACCAGTCCTGCCAGCTGTTCACAATCCTCGGGCCCGCGGGCGTGGGCAAGTCCCGGCTGGCGTTCGAGTTCCTGACTCCTTGAAGATGCGCTGGTCGTTCGCGGCCGCTGCCTTCCGTACGGCGAGGGGATCACCTATTGGCCAGTCGTCGAGGTCGTCAAGCAACTGCCGGTGAGCACGAACGGCGCGAACGGCGCCGATTTGATCGCCTCGTTGGTCGGCGCAGAGGACGTTGCCACCTCGAGCGCCGAGATTGCGTGGGCCTTTCGGACGCTGCTCGAGGGCGTCGCGTCGCAGCGACCTGTCGTCTGCGTCTTCGACGACGTCCACTGGGGCGAGGAGACCTTTCTCGATCTCGTCGAGCACGTCGCTGACCTTTCACGGGATGCACCGATCCTGCTGCTCTGCATGGCAAGGCCCGAGCTTCTCGACCGCCGCGGTGGCTGGGCGGGCGGCAAGGTCAACGCGACGAGCGTGTTGCTCGAGCCGCTCGGTCAAGACGAAACAGACCTGATGATCGACAGCCTCGCGAGTCTGGAGCCGGACCTCCGCGAACGCATCCGCGTGGCGGCGGAGGGCAACCCGTTGTTCGTGGAGGAGATGGTGTCGCTGGTGAAGGAGTCGGGCGACGGCAACGTCACGATTCCCCCGACGATTCAGGCCCTGCTCGCAGCGCGGCTCGATCAGCTCGACCCCTCCGAACGCGGCGTGCTCGAGCGGGGGGCGGTCGAAGGGCGCGTCTTCCACCGAGGGGCGGTTCAGGCGCTCGCTCCCGAGGAGGTCGCGATGATGGACCGGCTCACCTCGCTCGTGCGCAAGGAGCTGGTTCGACCCGACAAGCCGCAGTTCGCCGGCGAGGACGCCTTTCGCTTTCGGCACATCCTGATCCGGGACGCCGCCTACGACGCGCTGCCCAAGGCGATCCGCGCCGAGCTGCACGAGCGGTTCGCCTCCTGGCTCGAAGGTCACGGATCGGATCTCGTCGAGCTGGACGAGATTCTCGGCTACCACCTCGAGCAGGCGCACCTTTACCGCGTGCAGCTCGGGAAGCACGACGATGACGGAACCGAGCTCGCCGCTCGGGCGGCGGAGCACATCTCGGCCGCGGCTCGGCGTTCGTTCGCGCGAGGTGACATGGCGGCGGCGGTCGGGTTGTTCCGGCGTGCTGTGGCTCTGCTCCCTGCCAAGGATCCGACGCGCCTGCGGTTGCTGCCGTCGCTTGGTCGTGCCTTGACCGAGGCAGGCGACTGGGAGGGCGCGCGTGACGTCCTGTCCGAGACCGTGACGGTGGCGCAGGCTGCCGGCGAGCGTCTGGCGGCGGCTGACGCAGCAGTTGCGCTCACCTTCGTCGACCTCCACACGGATCCGGACACCAGCCACGCGAAAGCTCGAGCGGCGCTCGAGCCGGCGATTCGCACCTTCGAAGAGCTCGGCGACAAGGCAGGGCTCGCTCGGGCGCTTGGCATGGCTGGGCTACTGCGGTTCTGGGGCGGCGAGATGGCTCGTGCGATCGAGGAGCTCGAGTTGGCTGCCCGCTACGCACGCGAGGCCGGGGACCGCACGCAGGAGGTGGTGAGTCTGAACAGCGTCCTAGTGGGGCTGCTGTATGGCCCCGAGCCGGTACCGGAAGCTCTCGAAAGGATCGAGGAGATCCGGGCCCGGGCGGACGGGGGGCGCAGGCTCGAGATCACGGTTCTACGTTCTAGGGGTCAACTCGAGGCGATGCGAGGGCGTTTCGCTGCGGCCCGCGAGATGATCGAAGAGGCTGAGACGATCGCCGTGGAACTCGGCCTCGAGATGACCCTCGCGGCGGGCGTTCTTCGCTCGGCCGGCGAGATCGAGCTTCTCGCAGGCGACCCGGCAGCGGCCGAACGCATCTTTCGCCGGGCATGCGAAGCGCTCGAACGCGAGGGCGACTGGGGCCATTTCGCCAGCGTCGCGCCGCTTCTCGCTGAAGCGCTCGTAGCGCAGGGACGCGCGGACGAGGCGGTAGAGCCGGTCGAGACCGCCGTGCGCTGGACGCTTGCGGACGACACCGACGCGCAGATCAGCCTCCTGCGAATGCGGTCCAAGCTCGCAGCTCACCGAGGCTCGTCCGAAGACGCGGAGGCTTTCGCTCGCCAGGCCGTCGACCGCGCGTCCCACAGCGACGATCCCAATTTCCGCGGGGCGACGCTGGTCGATCTCGCCGAGCTCCTCGAGCTATCGGGTCGGGGCGAAGAGAGGGACGCTGCGCTGGAGCAGGCGCTGGCGTTCTACGAGCAAAAGGGGAACGTCGTCATGGCCGGGCGCGTCCGGGAGCGGCTGGGCGCGTGAGCTAGGTCTAGTGCGTCGAAACCGCCACGCCCGCCAAGAAGATGTCGGACTTCTTGCCGCTCGACGGCGTTGCGCTTCCCCAGCTGAGGACGACGCGGCCCGGCGAGAGGGTCGAGATTCCGAACGTGTCGCCCGGCCACACTGAGGTGTCGCCGAACTCCGGCGACACCTGCACCGACGCGCCGAGCCAGCCACGCGTGACCGAGAACGTACGCAGGTAGTCGGCGTAGCCGCGAGGATCGGCGCTCGAGAAGAAGCTGACGTATGCAATCCCGGAACCGCCGCCGGACACTTGCATCACGTGGGGGACGTTGAGCTGGTCCGGCGGCGCCTGCACCGGGCTCGACCAGTGCGCGCCGTGGTCGGTCGAATACGAGAGCCAGCCGACGTCGTTGTCGGAACCTTGCGTGTCCCAGACCGCGTAGAGGTTGCCGCCGGCGTCCATGGCGATGTCGCCGTCGATCCACCATTCGGCGAGCGACATCGTGCCGCTGTCCGGGCCGAGCCGAACCGGCGTCGACCACGTCGTGCCGCCGTCTGTCGAGGCCGTGAAGTACTCGTAGGCCGGATCCATGGCGTACGTCGTCGTGTCGGTGATGTGGTAGCCCTGATAGAGCACGTCAATCCGGCCGTTCGGCTCGATCACCATCGGCGCGCTGTCCCCGCCGCTCGCGGGGAAGCCTGGGCTGACGTAGGTCATCGGTCCGAAGGTCTTGCCGCGGTCGGTCGACTTCTGCATGACCACGTTGAGGTCGCCGGTTGCGAAGGCGCAGCTACCGGAAGTGGCGCACAAGTATGTGACTGACGTGCGTTCGGGTCCGTAGTCGTAGGTCAAGTAGAGCGTCCCGTCCGGTCCCGTCGCGAGGAAGACGCGATCGCCCCAGTTCTTCGGATCGGGCGGGACAACTTGGGTCACCTGCGGGAACGTGACGCCGTGGTCGAACGACGCGGCTACGACTGGATACCACTCAGAGCCGTGGGCGATCATGAAGGCGGCGTAGACGGTGCCGTCCGGCGCGACGGTGACCGCGGGATCCCACGTGTTGATGTTCGAGCCGATCGAGCCCGGGACGGAAATCGGCGTTTGGAACGTCGCGCCGCCGTCGGTCGAGCGAGCGAAGGCGATCCCCCTGCAGCCCATCCACTCCTCGTAGACGTACCCGAGCTTCGGGTCGACCGCTTGCTCGACCTCGGCGTTCTGACTCGAGCACGACGCGCTGGTGTCGGTGACCGGGCTGATGGTGTAGGACGGCCCTGCGGAGAAGGCCGGGGTGGCGCCGAAGAGCGCCGCCGCCGCGCACAGCCACAGCACAAACTTTGAGATCCGCCGCCGTTTGGCGCCCATCATCGTCTCCTGACCGTCGGGCCGATTCTGACAGTGGGTGGCGACCCGCGAGTCGCCACCCGCCTCGCAATCGCTGCTTCGAGCGGCCTCGGCGGCTCTCAGCGGCGCTGCGGTTCAGTCGTCCCATTCCTGCGAGCCCTCGGAGGGCTCCTCGGTGTCCGATTCGGCGGCAGGCACGGGCGTCTCGGTTTCTTCTTCCGGCATCGCTTCGCTCTCGGGGTACTCGGACACGTCGCGCTCCTTTCGTGGCTCGGGCGGGCTCTTCGATTTTCGGGGACAAGTCGCCTGGCGTCGGCTCCGCACTCAGGACTGTTACCGGACGTCTACCGGAGCGGTGCGGTTTTAGGGCCTCACGCGGCGCGTCCGAGTGTCTCGGTCGCCGGATCGAAGACGGTGAGGGCCACCGACCCGCTCGAGCGCAGGTACTCGACGACCGCCTCCTCGCTCTGCTCGACCGGCATCAGCGTCTTCCGGCTGGCCAGGTGCTCGAGGCGGTGGAAGTCACCGGTGGCGACCACAGGGAGACGGAGCTCTGCGACCAGTCGAAGAACGTGAAACGGTTGCAGATCTCGAACCGGTCGACCGCTGTCGCAGCCCAGTCCGGGTCGGCTGCGAAACGGCCCGTCGCGCGAGGAGCGGCCGCGGCGTCCGTCGTGGTGTAGGGATGCGCTGCGAACAAAGCTGCTCCCGCGCTGCGCGCTTCGTCGAGGGCTCGCTCGAAGCCGCCGGTCAGACCCACAAAGCGTCGCAGTCCGAGAGCGAGCGCATGAGCGGACTCCCCTGGATCCGGATCGTCGTAGGTCAGCTCGATGCCAGGGACGACTACGAGACCGTATTGAGTCGTTGCGCGCTCGGCCTCCTGCTGGATCGCTTCCAGGTACGCGCCGTAGGTCGACGCGACGACCGCGGAGGTGGTTCCCCGGACGGTATCGTCGGTGCGAACGACGTGGTCGGTGATCGCGAGGACGTCGAAACCGGCGCGCCGTGGAGATCGACCAGCTCGCGGATCGTCCTCCCGCTTCGGGTTTCCGCTAGGTCGGGCAGCCTTTCGCGACAGCTACTGACTCTGCGACCTAGAGCGTCGCGCGCCGAAAACCGTACGCCCTTGTTCCCGCCGGCTGCGGGGCGTAGCCTTGGGACCGACGATCTCCGCCATGTTCGGCCTTGCAGCCGGTTTGAGCGTGTAGCGACGGTTCGCCGGATTTGTTGTTCCACTGGAACAGGGGGCGAAGAGTTGTGGTAGCACATGAGGAACACGAGTTCGAGCGCCAAGCAGCGTTGATCAAGGCCCTGCACCGGGAGATGAACGAACGGCGAGTCGGGGGTGTTGAAGAGGCTCGGCTGGATTTCCTCTGCGAGTGCTCGAATCCGGCCTGCCGCGAGCTTGTGTCGATCACGCTCGATGAGTGCGAGTTCGTTCGGAGGGTGCCGAATCGGCTTGTGATCAGAGTCGGCCACGCGGACTATGCGAGCGAGCGTGTGCTCATGGAGGAGCCCGGCCGCTTTCAGGTCGTCGAGAGGTTCGAATCTGCCGACGACGTCGTTGCGCATCTAGCTCCGTGGGCACAGCGTGCCCCGAGCCACACCGTGTGGGCCGCCTAGTCGAAGCCTGGTTTTTTTGAAGCGCTAACTCGGGACGACTCCTGTTTGGCCGGGAACGTCGCGGGCGCCGCGGGCGAACAGCAGTCCGCTCACGATCAGGATCCAGAGCCCGATCGCCGCCTGAGGAAAGAAGATGATCGAGGCGAGCGCGAGGATTCCCGCCACGACGCCGAGCCAGCCTGCCCATTTCGGCACGACTGCACCGCGCAGGGCCGCCAACGAGGCCGCGATGATCATCGCCGACGCGCCGGCGCCGCCGGTCGCGTGCATCACATAGCTCGCGTCGTCCGCGGCGTGGATCAGCCCCGGGAAGACCGTGTGGTGAAAGGTGTCGTCGCTCATCGTCCTGATTCCCGCGTTGAGGGCGAGCGCCGCGAACGCGAGTGTCGCGTAGATGGCGCCCCCTATCGTTGTCAGTGCGGTCAGGAAGCCGTCCTCGCCTTCCCACCGGCGGACGGCGCGGCGCAGACTGCTCAGGAACCAGAGGAAGGCGAAGACGCCAAGGCCCGCGATGAGCCAGCCGATCATGATCTTGTCGCGGTGCCCTGAGTCCGAGTAGTAGGCGATCACCTTCGCCGGAGACGAGTCACCATTCGGCTCGCCGTCGAACATGACGATGATGCCGATGACGAAGAGGACGACGTAGAGGATCCCGCCCAGCGAGGCCCAACGAGCCAGCCCAGCGCTCGAGCGAGTCGGTGCCATTGTGTTCATGCCTGCTCCTTGTTGTCGGATTGGGCTTGATTATCGAGCCGCCTTCGGCTGTTGCCCGCCTAGCCGACGCCCGGCGGTACAACCGATAGGCTGGACGCGTGGGCTTTCGCGTCATTCCTCCCGAAGAGCTTGAATGGGTCGAGCGCGAGCCCGAGCCGGGCGGCGTTCCCCGCTACGTCGCGGGACTGAGCGACGTCGCCGGCTTCGCGCACACGCGCGGGAGCATGTGGCGCTATCCGCCCGGCGCGAAGGGCCGGCGCCATCGGGACATGATCCAGGAGGAGACGTTCGTTGTCCTTTCCGGGACGCTGACGATGCATCTCGGCGACCCACCGGAGCGCGTCGACGTTCCGACTGGAGGAGTCGTCCACGTCGAGTCGGGCACGGTGCTGCAGTCGGCGAACCACGGCGACGAAGAGGTCGTTATGTATGCGTACGGCGCGCCGCCGGAGACGGGCGGCGCGGAGTTCTTCGACTCTGCCGTGTAGTGGGCTTCCGAGTCGTTCGTCCGGACGAGTTCGAGTGGATCACGCGCCCGCACGAGCCTGATGAGCCCGCGCGCCACGTCGCCGAGCTGAGCGAGCCGGCCGGCTTCGCGCGCACGCGCGCGAACGTCTGGCGCTACGAGCCCGGCGCCAAGGGTCGCCGCCACAGGCACAAGCAGCAGGAGGAAACGTTCGTCGTGTTGAGCGGAACGCTGTCGATGTACGTCGGCGACCCGGCGGAGCGCGTCGATGTCTCGGCGGGCGCGCTGATCCACGTCGAGCCGGGCACCCCGCTGCAGTCGGTGAACCACGGCGACAAGCAGCTCGTCGTCTACGCGTACGGTACGCCGCCCGAGAGCGAGCGAGCCGAGCTTCTCGACTCCGCGGTGTAGCTTCGATGCAGGTGCGTGTCGCGCGTCCGGCGCGGAACTTCGAGGCGGTGGTCTCGTTCTACCGCGACCTGGTCGGTCTGCCGGTGCTGGCGTCGTTCGAGGGCCACGACGGGTACAGCGGCGTCGTGTTCGGCCTGATGGATGCGAGCCGGCAGCTCGAGCTCGTCTTTCACGAGGAGCAGCGGCCGGCGCCGACGTCCGAGGACCAGCTCGTCCTCTACCTCGGGTCGGCCGAGCGGGTGACCAGCGAGGCGGCGCGGATACGTGCGGCCGGTTTCGAGCCGACGGTTGCCGCGAATCCTTACTGGGCCCGCACCGGGGCGGTCTGTTTTCTCGACCCTGACGGCTACTCGCTGGTGCTCTCGCCCGAGGCCTGGTGACCCTGTGCTCGCTCGCGGTAGCGTTTGCGGCCGTGAATGCCGAGGCCAGATGGGACGGCGACCGAACCGGACGGGGCCTCGGTGACGCCGCTGCCTTTGCCGACGCAGCCACCGAACTGGTGGCCGCGATGCGCGCGCCGGAGTGGGTTGCCGAGGAGCCGGAAGTCCACCTGCTGCCTCATCTCGAAACGGCCTGTCGAGAACTACCGCTGAAGCTGCAGTCGACCGCCATCGCGGACGACGGGACCTTCGACATCGAGCTCGAGTGGCACGGGGACGGCGATAGCGTCGGGCAAGTCCGCAGCGCGGTCTACGGGCTGCTCGGCAGCGTCGCCGAGAAAGAGACCTACATCAGGCAGCGACGCGAGGACGGTCGCTCGTCTTCGACGTCGTCACGGGCATGGTTGGCGACGACATAGCCTTCGCGCCGCACGGACACGCGCTCCGCGTTGGGGTCGACCTGGAGAGGAGATAGGGCCATGGCCGAGGTTCTGCTGTTCCATCACGCGCAGGGGCTGACGCCCGGCGTCAAGGCGTTCGCCGACGAGCTTCGGTCTGCCGGGAACACCGTTCATACGCCGGATCTCTACGACGGGAAGACCTTCGACACGGTTGACGAGGGAGTTGCTCACGCCCGGGAGGTCGGCTTCGACACGCTCTTGGACAACGGCGTCGCCGCGGCCGACGACTTGCCTGCCGAGCTCGTCTATTCCGGCTTCTCGCTCGGCGGCATGCCGGCGCAGAAGCTGGCGCAGACGCGGCCGGGTACCCGCGGCGCGTTGCTGTTCCACGCCGCGCTTCCGCTCTCCGAGTTCGGTGGCTCCTGGCCCGAGGGCGCTCCGCTCCAGATCCACTTCATGGAGGACGACCCGTGGGCGGAGGAAGACCTTCCCGCAGCCCGTGAGATCGCGGGGACGGTCGACGGGGCAGAGCTCTTCCTCTATTCCGGCGACCGTCACCTCTTCGCCGACAACAGCGTCTCGGACTACGACCCGGACGCGGCGGCGCTGCTCAAGGAGCGGGCGCTCGACCTGCTCGCCCGGGTCGGGTAGTCGGCTAGCGCGATTTTGCTGTAGCGCGCGAAAGATTGGCGTGGTGCGCTGCGCGGTTGCGAGCAATTGACGGTTTTCTTTCAGAGTATGTGCGCTCGAGAGGAGGTGGCGATTCTGCTGAAGAGCTCGTAGAGCAGAATTCTTCTGAAGGGCGGTGAGGACTGAGTTCCGCTGAAGGGCTGTCAGAGCGGCGTTCTTCGGCGGCTGCCTGAAGAATCGGCTTCTGGTGAAAGACTTGAGCTGTCAGATTCGCTGCACGAACTGCCGCGGAGAGACCGGTCAAGTGCGACGATGGCTCCACCACGGATCCTCCTAGCTAACTGCAGCCGGTGTTAGTCCCGCAATCCCGGCACGTATAACACGACCCGGTCCGCACCATCCGGCCGCCGCACTTGGCGCACTCGACGGCGTCTTCCCAGTTGTTGAACAGCGCGGTCTGGCCTGGCGGGGCGGCCTCGGCCACCTCCGCCGTCGGCGCCGCAGCGCCGCCCTCCAGCGCCGCATACGACTGCGCCAGCCGCGCACGAACCTCGGGCGACAACACGCCGATCTCCTCCTGCTGGTCGGTCGTCAGGAACTTCTTGCCCATCCAGCGGAAGACGTAGTCGACGATCGACTTCGCGATGCGGATGTCGGCGTCGTTGGTCATGCCGCTCGGCTCGAAGCGCATGTGGGCGAACTTGGAGACGTAGACCTCGAGCGGCACGCCGTACTGCAGGCCCAGCGAGACCGAGATCATGAACGAGTTCATCAGGCCGGCGAGGGTCGTGCCCTCTTTGGCGATGTCGACGAAGATGTCGCCGGGCGTGCCGTCCTCGTAGAGGCCGACGTGGATGTAGCCCTCGTAGTCGCCGACCCGGAACTTGCGGCCGACCTCGACGCGATCTTCCGGCAGGCGCCGGCGCTGGGTCAGCGGCACCGGCGGCGCGGCCGTGGTCTCGCCGACCGGCAGTGACGCGTCGGCCTTGCCCGACAATGGCTGCGCGACCTTGCAGTTGTCGCGGTAGATCGCGATCGCCTTGACGCCGAGCTTCCAGCTCTCGACGTAGAGCTGCGCCACCTCGTCGACCGTCGCGGTCTCGGGCAGGTTGACCGTCTTCGAGATCGCGCCCGAGATGAACGGCTGGACGGCGCCCATCATCTTCACGTGGCCCGTGTAGTGGATCGCGCGGTCGCCGATCGCGCAGTCGAACACCGGGTAATGCTCGCTCTTCACGTACGGCGCGCCGACGATCGTGTTGCGCTCGTCGATGAAGGCCTCGATCTCCTTGACCTCGTCCGGCGCGTAGCCGAGCTTGTCGAGCGCCATCGGCACGGTCTTGTTCACGATCGTGATCTCGCCGCCGCCGACGAGCTTCTTCGACTTGACGAGCGAGAAGTCGGGCTCGACCCCGGTCGTGTCGCAATCCATCATGAAGCTGATCGTTCCGGTCGGGGCCAAGACGGTCGCCTGTGCGTTCCGGAAGCCGTGCACCTCGCCGAGGTCGAGGACGTCGTCCCAGGCCTTGCGGCAGGCGCCGAGCAGGTCGGCCGGCACCGACTCGGTGTGCTCGATGTTGCCGACGGCTGCGCGGTGCATCGACATGACGCCGAGCATCGGCGCCGCGTTCGGCTGGTGGCCGGCGAAGGCGCCCATCCGCGCCGCGATCTCGGCCGACTTGCGGTACGCGCGGCCGGTCATCAGCGCCGTGATCGCCGCCGCGTAGGCGCGACCCTCGTCTGAGTCGTAGGGCAGGCCGCGCGACATCAGCAGCGCGCCGAGGTTCGCGTAGCCGAGGCCGAGCTGGCGGTAGGCCTTGGCGTTCCGCTCGATCTCGGGCGTCGGGTACGACGAGTAGCCGACCGCGATCTCCTGCGCGAGGTAGACGGTGTCGACCGCGTGCTCGAAGGCCTCGACGTCGAGCTCGCCGTCCTCGCGGCGGAACTTCATCAGGTTCAGCGAGGCGAGGTTGCACGCGCTGTCGTCAATGGACATGTACTCCGAGCACGGGTTGGACGCGTTGATCCGCGACGTGTTCGGCAGCGTGTGCCACTTGTTGATCGTCGTGTCGTACTGGACGCCCGGGTCGGCCGACTGCCAGGCCGCCTCGGCGATGTCGCGCATCAGCTTCTTCGCGTCGACGGTCTCGACGACGCTGCCGTCGGTGCGTGCGGTCAGGTTCCACTCGGCGCCGGCCTCGACGGCCTCCACGAACGCGTCGGTGATGCGGACC
>WNFX01007084.1_pt1 | contig 11521 bp, 7 predicted proteins | sample 5400111 | NCBI WGS metagenome assembly WNFX01 (sample SAMN13153363, study PRJNA577476) | soil metagenome | isolation source: 40 cm soil or saprolite under grassland replicate 1 | place: USA:California | collected 2016-06-15
CATCGGTTTTTGCCACGACCAGACAGCCGCTTGTGTCTTTATCAAGCCGATGCACGATTCCCGGTCTTTCTTTCCCGCCGATGCCCGAAAGTTTTGGGAAATAATGGAGCAGCGCATTCACCAGTGTGTGCTCACGCTGTCCGGCCCCAGGATGAACAACCAACCCAGCCGGTTTGTTAATCACAATGAGATCTTCATCTTCGTAAAGAACATCGAGCGGAATCGCTTCGGGCTGGTTGTCGATCTTTTCCGGAGGCGGTTCGTTCATTTCAACGCTGTCGCCGGTGCGCACAAGATCGCGAGGCCGGGCAGAGAAGCCATTTAGGGTGACGAATTCGTTGCGGATCAATTGTTGAATGCGAGACCGCGAAAACTTCGGAAGCTCGCGCGCGAGAAACTGATCGAGACGCAGCCGTGCCGCGTCTTTTGGCACGATGAGTTGGATAACGTTCGATGGTTCTGTCATGTCGAAACCAGGTAGGGGCGATTGACCTCAATCACCCGATTTAGATCGTAAGACAACGACTCCTCACCCCGCCTTCTCCCCTACGCAAGGGGAGAGGAGAAAGGTGAGGGGATGAGCTTCATTGCTCTGGAAATTGTCGATGTTACAATCGCGTCAATGGCGATCGAATCGACCGCGACCACATTGCAAACTTGTCTAGCCTGCGGAGCTGCCATCGACACGAGCGGCACTGAGCCGCTTGCGCGCGTGGAGTGTCCCAACTGCGGCGAAAAAGTGCGGGCCGAGCGCATGTTCGACCATTTCGTAATCGTCGAAACGGTCGGCGTGGGCGGGATGGGCACTGTTTACAAAGCGCGCGACACTTTGCTCGACCGGTTCGTGGCCTTGAAACTTTTGCGCAAGGACCTCGAAGGTGGACTCGGTGAGACCGCGCAATTGCAACAGGAAGCGCGCATGGCCGCATCGGTCAATCATCCCAACATCGTTCAGGTTTTTTCGTCTGGAACGGACCACGGCCAGTTTTATTTGGTGATGGAACTGGTTGAGCGCGGAAGTCTCGATGATTTCATCGAACAACACACCCGATTGCCCGAGGAACAAGTGTTGGAGGCGGGCATTCAAACCGCCAAAGGTTTGCGCGCGGCATATGCCAAACGCTTGATTCATCGCGATGTGAAGCCGGCCAATATTCTTTTTGGCGACGAACACACGGCCAAAATTGGCGATTTCGGATTGGCCGGAATAGCAGCAGAAGCGCGCGGCGAAATTTGGGGTACGCCTTACTACGTCGCGCCCGAACGATTGAACAATCAGCCGGAAGATTTTCGGAGCGACATTTACAGTCTCGGGGCCACGCTTTTTCATGCGCTCGCGGGCAAGGCGCCGATCGAAGGCGAAACGAATTCGGCAACTGAATTGTGGGCACTAAAGAATCAGCCGCTTCTCCTGTCCGTGGTTGCGCCGGAAGTTTCCGCCGATACCGCGCGAGTTTTGCAGCGAATGATCGCGCCAAATCCGGCGCAGCGCTTTTCGTCTTACGATGAACTCGTCTCCGAACTCGAGCGCGCCTACAAAAAATTAACCGGCCGGGACGTGATTGATGTTGTTGCGGCAAAGCGCAAAACCCGCCGGATCATCGCTGCTGCTGCGGCCGTTTTACTGATGGTGGCGGTTGGCGTTTTTGTTTTTATTCGCAGCACTCAAAAGCAAATCGCTATCTTTTCGACCGCAATTCCGATCCCGGAACTAGAGAAACAAGGAGCGGAAGCGCGACACCACCTCGTTCTCAATCACTACAACGTTGCTGGATCGGCTTTCGCTCGCATCGCGACCGAAGCGCGTGGCCGGCAGCCGCTTTACGATTGGGCGCGTTTGCAACAAGGACTGGCTGCCATGATCGGCCGTGACGACGCGCAGGCGCGCGACGCTTTTCGAGCAATTGAAAAGGCAGGCGCGAAAGCTTTTGCCAGGGAAGATGTCGATTTTGCGAATTTTTTTGCCGCGACATCGAAGACGCTTTTGTTAACGGGGCCTGTTCCACCAACCGGGCCTGCTGTTAAGGACATGGCCTCGTTCAAGGCCTTTGCGCTTTTCCCTTTCGCTTTGAAAGACATTAACCAGCTCGATGTCCGGGACGCGGCTCAACTGCTCGAGCAGTTTGTAAAGGCGCAACCGGCAGGAAAGTCCGCCTGGATCGCAGAATTGAAGCCGAACGCGCAAAAATATCTCGATGATTGCCGATTTTATTTGAACTGGATAAGTCAGCCCAATCAAAGCGCGGATGGAGCAACCTTAAGAAAACAGTTAAAGACGCGCAGCGCGATTTCCGATGCGATCATCGGAAAAGAAAAACAAGATGTGCCTTCGACCGCAGCAGCACGATCGCAACCACCACGCCAGCTGACCCAGAAAGAATTGGAGGCAGCGGTTCAGAGAAAATCGCAGTGGTTAGCCGCTTGGAAAAAGAAACTGGTCGACGACCTGAATCGCAAACAATTTTCAGGCGCAATCACCGACACGAGCGGCGCTGAATACACCGGAATCTCCAGTGCCGACAATCAAACCGTCGGTTTGAAGCTTCCTTACGGCATCGCTCGCGTTCCCTGGAACAAGCTCGCGCCAAAAATGCTTCTTTCTATTTCCACCTCATTCATTCAGCCCAACGCACCCGACGCCGCGGATCGACAATGGCTTTGCGCCGCTTACGCAAGCGCGACCGGTGAGCGAGACGCCGCACGTCAGTTAGCCGAAGCTGCCGCCCAATCAAAGTCCGAATATCGTGACCAGATGGCGCTCTTGTTAGGCCTGTAGGGTTGTAGCGGCGTTTGTGTCAAACGCCGCACCAAAAAACAGGCGCTTGGCACCGGGGCCCCTGCACCACAAATGGCGCATTTTCTGCTGGTTAAATTGCATGCGCCGCTGGGTTTATTTGGGCTTTTCCCTCCTCGTCTTTGCTGCCGAGGCCGGGCAACTGCCGCTCACCGTGAGTGAGATCGGGCTGATGCTGCGCTCCGGCTATTCCAGCACCTCCCTCATGCAGGAATTGTCTAAACGACATTTTGCTGATGCGGTCGACGAAGCCAAAGAGAAAACGCTCGTAAAGGCCGGCGCTTCCGCGGAGCTAGTCGCCGCATTGAAAAGCGGAATCTATTCGCTTTCGCCCGGAAAAACCGCGGCCGTCCAGGAACAGCTGGCTGGCGCGGAACAACGTCGCGCCGAACAAGCGGAAGCTTCTCATACAGCGGATGCTGCTTACCAAGCGCGAGTTGTGCGCGAGCGTAGCGCAAAATCGACCACATCAAACGCCCCCGATGTAAATCTCGGCGCCATTTCCGAATTTCTGAAAGGCGACCTCGTCAAAATGCACAATGGCGCGCCTGCTCACGTGGACGATGGGGCGCTGGCGAACAAGAAACTGATCGCGTTTTATTTTTCAGCGCAATGGTGCGGGCCGTGTCGGAAGTTTACTCCTCAGCTGGTGGATTATTACAAGCGCGTCGCGCCCGAACATCCCGAATTCGAAGTGGTCTTCTACAGCATGGACCGATCGTTGTTCGCGATGGAAAAGTACATACGCGAAGAAAACATGCCCTGGCCGGCGATCGACTTTTCGAAACTTAAAGAGAAGGAAGTTTTGGCTAAAAATGCGGGTTCGGGAATTCCGTCGCTCGTTTTGGTCGATTCCACCGGTAAATTGATCTCGAGCAGTCAGTCTGGTGGACAAAACTTCGGCCCACAAAAGGTCCTCGCCGATCTTGATGCCATCTTCGCGGGCAAAGCACCGGCGCGATTGGCTGCGCAATAAACGCTGTTGGCGACAACTCTCGAAGCTCGTCTATTTTGTCGAGCAAATGGCAAGAGACCCTGTCGCGGAGCGGATGGCGCGGCTCGGCGTGCGCGATGTCGATCTTGAGGAGACGTTCGCGCGGTCGGGTGGACCGGGCGGCCAAAATGTAAATAAAGTGGCGACGGCGGTGACGCTTCGCCATCGGCCAAGCGGCATCAGCGTCACAGCCCAGGATTCGCGTTCGCAGGCGCAGAATCGCAAACTGGCGCGAGAACGATTACTCGACGCGATCGAACGAGCTCAACGGAAACGGCGCGCACTCGAAATTGCTGAACGAGAAAGAGCACGCCGCCGCAAATCGCGACGCCCGCCTGCGCTCAAACGAAGAATTCTCGAATCGAAACGAAAACGCGGGGAGCTGAAGAAACAGCGCGCCAAGATCGACATCTAGCCGTCGCTGCCGGTCATTCCGAGCAGAGCGAGGAATCTCACAATCGAAGCGAGGATTACACTGGCAGACTAGTGTGACGCCAGAGTTTGTGGAAGATCCCTTTCCCGCGGCCGCGGGATCAGGATGAGTGCGATTTCATTACATCTGCCGAAGCGGTTTGGGGCGAAGTAATTATGTAACGATGATTCACATATGAAAAAACTTCTCATTCCTTTGTTTTCGCTTCTGATTGCTCTGTTCCTGAGCTCATGCGCGAGCGAGCCGGCATCCACTACGACCACGACGACAACTCGTGAAACGACCGTGCAACAGCCTACGACGACGACGCAAAGCACGACGACCCGGTACTGATTGGAAGTTTCTTCCCGCGACGAGAAAAAGGGCACGCGACCGCGTGCCCTTACTTCTTTCCGGGCTTTTCCGGCTTTTCGGGAGTCGCAGCTTCCGCGGTTTGGGCTTCTTCTTCCGCCTGACTGACAACTGGGGCGATCGCCTGCAATTTTTCGCCTTTGCGCAGGTCCATCAATTTTACGCCCATTGTATTGCGCCCCGTTTCGCGAATTTCTTTGACCCGTGTTCGAACCATTTGACCTTTGGTTGTAATCAACATCATCTCGTCAGTGTCGCGCATGGTCAATGCGCCAACAACGTCGCCGGTTTTGGTTCCGGTTTTCATCGTGATGATGCCTTTGCCGCCGCGCTTTTGTTTGCGGTAATCGTCGAACGGCGTGCGCTTGCCGATCCCGTTTTCACCGGCAACCAGCAACATGGCGTTTGGATCGACAATCGCGATCGCGATCACCCGGTCTTTCTTGTCCGGACGAATTCCCCACACTCCGACCGTGTTCCGGCCCTGATCCCGTAACTGTTCTTCATGGAAGCGCAGACTCATTCCTTCTTTTGTGATCAGAACGAGCTCGTTGTTGCCGTTTGTCAGCTTCGCGTCGATCAAGCGGTCACCTTTTTCAATTTGAATGGCGATGATACCGCCTTTTCGAACGTTGCGGTAATCGGAAAGGTTCGATTTTTTGACGATGCCCGATTGTGTCGCAAAAACGACGTGGAAATTTTCGTCCCAGGTTTGATCGACCGCACTCGGGCCAACGCCGGATTTCTTTGATTGAATCCGAATGGTGGCGGCGATTTTTTCTTCCGGCCGCAATTGAAGAATGTTGGCAATCGATCGGCCTTTGGCCGCGCGGCCCATCTCCGGGATTTCATAAACTTTTTCGACGTAGGCGCGTCCTGACTCCGTGAAAAACATCAGGTAGTCGTGCGTTGTGGCGGTGAAAAGATGCTGGACGAAATCGCCTTCTTCTTCCTCAGTCGCTCCTTCGCGTGTGGACATGCCGATCACGCCTTTGCCGCCGCGGCGCTGTGCGCGAAACGCGCTCACCGCTGTTCGTTTAATAAAGCCGCCGTGGGTTATGCTGATAATGCAGCCCTCATTGGCGATGAGATCTTCCATGTTGATCTCCCCCTCATCGACCGCAAACTGAGTCAGACGTGGCGAGCCGTGTTTATCGCGAAGTTCGCGCAACTCTTTCTTGATGATGGTGAAAACGCGCTGCTCCTTCGCGAGAATATCGCGCAGATCCTGGATCGTTTTGATCAGTTCTTTGTATTCGTTGTCGATCTTGTCCCGCTCGAGGCCGGTCAATTGATACAAACGGAGATCGAGAATTTGATTGGTCTGATGTTCGCTGAACGCGTAACGGCCTTCCGTTAAACGTGCGGGATTGCGAATGAGAATGCCGATTTGCTCGACCTGCCTTTTGGTAAACTCGAACGCGAGCAGTTTGATTCGGGCCTCCTCGCGATTGGCTGACCCGCGGATGATGCGGATAAATTCGTCGAGGTTGGCGAGGGCGATGAGATAACCTTCGAGAGTCTCGGCGCGTTCTTCGGCTTTGCGCAATTCGAACCGTGTCCGTCGCAACACAACTTCGCGCCGATGCTCGATATAGGCCGCGTTCGCTTCCTTGAGCGAAAGCAGTTTCGGCCGGCCGTGGTCGATCGCCAGCATGATGACCGCGAACGAGCTTTCCATCGCGGTGTGCTTGTAAAGATTGTTGATGACGATCTTCGGATTCGCGTCACGCTTGAGCTCGATTACGACTCGCGTGTTTTCGTCGGATTCATCGCGAATTGCAGTGATGTCGCCCAGAACTTTCTCATTCACCAAATCGGCAATTCGCTCGACTAGCGTCGCGCGGTTCACGTTGAACGGGATTTCGGTGATGACGATTTGTTCCTTGCCGCCCTTGATTTCTTCCACGCCGGCTTTACCGCGCACTTTCATGCTACCGCGCCCGGTCTCGAGATATTGCTTAACGCCATTGACGCCGCAGATTGCACAGCCGGTCGGGAAATCCGGTCCCTTTACGTGCTTCATCAACTCTTCGAGCGTGATGTCGGGGTCGTCGATTTGTGCGCAGATTCCATCGATCACTTCAACGAGATTGTGTGGCGGCATGTTAGTAGCCATGCCAACTGCGATACCGGTGCCGCCGTTGACCAGAAGATTCGGAAACGCCGCCGGGAAAACGGTTGGCTCGGTCCGGGTCTCGTCGTAGTTCGGGACGAAGTCGACTGTATCCTTGTCCATGTCGACCATGAGCGCGGCGCCGAGATGCGTCATGCGCGCTTCGGTGTAACGCATCGCCGCCGGCGGATCGCCTTCGACCGATCCGAAATTTCCCTGGCCGTCGATGAGTCGCTCGCGCATCGCCCACGGTTGCGCCATGTGGACGAGGGTGGGGTAGATTACCGCTTCACCGTGCGGGTGATAGTTACCGCTGGTATCGCCGCAAATCTTCGCGCATTTCCGATGCTGCCGACCCGGGAAGAGCGACAAATCGTGCATCGCGTAGAGAATTCTGCGCTGCGACGGTTTCAGTCCGTCACGCGCATCCGGCAACGCGCGCGAAATGATGACCGACATCGAGTAGTCGAGGAACGACCTCGACACCTCTTCGGCCACATTTATCGGATCAACTTTTTCGTTTGCGTTATACACAGCCAAGTTGTCGATCTACCGATGTGTCGATCCTAGACGTCGAGGTTCCGCACATTGAGCGCGTTGTCCTCGATGAATTGGCGGCGTGGTTCGACCACGTCGCCCATCAGGATCGTGAACATTTTGTCGGCATCAACCGCGTTGTCGTCATTCAAATCGACTTTGAGCAATTTGCGTTTCTCGGGATTCATCGTCGTCTCGAACAATTCCTTCGCGTTCATTTCGCCGAGACCCTTGAACCGCTTGATCTGCACGCCGCGGCGTCCGATCTCCAAGATCTTTTCCAGAATTTCAGGAATGGAGAACAGCGGATGCGAGACGGCTTTTTCGCCTTCGCCTTCGATTAGTTCAAAAATCGGACGATCGCTCGCTGCGTAGTGATCGACTTTCAAACCTTTGCGCGCGAGCTCGGCGATAATTTTCTGGATCGCGGCCGATTCGTGCAGCTCGACCAGTTTAGCGCGGCGACGGACGCCGTTGGTTTTCATCGTCGGAGCATCACCCAGCGGCAACAGTTCCTGCTCCATCTGGGTATCGAACAAATTGAGATCGAGGTTCGACTCGTGAAACTTCCGGACCGCTTTCTCGTCGTGAAAATAGTGGACGGTCTCGTCATTCCCCTCCCGGACTTTTACGAGATACGCGGGAAGTTTGCCGGACCTGGAATTGCGCTCCTCCAGATAAGCCTCGAAATCGCCGCCGTGGCGTCGGACGACTTCGCTTAGTTTCGCCAATTTCTCGAGCGACTCAAGAATGTCCTTCAGTTGCGTCGCGGTGATCTCCTTGCTGTCAGCGAGATTCTTCAGTTTCACGTCTTCGGCGCCGAGAGAGATCAGGATTTTGTTCAACTGCACGTCGTCATCGACGTACTCCTCGCGCTTCTTGCGTTTGATTTGGTAGAGCGGTGGTTGGGCGATGTAAATTTTACCAGCCCGAACGAGATCGGTCATTTGCCGGAAGAAAAACGTGAGCAGAAGGGTGCGAATATGCGACCCATCCACGTCGGCATCGGTCATGATGATGATGCGGCCGTAACGCAACTTCGACATGTCGAAGCGGCCTTCATCTTTGCCGTTGCCGTCCTCTTTCGGTTTGCCGATTCCAGTGCCGATTGCGGTAATCATCGATTGGATTTCGGTGTTTTTGAGAAATTGATCTTCCCGCGCTTTCTCGACATTAATTAGCTTGCCGCGGATCGGCAGAATGGCCTGGTAACGTCGATCGCGTCCCTGCTTTGCGGAACCACCGGCTGAATCGCCCTCGACGATGTAAAGCTCAGTCAATTCCGGATCGCGCTCCGAGCAGTCTGCCAATTTTCCCGGCAGTCCGCCGCCGGTGAGCGCGCCTTTACGAATGGTCTCGCGCGCTTTGCGTGCGGCTTCCCGTGCGCGCGCGGCCGTCAGAATTTTTTCGAAAATGCGCCGCGCGACCGGCGGGTTTTTGTCGAAGAAAGTCATCAAACCCTCGTAAACCGCCGAGTTGACGATGCCGTCGATCTCAGTGTTTACGAGTTTGACCTTGGTCTGTGATTCGAACCGTGGATTGGGCAATTTGATGCTGAGCACGCAGATCAAACCTTCCCGGACGTCATCACCAGAAATCGATGGGTCCTTTTCTTTCAAGAGAGCGTTCTGCTTGGCGTACTGGTTGACCGCTTTGGTCAGCGCCGTTCGAAATCCGGTGAGATGCGTGCCGCCGTCCGGATTCGGAATCGAATTGGCGAAGGGCAAAATCTGATCGTTGTAACTGTCGTTGTATTGCAAGACAACATCGACAAACACTTCGTCGCGCTGCCGCGAAATGACGATCGGCTTCGGGTGCAGCACTTGTTTGTTTTCGCCGAGCTGCTTTACGAATTCCTCGATGCCGTGCTTGTAGAGAAATGTTTCCTTTTTTGGCGAATCACCGCGTTCGTCGGTTAGGTTGATTTCGAGCCCAGGATTGAGGAACGCGAGCTCGCGCATCCGTGTCGCCAACCGCTCAAATTTAAATTCCGTGGTGATCGTGAAGATCGTCGGATCGGGCATGAACGTGATCAGAGTGCCGGTGACCTTCTTGCCCTTGACCTCGCCGATGACTTCCAGCTTCTTCGTCGTTTTTCCCTGGGCAAAGGCCATGTGATAGACCTTGCCGTCGCGCGAAACTTCTACCTTGAACCATTCCGAAAGCGCGTTCGTGCACTTGGCGCCGACACCGTGCAGGCCGCCGGAATATTTGTAAGCGCCTTGCCCGAATTTCCCGCCCGCGTGCAGATTAGTCAGCACCAGCTCGACCGCCGGCATTTTCCATTTCGGATGAATATCGACCGGAATACCGCGGCCATTGTCGCGAACCGAAACACTGCCATCGACGTGAACGTCTACGTCGATCTTATCGCAAAATCCGGCCAGATGTTCGTCGATCGAATTGTCGAGAACTTCGAACACCATGTGGTGCAGACCGCGCTCGTCCGGGTCGCCGATGTACATTCCCGGCCGTTTCCGGACCGCTTCCAAACCTTCCAGCTTGTCGATCTGAGCGGCGTCGTACTTTTGGAGTTTATTGACCGTTGAGAGCTCGCGCTGACGATTTCTTTCGATGGATTTTTCGTCGTCTGGATCGACAGAGACGGCGGCTCGAGCTGGCATCGTAAGAAGCTAGCGAAAACGCCTCAAGAAACAACTAATAATCTCGTGCGATCAAGAGACTTATTTCCGCTACTGGTTGGAGGCTCGGGCCGGCCAAAGCCCACGATATTGTGGTCGGTGATTTTGACTTATTCACAGACTTTTTTGCCCCCTTGACCAGTCTCTTTTGCGCTTCGAAAATGGCGCTCGCCATGCGTGTCCAAACCCTCACCGAAGCGCGCTGGATCCTTGCGATTCTATTTTTTCTCGCGCTTGCCAGCTGGTTTCTCAGCGCTTGGTTGTCCCTGCTTTTTCTGCTCCTGATCTTCTACACGTTTTTCTTTTTTCGCGATCCAGATCGAAAAATTCCAGCTGATCCGAACGCGGTGGTCGCGGCAGCCGACGGCGTCATCAAAGATATTTGCGAAGTCGAGGAGACCGAGGTTTTGAAAGTGAAAATGCTTCGCGTCGGGATCTTCTTGTCGATCTTCGACGTGCATACCAATCGCGCGCCGGTGGATGGGCGTATCATCTACCGCCAACATCGGACAGGACTTTGCCTCGACGCGCGTAGTCCTCATTGCTCGGAAAAGAATGAAGCGATGACGTGGGCGTTCGAAAATCCGCGGGCGACGCTCGTGGTTAGGCAGCTCACCGGTGCCGTCGCTCGGCGGATTGTGGCCTGGGCGGATGCAGGCGATGAACTTAGGAAAGGCGAGCGTTTTGAATTATCGCGCGCCTCCCCGATTCATGAACGAACAGCCATCGAAAATTTATCTCCTGCCGAATTTAATGACGGCCGGAAACTTGTTTTGTGGCTTCACCGCCACGCTCAAGATTTTGGAAGGCGCGCTTTTGCAAAGCACGAACGCTGATGCCGCGGCCGATCGTTTTCATGAAGCGATCTGGTTCATTCTCGGCGCTTTCGTTTTCGATTTTCTGGACGGGCGGCTGGCGCGTCTGGGAGGGCACGAAAGCTCCTTCGGTCGCGAATTTGATTCGCTGGCCGACGTCGTTTCGTTCGGCGTCGCACCCGCGCTTTTGGTTTACCGGATTGTGCTTCAGGAATTTCGAACCGCCTGCTGGATCATCGCGTTGATTTATCTCGCGTGCGGTGCGCTGCGTCTTGCCCGCTTCAACATCGCGTCCGCGAATCACGAACGAGAATCCACCACCAACGGCGGGAAGAACTTCACGGGCTTCCCGATTCCCGCTGCCGCCGGCTTGATTGCATCGATCACGTTATTTTTGCTCTGGTTGGCTGAAGGGGAGCACCATCTCGGCAAATGGAAATTCGTTTTGCCGCCGCTCCTACTCTTCCTTTCCTTCATGATGTTCAGCCGTTTCCAGTACCCCAGTTTCAAGGCGGTTAATTGGAAAACGCAAAAATCGATCCCGCGTTTTCTCGTTATTTTTCTGGTCCTTATCTTCACGGCAATGAATTACGAATGGATGCCGGCTGTCCTGTTTCTCGCGTATCTGCTTTACGGTTTTCTGCGGCCATGGCTCTCGCGCGAATGGCGACGCGAGATCGAAGAAGAAATCGGTGAGGAAGGCTCCGAAGATCCGACCGAGCAGACCTCGTAAGATCGACATCGCGTCTGGCGTTTAATCTCGACGGCGGTTAGTCGGAATCTTACGATGGTGACACCCAATTCGAATCGGGGCAGACATGCCCGTTAAGTCCGATCCA
>WNFX01011334.1_pt1 | contig 11516 bp, 12 predicted proteins | sample 5400111 | NCBI WGS metagenome assembly WNFX01 (sample SAMN13153363, study PRJNA577476) | soil metagenome | isolation source: 40 cm soil or saprolite under grassland replicate 1 | place: USA:California | collected 2016-06-15
GATTAATACCTAATGCGCCAGCGATCGTTTTTTCATCTCTTGTATTCAAACCGTAAATCATAAACACCTTACTGAAAAAGCTGTATAATGAAGGAAGGATCAATTGAATGGGAGCAGCTTTCGGATTAGCTTCAAAATATTGAATGATTTGAATAGCCTTAGGTAGATTTTTAGTCGCCACTGCAGCCTGCAGTTCAAAAACATTAAAATCTTTGCTTACACCAACATATTGTTCCACATCTTCTTCAGAAATTGTCGTTCTCTTGCCCAGGTTTATTGATATTTTATCGATCTCGTTTTCTATTCGGTTTAGGTCATTGCCTATGTGATCTACTAATAGCATCAATGCTTTTTGAGAAATGGCAAGTTCTTTTGATTGCACCAATTCTTCCGTCCATTCAGGTAATTGATTATCGTATAATTTTTTTGTAGTAAGGACCACGCCTTTTTCTTTCAGCAATTTTGCCATCCTTGTACGACCGTCTATTTTTTTTTCTTTATAGGAAACGACAAAAATGGTAGAGCTAAGAGGATTCTCAATGTACGATTCCAATTTTTCGATATCCCGCATTTGTTGCGCTTCTTTTAATAGTACCACCTGCCTTTCTGCAAACATTGGGTAACGCCGGCAGGCATTTATTACAGCAGGCCAATCAGCATCCTTACCATAGAAAACGGTTAAATTAAACCCTGTTTCAGATTCATTTAAAATATAGTTTTCCGCATAATCAATCACTTTATCAATAAAATACTCTTCCTCCCCCTCCAGCCAATAAATGGGCCTATAATTTGCTTTTTTCCACTCAGAAATAATAGTATTTGGCAGCATAATTCGCTAAGATACAATGTTTATTTAGCCGAAAAATTCAAGTTACCCTTCAAAAAAAGGTTTCTGGCACGGTTTTCGAAAATTTGGGGATGGCTGAAACTTCAAATGTGAATAAACCAACCCACTCCCAGTGGGGCATTTCAGAATCAGCTCAGCAAATAAATTTAATACATAAAAACCTTCGACAATGACAAACACTAATTATCCTTCCGCTACTCCAAACCCGCAGCCAAGGAGTAACAATAATAAAAGTATTGTTATCGGCGTATTGGCAGCAGCTTTGTTAGGCACATGGGGTTATTGGCTTTACAAAAACAACCAATCTTCACAGCAAATCACCAGTCATGAAGCAAAAGAAACTGCTTACATGTCTGGAAGAGATTCTGTGCAACTGTTGTACAATGATGCCTTATCCCGCCTTGATTCCATTACCGGAAACAACAACAACCTGCAGGGTCAGTTGAGTGATCGCACCAGCGAAATCTCAAAATTAAAAACTGAAATCAACAGCATTCTGAGAAAGAAAAATGCTACACAGGCTGAACTGGCACATGCAAAAACACTTATCAATGAGCTCAACTCAAAAATTGAGACCCTTGAAGCTGACAATGCCCGCCTCACAGGTGAGAATCAGCAATTGACTTCTTCTAACACACAGTTAACCACTGAAAAAACAACCCTGGAACAAAACCTGCAAACAACAACAGCTGAAAAAGATGAGCTAGCATCTACAGTTGACGTGGCTTCTACTTTTAGTGCTTCTAATTTCAAGATCACTCCGATCAATGAAAAAAGAAATGGCAAAGAAAAAACGACTACAACTGCAAAACGTGTTGACAAGCTGGTTGTCACTTTCGATGTAGAAAACCGAATTGCAAAATCTGGCCCGGCTGATATGTATGTGATTGTAACGGCACCTGATGGTCATGCAATTTCTGATGCATCAATGAACTCAGGCACATTCACTACCCGCAATGAAGGTGATAAAACATTTACTTCTAAAGTAAGTACAGAGTACGAACAAGGCACACGCAAAGCGCTCAGCGTTCCAATTCGTCAAAATGATTTTCAAACCGGCGACTATAAAATTGAAGTATATCACAATGGGTTCAAGATTGGAGAAGGTGTAAGAACCCTTAAAAAAGGTGGATTATTTTCTTAAGATGGTGGTTTATTCGGTTAATTGAAGTTTCCAACTCCTACAACCACGCCGTCCCGACTTGTCGGGACGGTTTTTTTTAGTACTATTTACTCCACCCGATTTTGTTTTATCCTGTCTTTTATTCAAGATGATCATGCGATGTTTGAATTTGTCTAAGCCCCGGAGAAAAACTAATTCCTCCTAACATCTGTTTGCGTGTATCAAAAACACATTTCCAACAAAACCTTATTTTTGATGGCTTTTTAAAAGAATGGATAAGATTTATTGCTTGTTATGTGAACCAATGGAAGATTTTTAAACAAAACTTAATAAGATTTGAAAAACCTTGAAAAAAAAGTAACAAAGGTTGGAGTGTTAACCTCAGGCGGGGATGCGCCGGGAATGAACGCGGCAATAAGAGCCGTAGTTCGTACAGGAATTTATAACGGACTTGAAGTATATGGTATTATGCGTGGCTACCAGGGGTTGATTGAAGATGATATTGCAAGAATGGAATCCCGTTCTGTTGCTAACATTATTCAGCGGGGAGGAACTATTTTAAAAACTGCACGCTGCAAAGAATTTTTTGATTATCCTGGACGCAAAAAAGGATACGAGAATCTGAAAAAAAGAGGAATCGATGCGCTGGTGATTATTGGAGGGGATGGATCCTTTCGTGGCGCTGTGAAATTTAACCAGGAATTCAATATTCCCTGCATTGGTATAGCTGGCACAATCGATAAAGATATTCACGGTACTGATTTTACAATCGGGTTTGATACCGCAGTCAATACGGCCGTTGAAGCCATTGATAAAATAAGAGACACAATGGATGCGCACGATCGCATTTTTGTAATTGAAGTAATGGGTCGTGACGCAGGTTATATTGCTTTGCACAGCGGTATTGCCACAGGTGCCGAAAATATTTTAATCCCTGAACGTAAGACAGATATTGATGCGTTGGTATCCGGCTTGCAGGAAACAGAGAGGAGAAAAAAATTGGTAAATCTAATTGTTGTCGCGGAGGGAGAAAATTTCGGAGGTGCTGCTGAAGTTCAAAAGAGAATACTAGCCAATCTGCCGAATGCAGAAATCAGAGTTTGCATTTTGGGGCATATTCAGCGAGGCGGTTCCCCTTCGTGTCTTGACAGGTTGATCGCAAGCAGAATGGGCTATCATGCGATAGAATGCCTGATTGAAAGCCGCTATAACGTATTTGTTGGCATCATGAATAATAAAATGCATTACATACCTCTTGAAAATGCAGTGAAAACAAAGGGAAAGATCGGTGATGAATGGTTGAAAATTGTGAAGATACTGGCGAGTTAAACCCTGGTTGGTAATGAGGGCAACGGTTAAACACATACAACAACTAAAAACAAGTAACCAGAAACCAATAACCAGAAACAAGACTATGCCAAGAAACTTAGACAAGTACCTGTACAAGCAAATGGATAAAGAGGCAGGCATTGAACACACTTTTCATCGAACGAAGATTGTAGCTACTGTTGGTCCCGCCTGTGATACTTACGAAAAACTTCTGGGGCTGGTAAAAGCTGGTGTAAACGTTTTTCGTCTGAATTTTTCTCATGGCACTCATGAAGACAAGGAAAAGATCATTGAGTATATTCGGGATTAAAAAATAACGACGTACAGGTAGTGGTAACACTGGGCGGTGTTCTTTCTTCCAAAAAAGGAGTCAATCTTCCCGACACAAAAATTTCACTCCCGGCATTAACCGAAAAGGATTTAACCGACCTTGATTTCGTCATCGAACAAAAATTAGATTGGGTCGCCCTTTCTTTTGTTCGTAGTGTAAAAGATATAGTTATTCTTAAAAATAAATTACAGCAGGCAAAGAGTAAAACAAAGATCATTGCAAAAATTGAAAAGCCGGAAGCGTTACAAAACATCAGGGATATAATTGTTGAATCAGATGGTATCATGGTTGCCCGTGGTGACCTCGGCGTTGAACTGCCCATTGAGCAAGTTCCGCTTATTCAAAAGCAACTTATTCGTAAATGCCTTCACCGTGCAAAGCCTGTGATCGTCGCCACGCAGATGATGGAAAGTATGATTGAACGAACAAAACCAAACCGAAGTGAGATAACCGATGTAGCCAATGCCGTACTTGAAGGCGCTGATGCTGTAATGCTGAGCGGCGAAACAGCAACAGGCAAGCATCCTACGCTTGTGGTAGAAACCATGCGAAAAATTATCATGGAAGTGGAGCGAACAGATTATCGCTATAATCTTGAAGAAGTTTTACAACCACAGCCACATTCGCCGTCTTTTCTCAGCGATGCAATTTGTTACAACGCCTGTAACCTGGCGAAAGATTGTAATGCAGATGCGCTAATTGGCATGACGCAAAGTGGCTACACGGGCTTTATGCTGAGTAGTTACCGGCCAAAAGCCCCCCTGTATATTTTTACGAAGGAACGCGGCTTGGTTAACCAGTTAAGTATCAGCTGGGGAGTGCGTGCATTTTATTATGGCGAAGAAGAAAGTCTTGATGATATTTTCCAGGATCAGATCGATATTCTGAAAGAACGCGGATTTTTGAAAACAGGAAATGTAGCTGTTAGCACCGGTAGCACTCCTGTTCATTTGCATTTGCCCACCAACGTTTTGAAGATTACGAAAGTCGAATAGCCGTTTAACCCGCTCAAACTTTTTGAACCTATTTCACCCAGACAGCAATAATGATTCCGGCAATAACACAGCCCACAATATTGTAAAAGCTGTTGATCAAATGGAGGGCTAGTGGCCTTTTTTCATATAAATAAGAATTGCAAATAGCTGTTGTGCAAAAACAAATTCCCGCAATCAATCCTACTTTCAAGCCCGTCATCCAACCCAAAGAACCAATACGGCTAATAAAAAAAGCAAGTCCCATGCTGGTGATTAATATCGTGATAAAAGAAGCCACCATGATCCCCGCAACACCTTTTTTTGCATTGGGATCATTTACATTCACACCTGATGATTTTATCCAGGCCTGTCTGAATAGAAAAGAATACCAGAGAGCTCCTAAAAGGAAATAAGCAACAGCAGCAACTAGTACCGCAAGCCAGTTGATTTGTGAGAAAATATCTGTGTTCATGATAGTGGTTTTGGTTTATAAAAAAACTAACAATTAATGTCAAGGATACATTTTCATCACAAAATTGCGGGTTAGGGATTTCGGTTTCCGAAGTTACTCAAAAGAGATCTACTGCGCAGGGATTAGAATTTCAATTGTGAACTGTAAACGTTCACAATTTTTTTATCATGATGTTCCTGTACCAAACCGTGAAATCATGATCCTGTAAATCCACGCGTCCTTTTCTAAAAGTAGCAAATCCAGGCATTGTTTTGAATTTGCTGTTGGCTACCATCTTATTCCAGTTATCATCCCACATTGTTGTAGACACCACATTTTCGCCATTGAGAAAAAAATCCAGTTGGCCATTTAATAATTTTATTTCTACCCGGTTCCACTCTCCCACTGGCTTTACGGTTTCCTTGCTACATGAGATCAGGTCGTACAAATCTCCTGCTCTGTGTTTTTTTATTTTTCCATCGGGATGTCCTTCATTATCTAAAATCTGCATTTCGGGACCGGTTTCATACGGCATCTTATATTTTGTGGTATCCTCATGCACACAGAACATGATACCGCTATTACCGCCTTTTGAGATTTTCCATTCCAGCTTCAAATCAAAATTTTCAAACTCTTCATCTGTTGCAATGTCTCCGCCGTTTTTAATTTTTCCATTTTCTTTATCTGTTGCATCAAGATATAAAGCCCCGTCCGCTATCTTCCAGGCAGAGCCAACAGGCCCGCCGCCGTATTTATGCCAGCCATTTGTTGTCTTTCCGTCAAATAATGTTACCCAATCATTCGCCTGCACAGTTTTTGTTGAATCTGTTTGCATAGTATCGGTATTATTTTTATTGTCTTGAGAGTTGCATGCAAAAAGAAGAGATGCCGCAATGCCAATCGACAGAATTTTTAGCATATCTTATTTTTTCAGTAAAAGAATGTAGCGAACAATGGCTTCGGCATCAGCCTCCGAAAGCGCAGGATGAGGCGTCATCATGATTTCACCCCACACACCGCTGCCACCAGTAATTATTTTACCTGCAAGATGGGTTACAATAGTATCCGGCATAGATGCATATTTATTTGCTACCTCCCGATACGTGGGGCCCGTAAGCTTATCATCGACTGTGTGACAGGTGAAACAATCACTTTTCGAAGCCAGTTCCAGCCCTTTTTGATAATCGGGATTCTTTGTGATGTCAACTACTTTCGGTTCTTCTGTTTTTGTTTTTGATTCATTGCCACCACAAGATGTAAGCAAAACGCATATTAATGAGAAAAGAAAAAACTTTTTCATATCAAATTGGTTTAAGAATGAAAACCTGGGTAAAGTTATCTATCCAATCCTAAAACCGAACGATTTAATTTTTCATCACGGCCTGCGCTGGCAAAATCATCAAATGCTCTTTCAGTAACACGAATGATATGATCTTTTATAAATACAGCTCCCTCCTTTGCTCCATCTTCCGCATTTTTTATACAACATTCCCACTCCAATACAGCCCATCCTTTGTAATCATATTTTGCCAATTTGCTGAATATTTTTTTAAAATCAACCTGTCCATCTCCCAATGAGCGAAACCGCCCTGCCCGGTCGATCCAGCTTTGATAACCTCCATATACACCTTGCCTGCCGGTGGGATTAAATTCTGCATCTTTTACATGAAACATTTTTATCCGCCTGTGATAATGGTCAATGTAAGCAAGATAATCAAGGCACTGTAACACAAAATGGGAAGGATCATATAACAGGCAAGCCCGTGGATGATCATTTACCTTTTCAAGAAACATCTGGTAGCTTATGCCATCATGCAGATCTTCACCGGGATGAATTTCATAACAGACATCCACTCCGTTTTCGTCAAAGACATTTAAGATGGGTAACCAACGATTCGCCAATTCTTTAAATCCCGTTTCAACAAGACCAGCAGGACGCTGGGGCCATGGATAGACTGTAGGCCATAGCAAAGCGCCACTGAAGGTAGCATGTGCATTCAATCCTAAATTCTGTGAAGCTTTTGCCGCCCATTTCAGTTGTTGCACCGCCCAATCTGTTCGGGCTTTTGAATTGCCATGCACAGATTTTGGGGCAAAGCCATCAAACAAACTATCATAAGCCGGATGAACGGCGATCAATTGTCCTTGCAGATGAGTCGAGAGTTCTGTTATTTCCAGGCCACATTCTTTTATGACTCCTTTCAGTTCATCAGCATAAGTTTTACTTTCAGCCGCTTTTTGCAGGTCAATACATCTTGCATCCCATGTTGGAATCTGCACTCCAACAAATCCAAGACTTTTTGCCCATTTGCAAATTGATTTTAAATCATTGAACGGCGGTTGATCGCCCATGAATTGTGCTAAAAAAATAGCAGGACCTTTTAAAGTATTCATTGATATTGATTATTGACAATTGAATATTTTCTCAGACCTTGAAATCAATCCATTTTTCCTTTGATTTTCCACTGGCTACTACACTCTCAATAAAAGCCATACCACGTATACCTTCTTCTATTCCCGGAAAATCCAACCATTCGGCCTGCGGCTTTTCGCCCTTCATTTCTGCCTGGAGAGTCAAAGCAAAATTGCGGTAATGATTGCCAAAAGCTTCAAGATAGCCTTCAGGATGTCCCGCTGGTGTGCGACAATTGTGTTTTGCAAATGAATTGAGATAGCCTGCACCTGCCCGGTAAATTTCGGCGGGTTTATCTAACCATTTTACCAGGAGTGTATTGGCATCTTCCTGTTTCCATTCCAAACCGCCTTTTTCACCGTACACTCTTATTTTAATATTGTTTTCTTCGCCAGCAGCAATTTGAGTTGCTATCAACACACCGCTGGCTCCATTATCAAATTTCAGAAGCACGGCTCCATCATCGTCAAGCATCCTTCCTTCAACAACCACATTAAGGTCTGCACATACTTTTGTGGTTTTAAGACCAGTGACATACTCTGCCATATTAAAGGCATGTGTCCCTATATCCCCCATGGCGCCTGCAATGCCACTTCGCTTAGGATCAGTTCGCCATGCTGCCTGTTTATTATTTACACCCTCTAAGAACGTGCTCAACCAGCCTTGTGGATACTCAACATATATTTTCCTTATTTCGCCAAAAAGGCCGCTCTTGACCAATTGCCTTGCCTCCTTTATCATGGGGTAACCTGTGTAGGTATGAGTGAGCAGTAATGTTAAACCGGTTTCCTCAAGTTTTCCTTTTAACTTTTTCGCCTCTTCAAGTGAAAAGGTAATGGGCTTTTCAATTGCTACGTGAAACCCTTTTTCAAGAGCCATCATTGCAGGATCGAAGTGCACAAAATTGGGTGTAACAATGCTTATAAAATCGATCTTTTTATTCGTTGGCATGACTGCTTCTTTTGCCAACATGGTTTTGTAATCAGTATAAATTCGTTCTTCGTCCAAAAACAATTCCTGACCCGATGAGACGGCAACATCCGGATGCACACTCAAAGCTCCGGCAACCATTTCTACTTGTCCGTCCATGTTAAAAGCAATGCGGTGGATAGCACCAATGAAAGCATCTTTACCACCGCCGATCATTCCCATTCTCAATTTCCTTTTTGCCATAGCAGATGTTTGAAGCAGTTTGTGAATTAAAATTGTTTAAACGAAAATGAAAGTGTATTTAAAAATAGTACATTTAGTTTTTCTAACCTCATTCAAAATAACGATATGCAAGCCGTAAACCGCAAACAACTATTTATTGCTAGTTGTATGGCACTTCTGGTAACTTCTCTTTCATTTGGCATTCGTGCCGGTATTCTTGCCAGGCTCGGTACTCAGTTTGCTTTAGATAAAACGGAGCTTGGAACAATTACTGCCACTGCATTTTGGGGATTTCCGTTAGCAGTTGTTATCGGTGGCGTAGTCGTTGATATAATCGGGATGAAAAGATTACTGATGCTTGCTTTTCTTTTCCACATGGCCGGTATTCTTCTCACCATCTTTGCCGGAAGCTTTTCAAATCCTTTTTGGTCATTATTTATTTCAACATTATTGATTGGCATAGCTAACGGAACAGTTGAGGCCGCTTGTAATCCTTTAGTAGTAGCACTGTATCCTGACAACAAAACAACCAAGCTAAATCATTTTCATTTGTGGTTTCCCGGTGGTATAGTACTAGGAACATTAATAGTTTATTTCTTTGATAAAGCTGCAGTCAACTGGCAAATTCAGGTTGGCATAATGATAATTCCTGCCATTCTTTATGGAATCATATTTGCCCGCCAAAAATTTCCTCTCACAGAGAGAGTTTCAAGCGGCATATCGACTGCCGAAATGTATAAATCATTGGCCAATCCTCTTTTTATATTTATGATTATATGCATGTTCGGAACAGCTATTACAGAACTTTTTACCGGCCAGTGGATTGATGTTTTATTAAAAAATGTTTCGAGTAATGCTATTTTAATTTTGACAGTATCAACCGGCGTGATGGTAATCGGAAGAGCTTTTGCCGGGCCTATCGTGCACCGCCTTGCGCCACAAGGGGTCTTGCTCATGTCAGCCATACTAGCATCAATAGGGTTATACCTTCTCGGTCATACTTCCGGTAATATGATTTTTATCGGCGCTCTAATTTTCGGAATGGGAGTTTGTTATTTCTGGCCAACGATGCTTGGATTTGTTTCGGAATATTTACCAAAAACTGGCGCAGTTGGTATCAATCTTATGGGAGGAGCAGGAATGTTTGCCGTATCTGTTTATATGATGTTTATGGGAGGTGTTTATGATAACCTGATTGCAAAAAAATTACCTTCCGGCGCCGACCTGAAATTGTATAATTCATCAGATGCGACTGCTGAAATGAAAGCGGCTCTCGGAGAAGCAAACAAAGGAGCAGGTCCGGAAATAATAAATACAACCCTGGTAATACCCATAATATTAATAGTAGCGTTTTCAGGATTGTATATTTACATGAGAAATAAAAAGAAAGTCGTTTTACAGCCTGCTGCCTTATCTATCGATTAATTGAAGATTAGTGCAAATGAAAAAAACAAATCGCAGAGAAGCCTTAAAACACCTTGCCCTAAGTTCGATTGCTATGACCACAGCGGGCTCATTATCTTATGCTGCTGAAAATATGCATGAGCACTATAAACTTAAAGGCAATATCAATCACTCCGTTTGCCAGTGGACCTATAATTTTTTACCTCTCGATGAACTTTGCCAGGTTGTAAAGAAAATTGGATTCAATGCGATTGATCTTATTGCACCTAAAGACTGGCCTACACTTCAGAAATACGGTATTTATAGTTCTATGTGTTACATCGGCGGCAAGGTGAGCCTGACCGAAGGATTTAATGATAAAAAATTTCACGAGCAGTTAATAAAAGAATACCTTGAAGTCATTCCTCTGATGGTGAAGGCGGGTTATAAAAATGTAATTTGCTTCAGTGGAAATCGCAATGGCATGGATGATGAAACAGGTTTGAAAAATTGTGTGGAGGGTCTAAAGCAAATTGTAGGTCTTGCCGAGAAAAACAATGTGATGGTCCAAATGGAATTGCTGAACAGCAAGGTGAATCATAAAGATTACATGTGTGACAAAACACCCTGGGGAGTTGAGCTGGTAAAAAGGGTTGGTTCGCCGAATTTCAAATTGCTGTACGATATTTATCACATGCAGATTGATGAAGGGGATGTAATAAGAACAATAAAGGACAATCATCAGTACATTGGCCATTATCATACTGGAGGTGTGCCGGGCAGGCATATCATTGATGAAACACAGGAGTTATATTATCCTGCAATTATGAAGGCAATTTTAGAAACTGGATTCACAGATTATGTGGCACAGGAGTTTGTACCTGATCAGAAAGATAATGAGGCAAAGATTGCAGCTTTGAAAAAGGCGGTGAAGATTTGCGATGTGTAAACCCCCTAAATCCCCCTAAAGGGGGACTTATAGCTTTAGAACATTTTTGAACAACAAAGAATGAGCTCGACCGCAGGAAATAAATCAACAGAAAAAAACAATCCTTTTAAAAAAAGAGGAATGTTTGAAGGCGCTGATTCTTTAGTATTTGAATTAGCAAAAGATTTGCGAAGAAATATGACGACTGCTGAAAAAGTTTTATGGATCTACCTGAGGGAGGGAATACTTGGATTGAAATTCAGAAGGCAACATCCCATTGGAATTTATATTGCCGATTTTTATTGCCACAGAGTGAAATTGATTATTGAAGCGGATGGATCAATTCATAATAATCCAGAAACGAAAGAGCCCAAAGCTCAATTATTAACCAAAGCAAAAAAGCCCCCCTTTAGGGGGTTTGGGGGTTTACTATGCCAGAAAACTATGATGCAATTGTAATTGGCTCAGGAATCAGCGGCGGGTGGGCCGCGAAAGAATTATGTGAAAAAGGATTGAAGGTGATCATGCTGGAACGTGGTCGACCTCTTGAGCATGTTAAAGACTATGCAGAAACTAACAAATCTG
>WNFX01006114.1_pt1 | contig 11515 bp, 8 predicted proteins | sample 5400111 | NCBI WGS metagenome assembly WNFX01 (sample SAMN13153363, study PRJNA577476) | soil metagenome | isolation source: 40 cm soil or saprolite under grassland replicate 1 | place: USA:California | collected 2016-06-15
CGAAGCAGAGTTGCGCCCGGGTCGGCGAGTAAAGGCAGGGCGTCGACCACCAGGTCGTAAGGCGGCTCCGGCGCGACGCCCACCAATCGGCGCATAGGGGCTCCGTCCGTCAGCAGCTTGACCGGCAGTCGCCCCACGATGTCCTTCCCATCGACCACCGTCAGCTGGCCGTCGTCTGTGACCTCGCCGATGATCGCCGAGGTCAGGTCCCACGCCTGGAAGATCGTCTCCACCTCACGCTCGCGCCCGCGCTGGACCACGACGAGCATGCGCTCCTGCGACTCGGAGAGCATCACGTCATAGGGCGTCATGCCGCGCTCACGCCGCGGCACCTGCGCGACGTCGATGCGAGCGCCGGCGCCCTCGACCCTGCCGGCGCACTCCGCCACGGCCGAGGTGAGGCCGGCCGCGCCCAGGTCCTGGATCGCCACCACTGCGTCCGTGTGCGAAAGGTCCATGCACGCTTCGAGCAGGCATTTCTCGAGGAATGGGTTGCCCACCTGGACGGCGGGACGGCGCTCAGCACTGTTCTCATCCAGCTCGAGGGAGGCAAAGGACGCGCCGTGGATGCCGTCGCGTCCAGTGCCTGCGCCGACAAGCAGCAGGCTGTTCCCGGTGCCTTCCGCCCGTGCGCGCTTCAGCTGGTCCGTGCGCACGAGGCCCACGCACATCGCGTTGACCAGCGGGTTGTTCGCGTAGCACTCCTCGAAGTAGATCTCGCCGCCGACGGTCGGGATCCCGATGCAGTTGCCGTATCCACCGATGCCGGCGACAACGCCTTCGAAGTGTCTCGTTGATTCCGGCAGAGGCCCGAAGCGGAGCGAGTCGAGAAGAGCTACCGGTCGCGCGCCCATCGCGATGACGTCGCGGATGATGCCGCCGACGCCGGTGGCCGCACCCTGGTACGGCTCGATCGCCGACGGGTGATTATGCGACTCGATCTTGAACACCACTGCCCAGCCCTCGCCGATGCTGACCGCACCCGCATTCTCGCCTGGACCTTGCAGGACCGCAGCTCCCGTCGAGGGCAGGCGTCGCAGCAAGGGCTTCGAGCTCTTGTACGAGCAGTGCTCGGACCACAGCACGCCAAGCATGCCGAGCTCGACCTCATTGGGGGCTCGCTTCAGCTGCTCGACGATGACCCTGTACTCATCTGGGGTGAGAGCGACTTCGCGCAATCGCCTCTCGTCCACAGACTTGATGCTCAAGACACCAGCACCTTCAGTGCACCCTCCGCCACCGAGCGGAACAGCTTAAGCCCATCCGTCCCACCGAGTTCTGCCTCCGAGCATCGCTCGGGGTGCGGCATCATGCCGAGCACGTTGCCACGCGCGTTCACGATGCCGGCGATGTTGTGCATGGATCCGTTCGGGTTCGCGCCGGGTGCGACTCTGCCGGACGCATCGCAGTAGCGAAACACGACCTGGCCTCTCTGCTCGAGCCTCGAGAGCGTTGCCGGGTCGGCGTAGTAGCTCCCCTCACCGTGCGCGATGGGCACCCGGATCACGTCACGCTCCGCGCACTGCGACGTGAAGGGAAGGTCGGTCCGCTCGACCAGCAGGTTGGTCCACTCGCAGCGAAACTCGAGCGAGGCGTTGCGGATGAGAGCTCCCGGCAGCAGGCCCGCCTCACACAGGACCTGGAAGCCGTTGCAGATGCCCCAGACCAGTCCGCCGCGGTCCGCGAACTCGGCGATCGGCTCCATCACCGACGCGAACCTGGCGATCGCGCCTGTGCGGAGGTAGTCGCCGTACGCGAACCCGCCGGGCAGGATCACACAATCGCATCCCTTGAGGTCGGCGTCCTTGTGCCACAGATAGGTGAGCTCCTGGCCGAGCACCTGGTCGATGACCCAGCCGCAGTCGCGGTCCGACCACGTGCCGGGGAAGACAACAACTCCGAACTTCATCGCCGCTTGTGCTCCGGTTCGAGGTCGAAGCGGAAGTCCTCGATCACGTGGTTCGCGAGCAGCTGGCGGCACATCTCCTCGACCCGCCGGCGGGCCTCGTGCTCGCTGGACGTGTCGAGGTTGACCTCGATGTACTTGCCGACGCGAACCTCGGACACCTCCCGAAACCCGAGTGACGCGAGGCCCTGCTTGACCGTGAGCCCCTGCGGGTCGTTGACAACGGGTTTGGGAGTGACGATCACCCGCGCGATCACGGCAGGGGCTCCGGCCGGCATCGCGAGATCACGTTTCGTTCCTTGGCTTGCGCGGAAACAGTGGCTTGCCGACCAGCCGCTGGTACGCGGCCAGGTAGCGGATCCGCGTCTGGGCGACGACGTCCTCCGGCAGCCGCGGCGGCTCCGACTCCTTGTCCCAGCCCGAACTGGTAAGCCAGTCGCGAACGAGCTGCTTGTCGTAGGCCTCGGGTGAAGTGCCTACGACGTATGTCGCCGCGTCCCAGTAACGCGAGCTGTCCGGTGTCAGCGCCTCGTCGATGAGGATCACGTCGTCACCGACCAGGCCGAACTCGAATTTCGTGTCCGCGAGGATGAGCCCGCGGCGAGCCGCGAAATCCGCCGCGTATCTGTACAGCTCGAGGCTCGCGTCGCGCAGCTTCGCCGACAGCTCGTCGCCGAGGTCCTTCTTCATCTGGTCGAAGTTGATGTTCTCGTCGTGGCCGGACTCGGCTTTCGTGGCCGGCGAGAAGATCGGGGACGAGAGCTTTTCGCTTTGGCGCAGGCCGGGAGGCATCGTCTCCCCGGCCAGGCTTTGCGACTCCTCGTATTCCTTCCAGGCACTGCCCGCCAGGTATCCGCGCACCACGCATTCGTAGTCGATGCGTTTTGCCCTGCGCACGATCATGAAACGGCCGGCAAGCTGTTCTCGATAGTTCTTCAGGGCAACCGGCAGGTCCGGGACCATGCCCGAGATCAGGTGGTTGGCCTGGAAGGTGTCGGTCTGCGAGAACCAGAAGATCGATAGCTGGGTCAGCACCTTGCCCCGGTCCGGGATGCCGTTGGGCAGCACGTGGTCGAAGGCCGAGATGCGGTCTGTCGCCACCATCAGCAGCTTGTCGGCGCTCAGCTCATACGTGTCGCGGACCTTGCCGCGCGCGAAAAGCTTGAGCGGAAGCTCGGTGTCGGTGAGAGGTGGCCCCGCGATCACGGCAGGAGACCTTGGCGAGAGATTCGGGGCACAGGTGGCCCAGATGCTAGGCGCGGCCGAGCATCGGAGCGAGCGCATCCGTTGATGCGTGAGCGAGAAGCGGAGGCCGCAACAAACCACCGGGGTCCCCAAGCCAAAGGCTTGGGGCCGCTGGGCACCGAAGATCCGTCAAGGGGCTCCGGCCGGGATCGCGAGATCACTTGGTCGCGACTCCCAGGCCGAGGCGCTCGAACGCCAGGTCGGTGTGCTCGAGACCGGCCCACGGGTCGAACACCTCGTCCATCCTCGAGCCGATGCGCTTCATGACCTCGTCATTCTTCTCCAGCAACGCGCGGAATCCAGTGGAAGCATTCTCCATCGCCTGCATCGCGGCCTTCTGGACGACGAGGTACGCGTCCTCGCGCGACATGCCGCTGTCGACAAGCGCGAGCAGCACACGCTGCGAGAACACGACGCCGCCCGCGAGCTGGAGGTTCGCGAGCATCCGCTCGGGGTTCACCTCGAGGCCTCGAAGCACCTTGTCCATCTCGATCGCCATGTAGTGCACGGCGGCGCACGCGTCTGGAAAGATGACTCGCTCCGCCGATGAATGGCTGATGTCCCTTTCATGCCAGAGCGCGGTGTTCTCGAGCGCTGTGACGACGTGACCGCGCACGACGCGAGCGAGTCCGCATACGCGCTCGGTCAGGACGGGATTGCGCTTGTGCGGCATCGCCGAGCTTCCCTTCTGCTCCTTTCCGAACGGCTCGAACGCCTCGCCGACCTCGCTCCGCTGCAGGTGCCGGATCTCGATGGCGATTCGCTCGAGCGTCCCCGCCGCCAGCGCGAGCGCTGACATGAAACCCGCATGGCGGTCCCGCGCGACAACTTGCGTCGAGGCCACGTCGACCTTCAGGCCCAGCTCGCGGCAGACGTGGTCCTCGACTTCCGGATCGATCGTCGCGTACGTCCCGACGGCGCCGCTGACGCGACCCACCGCGGCCTCGCCCGCCGCGCGCTCCAGGCGCGCTATCGAGCGATCGAGCTCGGCCACCCACCCTGCGACCTTGAAGCCAAAGGTGATCGGCTCGGCCACGATCCCGTGTGTGCGACCGGCCATCAACGTGCGGCGGTGCCGGATGGCCAGCTCCGCGGCGGCCTCGCGCACCTTGGCGAGCTCGCCCAGCATCAGCCGGGCCGACTCCACCATCTGCACCGCCATCGCCGTGTCGTTCAGGTCCTGGCTGGTCATGCCAACGTGGACGTAACGCGCCTCGGGCTGTCCGATCGACTCGCCAAGCACCGTCAGAAAAGCGATGACGTCATGTCCGACGCGTGACTCGACCTCGGCGATCCTCGTTGCGTCGAACGTGCCCTTTCGGATCTTCGGCAGCGCGGACTCGGGGATCCTCCCCAACGACGCCCATGCCTCGCAAGCCAGGATCTCGATCCGCAGCCATAGCTCGTACCTGTGCTGGTCGGACCATACCGCCCGCATCGCGGGCGGCGAGTATCGCTCGATCAAGAGGGCATCCCAATCAGCAAGGGGCGACGTGGGAATTATATCGGCGACCGGCGAATCAAGATCTTGTTATCCGGCGCCGGCAAAGCCCAACATGTCGTGCCCCTCAGGCACGGCCAGAACCTTTAAGCGGCTGGCTTGATAATCGAAGGCTGCCGCATGGCCCGAACTCGTAACCACCTTCGCAAGGCTCTCGTTTGAACCCGTACAGGCTGAACGGCCAGTGAGCGACCCGTCGCGCGACGAGGAGCGAGAGCTTGTCGAAGGCGCCAAGCGGGACCCTCGCCAGTTCGGGGCGCTCTATGACCGGCACTTTCAGCAGATCTACAGGTTCGTGTATTCAAGAGTGAGGGAGCATACCGCGGCAGAGGACGTCACTTCGGAAGTCTTCATGAAGGCTCTGAAGGCTATGCCCCGCTACCAGGACACGGGGCGGCCCTTTGCTGCCTGGCTGTACCAGATCGCGGTCAACGCGATCGCCGACCGCTACCGGACGCTCCGCCCGGCTCAGCCCCTGGACGACTTCCACGACCTGTCGATCGCAGGCCCCGCAGTCGAGGATATGGCCGCGCACCGCGATGAGGTGCGGCGGATCTGGGCGCTCGTGGAGGCGCTGCCGCACCAGCAGCGCACGGCGCTGGTGCTCAAGTTCCAGGAGGACATGAAGATCGACGACATCGCGATCGCGATGGGCAAGACCGCGGGCGCGGTGAAGCTGCTCATCCATCGCGGCGTGACTCGGCTGCGCGAGGACGCGTCTAGCTTGAGGCCGGTGGAATGAACTCGTACCACGACCCAGAGCTCGAGGAGATCCTCCAGGACGACGAGCTGCGTGGGGTCGCGGCGCTGCTCAGCTCGGCGCGACTGCCTCAGCCGCCGGTCGACGACGCCTTTCGGACCGGCCTGCGCCGCCAGCTGATGAAGGAAGCGTGGGCCATGAGCGAGGGCCGCTACTCGTGGTGGCGTCGCGCGTTCGCACCTCCGGGCCTTGCCTGGGCAGGCGCGGCGGTGGGCCTCATCCTGATCGGGACCGTCGTCGTATGGGGTGCCCTGCAGCAGCCAGGCGGCTTGAACCAGGTCTTCGTCCAGAGCCCGATCGACGGCCAGAACAGCGTCTCGCTGCAGCAGCCGATCCTTGTCGCTTTCAACCAGCCGATGAATCACCAGACGACTGAGGCTGCGGTGCAGATCACGCCTGCGACCAACGTCACCTTCTCGTGGGCTCAGGACAGCCGCTCGCTGCAGGTGCAGCCGGTGGCCGGCAACCTGGCGCCGAACACGCAGTACCAGGTCACCATCGGTCCAGGTGCGACGACTCAGAGCGGCCAGCAGCTCGCTGCGCCGCAGACGATCACGTTCGTGACCCAGCCGCCGCCCACGCCTGCGCCCAGTCCTTCACCGCGACCCACCCCTACGAATCCGCTGGCCGAGAAGCAGCTGGTGACGGTCAACGGGGCGGCGAACCTGGTCGCTCAGTGGTCGGCGGATTCGTCGTCGATCTACTTCATCGACGGCAAGGGCACGCTCGTCGTCGCGTCGAAGAGCGGCGCCGCCAGCGTGATCGCCCAGGATGGCACGAGCTCGTTGTCCATCTCGCCGGCCGGCGAGAGGCTTGCGTACGTCCGCGCCGGCAAGATCGAGATCCTCACCTTCGCCACCGGCAAGGCCGGCGAGGTGGGCGCCACACCCGCGGCCACGCTGGTGGGCTGGGCCGGGGACAGGGTCGTTTGGGCGGCGGCGGATGGCTTCTACACGTTGGGCGCTGGTGGACAGAGCCAGGTTGCGGCGCTGCCTGCGACCGGCACCGTCGCGGTCGTGTCGATCGCACCGGACGGCGCGCACGCGACCTACCGACAGGACGACAAGCTCTTCGTGCTCGACCTTGCAAGCGGGAAGAGCACGCAGCTCGGGCCTGTGAAGGCGACTTTCGCGGGATGGTCGCCGGACGGCGCCGACCTCCTCTACTCGACCGGCGACTCGGTCATCGTGGCGGACCCGCAAGGCGCCACCCAGGCGACGCTGCCCGGCGGAGATGCCGCCTGGTCGACCCAGGACGCGATCCTGCTCGGCAGCGACACCGGCCTCTATCAGGTCCGCGCCGACGGCAGCGGTGGGAGGCCGGTCGCGAACGGGACGTACCGCTCACCGATCTGGGCTCCGGACGGCGCCACCTTTGCGTTCGTTCGCGGCAACAACCTCTGGGTGGCCACCGCGCCGGCGCTGCCTCCCGCTCCGACCCCTGTCGACGAGGCCGGCAAAGTCGTGTCGGCTTTCATGGACGCTCGGCTGAAGGGACATGAAAGCGACGCATCGAGCCTGCTCGACGCCAATGGCAAGAAGGCATACGGCGACGGCGGGCTCGACCTCGTGGTCAAGGGCGACCCGAAATTCACGCGCTACTACGTCGTGACGCAAGCCCTGGTCGACACCAATCCGGACACCGTGAGGGTGGTTGTGCGGCTCGTCCTGACCCACGCCAAGCTCGACGTGAACAGCTACGAGGAGACGCTGACGCTGGTCCGCGACTTGAACACGAGAGTCTTCCTCATCGACAAGGCCACCGGCGGTTCACACCGCGACCTCGGTAAAGGCGCCGAGGTGGTGAGCGTCGACGTGACGAAGGACGGCGTCAAGATCACGTTCGACAGCGACCTCGACCCCGGGACGATCAACGACGGCGTGCTGATCCTCGACTCCGACGGCAAGCAGATCACCGCGACCGCGACCTACGTCAACCGCACGGTCACGCTGAGCGGCTTCGACCTCAAGGCCGGAGCGCGTTACCGGCTCGTGGTCCTGACCAAGGTGCGGGACGTGCTCGGCCACAGCGTTTCGGCTGAGTACGACCTCGACCTCGTGGGACCGGCGACCAAGCACGCGCGTAGGGATATCGTGACCAGCGGTCCCGCGCCGGTGGCGAGCCCGACCCCGAACAGCTAGAACGATGGCTCGACCTCGATCTTCGCCGTGATGGGCGTCACAAGAGACTGAGCGCGCGGGCGGCACGGCACAGCGCCGTGACCGAGCCCGAGTGCACGATCTCGCCTTCGAGTGCAGCGTTCAACGCTTCCGTGAACGGCAGCCGCATGACCTCCATGTCCTGCTCGTACGTCTCAGGGCTGCGCGCGGATTCAGTCAAGCCCTCGGCGAGAAAGAGATGCGCTCGACCTGTGAGAAACGCAGCACCGTGGACCACGCCGAGCGATGTGTACCGGGCCGCGACGAGGCCCGTCTCCTCCGCAAGCTCTCGGCGCGCACACTCGAGCGGGTGCTCGTCGTCATCGAACGTGCCCGCCGGCACCTCCCACGACGAAGTCTCCCAGGCGTGGCGCCACTGGCGGACCAGCATCGTATCGCCGTTGTCGAACCGCGGCACGACGAAGGCGGAGTCTGGATTGGCGACCACTGTATAGACTGCTTCCGCACCGTCCAGGAAGCGGATCACGTCGTCCCGCAGCACGAAGTGCCCGGACGTGCCGCGCACGCTCGTGCCGGTGACGTCGAACGGCCGGCCGTCCTTCGGGTGCTTCAGCGGGGCTATTGGCGCACCATCTCACACACGGGTCCCCGCGAACTCACGCCGAAGGCTCTGAGTTCGTGGCGATGATCGATGCGACGGCGGCCGCAGCTGCGGCGACGTGACGTGGATCGGGTCCGTAGTCGAAGGGCGACTGGTCTTCGGCAAACTGCTTTGCCTGATCGACGAGTTGCGGATGATCCTCGATGAATCGCGTGCTCAGATTGCCGGCGCGGAAGTCAGCGTTGTCCAGGATGGCGCGGTGATATGGAATCGTCGTCGCAGGCCCGACCAGGACAAACTCGCGGAGAGCGCGGTTGGCGCGGGCGATGGCCTCGGCTCGATCGCTCCCATGGACGATGAGCTTGGCCACCAGGGAGTCGTAGTTGGGCGGCACGTCAGAGCCGGGGCCGAAGCCTGAATCGACCCGAACCCCAGGGCCCGCAGGCGCGACCCATCGCGATATGCGTTTGGGGTTGGGGATGAACTTTCGCAGCGGGTCCTCGGCGTTGATCCGCATCTCGATCGCGTGACCCCTCCACTCCACCTCTTCCTGCGTGAAGCTCAGCTCCAGCCCAGCGGCGATGCGGATCTGCTCCTTGACGAGGTCGATCCCGGTCACGGCCTCGGTGATCGGATGCTCGACCTGCAGGCGGGCGTTCACCTCGAGGAAGTAGAACTCGCCGTCGCTGAAGATGAACTCCACTGTCCCCGCGTTGACGTAGCCGGCAGCCGTGGCGGCGCGGATGGCGGCGCCGCCCATCTCTGTACGTAGCTCCGGGGTCAAAGCCGGCGACGGCGTCTCTTCCATGATCTTCTGGTGCCGCCGCTGGATCGAGCACTCGCGCTCGCCGAGGTGGACCGCATTGCCGTGACTGTCGCAGATGACCTGGATCTCGACGTGCCGGGGGTGGCGCACGTAGCGCTCGAGGTATACCGTCGCGTCCCCGAAAGCCGAGCGCGCCGCCTGGGCCGTGCTTTCGATGGCCGCGACGAGATCTTTCTCGGATTCGACGACTCGCATGCCGATGCCACCACCACCGCCCGACGGCTTGAGCATCACGGGGAAACCGATCTCGCGGGCGGCGTCGACCGCCGTCGACGGCTCGACCGCACCGCTCCCGGGGGTCACCGGCACTCCGTTCTGGGCTGCCAGCTGGCGGGCCGCGAGCTTCGAGCCGAGCGCTCGCATCGCCGACCCAGGTGGGCCGATGAACCTGATCCCCGCCGCGTCGCACGTGTCCGGGAACGCGGGCTTTTCGGCGAGGAATCCATAACCCGGATGGATCGCGTCCGCCCCGCAATCGTGCGCGACCTTGACGATGCGCTCGAGCTGAAGATAGGACTCCGTAGGCGCCGCTCCGCCGATGTGATGGGCTTCGTCCGCGTAGCGCACGTGGATCGCGCTGCGGTCGGCGTCGGAGTAGACGGCGGCGGTCGCGATGCCCAGCTCCCGGCAAGCGCGCATGACTCGGATCGCGATCTCACCACGATTCGCGACCAGGACCTTGTTGAAAAGCTTGCTTTTCAATCTTTCAAACGGACTAGCTTGCTTGTCAATTTCAAACGGACCAGCTTCATGTTCAACCGATCGCGAGCAGAGGCTGGTTCGGCGTCACGACCTGGCCCTCCTTGACGTAAACCGCGCTCACCTTGCCGGCGACGGTGGTGACGATGTCGTTCTGCATCTTCATCGCCTCGAGCACCGCGACGACATCGCCGAGCTTCACGGTATCGCCCGGCTTCACGGGCACCTTGACGATGAGACCCTGCATCGGTGCGATCACGGTTCCTTCACCGATCCGGGGCGGTGGCGGCGCGGCGTGGGCGTTCGGCGGAGCAGCGCCCGAGACAGTTGCGACGGACAGTCCGGCGCCGCTCACGCGCACCTTGAACACCTCGCCCTCGACCTCGACGTCGAACTCGGCGGATTGCGCTGCGGCAGGCGCCGGTGGAGGGTCGGGCGCCGCCACAGGTTGGGGGGTCTCCACCGGCACGGGGGGCGCAGCTTTGGGCTTTTCGCCGTCGAGACGCTCGGGCTGCGGGCCGCGCATGTAGTCGGGCGCAAGGCCTGGAAACATCAGATGGATGAGGACTGCGTCGTCGGTCGGCTCGAAGCCGAGCTTGCGCACCTGCTGCCGCGCGATCTCGACCTGCGGCTCGAGAAGGTCGGCGGGACGGATCGTGATCGGCTCTTCGCGGCCGAGCACCAACCGCCGGAGGTCGTGGTCCGCGGGAACGGGGGGACGGCCGTAAAGGCCCTGCAGGTAGTCCTTGAGCTCCTGGGTCACGGTCGCGTAGCGCTCACCCCCGGTCACGTTGTAGACGGCCTGCGTGGCGATCATCTGCCGGATGGGCGCCACGAGCGGTGGATAGCCCAGTTCTTTGCGCACGCGGGTCACCTCTTCGAGCACTTCGTCCAGGCGCTCGGTCGCGCCGTCGGAGTCGAGCTGGTGGTAGATGTCTTCGAGCATCAGGCCTGGCATGTGATAACGGAGGATGCTGGCGTCGACGCGGTCCGCAACAGGGCTCAAGTGCTCGATGTGGCGTCGCTTGAGCTCCTCGACGTCTTGCTGGATGTCCCACATCCTGTCCAGGTCCAGCCCCGTGTCGTACTCGCCGCCTTCGAGGGCCGCAACGACGCTTTCCGTCGCCGGCTGCGACGCGCCCCATGCCAGCGGCGAGATGGCCACATCCAGAATCTCCGCACCCGCCTCCACCGCGGCCATGTACGCCATCGGTGCCATGCCGCTCGAGCAGTGGGAGTGCACGTCGATCGGCACCTTGACCATGTCCTTGAGCGCGGTGACGAGCTCCCAGGTGGCTTGAGGACTCAGCAGCCCGGAGGTGTCCTTGATGACGATCTCGTGGCAGCCCATCTTGACCAGGCCTTTGGCGAGTGATCCCCACAGCTCGAGGTTGTGGGCGGGCGAGACCGCATAGCTGAGGGTGCCCTGGACCCGCTTTTTGGCCTTGAGCGCGGCTGCGATCGACGCCTCCATGTTGCGCAGATCGTTGAGTGGGTCAAAGATGCGAAACACGTCGACGCCGGCCCTGGCCGCGTGCTTGATGAACAGCTCGACCGCGTCGTCGGCGAAGTTGCGCCTGGCGACCAGGTTCTGACCGCGGATCAGCGCCTGGATCGGCGTGTTCGGCGTCGCCTTGTTGAGCTTGCGGAGAAAATCCCACGGGTCTTCACGGATTCGCAGCTGGGTCTCGAAGGTCGCGCCGCCGAAGGCCTCCATTGCGGCAAAGCCGACCCGGTCCATCTTGGCCGCGATCGGAACGATCTCGTCGGTGCGCAGGTACCCGCCGAGGAGGGATTGCTGCGCGTCGCGAAACGTCGTGTCGACGAGCCGGACGCGAGCTTTCTTCTTCGCCACCT
>WNFX01007348.1_pt1 | contig 11515 bp, 14 predicted proteins | sample 5400111 | NCBI WGS metagenome assembly WNFX01 (sample SAMN13153363, study PRJNA577476) | soil metagenome | isolation source: 40 cm soil or saprolite under grassland replicate 1 | place: USA:California | collected 2016-06-15
GCCCAAATCTTCATCTCGCGAGCACCATGTAAGAAAGCCCTTGACGATCTGGGCGCGATGATGCCGGGTGTTGGTGTTGTTGGTTGGAGCTGCTGCAACAAATCGCTGAATGTGGAGAGTGGTAATCTGGGTGAGGTCGGTGAGCCCTTGTTCTTTGCACCAGTCGTCAAACTTGGAAAGAAACAAGGCGTACCATTCGTAGGTTTTCCTGGTGATAGAGTTTTGTTTGCTGCCTAAATATTCTTCAATAGCCGAGGTAATTTCCATCTTTCGATACCCCTATAAAACAGGTGTGTTCTACGTTGTGAGGTATCTTAAAAAGGCCTGGGGAGCCGATTGGGGTTTTCCTTGTTTTTGAGACAAGCGCGTATACCGTTCCGCCACATCGGCCTAAGAAGCTCATTCACGCGGTCTAGCTCTGCTGTAGTTATTTACGAAACAGGCACATATTCGACCGCAACAAGCGCATAAACGAACCCTGCAATTCTGCATCCAAAACATATCATAACATCTGCGAGTAGTCAAGCATTCGTCTTCGCGCTTTCTCTTCTCTACATAAGCCGTGGTGAGGGTTCAAATCTCTTGGTATCCCTCCATGGGCACTTACCCGCGGGAATAGTATCTTCAGATCCACCACCGTTATATCCTCGGGCAGGGATTTTAGGTTAAATATTTTTGTATGCCCCACTGAGCGCATATACGAAAGATACTCCTGTGCTTTATTCTCATCTTCGGCGCTAAATAAACACAGCATTACCTCGCTGTTTGGAAGCTCAGACTCTACAGCCCATCTCATGCGGATATTCCCTTTGAAGTAATTACGTAGTGGTACCTCATGTCCAGCCCTCTCCATGTCGATTGTGGATTATATGGGTACCCTTAATACTGTACACACATTGGTGTACTTCAGTCAAGGGGGTGAGGCTGGTACTATCTGCCTAAAATCGATGAAAAGGCGAGGTGAGAGTGAAAGTACGCTTAAAGGTTAAAGAGGTCGCACAAGCAAAGGGCTTCAGCATGGGTAAATTATCCAGGGTTTCAGATGTAGCGTACAACACGATTAAGCGCATCTACGATGATCCAAACTACAGCCCCACAGTGAATACAATTATGAGGATCGCTAAAACGCTCGGGGTTTCTATCGCGGATCTGGTCGAAGAGGTACCGGACAGCGCGGATAAAGAATAGGGGCGACTACTATAAGTACTCACCCATGGACCACCTATTTTCATGTGGACAGCGGCAGGTGGATAGTATATAGTCTCATCAAATTTGTTGGTCGGAGAGAAAGAGAGAGAACGCGTGGATCGCAGCACCAAGTTAATACAAGAACTCAGGGAAGCACGTGAAGAATTGCTCAATATTAACTTCGCTGATGATAGCCCAAAGTATGCATATATCGGAAAGAACCCCTCTTCGAGGATAGAACTGGAAAGGCAGCCCGCCCGACCTTGGGATCAACTTCAAGCGTGGTTCTCCCAACCTCGTAGCTATGGGGTTCCGTACAATACTGAGTCTGGTCATTCAAGAGAAAGCAAAAAGAGTAGACCCGACATCTAAAACAGCAACTAGAACCGATCTGGCTCCTCAATCAATGATAGACAGCGCTCGAAATGAGCAGATCCTATCGAAAGATGAACAGCGCCTTGTAGACAGCTTCGTATCTACTCACAAGGATATCTATGATTTCGTTACTCACAGACCCACTATACTCACAGATAAAAGCGAAGTCGATACAATGGTTGATCTTCTCAACAAGCTCCTACCTTCGATTATCAATTAGCTGCTGTAGCATGATACACTCAAACAATCATAGGGGGGTACAATAGAGTGAAGCACAACAAGCGGAACTTGATTTGTATTCATAAATGCAGTTAGACAGGGGTTACATCATGACCGGCGGAATTAAGTGGGATGTTTTCATTTCTCATGCTTCAGAGGACAAAGAAAAATTTGTTAAACCTTTAGTCGAGTTACTAGAAAATAATGGGGTTAAGGTTTGGTATGATGACTTCTCATTGAAGCCGGGTGATAGTCTTTTACGCTCTATTGATAAGGGTTTATCTAAATCTAACTATGGTGTTGTGGTTCTAAGTAAGGCTTTCATGAAAAAAAGCTGGACAGAATATGAACTAAGAGGCCTGGTTACACGAGAAATGGCGGGTAGAAAAACGAGAATTATCTCAATCTGGTATGGTGTTACTCATAGAGAAGTCATGTCTTTTAGTCCTTCCTTAGCAGACAAAGTAGCACTAGACTCAACGAAGTTCAGCATCTTAGAAATTGCTTTTGGAATAATCGAAACTGTGCGTCCAGATATTTTTCAAAACTTGATGAGACAGTTCATTTACCTCCAAATGCGAGCAGACGCTAAACACGAATATATTCCAATGAGCCAGCTTGTTACTGGCCCTATTAGACATGCTGCTCTTCCTCGTTCCTTGTTATTGAGAATTGAAATTATACACAAGATTTTTCATGAGGAATTATACCCTATGCCTTTGGAAGAGGTAATCACCAATTTCCGCCATGATAATGATCCGCTGAAGGAAATACAAGTATGGGAAAAAATAGCCGTTGCTTACTTGAGCCTTACAGCAAATCGTAAACTTGACTTGGAACAAAAACGAGAAATTTTTTCCGCTTTATTGGGTTCAAGTATGGGCTCTTTGACTGAGCAAGATTTCTCAAAATTCAAGTATGTGACTCCTGAAATGATCAATAATGAATTGAAGCGTATAAACTCTAAGCTCATGTATGGACAATAGATATAACTTTTATAATATACTCCTTATAACTACCATGCCCTGCTCGCGAGCAGGGCATGGTTGCCCCCCTCGCTGCTCGGTAACATTTTCATTTGAGTTGACACGTCGTTACATCGTTAAACCTGTGAGGGCTCGGTTTGTGCTCTGCCGACCTTCCCAATGTTCCTGAACTTGTAGTAACGCTGCTCCAATAGGTCTTCCGAAGAAAGCTGTTTCAATTCGGTAAGGTGCTTGAGCAGCACTGCCTTGAGATTATCGGCGGCGCTGCGATAATTGTGTTGCGATCCCCCCAATGGCTCTGGAATCAGTTCGTCTATGAGATCGAGAGCCTTCAGTTCGCGGGCGCTAATTTTCATTGCCTCGGCAGCCTGGGGCGCAAAAGCCGTATCACGCCAGAGGATCGATGCCGCTGCCTCTGGCGGCGCAACTGAATAGATACTGTACTCCAGCATCAAAATGCGGTTGGCCACACTGATTGCCAATGCTCCACCGCTGCCACCCTCACCGGTTACCACGGCAATAATAGGGACGCGCAGGCGCGACATCAAATAGAGATTGGAGGCGATAGCCTCGGACTGCCCACGTTCCTCGTCGCCCAGCCCGGGAAATGCTGCCGGCGTATCGATCAAGCAAATAACAGGGAAGCCAAACTTCTCAGCCTGCTCCATTAGACGGCCCGCTTTACGATAACCTTCTGGATGTGGCATGCCGAAGTTGCGAAATTGCCTCTCTTTCGTATCGCGACCCTTCTGGTGGCAGATTAACATGACTGTGTTGCCATCCAATTTTGCAGGCCCTGCCATGATAGCATGGTCGTCACCAAAGGCGTGGTCTCCATGCAACTCAAAGAAATTATCACAAATGAGACGAATGTAATCAGCCGGGTATGGTCGATCTTTATGGCGTGCTACCAGTACCGTCTGCCAGGATGTGAGCTGACTGTAAATCTCCTCAGTACGGTGGCGCAAGTCACGCTCCATTTCCTGCAATTGTTTGTGTTCGTCAGGTCTGAGACGCTCACCTTTGCGCTGCAGGCCGATAATCTTTTTTTCTAGCTCGGCCAGTGGCTTCTCAAATTCCAGTTCGTACGCCATTCCATTTCCCCCTTTAATTGCCCAGTTGAGCTCCCGCATCACCTGTTTCTAGCAGTCAACGCCTTGCCGGGACTAATAGGCGGCTGGTGCATATAAACGTAACAGTTTCACCAACGTCTGTCGTAGTTCTCGCCTGTGGACTACTGCATCGATCATGCCATGCTGGAGAACAAATTCAGAGGTCACAGCACCTTCGGGAAGTTTTACATGCATGGCTCCCTCAATGACACGTGGGCCCGCGAAGCAGATCAATGCTCCTGGTTCGGCGAGAATGACATCGCCTAACATGGCAAAACTCGCCGTCACACCTCCGGTCGTGGGGTCTGTTAACAGGCTGAAGAAAGGCAGATGGGCTTCACCTAATTTAGCGAGTGCAGCCGAGGTCTTTGCCATCTGCATAAGCGAGTACAGGCCCTCCTGCATACGCGCACCACCAGAAGCTGAGGAAATAAGTACAGGCACATGTTTCTCAATGCCCAGTTCGATTGCGCGCGTAATCTTTTCACCAACAACAGAACCCATACTGCCGCCAATAAAGCGAAAATCCATAATGGCGAGCGCAAGAGGCAGGTCTTCGATGGTAGCGTGACCACTTACTACCGCTTCGTTCAAGCTGACATTTTCCCTCTCCTCATCGAGCTTGGTAGCGTATGACTGCGAGCGACTGACAAATTTGAGCGGGTCAACCGAAATAATATCCCTGTCCATCTCAACGAAACTAGAGGAATCGACCAGAAACTCAATACGTTCGTAGGCGGAGAGTTTGAAGTGGTAGCTGCAACGGGAACAGACTTTCAAGTTCTTTTCCCAGTCGCGGCCTAGCAACATCTCTTTGCATTTGGGGCACTTGAGGGCTAAATTTTCCGGTTGCGAAGCAGGCCTGGGCAGGGGATGCAGGGTTGTTTGCGCAGTGGAGGGAACTTCAGCTTCTTTGACCATAAAATCCCTTACCTCCTCATCATTCTTGCGCAAAGAGCGCAGCGACGAAACTCTCCCGATCGAAAGGTGCCAGGTTCTCGAGCTTTTCTCCCGTACCGATAAATTTAATAGGCACTCCCAGGTCATCGGCAACTGCGAAGGCAAAGCCACCCTTAGCCGTACTATCCAATTTTGTGATAATCACTCCGGTCGGACCGATATCGGCAGCAAATTGGCGTGCCTGTAAGATGGCGTTCTGTCCTGTCGTCGCATCCATAATGATCAACAACTCATGCGGTCCAGAGGGGATGAATTTCTGAATGATTTTATTGATCTTCTTCAACTCTTCCATCAAGTTGTACTTCGTATGGAGACGGCCAGCCGTGTCCACGATCAAAACATCACTGCCTCTTGTAATGGCCGCCTGGAGAGCATCATAGACCACCGCTCCTGGATCGGAATTTGGACTCTGGCTGATCACTGGAACGCCAACTCGCTCGCCCCATATTTTGAGTTGATCAATGGCAGCAGCACGGAAGGTGTCCGCGGCGGCCAGCATAACTCTATGACCTTCTCGCGTCAGGCGATAAGCCAGTTTTCCTATTGTGGTCGTCTTACCTGAACCATTTACTCCGATGATCAGGATAACCGTCAGTGGGGAATCCTTAGCAAAGTTGAGCTGGGATGGTTTGCCTAGAAGTTGAACAAGTTCCTCGCGAAGCGCACGCTGTACCTGTGCCCCGGTCTTCATCCGTTCTGCTGTAACACGCTCTTTCAAACGATCCAAAAGCCACATGGTGGTACTGGGGCCTACATCGGCGCCCAGCAGGGTTTCTTCTAGTTCGTCCCACAGATCATCGGTGATGTCATTCTGTTTGAATGCATCCCCCATGCGGTTAAAGATTTGCCGGGTGCGGCTCAAACTGTTCTTAAATGGATTAAAGCGCTGCTCAGGCACGGAATCTTCTCCCACGCGCTCCTGAGCAGCGGTAGTATCTGGTTTTGGTTCCTCTTGAGGTTTCTGCCCAAAGAATCGATTGAGCACGTCGACTCCTTTTTATTATTGCACTCTTCTGGACATTCTAAAAAGAGGGTAACTCACCACTTACCCTTAAGTGGCGATTTTCCCTCTATGTTAAGATAAAAGGCAAAAGGAACAAGTACATGCCTTTTGCCTCCTCATTCCAACTGTATTGCAGCTGCTATTGCTAACAAATTTGTAGTTTAGAAACTCTTCATTTCGCCAAAAACTACAAACTTATTGGCGGCTGCGATACGAATGGAGTGACCCGTCGCTAATAGGTTCGTTAATGATGATATCGCCGTTACGGATCTTAATGTTGTACAAGCAAGAGGGATTAGTGCAGACCCAGGCCTTGTACTCTATAGAAGCTCCCTGGCTACCGAAGTCCGACAGCGGAACCAGATCACCTTCACTACATTTGCGACACCGGGGAAAAGCGTTTTCCACGAAATCGCCTCCTTCCTTCTCCATGGAGGATAGTATTCGCTTACTCTACTTGTTGTTAGCCAAGCCGGGCGAAGAAGTAAGCCGAGGGGGAGCCTCCGCCGCTGCATCCGCATCCCCACAGCACATCATTGTCCATGCCATCGCTATCATACCACAAATTGCGTCTTGTGTCAGCATTTTGATGAAAATTTCTTCATCATTCTTGCTTTGCACTCTACCCCTGCTCATTTTTCAAGCTGGGCCAGTCTGAAGAAAAAACAAGTGTAGTTTCGCAAGTTGCTTACACATTTCAGCAATGTCTACCCCTAGCATAGCAGGTGCTACAAAATCCGTCAAGCATTCTGATACACTGATACACTGCCCGGTTGCGTAAAAATCCCCACACATGGAAATCTCTTCATCTTTTGATATGACATTACCGCCATATGCCCACCTCTTTCTTGCTAACAAGTAGAAGGCGTTTTTATTTTCACCCTTCAGAATCAAGCCTAAATGCCGATACGTGTATTGATATGTGTATTTACTTACAATGATCGACTGTGCCAGACAAAGCATGTTTTGCCTTTGGCACGAATATTGCACTGCATTGCAGTGGGAGAGTGATTAAAACCTGACATCTATTCCCTAACCAGTTTGGGAATGGCTACTATTAGTTATTTTGCATATTGTCACAAAGCCTAGAAGAACAGGAGTACCGGTAATGGGCACCAAAGCAACAAAAGCATTGTACAACGTGGATAATGAGGTACCTGTACTACTAAAGAAGAGGAACCATACCAGGGAAAATAATACCTATGACGAAAACGACCTGTTTGACGATCCTGAAGTAATTGATGAGTCCGATGATGAACTCGTACAGGATGAAGGAGATGGCAGGGTAGCCATCGATGATTCGGTCAAGCAGTATCTCAAGGAGATTGGCTCATATTCTTTACTGACTGCGGAACAAGAGTTGCTGCTGGCTGCGCAGGTAGCTTGCGGTGACTTACGCGCACGTCAAAAACTCATCGAAGCTAACCTGCGCCTCGTCGTGAGCATCGCTAAACGCTACTCGAACCAGGGTCTCCCGCTCCTGGATTTGATCCAGGAAGGAAATATTGGCCTTATGCGAGCCGCGCAGAAATTTGACTACAAACGGGGCTTCCGTTTCAGTACCTATGCCACCTGGTGGATTCGTCAAGCCATCAGCCGCGCCATTGCCGAGCACTCGCGCACCATTCACATTCCGGTGCACGTGGTTGAGTTCATTTACAAGATTAAGCGCGTTGCCCGTCGCATCTATCAAGAACAGGGCATCGAGGCCTTGCCAGAGCTATTGGCTGCCGAAGTAGGGATAACGAAAGATCGGGTTATCGAGCTACTCAACATTTCCGAACAACCTATTTCGCTTGATGCCCCCGTGGCCGATGATGAGCAGTATCACCTGGCTGACATGTTAGAAGATGACAGCATGATGGCGCCGTTGGACCAGGTATCTCAACAGCAACAACGTGAACACATTGAACGGGCCATGACAGTACTCAACCCCCGCGAACGGACAATCATCGAAATGCGCTACGGCCTCTGCGATGGTCACTACCATACTCTCGATGATGTAAGCGTAAAATTCCAGCTCACCCGTGAACGCATCCGCCAGATCGAGGTCAAAGCCTTGCGCAAGCTGCGCTATCCAGAGCGCTTTGACAGCGGCATGCGCAATTTTGCTCAAGCCTGAAATATCACTTCATCAATCAAAGTGGCCAGACACTTCATATCTGGCCACTTTGATTGATGGTCTATACCTCTGCTGCCACTCCACCAGCAATAGCTTGCAGGTACGCATAAATGAATGGGTCTACATTACCGGCCAGGTAACTCTCTGTATCGCTCGTCTCATAGTTTGTGCGGTGATCCTTGACAATGTTATAAGGATGTATCGTCACCGAGCGAATCTGGGTGCCAAAATCAGCCTGTACATTCTCACCTTTAAGCCTGGCTGCCTCCTCTTCGCGCCTCTTCTGCTCTCGCTCATAGAGGCGAGCCTTGAGCAGTTTCATTGCTACTTCGCGGTTCTGTATCTGCGAGCGTTCATTCTGACAGGTAACCACGATGCCCGTAGGAATATGCCGGATGCGTACTGCCGAGTCGGTCTTGTTGACGTGCTGTCCGCCGGCACCTGTCGAGCGATACGTGTCTACTTCAATATCCTCGGGACGAATCGTAATCTCGATCGCATCCTCGATGTCAGGCATGACCTCGACCTTGGCAAAGGAAGTATGTCGGCGATGTGCGGCATCAAAGGGTGAGAGGCGGATCAGTCGGTGGGTGCCTATCTCCGAACGCAGATAGCCATAGGCGTAGCGGCCTTTGATTTCAATTGTGACACTTTTGACGCCAGCCTCTTCACCTTCACTGTAGTCATAAATTTCGGTGTGGAACTTATGACCCTCGGCCCAGCGCAGATACATACGCAGTAACATTTCTGCCCAGTCCTGGGCATCAACGCCGCCACTACCTGCGTGAATGCTCATGATAGCGTCACGCTTGTCATGTTCTCCGCTTAGCATCAACGAGAATTGCAATTTCTCGACTTCTTGCTCGATAGCGGCTACCGACTGTGCAACCTCCTCCTGCATTTCTTCATCTGGCTCCTCCTCTAACAACTGGGCCAATCCTAGCAAGTCATTCAGCTGCGCAGCAATGCCTTCCCATGTAGAGACCTCTTCGCGCAGCGCATTCATCTGCTGCATCTGGGTCTGTGCCCTGCGATTATCGGACCAAAAATCCGAGGCAATGCTTTCCTCTTCAAGTTTACTTATCTGTGTTGTCTTATGCGCCAGGTCAAAGACGCACCATGGTTTTCTGGACGCGTTCTTGCAGGCGTTCTATCTGGTTTGTAAGTTCAGTCATGGTAGATATTGTATCACGTTTTGCTTATATCGTACATCTATTTAGCTATCCCAGTATTACCTGCGTCAGCAACAATTGCCCCGTCTTATTACTTCCACCTGGCGGGACAGACTGCACTAAAAGCAATCCTGGTTGATTTTGTACACTGTTCGTGTAGAACAACATTCCCGTGTATGTCCCATTTGTATCAGTATTAAGGGCCGGGTTATTTAAGAGCGACAGGGACGTTAGCGTATGATCAAAAAGCGTAACCGTCGTTTGTCCATCAGTAAGTGCACCTGTCCCCTTAATGTTTGTCGGAGATGTAACCACGCTGGGCGGTTGGGGCTGAGTTAAGTTGATGCCACTTGTCTGCGCTGCTGTTACAAACCAGAGACCTGTCTTATTCTGCTGAACAAGCCGTTTCAGTATAACCGTGACCTGCATCTGAGGATTCTGCTGAACAAGCTGAATCCGAGCCGTCGTACCGTCATTCTTCAGCACCTTATCCTGTGGACTTGTGGTCGGCCACTTGAAAATATCTTTCGCCATCTGTTCCGCTGTCGTCATTGGGTCGCTCCATGGCACTGATTGACCGCTATTGGCCTGCTGTTGCAAGGCTTCTGCCTCGCCGCGGCTGGCAACGGGATACAGGCTGGGGTAGGTTACCTGTACAAACCTGCCATTTTGCCAGCTATATTCGCGATAAACATTCTGCTGTAGGGGTTGTACAAGCGTAGAAGCTTGTGGCGACAGCGTTGTATCAAGCTCGCCAGTAACCAGTGTATTCGCAGCACTGACCGTAACTGTCCCTTGTATCAAGCCGCGCTGCGTAAACAGCGTCCTCAGTTTAGGATTATGCTGCTGCAAGGTACAACCATACACATATACATCGAGGGCATTTTGAGAGGCCGCGTTCATCACCTGTACCAGGGCTGCAGGCTGTCCTCCAACCAGCTGGCTGATATATTGTACTGCCCCCATTTCTTGTGACCTGGCTTGCAGGTGTACCACCTGTGTATAGTCGGTAGTACGAATCAGCCCGGGACAATTAGAAGGCATCACAACAGGATTGGTCCCATGTATAACAGCAATAAAATGAATAAAGGCAATGAGAGCCAGCAGCGAGAGAAGAACAGTGAGCAGACGAGGCCTCTTCCTGCGCCACCTATCGTCTGTTTGTGGTTTTGCCTGTTTAGGAATGATAATGATCGTGGGATCCGGGGTCTTTGTTGTGCTTCGCATACTACTTGCGCTCCCTCTTTCCATTCAAAGAACATATTCTCTTCTCATTCTACAGGGAGCGCGAAAAAGGCTTCTTTAGCGAAAGAGGGCAAGCTGCCCACGTTCTTCGTTAGAAAGCATCAACCGGGTATTTCTCTGGGCGGGATATATCTCGGCCCGTTCCCAAAGTGGTCCGGCTATACTCGTGCCCTTGCCTACTTGAACGCCTCGTTCGCGTAGTGCAGTATAAAGTTCGCCAGCGTCAAAGAGAAATACGGCATCAATCACCCAGGGAATAGAGAGGTTATGGAACATTGTCGCTTCTTTCGAACCCACGAAGACGAGGTAGTAATCAGGCAGAGGATCGGTTTTCAAGTGCAGTATGCCATCATGCCGGGTATGCCATTGGACATCAACAGTACGACCCGCAAGCGGACCCCGCGTGAAGCGTCCATCGGTCGTTTTGTGTGGTGCTGGCTCTTCAAGAGCAATGCCAAAAATAACGGAAGCAATGTATTCGCCTACAGACTGAGCCTGCACAGGTCGCCCAATGAGAGTCGCGATCTTGCTATCAATCGTATTCCTGGATTTAAGAATGCTGGCTAGCTGAGGTAGATCGCTCATAGTAAACCTCCACTCTGTGCTCTGTTCTGGCTCTTCTATGCTCTTATTCAATTAAATTGAGATGGACACATTATAGCGCAATTAGGACATCTTCGTTAGCAAAACATTTGGTGGAACTATTAAGGTCTCCTTGCCACCAGCAGCGCTCGCCCATACAGTTGTTTGCGAGCTTTGCCGCCAGCGGCGGCAAAGCTCGCAAACAACAAAAAACTCATGCGAACTGCCGCAGGCAGTGAGGAGTCCAAAGGGTGCCAGACCTGCATAGGTACCTCCGAAGACAGTAGATGCAAACTACTCTTGTCCTGGCTGATCTGCCACTTTTTAACGAAGCCTGACGTAATAAAGTAAGATACCCATCTGGGCATCAGAGCATCGGTGTTGGGTACCTTGCAGAATTCATTAGCAGGACTCGACATTGAAAAATGCCTGCATTAACTCTTTATCTGGAGTTTATCGTGTTAGTTAGAGGATATTATCAAGGCAAGGAAGGAGGAACAAGAGATGAATAATCAACCCTCTTCGCCCGAACCGCGGCTACAGGGATATCA
>WNFX01006979.1_pt1 | contig 11513 bp, 8 predicted proteins | sample 5400111 | NCBI WGS metagenome assembly WNFX01 (sample SAMN13153363, study PRJNA577476) | soil metagenome | isolation source: 40 cm soil or saprolite under grassland replicate 1 | place: USA:California | collected 2016-06-15
CGGCAACTCTTCCATCTGGCGGCGATCGACGTTGCCCGCCACTTGCGACGAGGAGGTGTCCACGAGCGGCGATTCACCGAGCACGGTGAGCGTCTCGCTGACCTGCGCGATCTTCAAGGAGAAGGGGATCGTTGCGTTCTGCCCCACCAACAGCTCGACCCTGGCCAGCACGACGGTCGCGAAGCCTGAAAGCTCCGCCTGCAGCTTGTAATTGCCGGCGGGCACATTGAGCAGCCGGTACTCCCCTTTCACATCGGTCACCGCGTTGAACTGACGGCCGGTATCGAGGTCCGAAGCGGTGACCGACACGCCCGGCAGGACCGACTTCGTCTCGTCGGTAACGGTGCCGACGACGGACACGTTCTGCGCGTGCGCCGACGCCGCGGCACCTAGCAGCAACAGGGCGATGAACAGAGACCGGAATGAGGTTCGCACGACCGCGCCTCCTTGGAGGATCCGAATGGCCGCCGGCCCGCCGCGCCGAATCGCCGGAGGCGCGAAGGCGGGTTGTGAGGGAACGAATTGCGGCGATTCTAGCGCGATCGTTGCGCGGCGCCCGGCTTTTTTCCGGCGCTACAAACATGTATCCGTTTGTGTCTTCATGCGGCGCACTCCCGGCCGGCCTTCCAGAAGGCGTGCCGCGGTCTTGAACTGGCCGCTCAACTCAGATAGATTCGCGAGGATTTTCACCCGACCGAGTCGGCATGTTCCGGGAGGCTGCTGCCATGAAGCGCTGTATCACGTGTTCGCTCTCGCTCGTCGCCCTGGTCGGCGCGATGTCGCTGGCATTCTCTCCGCTCTCTCGTTCCGTTTCGGCCCAGAGCCGGGCGACCGCGACCAACGTCCCGGTGATCCCCCACGAAGCGGTGCCCAACTTCTTCAAGAACGCTCCCGGCATCTACACCGGCGAGAACATGGGCATCTCCACCAACTCGAAGGGCAACATTTACATCTACCATCGCGCCTACGAGACACGGCTGTTCGAGTACTCGCCGCAGGGCAACTTCACGCGCGAGATCGGGCGCAACAACTATGGCTTCGCCTTCGCGCATTCCGTGCGCGTGGACGCGCAGGACAACATCTGGGCGGTTGACGAAGGCACCGACATGCTCGTCAAATTCAGCCCCGAAGGCCGCGTGCTGATGACCATCGGCCGGCGCGAGGATCCGGTCGGCATGCTCTCGAACATGCCGGGCGGCGGCGTGTTTCACGGGCGCAACGAGAAGTACCGCTTCGGCCGCGAAACCGACGTCGCGTGGGATCAGCAGGGCAACATTTTCGTCGCCGACGGCTACTTCGACGCGCGCGTGGTGAAGTACGACAAGAACGGACGGTTCGTCAAAGCGGTCGGCACGCGCGGCACCGGCAACCTGCAGTTCAACACGCCGCACTCTATCGCCACGGACTTCCAGGGGAATGTCTACGTCGGCGATCGCGGCAACGTGCGCGTGCAGGTGCTCGACAACGACCTGAACTGGAAGGCGAATTATCCGAACGTCGGGAATCCGTGGGCGGTGTGCGTCTCGGGCGGACCCGGGCCGAAGAACCCCGGCAAACAGTACCTCTACGTGTCCAATTCCTGGCCCGACAGCGCACCGGCCGCCGCCGCCGAGTTCACCGGCGAAGTGTACAAGATGGAGCTCGACGGCACGATCATCGGCAAGTTTGGAAAGGCCGGCAAGGGCCCGGGAGAATTCGCGACGATCCACCAGATGGACTGCCGCGATCCGAACGTCATTTTCACCGCCGAGATCAACGACTGGCGCTCGCAGAAGATTCTGCTCAAGCCGCAGGCCATGAAGACGAGTGCGCAATAGGAGACCGTGATGACACCAACACTCAAAGCATCTGTGGCTGCGGCGGTCCTGGCGTTCGGCGCGTCGCTGGCGGCGCAAACGCCTGTGGCAGACATTCCCTTCGACGCGAATGCCGACCTCCTGAAGACGCCGCTCGATCTGTTCGTCGGCGAAGTCGGCGGCGTCGGACAGAATTCGAAGGGCCAGATCTTCGTCTACACGCGGACGGGCCATCCCTACGCGACGATCGGCGACAACCGGACATTCCTACGGGGCGGCTCGCGCCTGCTGCAGTTCGACCGGACCGGAAAGTTCGAGCGCGAGCTGGGCCAGGACGTCTACGGGTTCAACGCCGCGTTCGGGCTGCGCGTCGATCCGCAGGACAACGTCTGGACGGTAGACGAGGCGGCGAGCCAGGTGGTCAAGTTCGACACCGACGGACGCGTCGCTCTCGTCCTCGGACGAAAACCTGAGGCGATCAACGTGCGGTCCGGATCGCCCGGTGGTGGACGCGGCGCACCGGAGGCCGGACGCGGCGCGGCAGAAGGCGGACGCGGCGCACCCGCCGGAGGCGCCGAAGCGGGCCGTGGCGGCGGCGGCCGCGGCCTTCCCGGGTCGGGCCTGCCCGGCTCCACGTTCAACCGTCCGACGGACGTCGCCTGGGATAAAGCCGGCAACATCTACATCGCGGACGGCCTCGGCAATACCAACCGCGTCGCCAAGTTCGACAAGGACGGTCGGTTCATCAGGCAGTGGGGATCGACCGGCTCGGAGAACGGGCAGTTTACGGGCGTGAAGAGCCTCGCGATCGACGCACAGAGCAACGTCTACGTCGCGGACGCCGGCAACAAGCGCGTTCAGGTGTTCGATGCCGACGGGAATTTCAAATCGCAGTTCAGCAACATCGGCACACCGCTGACCATGTGCATGACCACGGGGCCCACTCAGTACCTCTACATCTCGCACTCAGGCGATCGCGATGGGATGGAAGACGCGGCCATTTACAAGGTGGCGCTCGATGGTCGCGTGGTGGGCAAGTTCGGCTCCGCCGGCAAACTCCTGAAACAGTTCGGTCTGGCCAATTCGATCGATTGCCGAAACGAGAACGAGTTGCTCGTCGGCGAGATGACCAATTGGCGGGTGCAGAAAGTCACGCTCAAGGCCGCTCGGTAGTTCTCCAGGTTCTGACGACGGCGCACACCGCGCGCCGTCGCGCCGTCCCGCCACTCACACGGTCTCAGTCAGCAGGCTCAGCCTATCGGTCCGCACCTCTTCAGACCTGAACGATACTGCGCTGCTCGGACCGCGTATTGCTCTTAAACCCGGTGACGTGCCTCTCCAGCTCGGGCTTTCGCCCTTCCCCAACGGCCTCGGGCTTCGCCACGCCGGCGACCGCCGGCATGGCGATCGACGGGACGACAGTCGAGCTACGCCGGAGCGGAGGCGGGGCGATCGAAGACGCGCGAAGCTGCGTGGTCTGCTGTTTTCAGCGCTGGCGTTCGCGCTGCCTCATCACTCCAGAATCCCCATCATGCCGCAGGTGATGGCCAGCCCGCGCGTCTCGACCACTGTCAACAGTTTCATCGCCGTGCCGCCGCGGCACGCCTACGACGCCATCATCCGCGAAGCGGCCGCGCTCTACAGCGTCGACGCGGCCTTGATTCGATCCGTAGTGGAGGCCGAGTCGGCCTTCAATCCGCTGGCGCTGTCGCGCGTGGGCGCGATGGGGCTGATGCAGTTGATGCCGGACACCGCCGACGCCTTCGGGGTCGGCAACCCCTTCGATCCGCGCGAGAACATCATGGCCGGGACCCGTTTGCTGAAGGAGCTGCTGACGCAACATCACGGCAACCTCGCCCTGACGCTCGCCAGCTACAACGCCGGATCGGGCGTGGTGGCGCGCTACCACGGGCACGTGCCGCCGTTCAAGGAGACGAAGAATTACGTGAAGCGGATCACGAGCCTCATCGCCGACGCTCACAGCTCGGGCGACAATGACTGAAACAAGGGGAAGTCTGAAGTCTGAAGTCTGACGACGTTCGCTAGGCGAGAATGTCGTGGATGACGTTGCCCGAGACATCCGTCAACCGGAAATCGCGGCCGCTGTAGCGGTAGGTCAGCTTGGTGTGATCGATCCCCATCAGGTGTAGCACCGTCGCGTGCAGATCGTGGACGTGCACGGGCTTCTCGATCGCCTTGAAGCCGAAGTCGTCGGTGGCGCCGTAGATGGTGCCGCCTTTCACCCCACCGCCCGCAAGCCACATGGTGAACCCGAACGGGTTGTGATCGCGCCCGTTCTGCTGGCCGCCGCCCATTTCCATCACCGGCGTCCGGCCGAACTCCGATCCGCAGATCACCAGCGTGTCCTTGAACAGCCCGCGCGACTTCAGATCCTTGATCACTGCGGCAAACGGCTGATCCGAGTCCTTGGCGTTCTTGCGGTGCGCGTTGATGTCGGAGTGCGCATCCCAGGGATCTCCCTTGGCGTAATACACCTGCACCATTCGGACGCCGCGCTCGACCAGGCGCACGGCCATCAGGCAACCGCGAGCGGTGCTGCCAGTGCCGTATAGCTTGAGCGTCGCCTCGCTCTCTTTCCGGATGTCGAACACATCCGGCGCCTCGGTCTGCATCCGATACGCCGTTTCCATCGCGCTGAGCGTCGCCTCGAGCTGCGGGTCCTTCACCGCCTCGGTCTGCAGGCGGAGGCGATCGAGCTGCTGCAGCAGATCGAGCTCGCGGCGCTGCTCGGGGAGCGTGAACTTGTCGTTGTGGATGAACGAAATCAGTTTCTTCGGATCGAAATCCTTGCCGACAATCTCCGTCTCTTTCTCGACCTTGTCGGCGATGAAGGTGCCCTGATGGACCGCCGGCAGGAAGGCGCTGTTCCAGAGTGGCGGTCCGACCGTCGTCGGCACCTCCGGACAGAGCACCACGAAGCCGGGCAGATTCTGATTCTCGCTGCCAAGGCCGTAGGTGAGCCACGCGCCGAGCGACGGACGGCCCACCTGCGTGTGGCCGGTATTCATCATCAGCATCGACGGTTCGTGATTCGGGATGTCGGTGTAGACCGAGCGGATGAAGCAGATGTCGTCGGCGCATTCGCCGACGTGCGGGAACAGTTCGCTCACCTCCATTCCGACGTGACCATATTTCTTGAACGTGAAGGGCGACCGCATCAGCGCGCCGGTTTTCCGCTCGGTGGCGATGGTGCCGCCCGGGAGCGGTTGCCCGTGATACTTGTCGAGCATCGGCTTGGGATCGAAGCTGTCCACCTGCGACAGACCGCCGTTCATGAAGAGGAAGATCACGCGCTTGGCGCGGGCGGGGTGATCGAGCTTGCTCAACTGGAAGGCGCCGTCGGCCGTTTCGGTGGCGCCCGCAGCAGTGAGTGAGTCGCCGAGCAGGCTCGCGAACGCCATCATGCCGAAGCCGTTGCCCATGCGGCACAACGCTTCGCGGCGGGTCACCGGGTTGCGAGACTTGTGGCTCATCGTCAACTCACGAACAGGAATTCGCTCGAGCTCAAGAGGACTTTGAGATAGCGTCCCCACGGCGTGACCGGCAGCAGCTTTTTCTTCTCCTCCGGTTTGCCCGCGCCAGGGACGACACCCGCCATCATGCCATCGGGCTTCATCTCCTCGGAACCATCCCCCGTCCCACCATCCGCCATTTCACCATCCGCCGTCGCCTTCTTTGCGTCCTTCGTGTCCTTCGTGTCCTTTGTGTCCTTCGCGTCTTTTGCGTTTTTTCGTTCCTCGTACTCCCGCATCGGCTCTGCGCGAAGGTAGTCGAGGCCGGCGCGCACTTCGACGTCTGATGGATCGCGACTAAAGATCAAGCGATACGCCTTCCGCAGCCTCGCGGTGGGATCGGCCTCCGATTCCAGCCGGCGCGCGAGCAGCTCGCCCTGCTGTTGCATGAAGTCGCTGTTCATGAAGAACAGCCGCTGGAGCGGCACGTTGGTCGTGAAGCGCCGCTCGCTGGACAGGTTGGGGCTGGGGAAATCGAACAGCGAGAGGTATTCGTCGAGGCGATAACGGCTCACCCGGCCGTAGACGGTGCGGCGCGCGTAGGACGGCGTCAACGGCTCGGACGGGCCACCCATCTTCCGATCGATCGCGCCGGAGATGGCGAGCAACGAATCGCGGACCTGCTCCGCGGTCAGGCGGTGGCGGTTGGCGCGCCAATACCAGCGGTTGCCCGAATCCTTGTCGAAGGCCTTCTGTGAATGCTCGCTGCTCAGTTGATAGATCGCGCTGAGCATCATTTCACGGTGCAATTGCTTGATCGAGAGCCCGTGGTCGATGAACCACTGAGAGAGGTACTCGAGCAGTTCCGGATTCGTCGGCCGTTCGCCGTTGACCCCGAAATTGCTCGGCGTGTCGACAATCCCCGTGCCGAAATGGCCTTTCCAGATGCGGTTGACGATGACGCGAATGGCAATCGGTTCCTTCACGATCGCCTCTGCGAGCTCGAGGCGGCCACTCCCTTTCGTGAAGGGCGCAGGCGCGTCCGGGCTCAGCACCGACAGGAAGTGGCGCGACGCCTCGTCGCCAAGGTTGAACGGATTGCCTCGCTTGCTCACCTTGAGCTCGATCGGCTTCTCGGCGTCCTTCACGCCGTGCACGAACGGATAATGCGGCGGCTGCGCGGCGCGCAGAGCTTTGATATCGGCCCGCAGATCCTCGATGTAGCGGCGACGCTCGGCGCTCAGCTGTCGTTCGAGACCCCAGCCACGGAACGAGAGGAGTCCCGGTTTGATGCGGTCGCTCGCCTGCGCGGGATCGAAGCCATCTTGAAGGTCGCGCTGAAACACGTCGGTCCACAGGTTGGTGCGCTCGATCGGCAGGCTCTTCAGCTCGAGGCTGCATCCCGGACAGAAATCGTCGTTGGTGACGAAGTCGCTCGGGAGCTTCGCCGGCTCCTTCTTCTTCGTGCCGGGCAGTGCCTTCGCGGCGATGATGTCGTTCTCGTCCTTGATCTCCTTCTTCGCGAACATCACGTCCAGCAGCAGCGTCTGGAATTCGTCCGCGAGCGTCTTCGCCTGCGCCGCCGTGCCGCCGGCCTTGACCATCTCCTGCCACTTCGTGAGGAACGGGTAGAACCTGGGAGGCTTCGCGAGGAATTTCAGCCAGCGATCGAACAGCTCGTAGTCCAGCCTGCCGGCGTCGACGATTTTCGACGCTTCTTCTTTCGGCTCGCCGGTCACCTTCCACGCCGCCTGCATGTACTTCGAGGACTGGAGGGCCAGCGTCTGCGCAAGCTGTTCGCTCTCGGTCCGCTGGAATTCACCCAGCAGTTTTTCCTTGTTCTCGATCTTCTTGTCCTGCGCCGTGTACTCGTCGACCACGGCCTGCGGGACCTGCGGGTACTCGTGATAGACGGTATTGAGAAACACACCGGCCAGCGAGTAATAGTCCGTCGTCGGAATCGGGTCGTACTTATGATCGTGGCAACGGGCGCAGCCGACCGTCATGCCCAGGAAGCCGCGCGACACGACGTCGACGCGATCGTGCCGTTCATCGGCCCGGGTGATCTCGACGGCGCCGTTGTCGTAGTACCAGGGCCCGAGGCCCAGGAAGCCGAGTGCCGGCAGCGTCCGCACGCGACCGCCGTCGCCCCTCGACTCCGCTCCGGGCGACCCTGAGCCTGCCTGCCCAGAGCTTGTCGAAGCGGTCGAAGGGTCCATCAAGTCGGCGGCGAGCTGGGCCTTGACGAAGCGGTCGTACGGCAGGTCGTCGTTGAATGCCGAGATCACCCAGTCGCGGAACAGATACGCGTTCGGATACGGATTGAATCCGCGCTGCTTCGGATCGAGGCTGCGGTAGTCGTCTTCCCCGTAGCGTGCGACATCGAGCCACAACCGTCCCCAGGTTTCTCCGTAGTGCGGCGACGCGAGCAACCGATCGACCACTTTCGCAAACGCGTCGGGCGACGTGTCCTTCTCGAAGGCCTCGACTTCTTCCGGCGTCGGCGACAGCCCGATCAGGTCCAGCGTGGCGCGGCGCAGAAGCGTCGCGCGATCGGCCGCGCGCACCGGTGCGAGGCCTTCACGCTCGAGCCGCGCGAGCACGAATCGATCGATGTCGGTGCGCGCCCAGGACGTGTCCTTCACCGGCGGGGGCTGCGGCGCATGCAGCGGCTGAAACGACCAGAACGCGCGGCGTTCCGGCGAGATGACGTACGCCGTCGGCGTGCTGTTCACGGCGGCGTTGCCTGCCGACGCATCGGTCGGCTTGCCCACCGAAGCAGCAGTGGAACTCGCTGCGAAGGTGGGTGTCGCGGAGGCGACCCACACGGCGCCGTTCTTCACCCATTCGACCAGGGCGTCAACCTCCGCCGCCGTTAGCTTGCCGTCTTTCGGCATCTTCAGGGCGCCGGTCTGCCGCACGGCTTGTATCAGCAGGCTCTTCTCGGGATCGCCGGGGACAACCGCCGGACCCGACCTGCCGCCCTTGAGAATCGCCTCGCGCGAATCGAGACGCAGGCCTCCCGAACGCATCTCGGTGTGGCAGTCGTAGCAGCTGGCCGCCAGTAGCGGCCGCACTTTCGTCTCGAAGAAATCGCGATCGTCCGCGGCGCGCGGATAGGCAGTGACAACGGCGAGCAGCGCCATCCAGACGAGCGCGGCGACACTAGTAGTTCGAACGGTCATAATGTGGCGCGTGCGAAGGTAAGCCTATTATCCCGTAAACTACGGGTTCCATTAATGCTGAAGCTGACCCTCGCCTTACTGGTTTTACCCATGGTTGCTCTTGCTCAGCCGCCGCGGCCCCCAAAGCCTGAAATGTCGGGCGTGAAGACCCCCGGCGTGCAGATCCCGATCGCGCAGCTGAAGCCCGAAGCGGTCTACGAGGTGCCCGGCACACCGGATTGGCTCGCCATCGACGAGCACGCCTGGGTGTCTAACGCAGCAAAGGACACGGTCAGCCGCCTCGACCCAAAAACCAATGCCGTGACGACCATCGCCACCGGCAAGCGCCCGTGCTCTGGGCTCGGCGTGGGATTCGGCAGCCTCTGGGTCCCGAATTGCGGCGACCAGACGCTGGCGCGCGTCGACCTGAAAACCAGCAAACTGACGGCGACGATCCCGACCACGATCGCCAGCAGCGAGGGCGGAATCGCGACCGGTGCGTCGAGCGTCTGGCTGGTGATCGACAAACGGGGGACGCTCGTGCGCTTCGATCCCGCCACGAACAAGCCGGTCGCCGAAATCCACGTGCCGCCCGGCTCGTTCGGCATCGCCTTCGGCGAGGGCGCCGTGTGGGTCACGAGTAGCGAAGGCCACAGCCTCACGCGCGTCGATCCGGCCACCAATCTCATCGTCGAGACGATTGCCGTGGGCAAGGCGCCGCGATTCCTCGCGGTCGGCGAGGGCGCCGTCTGGACACTCAACCAGGGCGACGGCAGCATTTCGCGCGTCGATCCGAAGACCAACAAAGTGGTCGCGACCATCGAGGCTGGTATTCCCGGCGAGGGGGGCGAGATAGCCGCGGGCGAAGGCTCGGTGTGGGCCACGGTCTTCGGCTTCCCCATCACGCGGATCGATCCGGCGACGAACAAGGTCGTGCAGCAGTTCGTCGGCCCCGGCGGCGACGCGATCCGCGTGGGGCTGGGATTTGTGTGGTTGTCGAATCTGAAGCAGGGAAATGTCTGGCGTCTTGATCCGCGGCGGATCGAAGCAACCGTCGCCTTTTAGGGCTGCTTCTGCGGGTCGAGAACGCGCACCTGCTTGATGTCGCATCCCGCAGGCAATCGGTCCGCACGCGGCGCCAGGTTGCCGGCGTAGCATCCCGGAATCACGTAAATCCGAGTCGGTCCAGCAGGTCTCGGGGAAACCGTCGTCGGCGCCGAAGGCCGCGCGGGTTCGAGCGAAGCGCGGTAGGTGATCGTTTCGTTCGGATTGATGCGGACGTCGAATGTCACCGGCGCGTAATCCTGAGCGCGTAGCTCGATCCGGTGCGGACCCGCGGCAAGCGTCAACACACGCTGGTCGTCGATGTCGGCGATTCTGCCAGCGTAGAACGAGTCCACGAATACTTGCGCCGACTCCGGCGTCACGTCGAACCGCAACATGCCACTGGCCTGCACCGGCGCCACACGTCCCGGCGTTGTGGCAGCCTCGGGCATCGTGTAGATGGGGCCGAAATAGGCGCCACCGGAGCTACCGACGGGCACGCGCGGGCGCGAGCGGAACGGTTCGCCGGCCGGAACACGATACAGGTCGCTCGCCGGGCGCGTCAGATCGGTCGGAGTGAACGGCACGGGGGACGTGAGGCCACCGGCCGGCGGCGGCATCAGCGGTGCAAGCGGAAAGGTAATCGGCGGCGGCACACTCGGCTGCGGCGTCGTCGTTCGCGGCGCGGCCGGCTGCTGTGCGCCGACAACGGCGGAAATGGCGAGCGCGATCGGAAGAGAGGCAAACCTCAAGAGCACCCTGCCTGCTTCTACTCTATCGCGGCGGCGGGTTGCGCACAACCGCAGGCGAATCGTCCCGCGATCGCGTTCGCGATCCACGCAGCGCAGCCCTTCAGGGCTCCCGCCACGCTTCGACTCCGGCATCCTGCAGGACAATATCGAGGCGGGCCCTCAGGTCGATGCACGCGAGCCAGGATGTGTCGGTCAGCCGCAGCGTGTCGATCGGTCGCAGTTCGTCGGTCAGATTCGCGAATAGCGCAGCCGTGGTCTCGTCCATCTGCGAATCGAGGTAACGCATGTACAGCCGCTCGCAGGACAGCACCGCGGTGTGGGCTGCGCCGTCCGTTCGCAGGAGGAGGAAATCGCGTCTGTTCACAGCGCAGCCAACCCCTCAATCGTCCGCCGGACCATCGCCTGCGTCATCGGCACCTTGTAAGCGTTCTTCGCCACAGCAGCTTCTCCACCTCCGGCAGCCGCCACGGAATCGGCGCCACGCCGCCCAGCACCACCCGCGCACTGCGGCACACGTCCTTGTCCATGTCGAGCACGATGGCGGCGCTGACGACGGCGTGCGTCCACGCCTCGCGATCGAGAACCTTGTGATACGTGCTGCGCATCGCGGCACGGCGACGCGGCAGGACGATTTCCGCAAGAATCTCATCGTCTTTCAGTACGTTCTCGCGCGCGGCGTCGACAGTCGGGAGCGTGAAAAACTCAGAGGCGGGCAGCTTGCGCTCGCCGGTGGATCCGACGATCCGGAACGTCGCGTCGAGTGCCACGAGCGCCGGCGCCGTGTCCGACGGATGCACGATGTAGCTCGGTCCGCCGCCGAAGATGGCGTGAAACTCGTTCTCACCGGAGATCGAGTAGCAGGTGGTGCCGCCGTTCTTCAGGCACTTGAAACCGTTGCGGTAGTACCAGCACCAGGGACGCTGACACAGATTGCCGGCGAGCGTGGCGACGTTCCGAATCTGTGGCGTCGCGACGCTGGCGGCTGCCTCGGCCAGCACGGGATACTCCTGGCGAATCACCGGAGTGGCGGCGAGTGCGTCGAGCGTGATCTGACCGCCGATCGTGACGCCTGGGTTGATCAGCTTCACGAGCTCGAGGTGCTTGATCGCCCCGAGATGCACGACCACGTCCGGCGTCACCAGACGCTCCTTCATCATGCCGAGCAGATCGGTTCCGCCTCCGGCGATCGCGACGCTGCGCTTCTCCTGGTGCGTCTGCCGGACGATCGTCAGCGCGTGCGCGAGATCGCGAGGGTTGGCGTTGGTAAACGCCTTCATGACCGCA
>WNFX01018574.1_pt1 | contig 11511 bp, 8 predicted proteins | sample 5400111 | NCBI WGS metagenome assembly WNFX01 (sample SAMN13153363, study PRJNA577476) | soil metagenome | isolation source: 40 cm soil or saprolite under grassland replicate 1 | place: USA:California | collected 2016-06-15
GAGTGCCTTCCTGCAGAGGGTTATCGATCATTCAGCAGTTCGATTTTCCCCCACAGGCAAGGCACTTCTTCGTATCTCAGGCCCGTGTCGCCCTACTGGCGTGAAACGCTCAGGCTAGGGCATGCCCTAAACCTGGATCCGGCGGTTCACCGCGTCGGTGACCTCGGCGACCGCCTCGTCCACCGGCACGCCGTTCTTCTGCTCGCCGCTGCGGTAGCGGAACGACACCGCCCCGGCGGCGACGTCGTCGTCCCCGGCCAGCAGCATGTACGGCACCTTCTGCCGCTGCGCGGTGCGGATCTTCTTCTGCATCCGGTCGTCGCCGTCGTCCACCTCCACCCGGATCCCCTTGTCGCGCAGCCGGGCGGCGACCTTCTCCAGGTACGGCACGTGCGTGCCGGCGATCGGGATGCCCACCACCTGCACCGGCGCCAGCCACGGCGGGAACGCTCCCGCGTAGTGCTCGACCAGGATCCCGAAGAACCGCTCGATCGAGCCGAACAGCGCCCGGTGGATCATGTACGGCCGCCGCCGGGAGCCGTCCGCCGCCTGGTACTCGATGCCGAACCGGCCCGGTTCCTGGAAATCGACCTGGAGGGTGGACAGCTGCCAGCGGCGCCCGATCGCATCCCGCACGTGCACGTCGATCTTCGGCGCGTAGAACGCCCCCTCGCCCTCGGCGATCGTGTAGGGCAGGCCCGAGACATCCAGGGCGTGCTTGAGCGCCGCCTCGGCCTCCTCCCACTCCCCGGGCTCGCCGACGTACTTGTCCGGGCGGGTGGACAGCTCGGCCTCGAACTCGGTCAGCCCGAAGTCGCGCAGCAGGCCGACCACGAAGTCGAGCAGCGACGCCAGCTCCTCGGCCAGCTGCTCGGGGGTGCAGAAGATGTGCGCGTCGTCCTGGGTGAAGCCGCGGGCCCGGGTCAGGCCGTGCACGACGCCGGACTTCTCGAACCGGTACACGGTGCCGAACTCGAACAGCCGCAGCGGCAGCTCCCGGTACGACCGCCCGCGGGCGGAGTAGATCAGGATGTGCATGGGGCAGTTCATCGGCTTCGGGTAGTACTTCGCGCCCTCCAGCTCCATCGGCGGGTACATGCTGTCGGCGTACCAGCCCAGGTGGCCCGAGGTCTCGAACAGGTCCGACTTGGTGATGTGCGGGGTGTTGACGAACTCGTAGCCGGCCTCGATGTGCCGCCGCCGCGAGTAGTCCTCCATGACCCGCCGGATGATGCCGCCCTTGGGGTGGAACACCGGCAGGCCGCTGCCGATCTCCGTGGGGAACGAGAACAGGTCCAGCTCGGCGCCGAGCCGACGGTGGTCGCGCCGCTCGGCCTCGGCCAGCAGGCGCAGGTACTCCTCTTGGGCGTCGCGCGACTCCCAGGCGGTGCCGTAGATCCGCTGCAGCTGCGGGTTCTTCTCACTGCCCCGCCAGTACGCGCCGCCGCTGCGGGTCAGCTTGAACGCCGCGATGTCGCGGGTGGTGGGCACGTGCGGCCCCCGGCACAGGTCCTTCCAGCACACCTCGCCCGTACGGGGATCGAGGTTGTCGTAGATGGTCAGCTCGGCCCCGCCGACCTCGACCGCCTCCTCGACGCTGACCTCGCTCGGCGGCGGGTCCAGCTGCCGCGCGCCGCCGCCCTTGAGGCCGATCAGCTCCAGCTTGTACGGCTCGCCCGCCAGCTCGGCCCGCGCCTCCTGCTCGCTGACCACCCGGCGGGAGAACCGCTGCCCCTGCTTCACGATCGCCCGCATCCGCCCCTCGATCTTCTTCAGATCCTCCGGGCCGAACGGGTGGGCCACGTCGAAGTCGTAGTAGAACCCGTTCTCGATCGGCGGGCCGATGCCCAGCTTCGCCTCGGGGAACAGGTCCTGCACCGCCTGCGCCAGGACGTGGGCGGTGGAGTGGCGCAGGATCGCCCGGCCGTCGCCGCTGGCGATGCCGACCGGCTCGACCACATCGCCATCGGCGAGCGGGGCGGCCAGGTCGCGCAGCTCCCCGTTCACCCAGGCGGCGATCACCGGGCCATCGGCGGCCGCCCCGTTGGTTCCGTTGGGCATGAAAAGGTCAGCGCCGGTCGTGCCAGCTTCCGCCACGCGCTCGCGGCCGGCGAGGGTGATGCGAAGCTGCTGGGCTGACACGGTTTCTCCCTGAGATCGGTGATGGCCGTGGACGCGCTGGCCCACGAACCCGGTGCCATGGATGTGCGCTACAGCGTACGCTCACCCGTCGGCCACCTCCGCCCGTGCGCGCGGGCCCAGGAACGCCCGCCCGACCAGATCGTCTAGTTCGGCCAGCGCAGCCACACCGCTTCCGGCCGCCGCGTCCGGTCCGCTCAGGTCACGGGCCAGCTCGGCGGCCCGGCGGGCGGGAATGCTGGCCGGATCCGGCAGGGGCAGCCTCGCCACGTACTGGGTGATCCACCGGCGCTTTCCGGAGTAGAGCCTGTTGCCGCAAGCGATGTCATAGAAACGCACGCCAAGGCTCGAGTTGGCCACCGCCAGCATCAGGTACGCGAGATCCATGGACGGCAGGCCCTCGCAGCTGATCCAGTAGCAGTCGCCGTTGACGACCGCGCCCGAGGAGTCGATGGCGAATCGTGGCTTCTCGCTGATGTCCGGAAAGACGAGCTTCGGCTTCACCCACTGGGCCGGCCGCTGCGGGACCCAGATCTCATACCAGGCCCGTCCCGCGTCGGCCACGTACCGGCGCCCGCGCAGGCGCTCCTCATGGCGCGCCAGGTAGGCCCTCGCCCGCGGATAGCCCGCGAGCGGCAGCACCCTTCTCCGGTCGGCCGTCAGGTCGTAGGGGTAGAGAACCTTCGCGGCGGGGGCCGGGCTGACCCGCCATGCCCGCGTGTCGCCGTGGGTTATCAGCGGCAGCAGCAGCTGCGGTTCGGGCCGCTCATGCTCGGGAAGATCGTCCCAGTTGTCCCGGATGAAGACGGCGTCAGCGGTCGTCTTGATGCCGACGCGGATCTTGGCTATCTCGCCGTACGTCTTCCAGCATCCGGCCATCACGTCCGCGAACCACCGGGCGTCGCTCCCCCGCCCGAGCCGCCAGGGACCACGCGGGTCGTCCCTGATCAGCTCCCCGGTCTCGATCACGAAGTTCCTGGGCCCGACGGCGACCCGGCCGTCCTCCCCGTGGTCAAGCGCGGCCAGCACGCTGGCGTGCCTCCTGCCGGGCGCCCCTCCGCCGGGCGCCTCATAGATGCGGGTGAACCGGGCCAGCGGGTCAGCCCCGGGCCGGTCGCCCCGCTTTTCCCCGACGACTATCGCCGGGAGAACCGCGGCCCCGAACAGCTTCGTGTCACCAAGGTCATAGACCTCATACAGGAGATAGCCGTCGCCGAGCAGCTGGCGCGTGTTGAGGCCGGCCCTGGTGCTGAGAAACCTGTTCGAGCACAGCAGGGCGATCACACCGCCCGGCGCCAGCAGCTGCCGCATGACGGCGACGAAGGCATGGGTCAGGTCGATCCGGCCGTGCAGCTGGAAGCGGGCGGCGAGCTGGCGGGAGACCTCGGCCCCCAGCACCTGCGTGCGGACGTACGGGGGGTTCGTGATGATGAGATCAAATTGGCCGAGCGGCGGTCCCTCGTCGGGCACCCGGATGAAGTCCCGGACCGAGAGCGACGCCGGGACGGTAACGCCGGCCAGGCGCCTGCGGGCGAGCCCGATCGCGGCCGCGTCCAGATCGAGGCCAGTCAGCTCGATGACCTCGTGGCCCTGCTGCGCGGCCGCGCTGGCGGCGGAAAGCAGCAGCTCGCCATCGCCGCAGGCGGGGTCGAGGATCCGGAGCTTCTTCCCCGCCGGAATGCGCGCGGCGCTTCTCCGGGCGAGAAACCCGGCGAGCTCCGGTGGAGTGTAATGCCGTCCGTGGCGCTTTTGCGTCGTCGGGGCGGGCATCAATCTCCTTGGGCGATGCGCTGAGGAGCCGGTTACCGATCCGGATGGGCCATGGTGTCGATCACCTCGGCGACCTTATCCCCGTCGCGCTCGATTGTGTACTCGTGGTCGGGCCGGGACATCGGCGTTGCCCGGCTATGGCGGGTTTGATTGAATGTCCGGGATGATCACTCGTGGCAGCCCTGGCCGATGAGCGAGACGCTCGAGACCAAGTTGCAGCTCGGCCGTTCGGCCCTCATGGTCCCCCGGATCGCGCTGGGCTGCGGCAACTTCGGCGGGGTCGGCTCGGCACCGGAGTTCTTCGGCCAGGGGCTGAGCGAGGACCAGGCGTTCGAGCTGATGGACGCCGCCTGGGAGTTCGGCCTCACCCACTTCGACACCGCCGACGCCTACGGCGGCGGGCGCAGTGAGCGGGCGATCGGCCGCTGGATCGCATCGCGCGGGGTCCGGCCGCAGCTGACGACCAAGACCTACAACCCGATGCAGGCCGGCGCGGATCACGGCCTGCGCCCCGAGCGGATCGCCCGCCAGCTGCGCATGAGCCTGGAACGGCTCGGGGTGGACCACGTCGAGCTGTACCTCGCCCACGAGTTCGACCCGGACGTGCCGCTGGCGGAGTCGTTCGGCGCGCTCTCACAGGCCCAGGCCGACGGCACGGTCGGCGCCTACGGGGTCAGCAACTTCGGCGCCCCGCAGCTGACGGCCGCGCTGGCGGCCGGCGCACCGCAGGCGATCCAGAACAGCTATTCGCTGCTGACCCGCCAGGACGAACGGGACCTGCTCGCGCTCTGCGCGGAACGGCAGGTCGCCTACCTGGCGTTCAGCCCGCTGGCGGGCGGGTGGCTCACCGGCAAGTACCGCCGCGGCGAGCCGTTCCCGGACGGCTCGCGGATGACCCAGCGGCCCGAGCCGTACCGCGGGTTCGTCACGGACCGGACCTTCGACGCGCTCGACCGGCTGCGGGCGATGGCGGCCAGCCGTGGCATCTCGATGGCCGGTTTTGCGCTCGCCTGGCTGCTCGCCGACGAGCGGCTGACCCAGATCGTGATCGGCCCCGGGCGCCCGGAGCACCTGGCGCCCGTCGGCGAGGCGCTCACGCACCCGCTCACGCCGCAGGAGCGGGCCGAAGCCGAAAGGGCGGTCGCCTGATGGGCGTGCTCATCCTCAGCCACCGCGACGTGGAGGCCGCGCTCCCGCCCGAGGCCTGCGCCGAGGCGATGGCCGCGGTGCTCGCCGGGCACGCCCGGGGCGGGACCTACCTGCCGCTGCGGTCGGTGATCATGCCGCCCGGCGCGGCTGGGTTCATGGGGCTGATGCCCGGCTGGCGGGGGCAGCAGCAGGACCGGGCCGCGGTGTTCGCGCTGAAGGCGATCTGCATCATGCCCGGCAACCCCGCCCGCGGCCTGGACGCGCATCAGGGACTCGTCACGCTGTCCGACGGCGAGACCGGCGTGCCGACCGCGATCCTCGACGCCTCCGCGATCACCGCCATCCGCACCGCGGCGGTCACCGCGGTCGCGACCGGGGTGCTGGCGCGCCCCGATGCGCGGACGCTGGCGATCCTGGGGGCTGGGACGCAGGCGCGGTCTCACCTGCGGGCCCTCGCGAACGTGCGCGGCTTCGAGCAGGTCCGCGTCTACGCGCCGACCGGGGCGCACGCCCGGGCCGTCGTCGAGCAGGCGGGCCCGGCCCGCGGTGAGCTGAGCGTGGCAACGAGCGCCGAGGAGGCGGTCCGCGGCGCCGACGTCGTCGTGGCGGTGACCAACTCGCGGGAGCCGGTGCTCCAGCACGCGTGGCTCAAGCCCGGGGCCCACGTCAACGCGGTCGGCGCCAGCACCCTGCAGACGCGCGAGCTCGACACCGCGACGGTGGCCGCGAGCGCGCTGTTCTGCGACAGCCGCGAGTCGCTGCGCAACGAGGCCGGCGAGTTCGGAGGGACGGGGATTTCAGCCCGCTGGCCTAGGGGAATAGGAGAGCAGGTTGGGGTTCGCGGTTCACCGGCCCGCCCAGCGGCGAGCCTCCCCGCGCAGTCACCGCATGCCCTGCGGCGATGTTCTTGGCCGCGTTCACATCAGCGTTGCACCTGTATTGGCAGGCAGTGCAGGCGAAGACCGCTTGGCTCTTGCGGTTCTCTCCCGCGACATGCCCGCACACGCTGCAGCGCTGGCTTGTATATATGGCGTTGACTTTCTGCACCCGGCCAGGTGCTTTCTGCTCCAGCCGCTTGGCCAGGACGCCCCAGCCGGAGGCAAGGATCAGCCGGTTCAGCCCGGCCTTGGCACGCACGCCCCGCCCGGGCTCAGCAACGGTGCCTCTCGCCGAGCGCGTCATGTCCCCTATCCGCAGGTCCTCTACCCGGATCACATCGAACCGGCGGGCCAGGTCGGTAGAGAGCTTTTCGGCCCAGTCCTTGCGCGCAGCGGTGTCGCGGGCCTTGATCCTTGCGATGGCGAGCTTTACCTGAGTGCGGCGGTTGCTGCCGCGTTTGGCCTTGGCGAGCTTGCGCTCAAGCGCCTTGAGCCGACGCTGCCGACCGACGGAAAGGCGCGGACAGCTGAACATCTCCCCGGTGGACAGAGCCGCGCTGACCGCGACACCGCGGTCCACGCCCACCATCTCCCCAGTTCCTGGGCCCGCGATGGGGGCAGGGATGACAGCGAATGGCACGTGCCAGCGGCCGGCTCGGTTCAGTTTCACCCGGAACGACCGGGCTTCGGGGACGGCGCGGGACCAGCGGAACCGTACCCAGCCTGCTTTAGGGATGAACACCTGCCCCCAATGCCGGCTCAGCCGCTGGACTTGGTCCGGCCTGAGGGCTACGACCCGGAACCCCTCATCGCGCCCCGCCTTGCGCCAGGTGGGTTTACGGTGGGTGCCGGCGAAATAGTTTGCCATAGCCTGGGCGTGATCCCGCAGCGCCTGCTGCTGGACGATCACGCTGCCCTCCGCGAGCCACTGGTGCTCTTGCCGCGCCGCCGAAAGCTGACGACATTGCTCCACCCAGCCTGGCGCGCTGCAGCGGCCCGGCCTCCACCACGACTGTTGCTTCACCGCAAGATTCCACACAAAGCGGGCATGCATGCAATGGCCTCGTAACACCTGTGCCTGCGCGGGCGAGGGCAGAAGACGATAGCGAGAAATGGGAATATGATATCGAAAAGTATGTCATTTAGTGGGGAGGGAAGCGCCGTTATGCTTTGGTCCAAGGCCAGGGTTTGCTGGCGCGAGCTTTATGATTGAGCTGCCCGCGATCGAGGCGGCGCGGGAGCGGATCGCCGGGGCCGCGGTCCGCACGCCGCTGGTGCGCCTGCAGGCCGGGGACGCCCCGGCCGAGATCTACCTCAAGCTGGAGAACCTCCAGCCGATCAACTCGTTCAAGATCCGTGGCGCGACCAACGCGGTCATGCTCGCGCCCGCGGCCGAGCGGGCCAAGGGCCTCGTCACCGCGAGCGCGGGGAACATGGCCCAGGGGGTCGCGTGGGCGGCGCGGGCGCTCGGCGTTCCCGCCACGATCGCCGTGCCGGAGCACGCTCCGGAGGCGAAGCTGGCGGCAATCGAGCGGCTGGGCGGCCGGGTGCGGAAGCTGCCCTACGACGACTGGTGGAACGTGATCGTCACCAGCCGCCTGGAGGGGACCGAGGGGCTGTTCGTGCATCCGGTCCAGGACCCGGGGGTGATGGCGGGGAACGGGACGATCGGGCTGGAGATCCTGGAGGACCTGCCCGACCCGGACGCCGTCGTGATCCCCTACGGCGGGGGCGGCCTGACCGTCGGCATCGCCAGCGCGATCCGGGCGCTGCGGCCGGATACGAAGATCTTCACCGCCGAGCCCGAGACCGGCGCCGCGCTGGCCGCGGCGCTGGCCGCCGGGCACCCGGCCGACGTCGACTACCGCGCCTCGTTTGTGGACGGGGCGGGCAGCCGCCGCGTGCTCGACAGCATGTGGCCACTGGTCACGCCGCTTGTCGACGCCGCCCTGGCCATCCCCATCGGCGAGGCCGCAGCCGCCGTGCGCCTGCTCGCCGAGCGCGCCCGGGTCATCGCCGAGGGCGCCGGCGCGCTGGCGGCGGCCGCGGCCCTCAGCGGCCGGGCCGGCTCCGGCAAGATCGTCTGCATCGTCTCCGGCGGCAACATCAACCTGAGCAAGCTGGCCGACATCCTCCAGGGCGCCGCGGCCTGACCCGCCGCCCGCCAACCGCCCGCCCAGCGGCCCCCGTCGCTGCGCACGCAGCCGTAACGACCTCATATCATGACCTCCGTCATGATCACGTCCGTTTCGCCCCCTAGGTACGGCGGGCTTCCCCCAGGGCGGCGATGAGGCGGTCCACCTCGTCCGTTGTGTTGTAGTGGATGAAGCCGATCCGCACTGACTTGCCGGCGTAGCCGAGGCGCTGGTACAGGCCCAGCGAGTACCACGAATCGTGCGCCCAGACCCCGATCTGGGCGGCGGCCAGCCTCGCCGCCACGTCCTCCGCCGCCACGCCGTCCACGTTGACCAGGAACGTCGGCACCCGGCCGTCCATCCCCGGCAGCCCGTACACGGTGACCGCGTCGGAGATGCCGTCAAGGAACCGCTGGCCCAGCGAGCGCTCGTAGGGGACTATGGCCGCGAAGCCCCCGATCGACTCCAGGTAGCCCATGGTCGCGTTGAACCCCGCGAGCAGCTCGTACGGGAGCGTGCCGGTCGCGAACCTCCGGCCCAGCGGGTCCGAGGGAGCGGGGCGCACCTTGTAGGGCCGCCAGCGCTCGATCACCTCGGCCCGGCCGTAGGCGATGCCGAGATGCGGGCCGCAGAACTTGTAAGGCGAGCAGATCAGCACGTCGGCGCCGGTCTCCCGGACGTCGATCGGCTCGTGCGCCGCGTAGTGGACGGCGTCGATCCAGGCGAGCGCGCCAGCGTCATGCGCGAGCCGGCACACACGCCGGGCGTCCACGATCGTGCCGACCGCGTTGGACGCCCACGCGAACGCGACCACCCGGGTGCGCGGCCCGAGCTTGCGCTGCAGGTCGTCGACGTCGAGCGTCGTGTCGTCGTTCAGCCCGATGTGCCGGACGACCAGGCCGGTGTCGTGCGCGAGCTCCAGCCACGGGGCGACGCCGCCGTCGTGATCGAGCGAGGAGACCAGGATCTCATCGCCGGGGCGGAAGCCCCGGGCAGCGGTCCGCGACAGCATGAAGTTCAGCGAGGTCATGTTCGCCCCGAAGATCACCTCAAGGGGCTCGCAGCCGAGGAACCGCGCCGCGTTGCGCTCGGCCGCGGCGAGGATCTCCCCCACGCGCCGGCTCGTGGCGTAGCCCGCGCCGAGGTTGGCACTCGCCTCGCGCAGCGCCCGCGCGATCGCCTCGCCGACCTCGTCGGGCACCTGTGAGCCGCCCGGGGCGTCGAGGAACGCGAAGCCCTGCAGGGACGAGAAGCGGTCCCGGACGGCGGCGACGTCGATGCCCGGACGGAGTGTTTCGGTCATCAGCAGCTTCCTCTCGCGCGCGGCACCGGCGAACCCCCAGATTGCGATCGAATCACAACTGCCAGCCGGACCTCAAAAGTCCTTCCCTTTGTCCTGACGTGCAGCGCATGGTTTGATCAGCCCAAAATCTGACGGCTGGGGGAGGCGTCTTGAGTTTCCGCGTCGTCCGGACCGCCGAGGCGAGCTGGCAGGGAGCCGTGCCAGAGGGCAGCGGCCGGATAGCGCTCGGCAGCGGTGCCTTCGACGGGCCGTATTCGCTGCGGGCCCGCGTCGAAGCTTGATACCACCCGACTTCCACGGCAGTAAAGCATTCCAAGAGATGGAGGGCATATCCATGAGACGGAACGTGATCATCGCCACGGCGGCGCTCGGCGCGCTCGTCGTGGCGGGTTGCGGCAGCGGCGGCGGTAGCAGCAGTTCGGGCGGCACCGCCACCAAGTCGTGTGTCGCCACGATCGGCATGGAGGGGCCGCTCACCGGCCCGGTGGCGTTTCTTGGCCAGGAGCAGCTGCACTTCGCGCAGCTCGCCGTGGCCAGGGACAACGTGGCCAACCACACGAAGATCTCGCTCGTCCAGGGCGACACCCAGCTGAACCCCGCGCAGGCGACGACCGTGACCCAGCAGTTCACCTCGAACGCGAAGATGGTGGCCGTGGTCGGCCCGGCCGGCAGCCAGGAGGTCTTGGCCGTCGGCCCGCTGATGGCCAGGGCCGGAATGGCGTTCATCTCCGGGTCGGCGACCGCCGTGGCGCTGACCACCGGCAAGTACCCGACGTTCTTCCGGACCGTGTCCAAGGACAGCGTGCAGGGACCGCAGGACGCCAACTACATCGTGAAGAACCTGCACCCCAAGGCCCTGATGATCGTCGATGACCAGGAGGCCTACTCGACCGGCCTGGTCTCCGCGATGGTGCCGGTCTTCAAGGCGGCCGGGATCAAGGTCGATCACGAGTCGGTTTCGCAGAAGGTCACCGACTTCTCCTCGCTGGTGGCCAAGGTCACACCGGCCACGACGGTTGTGGTCCTGCCCTGGCAGGTCGCGGCCAACGCCCAGCAGTTCGGCCGTAACCTCGCCCAGCAGCACAAGAAGGCCCTGATCTTCGGCACGGACGGCCTGTACGACCCGAAGAGCTTCACGATCTCCGGCTCGTATGTGTCCACGTTCGGCCCGGACATCACCGCGATGCCCGCCGACGCGGCGATCGCGGCGGCCGCGAAGGCCAAGTACGGCTCCTTCGGCACGTTCGGCCCGCCCACCTTCGCCGCGACGCACGTGATCGACCAGGCCATCGCCGCGGTCTGCAAGTCCGGGCAGACCCCCAGCCGCGCCAACGTGCTGGCGGCGGTCAAGAAGACGAACGAGCCGGCCACGATCCTCGGGCAGCCGGTCAAGTTCGATTCGCACGGGGATCTCGTCAACGGTAAATTCTTCCTGTTCAAGATCGACTCGGCCGGCAAGTACCAGCTGATCCCGAGCAGCTGACCGGCTGGATTGAGATAGCTGCGGCGGCGCGCGCCGGTCACCAGCCGGCGCGCGCCGGGCAGCATGACGGCGGGCAGGACCCTGGCGCATGGCGTTCTTCTTCCAGGAACTGGTGAACGGCATCACCACCGGCGCGCTCTACGCGCTGGTGGCGCTGGGCTTCACGATGGTCTACGGGGTGCTGAAGCTGCTCAACTTCGCGCACGGCGATCTGTACATGGTCGGCGCGTACATCGGTTTCTTCGTGATCCAGTGGTTCGGCGGGCCGTCCCATCTGACCATCGCGGTGCCGCTGCTGCTGGTGATCATGTTCGTCCTGGCGGGCGGCCTGGTGGGCGGGCTGGGCGTCGCGATCGAGCGCTTCGCCTACCGGCCGCTGCGTGACGCGCCGCGGATCGCGCCGCTGATCACCGCGATCGGCGTCTCGTTCTTCCTGGAGAACTCGGCCCAGCTGCTGTTCGGCGCGCAGCCACGGGTCTACAACACGCCGGAGTTCATCTCGTTCTCGGGCGGGATCCAGATCGGGTCGGTCAGCATCGACGCCGTGCAGATCCTGGTCCTGGTGCTCGGCCTGGTGCTGATGGCCGGCCTGCAGCTGCTGGTCAACCGGACCAAGCTCGGCAAGCAGATGCGGGCGGTCGCCGCCGACCGGGA
>WNFX01006123.1_pt1 | contig 11505 bp, 14 predicted proteins | sample 5400111 | NCBI WGS metagenome assembly WNFX01 (sample SAMN13153363, study PRJNA577476) | soil metagenome | isolation source: 40 cm soil or saprolite under grassland replicate 1 | place: USA:California | collected 2016-06-15
TGCAGGTGCTCACGCCGCAGGTCGCCACGGATATGAACATGATGATGAGCAAGGTCGTGGAGGAAGGCACCGCTAGGCGCGCCATCCTCGACGGCATCAAGGCCGCAGGCAAGACCGGCACCACGAACGCTTACCGCGATGCCTGGTTCGTGGGGTTCACTGGCAACATGATCTGCGGCATCTGGTTCGGCAATGATGACTACACCACCATGCACCAGATGACCGGTGGCTCGCTCCCGGCAATGACCTGGCACGAGATCATGGCCTATGCGCACCAAGGGATCGAGCTCAAACCCATTCCCGGCCTTGGTCCGCAGGCACCTTCGGTGGGCCGCCCAGTAGTGGCGGAAGGGAAAAAAGACGGCGATACGCCACCGAGCCGTCCGACTTCCGTTCTCACCAAGCGCGGAGCCGACGCGCTGGTCCGCGTCGAGCGCTTGATGGACGATGCCACCCGCGCGCTTGCAGTTCGTGGCGAGATGACCAAAGCTTCAGACGACACCAGGGCACAAGCTCAAGGAAGTTTTGCATCCGTATCCGACCAATCTCCGCCTAACCGCACTCCCGGCGATTGAAGCCAGCCGGCGTTTTTTGCTACACCGATTGCTCCTACGCGACCTACCGGGCCAAACGTGCGCTTGCTTTTCGGAACCGTGTTTGCACTCGCGATTGCAGCAGCGGTCGGGCTTGGGGCGACCTGGATGGCCCTGACGCGAGGCAGCGCCTATGGCGGTGTCAACATCGGTGCATGGATGGGTTGGCCGAAGAATGGGACCCTTGGGATTGACCCTTATGCACGCGCGACGGTTGCGCGCACCGGCGAACTGCCGGTCGGTTCGGGGGACGGAGTCGCATTCTATGCACGAACCGACGACGCCGGTCAGCCGCTCGACGGCCGCTGCGACGTGCTGCTGAGCGGAACCACTCCGCAAGCCCGATTTTGGACTATGACCTTGTATGATCCTGAAGGCCGGCTCGTAGCCAATTCGGCGCAGCGGCAAGGGTTCACTAGCCAGGAAATCATTCGCAGCGCAGACGGCAGTTTTGAGATCCTTGTCGGGCCTCGCGCACGTCCGGGCAATTGGCTGCCGACCGGCGGCGTGGAGAAGTACCTGCTGGTGTTGCGGCTCTATGACACACCGATCGGCATGGGCTCCCGAACCGGATCGGAAGCGCCCATGCCATCGATCACGAAGAGAGTGTGCCTGTGATTCGGTTGGCCCTATGGCTCTTGGGCGCGCTTCTCCTTGCGGGCGTGGTGCATCTGGCCACAGTCCTGCTGTTGCCCCGGATGGCAACCCAGGATGCCTATGCCCGCGTCTCTGCGATCGCTCCGGTCAACTCCGTTATTGCCATTCCTCCCCCGACTCCGGAGAAGGCGCTCATGCCTTTTATGGACCCGGCCTTCCAGGTGTCGGTCTGCCGTTACGATCTGACACATGGTCCATTGAAGTTTTCCGTGCCGATCACCCAGGCCTACACGTCGGTGTCGTTTTATACACGCTCTGACGTAGCATACTATGCGATCAACGATCGCGCTGCGGGGCGCAAGGTCATCGAGCTCGATCTCATGACGGCAGCACAACGCGCGGAGCTGCCGGAGAATGAAGAGATCACGGCAGCAGACCGGTTGATCGTGGCATCTCCGACCACCACGGGACTTATCGTTATTCGAGCACTTGCGCCTGAGCCGGGATGGATTCCCGCCGTACGAAATGCGCTCGCTGCAGCACAGTGCCGCGCGCAGTGAAAAGTGTTGGCGCGCGTGTGGCGCAGCCTCCAACCTGATTGAGAAACGGTCGGTCGTTAGCGATTCGCACGGCGCCGGCGCCGGCGACCCGCAGTGCTGCGAGACCGCGGCTCAAGATCGCCGCTCGCGGACCCGGTGTATCGTTCAATCCGCACGACTGGAAGAATTATCACGGCAGCTGACTCGGACTTGGTTGCGATCGAACTAGGCGCGCGCGCAGCTCGCGCCGTCACCTGAAAATTGATCACGGTACCCATATCTTTGCCCCCGCCACCGCCGCCCAATTCCCAATGCATCTCCTGCGCGATTTGAGACGCACAAGGTTAACGCTCCGCTAACGCGAGCCTTTAGTCTGTTTCAAATCCAAAGTGTTGCTCTAAAGGCGCAGTGAGTACCAATGAGGGCTCCGGCGGGATTGGCCCTCTTGGGGATCTGCTCGGCATCGCAACGGGTGACAGCACGGATGTGTAGGCAAGCCTGTTGCGAGCTTTGATCGATCTCTACCTGCAGCGGGCCGTCCATACGCCCGAAGAGGACGGCCGAACTCGAATCGCCCGCTGCGGGAGGCACCGGCGCGCTCGTCACGAGGCCGCTCTACTGTGCTCCGGCACCTGGTGCGCCGTTCAGGCGACAATCCGATCGAGGAAATGACGTCCGGCGCGGTCCTCGACTTCGAGGATCCAGGCGTCGGGGTCGAAGCGGAGTTCCCGCGCGAGGCGTTCCTCGACCTTTGTCTCCGGAGCGGGCTGCTCTCCGTGGCACCGGCTGAACAGCCGGTCCGCTGGATGCGCGTTGTCGAAGACGCTCTGCGGCGCGGGCCCGAACAGCTCCGCCGTGCCGTCGAGTCGGTTCAGCTTCACGAAGATGGCCCCAGCTTCCTCAGCACCGCGCCGCCGCACAGCCGCGAATGCTCCCTCGGTATGGCAGCGGCGAATGTACGCGGCGACCCAGATGGCAGACTTCAGGCGCATGCCAGCTTCTCGTTCATTGTGCTTGCCGAGCGCAAGCGAAGTATTCACCACGTGCGCGACCCGGGACGCGAGCCGCGACCTTTCCTTATGATACGACCGCGCTCAATCCCACGCGACTGGATCCTATTCCAGCGGTCGGCCAGTCATCGCCGCGAGCTCGCGCGCGACGCGGTCGGAAGCTTGGCCCGTGATCGGCAGCTTGCGCTCGCGCTCGAATTGTTCGATCGCTGCCCGGGTATCGCCGTCGATGATTCCGGTCGGCCTGATCTGCCCATAACCGTAGTCCGCAAGCGCTCGCTGCAGGGCGATGACGCGGTTCGAAGATGCCGACCGTTCCGGTACGCCATTGCGTAGGACAGACGGTGCGGTGGGCTTCGTCGGTACTGGAACTGCGGCCAGTTCGCTCGGCCGCGGACGCGGGACCGCAGCCGTCGTGGTATGCGTCACGATCAGCGGCTTCGTCTGCAGTGAGGTACCTTTGAAGATCGGCGCCGGGTGCGAGCCGGACTGCATGAACAGTGCGTTGACGAGGACGGTGATCGTGAGCAGGGTTCCAAGTGCGACGCCCAAGGCATCTCGCGGCTTCCAGCCCAGGGCCAGTAAACACCCTGTCTGATTGCCACCGGGCGGGCTCCTCCCTCGACCCACATACGTCACGGCATTACCCATTTTGCCTCAGCGGCACTGCCCCAATCGTGATTGCCAGGTCGCGGCCGTCCGGCCGGCATGATCGCGGCGCCGTTGGACGTATCATGCCTGCGGAACGACGTCGCATCGGATCCACCCTCCCCGTGCGCGTCCGAACCGTTCGGCGCGCTCCTTTTTCATTCAGAAAGATCGTGTCAGAGGCCGCTTAAGCGAACGCTAAAGCAGGTACGAGGTAGAAAGCAGGACTTCTTTTCATCTACTGTCGACGGCGTTCACAGCGTAGCTCCCGGGAATGGTGAATGGTCCGTTGCCGAGCACGCGGCGCGATAGCGCTCGGGCAGACGGCCATCCCATGCGCTCGCTTGGGCGGCGTTTGTCACCGCCGCGTTAGAATCAATTTTAGCGAAATGAGCTTTCAAAATTTGTGAAAAACCAGGCTTGATTTGCGTCGAACATGGACAAAAAGCGTCAGGCACCGCAAACCAGCGTTTCAAAGCTTACTGCTAGCGTCGGCACTGGCGCCGAACAACAGGGCAGAGCATGCGATTCCTTTTACGGGTGGCGTTTTGGCTCACTGTTATATTGGCGCTACTGCCCAGCGGCGGATCCAAAGCACCGCCGAATCTCAATGTGAGCGCGATGGACGCCATTTCGGCGGCAACGGCCACCGTCACCGATGTGCGGTCATTCTGCGAACGGCAGCCCGAAGCTTGCACTCTCGGGTCCCGAGCAGCGGTTGCGATCGGGCAGCGCGCACAGGCAGGAGCCAAGATGGTTTATGAATACCTCAACGAGCACCTTGCTTCCCACGAAGCTGGGACGCCGCTGGATGACGTATCCACTGACGCCGTCCCGCTGCCTGTCCCCCGGCCCCCACAGCACACGCTCTCGCCTCCTGATCTGGGGTCGCCTTGGCGTTCCCCCCAGTCGCCCAATCAGGTGCGCGGCGATGGTCCGACCTGAACGCATTTTCGAAATGCGGCCGGCTACCGGGCAGAGCTGGCCGCAGTTCCCGCCCATCAGTGATCCCTCTGAGCGCGGCATTCGCCTCTCCACTATCGATCCTATATATGGGATATGCCTGAAACTATGATTGCGAACCCATCGGAGACGCTCGCGGCCATCGATGAAATCGTCGACAATTTTTCGCTGCTCGACGAGTGGGATGACCGCTACCGCTACGTGATCGAACTCGGCCGCAGCCTAGGCGCTCTTCCAGAGCGCGAACGTACCGAGGCGAATAGGGTTCAGGGCTGCGCGAGTCAGGTTTGGCTCGCAACCACCGTGCATTCCAACGGGCGAGGCGGACCCGTACTCACGTTCTCCGGCGACAGCGATGCTCACATTGTGCGCGGGCTGATCGCGATCTTGTTCGCAATCTTTTCTGGGAAGCGGGCCGCCGACATCCTCTCCACCGATGCGATCGCATTATTCGAGCGCTTGGGCCTGCGGGAGCACTTAACCCCCCAGCGATCAAACGGGTTCCGCTCGATGATGGAGCGCATTCGCGCGGACGCGCGCGCGGCGCTGTCCACACAGGCGTGAACCGCGGCGATAAGTTCGGTATGCACCCAAACGGCTGCCGCATAACGCCGACTTGGTGAGTTCGTCCGCCAGCGCGCAGGATCGTGCCGCCGCGTTGCGATCCTGCCTGCTCGGCTATTTGCGCCGCCGCCGCTGCTGGCCGAGGCCCATTTGTTTGGCGAGGCGCGAGCGAGCCGCCGCATAGTTCGGTGCTACCATGGGGTAATCCGGCGCTAATCCCCACTTCTCTCGATACTGCTCCGGTGTCATGTTATATCGCGTGCGCAGATGACGCTTGAGAGATTTGAATTTTTTTCCGTCCTCAAGGCAGACGAGATGCTCCGGGGTGATCGACTTCTTGACCGAAACCGCAGGTTTCGGTGTCTCGCCAGGCGTCTCGCCCTGACCCCTCAAGATCCGGGTCAAGGCGGCATGCACTTCACTGATCAGCGCAGGTAGCGCGGAAGCCGGAACCGAATTGTTGCTGACGTAAGCTGATACGATCGAGGCTGTCAGCTCGATGAATATGCCGCTTGGTGTGTCGTTGCTCATCGATGATTGCCGCGTTTCGAGATTCGAGACGTAGCAAAAGCGGTGCTTCTATCAGTTCGGAGTGGTTCTATTGTTGCACTTTAGGTGAGGCAACAGCTAGCCTCTACCATTTAGCGCGGATCGCGAGAGTATTGCGATCTATTGTAACCGACGACCCCTGCGGGCGTTTGCTTACGAGTTGCTTTCGATATGCGCGCGCAGCTCTGCAATCGAGCCGAACTTGACCGTTCCGTGCGGTAACTTGGCTTCAATCGATCCATTTCTGTAAAGCGTGTAGGCCATACCGTCGACAACACCGGATTTCAGAATTGCATTGGCGTGCGGCTGTTCGAGGGGCGTGGTCTTTGGCCCACGATCTTCGGTAGCTATGACATGCTCTGCTGGGGCCGGACTCGCCTCGGCAGCCGAGTAAGATTCACTTTCGAAGCCTTTGCCGGAGCGGGTTTCCGGAGACCATACGGCGTCGAAGTTCTCGTGCCGGGACGCCGCACGCGCCGGCTTCGAGCGGAATAAGAAATCAAGGCGCGAGGCCTTCAAAGCTTCGACCGCCGCGCCGCCCGCACCATCCTCGGCCGAAACTTCCGGCTCGGGCGGCGCAGCTTCGAGTGTGCGCGCCTGATGCGTCTGAACATGTGGGGCGGCATTGGGAGAAAGCGTAACTACCTCCTCGTCAGCAACGATCGAAGGTTCGGCTTGCTCCGCTCGTGATGCGCGCGACTGCAATCGGTCCGTCGCCGAGACCTCGGCTGGTGAAGGGCCGGTCGCCACGTGGGGGTCGCGCGGAGGGACCTGTGACGCTTCCGGCTTTGCCTGCGCGGAGTGCTCTTGAACTGGGCGGGCACGGGCCATGGGTGCTGGGACGCCGAGGTTAGCGGGCGCCGCCGATGGCTGCGCGAATTCGGGCGGCTCGCCGGAACGGGCCGTGGGCCGGATGACAAGCCTGGTGCGTATGGTCTCACTGAGGCGGCTCAACTCGGCCACGACAGCGGCAAGACCGAGCAGGAGTAAGCCTCCGCTGAGCGCGCTGACTCCGGCAACTATGAGCGTAGTTCCCAGAGTGAACTCATTGATAGGAATACCGAATCCGATCGCCGCAACGCCTGCCGCGGCGACTGCGATGCCCAATAACGACAAGATCACAGACATGTTCGCGTCCGCCCCGCGCCTCCTGGCAGCAGCCATGGTGCTATGGTTAGCAAAGAATTTGATCCCGTTCCGCTCCAAACCGCAAGAATTAATCTGGCGCCACAGCCGCCAAAACCGATCTTGATTAACAGCAGCGGCAGTGAAAGCGCACAATCGGGCGCGGCGCAGCGCTCAAGGAAGCGCGTCAATTCTCGGACGAAAACAGCTCTCGCCGACGTCTCTCTCGCGTAGAGCGCCAACCCGCCTCGTCTGGTCGAAATTCGATCCGTTGCTCTGTCGCCCGCTCCGGCCTAATGACTTAGTCCCGGAACCGAGGGCTGGCAGCCACCGTTTACCACGGAACAGCCCCCGCCTCCACCGTTTGATCATTTGAGGAGTAAGCCGATGTCTTTCACGCTGCCCGATCTTCCGTACAAATACGACGCGCTAGCTCCCTACATGTCACGTGAAACGCTGGAATATCATCATGACAAGCACCACCTCGCTTACGTCAATACCGCTAACAACCTCATCAAAAGCAGCGAGTGGGAAGGAAAATCGCTCGAAGATGTCGTGAAGGGAGCGTTCGGAAAGAACGCGGGCCTCTTCAACAATGCCGGTCAGCATTACAACCACCTACATTTTTGGCAGTGGATGAAACCCAACGGTGGCGGCGACAAACTTCCCGGAAATCTAGAAAAAAAGATCGCTGCCGATCTCGGCTCGGTCGCGAAAATGAAGGAGGATTTTATTCAAGCCGGCGTCACCCAGTTTGGGTCAGGTTGGGCTTGGCTGGCAGTCAAGGACGGCAAAATCGTCGTCACGAAGACACCGAACGGCGAGAACCCGCTCGTACACGGCGGTAAGCCAATCCTTGGCTGCGACGTGTGGGAGCACTCCTATTATATCGATTACCGTAATCGCCGGCCGGACTACCTGAAGGCCTTCCTCGATCATCTGGTCAACTGGGAATATGTCGCCAAAATGTACGATGCGGCGATGAAGTGACTACTCGCTTTCATTCTGGGCTACGGGCGCCGCTCCGATCGATCGAGGCGGCCTGAGCGGCCGTCCTGCATGGCGCCAAACAGCTGCAGCTGTTCGATGGGAGAAACTAAGAGCGTATTCGCAGGCGCAGGTTCACGGCGGCACGTTTTTGCGCTTCACGTCATCCGCACGCGCAGATAAATAAGTGACCGGCGCAAGTCCGAGCCGACCCGTGGCCCTCGCGATGCCTATTTCCGCGCATTCGTCACGAGATGTGACGATGAGCCACCTCTTCGATCGGCTTGCGATTGCCGTGCTAGCCGTGGTCGCGATCGTTGCGTTGCTGACATTCCGTGATTACGGGCTGAGCTGGGACGACTACGTTCATGCAGAGTATGGGGATCTCCTGCTCAAATTCTACGCCTCGGGTCTGCGCGACCAACGTGCGTTGTCGTGGGTGAATCTCTACTACTATGGCGGCGGTTTCGATCTGCTCGCCGCGCTTGCCGCCAAGCTTCTGCCCTTCAGCTTGTTCGAGAGCCGCCGGCTGCTTGGTGCGACCGTCGGCCTTCTGGGGCTGTTCATCACGTGGCGCATCGGCCGGAGAGTCGGCGGATCGTCGGCAGGGCTCATCGCGCTCATCCTCCTTGCCAGCTGCCCGCTCTACTACGGCCACATGTTCATGAACCCGAAGGACTCTCCATTCGCTGTAGCCATGGCGATTTTTCTGCTCGGTCTTGTGCGGTGCTTCGAAGAATACCCACGCGTGTCGATCGCAAGCGCAGCCATCACCGGCGCCGGTTTCGGCCTGTCGTTTGGATCCCGCATCATGGGCGCGTTCGGAGTGCTCGACGCACTCGCGGCACTCGCCTTGATTTTCATGTTTGAGTGCTATGCGCGGGGCATCAGATCGGCAGGCGGGCGGCTCGGACAATTTGTTTTGACGCTCGTGCCGGCCTTGCCAGTGGCTTACGCGGTAATGGCAATGGTTTGGCCATGGTCCGTGAGCAATCCGCTCAATCCATTGCGCGCAGTCGAATACTTTTCGCATTTTTTCGAAAAGCCATGGCACGAGCTGTTTGACGGTCGCATCATTTCCGTTCCGGAGATGCCGCGCAGCTACGTGCCGACGCTGCTCGCGCTTAAGCTGCCCGCGATGATGTTATTCCTGGGGTGGGCCGGCGCCGCCGGGGCGCTAGTCGCTGCGTTCAAAGATAGTCTTGCCATAGAGCGGCGCGCCATCTTGCTCCTTGTCACGTCGGCGGCCCTGTTGCCGCTCGCCTTCGCCGTCGCGCTGCAGCCGGCGATGTACAACGGCATTCGCCATTTCGTATTTGTCTTGCCTCCCTTGGCCGTGCTCGGTGGCCTCGCCGGCACCTTTCTCGTCAACGCCGCTGCGCGTCAGTTCCGCCCTGCACCCATTGCAGCGGCCGGCCTCCTCGCCGTTGGCACGGCAATGCCTGTCGCCGAGATGGTCCGGCTGCATCCTTATGAGTATACTGACTTCAACCTATTGTCCGGTGGCGTGGTGCGAGCGCGCGATCGTTACATGCTCGATTACTGGGGTCTTTCCTTCAAGCAGGCCTCGAAGGCGCTGTTGGCGAAGCTCGCCGAACGCCACGAGAGCAAGCCTGACAATCGTCGCTGGAAGATTGCCGTCTGCGGCCCGCATCGCTCCCCGCAAGTGGAACTCGGCCCTGATTTCGAGACCACCTGGGATCCGGCCGGCGCCGACTTCGCAATGATGCTTGGGGAGTTCTATTGCGCGATTCTCGACGCTCCGCTCCTGGTCGAGGTCGTGCGCGACGGTGTCACCTACGCCCGCGTCTACGACGTCCGCGGACGGTCCCTCCCGAGCTTGTTGACCCAGCCGGGACTTTAATCGGGTTCTAGCGGTCCCGCTCGCTGACGACCTAGAGAGACCGCGGGGCGCTTTGACAAAAATCGCCCCGTGGGCCGAGCCACGGAGCGATCGATGGCTGCTGGAAATGATGCTAGTGGGTCTTCCAGCGCGCCCTTGCCTCGGCGCCTGATTGTTTTAGATGGACGCTCTCATCGACGTGGTCCACCCAGGCAAGCGGAATGAAGTGATGCTCCCCGCCGGCGTCAGCATCGTCCTTCGTGAGCTTGACCTGATCCCGGCCTTCCAAACCGTCCACGATGCCGACGTGCACGCCGTCCGAACCGATGACTTCCATATGTTCCTTGATCGTCGTCGGTGCCACCATGTGAGTCCTCCATCCTTTGGAGTGATAACTCGCACGACGGATAACTCGCAGCAACGGGCTGTAGTTCCTCGGATGATCGTTGTTCGCGGCAGTTCAAGCGGACAGCGCCGCCAAAATTCGCGCCCAACTGCGCGTGCCTTTGTGAAATGACGTCAAATCGAATTTTTCATTCGGCGCATGCACCCGGTCGTCATCGAGCGCGAAGCCGACCATGATAGTGTCCATGCCGAGAACGCGCTTGAAATCACCAACGATCGGGATCGACCCTCCCTCGCCGATCGCGAGTGCTTTCTTGCCCCATTCGGCGGCGAGTGCAGCACGGGCTTTAGCGAGCACCGGGCTGTCGAAGGGAAGCTCCGTTGCCGGCGCGCTCGCGAAGCTCTGGAACTCAACTCTGCCATCGGCAGGAAGGCGCACGCGCACGAAATCGTGGAAGGCGGTGCGAATTTTTTGCGGGTCCTGCCCACCGACCAAGCGAAACGACACCTTTGCCATGGCCTGAGCTGGAATGACGGTTTTCGCCCCTTCGCCGGTGTAACCGCCGATCACTCCGTTGATCTCAGCAGTCGGTCTCGTGGCAATCTGCTCGATCAGCATGCGGTCCTTCTCGCCTGCTGGCACTTTTAGTCCGACGTCGGCCAGAAAATTTTCAGGCGTGAGATCGAGCCCCTTGAAATCAGCCTTGATCTGCGGCGGCAACTCGCTCACGCCTTCGTAAAACCCGGGAATGGTGACGCGGCCATCCTCGTCGTGCATGGCGGCGAGGATGCGGGCAAGCACGCGCAGCGGGTTTTGGACTGCGCCGCCGAATAGTCCAGAATGCAGATCCCGGTCGGCGCAAGTAAGCCTCACCTCCTCGTAGACCAGCCCGCGCAGCGAGGTGGTCACCATCGGCGTCGTCGGGTCCCACATACTGGTATCGCAGACCAGCGCCAGATCGAGCTTGAACTCGTCGGCATTTTCCTTGACGAAGTCGAACAGGTGCTTCGAGCCGCATTCCTCTTCGCCTTCAATCACCATGGTGATGGGAAGGGGCAACTGACCGGTAATGGCCTTGAACGCGCGACACGCTTCGACGAACGTCATTAATTGGCCTTTGTCGTCGCAGGCACCGCGCGCCACGATGATCTTGCGGCCGTCCGGCAGCGTTGAGATGCGGGGCGCAAATGGCGGTGCCTCCCAAAGATCGAGAGGATCGACCGGCTGTACGTCGTAATGCCCGTAGAAGAGGACGCGCGGCGTCTTACCCTGAGAGCCACCTTTGCCAACTACGATCGGGTGCCCACTGGTCGGCCGAATGGCGGCATTAAAACCCATCATCGATAAATCGTTGGCTACGTACTCGGCGGCGGATCGACACTGATCCTTGTAGGCTGGATCGGTGGAAATCGATTGGATTCGCAGGAAATCGAATAGCCGTTCGAGGCTTTGGTGCAGATCGGCATCGATTTTATCCAAGACCGCAGGCAGGGCTTGCGCGGGCGTCATATCAATCGTGCTCTTCGTTGGTCTAGGCGCCTAGCTGGTACATGCAGATGCGCGAAGCTACCATACTTGACGCCGGTCGTGCATTCTTGCCGACGCCGCATGCATTCCGGCTTATAGCCTCTCCGCAGGCAACTCTGCTCGGCGAAGAATTGTTGCAAGTTACGATTGGCGAGCACGATGCGAATGCGCCTGATCGGACAAGCGAGTCATGTATGACCGTCGTGATGCACTA
>WNFX01006125.1_pt1 | contig 11505 bp, 12 predicted proteins | sample 5400111 | NCBI WGS metagenome assembly WNFX01 (sample SAMN13153363, study PRJNA577476) | soil metagenome | isolation source: 40 cm soil or saprolite under grassland replicate 1 | place: USA:California | collected 2016-06-15
GACCCGCTGTCCCTGCGGGACGCAGTACTGCCGCATCACACCCGACGGCAAGCTCACGCCCTGTCCCTACCTCCCCGAAGTCGCGGGCGATCTGCGCGCCCGGAGTTTCGGAGACATTTGGCGCTCGGCGCCGCTGTTCCGGCAGCTGCGTGAGGGGACATTGGGCGGGAAGTGCGGGCGCTGCGAGTACCAGAAGCTCTGCGGCGGCTGTCGCGCGCGCGCCTTCGCGCTCGAGGGCGACGTGCTCGCCGCCGATCCCTCGTGCGCGTACGAGCCCGAGCCCGGCGCGGCGGTGCTCGAGCCGGCGCGCGCACTTACCTACGGGCAAGAGTTCGCCCCCGGCCTGCGATGGAGCGACGCGGCCCGTGCGCGGATGGACCGCGTGCCGTCGTTCGTTCGCGGAGTCGTGATGAAGCGCGTGGAAGACTGGGCGCGCGAGCGAGGGCTGGCGGAGGTCACGCCCGAGCTGCTCACGGAGATCCGTGGTGCGATGCCCGTGGATTTTTCGAAGAAACGTCCCTTCTTCATGGCTGACAGCTGATGGCTGACGGCTTGTACCTGCTCCAGGCGGCCGTCGACTCGATCCCCGCCTATCGCGACTTCCCCCTGATCGGAAGCCGCGCAGCGGTGTGGATCGCGGCCGAGATCCACCTGATGTTCGCGGCGTTCGTGCTGGGCGTGCCGATGTTCGCCGTGGTGGCCGAGGCCATCGGCATCTTCGGCAAGGACCAGCGCTACGACCGGCTGGCGAAGGAATTCACGCGGCTCCTGCTCATCGCCTACAGCGCCACGGCGATCTGGGGGGCCGTGCTCGTCTTCCTGCTCGCGACGCTGTACTCGAAGCTCTGGGCGTACCTCACCACGATCTTCGGCGTTTCGATGTGGGTGTACGTCTCGATCTTCTTCTTCGAGTCGTTCACCCTCTACCTCTACTATTACGGCTGGGACCGCTGGAAAGACGGCCGCGCCAAGTGGGGCCACTGGGGGCTCGGCATCCTGCTGAACCTGTGGGGCACGCTGGTGATGTTCATCGCCGACTCGTGGCTCACCTACATGATGACCCCGCCGCGCGACATCACGCCCGACACAGATCCGCGCACGATCAAGCTGTGGCACGCCATTCTCAACCACACCTGGATGCCGATCAACATTCACCGGCTCATCGGCAACGTGGTGTTCGGCGGCGCGATCGTCGGCGCGTACGCGAGCTATCGCTTCCTGGCCGCCAAGACCGACGAAGAGCGCGCCCACTACGACTGGATGGGCTACGTCGGGAACTTCATCGCAATCTCGGCGCTGATCGTGCTTCCCTTCGCCGGCTACTGGCTCGGCCGTGAGATCTACCAGTACGACCAGTCGATGGGCATCACGATGATGGGCGGCTTCATGAGCTGGCTGTGGGTGATCCAGGCGTTCCTCATCGCGGTGCTGTTCCTCACGGGCAACTACTATCTCTGGGTCGGCATGGGCCGCATTCCCGGCGCCGAGCGCTTCCGCCCCTACACCAAGTGGCTGCTGGCGGTGCTCGTGCTGGGCGCCCTCGTGTGGGGCACGCCGCACACGATGATCGCCGACTCGCGCGAGCTGGCGGCGATGGGGGGCTCGCACCACCCCTTCCTCGGCGCGCTGGGCGTGATGAGCGCCAAGAACACCGCCGTGAACCTGATGATCCTCACGACGTTCCTGTCGTTCCTGCTCTACCGGCGCGCCAACACCCGCCCGGTGGTGCCGTGGGCGCGCACCGGGACGATCATTCAAGGAGCGATGTTCGGCGTCGCCGCCGCGATCGTGCTGTTCTTCGGCATCCGCGGCTACTTCGTCGAGGCGATCGTCCGGATCGGCTACAGCGTCTATCAGGTCGGCGCCGTGCTGTCGTGCATCGTGTTCGTCACCATCATCGACGTGATGCTGGGTCGCGGCGCGCAGTCGCTCGGCGCGATCCAGTGGGGCAAGATGCCGCCCCGCTCCCAATACGCGCTGTTTATCCTGGCGGTCACGTTCACCTGGCTGATGGGGCTGATGGGCTTCGCGCGCAGCGGCATCCGCCAGCACTGGCACGTCTGGCAGGTCCTGCAGGACACGACCAAGTACGCCGCGACGCCCGCCCTGGGGCAGGCGGCCATCATGATCAGCGTGTGCGTATTGATTTTCCTGTCGCTCGTCGGCTTCATCTTCTGGCTCGGCGGCCTCGCCGAGAAGTCGACGTATGTGGACCACTAACCTGAAGATCCTGGGCATCGTGCTCGGGACGCTCGCGCTCTACACCTTGATCGCGAACAGCATCCCGCAGGTCCAGTCCGAGGTGCCGCGAGCGCTGAGCCTCGGTGCCGACGTTACCCCGGAGCAGCTCGTCCAGGCGGGCGAGCAGGTGTTCAACGGGATCGGCGGCTGCACCACGTGCCACGGCCTGGGCACTCGCGCACCGAACCTGCTCACCGATGAGAAGGGCCAGGGACCGATCGGCGCGCGCTGCGGCAAGCGCGAGTCCGGGAAAGACTGCAAGAGCTACCTCTTCGAGTCGCTGACTCAGCCGCGCGCCTTTGTCGTCACGGGTTACGAGCCGATCATGCCCGAGATGAGCCGCACCCTCTCGCCGCAACAGATCTGGGCGGTGATCGCGTATCTCGAATCGCAGGGTGGGACGGTAACGGTTAGCGCGTCCGACGTCCCCGCCTCGACATCCTCGACATCCTCGACACCCTCCACCGGCGGAGGGTCTGGAGGTTCTGGAGGTGGTGGAGGCCTCGCCGGCGGAAGCACCGATCCGATGGCGATCATCCACGCCGCCGGGTGCATCGGCTGCCACAAGATCGGCACCGAGGGCGCGGCCATAGGGCCCGACCTGACGCACGTCGGCGGGCGGCTCAACGCGGCGGGAATTCGCGAGGCGATCCTGCTCCCCGACGCCAAGGTTACGAAGGGATTCGAGAAGTTCGCCGGGATCATGCCCAAGACGTTCGGCAATCAGCTCACCGCGAATCAGTTCGAAGCTCTCGTTCGTTTCCTGGCAGCGCACAAATGAAGAACCATCCCTTTTGGCAGGCGCTCGGGCTGTTGGTGCTCGCCTACATCGTCGTCGTGTTCGGCATCCCCCTGCTCCCCGGCAGCGCCATGGTTCCCAAGAGCGTGGTCCTGCAATACATGGCGACCATTTTCGTCGGTCTGCTCATCTGGGTCAGCGACGACGAAGCCCGGTGGACCCGCTTCAAGGAGCCGCTGCACGCGGTGCTGATCGAGCCGCACCTCAAGCTGGTGCGGAGCGGACTGCTCGGCGCCGTCACGCTCATCGTCGGCGGGCTGACGTACGGTCAGGTAAAGGCCTCGGTCTCGGCGCCGCCGAACCTGCGGTCCATTCATCCGGCACCCCCGGCGCAGATCACCTTCCGCGGCAAGACGCTGACCCTCGCGGGGCTTGAGAACCCGCTGCGGGCGTCGACCGGTGCGGAGCTCGCGCAGCACCTCGCGGTAGGGCGGCGCGTCTACTATCAGAATTGCATTCCCTGCCACGGCGACCATCTCGACGGCCAGGGCCACTTCGCGAACGGCTTCAATCCGATCCCGCTCAACTTCCAGGACAACGGCACGATCGCTCAGCTCACCGAGAGCTTCGTGTTCTGGCGCGTCGCCAAGGGCGGGCCCGGACTGCCGCGTGAGGGGACGCCGTGGAACTCGGCGATGCCGGCGTGGGAGGATTTCCTTTCCGAAGAGGAGATCTGGTCGGTGATTCTGTTCCTCTACGACCAGACGGGGTGGAAGCCGAGGACGTGGGAGAAGGCCGGGGACGGGGGACGGGGGACGGGGCATGATTAGCCAGATCCTGCTCGCGATCGCGATTGCACCCGTCCCCCTTCCCCCGTCCCCCGTCCCCCAGGACACGACCGCGGGCAAGGCCGTCTACCAGAAATGGTGCGCCGGCTGCCACGGCGACACCGGGGCCGGCGACGGCGAGGCCGCGCGCTTCATGCTCCCGCACCCGCGCGACTTCACGGGCGCGATCTACCAAATCCGCTCGACCGCCAGCGGCCAGCTGCCCACTGATGCCGATCTCCTGCGTGCGGTCGATCAGGGGTTGGGGGGCACCGCGATGCCCGGGTGGAAGACGCGGCTCTCGGACCGGGAGCGGCGCGACGTGGTGGCATACGTGAAGACGTTCTCCACCTTCTTCGCCGATACCAGCGTCAGGCCGAAGGCGCTCCAGTTCGGCTCGGCGCCGGGCGGCGGGAACGGCGACGACGCGCTGCGCGTGGGACGCCAGTTCTACGATTCCATCGGGTGCCGCAAGTGCCACGGCGACCGGGGCCGCGGCGACGGGCCTTCGGCGCCGACACTGAAAGACGACGCCGGGCGGCCGATCTTTGCGGCCGACCTGGCGCAGAACTGGCGCTTCAACGGCGGCGGCAGCGTCGAGGACATCTATCATCGCCTGCGCACCGGTCTCGACGGCACGCCGATGCCGTCGTTCGACGATCTGGTCGACCAGAAGTTCCTCACCAACGAGCAGCTGTGGCGCGTCGCCCAATATGTGCGCGGCCTCTCACCCGGCGAGCCGCCCGCCGTCCGCGACGTCATCCACGCGCCCTTGGTCACCGGACAACTGCTGCGCTCACCCCGCGACTCCGCGTGGGGCCGCGTGGACGCGTATTGGTTCCCGCTCGTCGGGCAGGTGATCAAGAAGAGCCGGTGGTTCGCCCCGGCGGTGACTGGCGTGCGCGTCCAAGCCGTGCACACGCGCGACTCCATCGCGCTGCGCGTGTCGTGGGATGACCGGTCGCAGAGCCCCGACTCCGCCTGGCTGGCGCACATCGGCCGGGTGTTCGCCGCCCTGGCCGGGGACGACTCCGCGTCGGCGCCGCCGCAGCCCGCCCTCTGGCCCGATCAGCTCGCCGTGCAGTTCCCCCTCAAGATCCCTGAAGGGATGGAGCGGCCGTACTTCCTGATGGGCACCGCCACCGCCCCGGTGTATCAGTGGCGCTGGTCGAGCCAGGGGGGTGCGGTGGCCGGCCTGGCGCGCGGCCTCGAGCGTTTCGATCCCTTGGCGGGCGGCGGAACCGTCGGCGCGCAGGCGGTTTACGACCACGGCGAGTGGCGGGTCGTGCTGGCCCGCGCCCTTGCGACTGCCGACACGGCACACGAGCTTCAGGTCCGAACCGGCCGGGCCATTCCGGTGGCGTTCTTCGCGTGGGACGGGTCCAATGGAGAGCACGGCACGCGGATGGCCGTCAGCACGTGGTACTTTCTCGCCCTAGACGAGCCGACGCCGGCGCGCGTGTTCATTTCGCCGGTGATCGCCATGGCGCTGACCCTGGCGCTCGGCATGCTCATCGTCCGGCGCGCGCAGCAACTTCCTCGGGAGGCTTGAATGAATGGTAGACTGTTCAGCGTGATCGGTGGCGCGTTCCTGCTCGCCGTCATCGGGGCGTCGGCCGTTCGGCAGACGGCCCAGGCGGTCCAGGCGGGCGCCACGATCAGCGGCAAGATCAAGTTCACCGGCACCAAGCCGACCAACCCGCGCATCGACATGAGCGAAGAGGCCGCGTGCAAGGCGAAGTATCCGGCGCCGCCGACCGCCGAGACGGTGATCGTGAACGCGAACGGGACGCTCGCCAACGTGTTCGTCTACGTGAAGGCGGGGCTGCCGGCGGGCGCCACCTACCCGGCGCCAACGACGCCGGTCATGCTCGATCAGAACGGCTGCCGCTACCACCCGCACGTCTTGGGCATCCAGGTAGGACAGCCGCTAAACATCAAGAACAGCGATCCCTTGCTGCACAACATCAAGGCCAAGGCGGTCAAGAACCGGCCGTTCAACGTCAGTCAGCCGAACGTGTCGGCGACACCGACGATGCGTACGTTCAGCGTCCCCGAGGTGATGATCCCCCTCGAGTGCAACGTGCACGGCTGGATGAACGCATTCCTCGGCGTGTTGCCGCATCCGTTCTACGCGGTGAGCGGGTCAGACGGCAGCTTCTCGATCAAGGGTTTGCCGCCCGGGACGTACACGATCGAGGCATGGCATGAGAAGTACGGCACGCAGACGGCGACGGTGACCGTCGCGGGCGCGGCCCCGAAGACCCAAGACTTCACCTTCGCCGCGCACTAGCGCGAGGAGAGCGGGCATCATGCATTGGTGGCTCCCCCCGGCGGCGTCGACCTTTGCGGGACCGATCGACGGGCTGTTCCTGGCGATTTTCATCATCACCGGGATCGCGCTCGTGATCGTCGAGGTCGGCCTGCTCTGGTTCTCCGTGAAGTACCGGGCGCGCCCGGGCCGCAAGGCGTTCTACACGCACGGCTCGACCCGCGCCGAGGTGATCTGGACCTCGATCCCCGCCGTGACGGTGGTGGCGCTGGGCATCGTCAGCAACCACTACTGGGTGCAGATCAAAGGCCGCGACAGCGTGCCGCCGAACGCCTACGGGATCGGCGTGCACGTGAAGCAATTCGAGTGGCAAATCACCTACCCTGGGCCGGACGGCCAGCTCGGCACTGCCGACGACTTCACGCTGCGCAATCAGCTGCACGTTACCGTGAATCAGCCGGTCGTGGTGCATCTCACGTCGGAGGACGTCATTCACTCCTTCTATATTCCGCAGTTCCGGATCAAACAGGATGCGGTGCCCGGCCTGACCATCAACGCCTGGTTCCAAGCCACCAAGACGGGAGAGTACGAGATCGGCTGCGCGGAGCTGTGCGGGATGGGCCACTACAAGATGCGTGCGCGCGTGTTCGTACATACGCCTGAGGAGTTCAAGAGCTGGATGGCCGAACAAGTCGCCGGGGGGACCCCATGACGAGCGTCGCCCACGCCACGCCAGGGGCCCATGGATCGAGCGCCCATCACGCGCCGATGAGCTTCTGGCGCAAGTACATCTTTTCGACCGATCACAAGATCATCGGCATCCAGTTCCTGTTCGTCAGCCTCTTCTTCCTGCTGCTGGGCGGGCTCTTGGCGATGCAGATCCGCTGGCAGCTCGGGTTCCCGGGCCAGCCGATGCCGGGCGGCGGCATCCTCCCCGAGTCGATGACGTCGGGCGGGGTGATCCTCCCCGAGTACTACATCCAGCTCGTGACGATGCACGGCACGTTCATGGTGTTCTTCGCCATCATGCCGCTGCTCATGGGCGTGTACGCCAACTTCCTGATCCCGCTGAAGATCGGGACGCACGACATGGCGTTCCCGCGGATCAACATGTGGTCTTTCTGGCTGGCGCTGACGGCCGGCATGATCATGCTGGCCGGCTTCTTCGTGCCGGATGGGGCGCCCCGCGCCGGCTGGACGATGTACGCGCCGCTGTCGGCGCGGCCCGATCTGTCGGGCGCGACGTACGGGCAACTGCTGTGGTGCGTGTCGATCGTCGTGCTCGGACTCTCGTCCGTGCTCGGCTCCGTCAACTACATCACGACGGTGATCAATCACCGCGCGCCGGGGATGACCTGGTTCCGGATGCCGCTGTCGGTCTGGGCGCTGTTCATCACGGCGATCCTGGCGGTCCTGGCGCTGCCGGTGCTGCAGGGCGCCGCGATCATGCTGCTGTTCGATCAGACCATCCACACGCATTTCTTCGACCCGATCGCCGGCGGCCAGGCGCTGCTGTGGCAGCACCTGTTCTGGTTCTTCGGGCACCCCGAGGTCTACATCCTCATCCTGCCCGCGATGGGGATGGTGTCGGATATCATCGCGAACGGCAGCCGCAAGCCCATCTTCGGCTACCACTCGATGGTGTTCGCGATCGTGGGGATCGCGTTCCTCGGCTGGATCGTGTGGGGCCACCACATGTTCATGAGCGGCATGAACCCGACCCTCGGGTCGACGTTCATGGTCTCCACGCTGCTCATCTCCGTGCCGTCGGCGATCAAGGTGTTCAACTGGCTCGGCACGATGTGGCGGGGCAATCTGCACTTTACGGTGCCGATGCTGAACGCCGTGGGGTTCGTTTCGATGTTCACGATCGGCGGGCTGTCGGGCGTGTTCATGGCGGCGACGCCGGTGGACATGCACATCCACGACACCTACTTCATCGTCGCCCACCTCCACTACGTGCTGTTCGGCGGATCGCTGTTCGCGTTGTTCGCCGCGATCCCCTACTGGTACCCGAAGATGTTCGGCCGGATGATGAGCGAGCCCATCGGGAAGCTCCACTTCTGGCTGACGTTCGTTTTCTACAACCTGACGTTCTTCCCGATGCACATCCTCGGGATGGGCGGTCACATGCGGCGCATCTATGACCCGACCCAGTACGACTTCCTGAAGTGGATGCAGCCCCTGAACCGGTTCATCACCCTCGCCGCGTTCGGGCTGTTCGCCGTGCAGATCCTGTTCCTCTTCAATTTCCTGTGGAGCCTGAAGCGGGGGAAGAAAGCCGAACAGAACCCCTGGCACGACAACGGGCTCGAGTGGTCGTTGCCGAGTCCCGCCCCGCACGGTAACTGGGAGCGGGTGCCGAACGTGTACCGCGGACCCTACGAGTTCAGCGCGCCGGAGGCTGGAAGCTCCGACTTCCTGCCTCAGCACGTCAAGCTCGCGACTGACAAAGAACCGGCCGGGAGTCTCCAGCGATGACGCATGCGACCGCCACCGCCGACATGATGCACCCGCCGGTCCCGGCCGAGCCGGGGTCCGGAGTCTACAGCAACAAGCTCGGGATGTGGATCTTCCTGGCCAGCGACGTGATGTTCTTCACGGCGCTGATCGGGTCGTACATCATTCTCCGCTTCGGCGTGACGCAGCCGTGGGCGCAGCCCAACGCGGTCCTGAACGTGCCGCTCACCGCGTTCAACACGTTCCTGCTGATCTGCTCGTCGGTCTCCATGGTGAAAGCCTACGCGGCCATCGTGGACGGGAAGAAATACTTCTTGCGCCCCGTACCGGGAAAGCTGCTGCGGGACGGCGGCCTGAAGTTCTGGATGCTCGTGACGATCATCTGCGGCGCGGCGTTCGTGGGCGTGCAGGTGATCGAGTACATCAAGCTGGTGGGCGAGGGCTTCACGCCGACGGGCTACCGCGAAGGATCGCTGCTCGCCGAGCATGCGCTTGGCGATCCGGTGAGGTTCGGGGCCGGCGTGGGCGGTCTGTACGGCTCGAGCTTCTTCACGATGACGGGATTCCACGGCTTTCACGTGACCTGCGGCGTCGTGTCGATGACGTACCTCTACCTCACGAAGGTGCTGCCCGAGAAGTACTCGCCGCAGGACTACCGCGGGATCGAGGTCATCGGCTTGTACTGGCACTTCGTCGACCTGGTGTGGATCATCCTGTTCACGATCGTCTACCTGATCTGAGGCGCTCGCTCCATGACGACCGAGCATGTCCGTCCGAACTACGTACTGATCTGGCTGTACCTGTTCGTGCTCACCGTGGCCGAAGTGGCGCTCGCCTTCGAGCTGCCGATCTCGCGCAACATCAAACTGCTGCTCTTGCTGGCGCTCGCCGTCTGGAAGGCGTTGCTCGTGGCCATGTTCTTCATGCACCTCAAATTCGAGCGCTGGCGGCTGCGCGCGATCTTCATGGTCCCGATCCCGCTCGCCATCATTCTGGTGTTGGCCGTGATTACGGAGAAGATCTGGTAGCCTTTCTCGAGCTGACGAAACCGCGCATCACGCAGCTGGTCCTCCTCACCGCCGCCGCCGGGTTCTACCTCGGCGCCCGCGGGGGCGTGGACCTCGCGTTGCTGGCCCACACGCTCATCGGCACGGCGCTGGTCGCGGCCGGGACCAACGCGTGGAACCAGATCCGCGAGCGCGACGTGGACGGCCGCATGCACCGCACCCGGCGCCGGCCCCTCCCGTCGGGACGCCTGACGCCGCGCGCGGCGGCGTGGTTCGCGTCCGCCATCACGGTGGGCGGCGTCGCCTATCTCGCCGCCACCGTGAACCTCCTCACGGCGGGACTCGCGGCGCTCACGTTCGTCAGCTACGTCTGCCTCTACACGCCGCTCAAGCGCACCACGTCGCTCAATACGCTCATCGGCGCCGTCCCCGGCGCGCTGCCGATCGTCGGCGGCTGGACCGCCGCGGGCGGCAGCCTGGGGGCGGCCGTCGCAGCGCTGTTCGGCATCCTGTTCCTCTGGCAGCTCCCCCATTTCCTGGCGATCGCCTGGCTGTACCGCGACGACTACCTCGCCGGCGGCCTCAAGATGCTGGGCGGCGGCGACGACGGAGGCCGCGACACAGGGCGGATGGTCGTGCTCTATGCCTTGGCCTTGTTGCCCATCAGCCTGCTCCCGACGCTGCTGGGCGTCACCGGCACGCTGTACTTCTTCGGCGCGCTGTGCCTCGGCGTGGTGTACGCCGCCGTGGGCGCGACCCTCCTGACCGCGGCCACTCCGGCGCGCGCGTGGCGCGTGTTCTTCGTGTCGATCGTCTACCTCCCGGCCCTGCTCACCTTGATGGTGCTCGACAAGGTGGCGGCCTAGCCGGTCATGATTCCTTTTCATAAGCTGCTCATCGCCACCGGCGTGTTGTTCTGCGCCGGCTTCGCCGCGTGGGCGCTGTGGCGTGGCGCCATGCCGCTCGGAATCGGCTTCGCGCTCCTAGCCGTGGCCCTGGGGTATTATCTGACCAACCTGAAACGGTTTCTCGGCCGATGAACCACGACCGCATGGACCTCATCTATTTCTGGAGCGCCATTCTCATCGTGTTGCTCCCCATCGCCGTCTTCGTGACCATCGGCTACCTGCTCTGGAAGGGGTACCGCAAGGAGCGCAAGCACAGCGCCCCACATTAGATTCCCTCCCATGACCGCCGCGTCTCCCGAAAAACGCCAAGTCGTCCGCTACGCCTTCTACAAGCTCGATCCCGCCTGGCGGCGGCTGTCCTCCGAGCGGCAGGCGTCGGCCAAGATCGAGTTCGGTGAAACCCTCGAGCGCTACCGTGGGCGGCTGCTGCTGCGGCCCTACGGTCTGGTGGGTCTGCGCGGTGACTGTGACTTCCTGCTGTGGCAGGTGGCCGAGGACCTGGATGCCCTCGTCGAGCTGCAGACGGCGCTCAACCGCACCGACCTGGGCGCCTACCTGTCGATCCCCTACAGCTACCTCGCGATGACCCGGCGCTCGATCTACGAGTTCCCGGCCGACCCGCAGCACGACCAGCGGCTCGTCATCCGCCCCAGCGCGGCCAAGTACCTGTTCGTGTACCCGTTCGTCAAGACGCGCGCCTGGTATTCACTGCCCAAACCCGAGCGCCAACGCATGATGGACGAGCACGTCCGGGTCGGCCGCAAATACCCCACCATCCGCCTCAACACGACGTACTCCTACGGTCTCGACGACCAGGAGTTCATCGTGGCGTTCGAGGGCGATAACCCGGGGGAATTCCTCGATCTGGTGATGGAGCTGCGCGAGAGCGAAGCGTCGTCCTACACGCTGCGCGACACTCCCACGCTGACTTGTGTGCAGATGTCGTTGTGGGACATGCTCGACACGCTCGGTGGAGCGGGCTCGGCCCAGGCCGTGGCGCGCCGGCCCGCACGCGCCGACGGATTCACGCCCGTCGCGACGCTGGACGAGC
>WNFX01020840.1_pt1 | contig 11505 bp, 10 predicted proteins | sample 5400111 | NCBI WGS metagenome assembly WNFX01 (sample SAMN13153363, study PRJNA577476) | soil metagenome | isolation source: 40 cm soil or saprolite under grassland replicate 1 | place: USA:California | collected 2016-06-15
CGGCCGTGCGCGTGTGCCAGCCCCTGCTGCAGCTGCTGCGCAATCCGAATCGCCTCCGCAATCGGCAGACGGCGGTCCGGCGCCTTGTTTAGCATCCCGTCCAGGTCGCCGCCGCCCATGTACTGCGAGACGATGTACGGCTGCACTCCGTCGTCGCCAATGTCGAACACGGTGACGATCTTCGGGTGGTCGCCTAAGCGTCCCATAGTCTGCGCCTCGCGCTTCACGCGGGAAAGCCCGGCCTCGTCGAGGCCCTCGGTCTTGATCACCGCCACGGCCACGTCCCGGTCTAGCTTTTCGTCGTGCGCGAGGTAGACGCGCTTGCGCCCACCCTCGCCGAGGAACCCCTTCACTTCATAGCGTCCGCCGCCGAAGGATGAAGGGAGAGCGGGCGCGGGTGCGGGCGTAGGCGTGGCCGTTGGTGATGTGGAGGCTGCGAGCGCCGCACCGCACTCGTGGCAGAACTTGATTCCCGGTGGATTCGCGCTGCCGCAGCCGGCGCACGTGACCTCCGTCTTCAGTGCTGTCCCGCACTCACCGCAGAACTTGACGCCCTGTGGCGGAGAGACTGCAGGTGACGGAGCGGACCGTCTATTGATGGCTGCGTCCGCGGCAAGCTGCCGGCGCTCAAGCTAGGGCGGCTGTGGCGCATCCCCCTCGAAGAGTTGGAAGCCTTCCTGGAGAGCGCTCGCGCCAGAGCCGAGTAACCTTCGCCGGTGTCGAGACCGTCGTGACCACTTGAGTGATGGTAGTCGTCGGTCACCAAGCAGTCGGACCGTCAATCTGATATTACCTCTACTTCAACCCGAAGTAGTTCGAAATGGTGCCCTGAAGTTCCGTTTGGCCCTCGCGGATCGTGCTACTCCATACGCACGGCCCACACGCGCACGGGCTCGCCGACTCCCCTCAGCGTCTGCTCCCCTCGGTCATCGAACTGCACGCCCGCCGATGTCCGCGCCAACCTGCGGACGACGTCCGACACGAGCACCTCGCCCGGCGCCGAGAGGCCGCTGATGCGTGAGGCGATGTTGACGGCGCCGCCGTAGACATTGTTCTCTTCGCGAATGATGTCGCCGGCGTGCATGCCGAGATGCAGGGGCAGGCTCTCGTGCTCGCCCGCACTTGCGCAGGCAAGCGCCGCCTCGATGGCCTGGCGGGCGCTCGTGAAGACGGCGAGGACACCGTCACCGAGAAGCTTACCCTCGATGGCAGTGCCGGCGTGCTCGCGAATGACGCTGCGCAGGACGCCGTCGAGGTCACGGGCTTTCGAGCGGAATGCGGCGTCGCCGAGGCGCTCGGTGAGGGCGGTGGAGTCGGCGATGTCGGCGAAGAGGATGATGGCAGTGCCGGAAGCGAGGCTTGCCGCCTTCGACTTGTCTCTGCTGGTTTCCTGGATGAAGTCCTCGATCAGGCGGGGAACGTCCGCGTACGTCATGTCGTTGATCTCAAGAAAGCGTGCGTCCGGAATTGCCGCTGCGAGCCGCTGGCCCACCTGCACGGGCAAAAAGCGGAAGCCTCGGTTGTGGACAACGCGCGTCGGCGTCAGCATCTGATCAAGCAGCTCGATGACATCCCAGTCTCCGTCTTGCAGACGCGAATATGCAGCGCGTAACGCCTCCGGTTCGACGGATGCTCTGATGTGTTCGGCGAGCGCCGCCGCGAACGCCGGGTCTTCGTATCCAATCAGTACCTTGGCTACCGTCTCGGTATATATGGTCCAATCTTGACCACGTAGCATTCATGGGTCATTTCGCACAAGATGGGCACAGCCAGCCGGTAGATGTCTTCTGGTGGGCCATCATCAGGCAGCACGGCGTCGCGTAGCCAGACCATGTCGTGGCGCTCCTGACGTGTCACCTCGTCACGCCTTGCTCCGGCTTTCCCCGCGCTCGTCTGATGTGCTCCCAGCTCCGGGTTGCTTGAGTTTTCCATTTGTTTGTGACCCTTTCTATGCCCCTAACAGGAGAGTCTTTACTAGTAGCGGTTCAAATCGCGGCTAATAGTGCCATCGCTTGTGATGCTCACACGGAGAGATAGCGAGCCCAACTGTCTGTCGGCCTCGCATGCATGCCATTCGAGACCCAGAAGGTGCTGTGGCCAGATATGTATGACTACCAGCGCCTCATGATTATCGCCCACACGTCGGGACACTGAGTGCCGTTAGTGACTCAGGCCCTCTGACTGCTGCTAGAATTGTTTATTGGCAGACTTAGCGTGAACCAAATGCCCCGTTAGAGGGACCGAATCAGAGCCTCCTAGCCCATGCTGCCAACCAGAAACGAAGGTGACCCGTGGCCCGCGACGCCATCATCCACCGTGTGAAGCCTTACCTGCTGCACGGCGAGCAGTATTACGAGATCCACTACTCCTATACCAACGAGCCAGACACGCTCCGCCAGTCTCGCACAGCCCACGATTACATCTACCCTAACCCGCAAGAGGGTGACCACGTCCTCATCGAGGCCGTCCTCAACGTCATCACCGAGATCAAGAAGAAGGGATGACTAGATATCCGTCCGACAATGCGCTCGGAGGCGCCTGATAGTGGAGAGTTTGGAGGCCCAGATGTCCCCTCTGATTGCCCTCTGCGACGAAGGCGCGGCAGCTGCCGTGGGGCCTGGCGCCTCAGCAGTTCTGGCTATGCGACTTCTTGCCCACCGGCATCACATGCAGCGGCACAGCCCGGGCTTGGGAGGCATCTCGCTAGCCTAAAGTTGCGTTGGCTTGGGGTGACATAGTCGTGGAGACTAATCGCGACCTAGAGGCGGCCTGGGATTATCACGAACGGACTAAGCACTCCTTCCAGAGCGTACACTCCAGCCGGCACTTCCTTGACTTTCAGAATCAGCCGCTCCCCTTCAAGATCTATCCGGGTCTGAAGCCCATCTCCCTACCACAGGGGCTGGAACCTCCCGGAGTACCCGCACTAGAGGCGTTAGCAGCCAGCGTCGTCGAGCCAGAAGGCGAACGTCTTCCAGACTTGAAGTTCCTAGCGAGGCTCCTACATTACTCGGCGGGGATCACCAAGCGTATACGCTCCCCGCACGGCGAGATGCTGTTCCGGGCTGCCTCCTGCACCGGAGCGCTGTACCACATAGACCTGTATCTGGTGTGCGGTGATCTGCCCGACCTTGAGGCGGGCGTCTACTACTTTGGGGTCCACGATTTCACCTTGCGCCGGTTGCGGCGGGGCGACTTCCGGGGCGAGTTGGTGCGCGCCACGGCCGACGAGCCGGCAGTGGCATTGGCGCCGGTCATCCTCATATGCAGCAGCACGTTCTGGCGCAACTCTTGGAAGTATCAGGCGAGGGCTTATCGGCATTGCTTCTGGGACAGCGGCACCATCTTGGCCAATCTGTTGGCCATGACCGCGGCGCACCGGGTTCCGGCCCGAGTAGTGTGCGGGTTCGTGGACGACCGGGTGAACAGGCTGCTCTGGCTGGAACCGCAGCGGGAAGTTGCCCTCGCCTTGGTCGCACTGGGCCGCGACAGCTCGATCGGCCAGGCCCCGCATCCTCCCTGACGGAGGAGGCGGACGTGGCGGCCTGGCGAGGCGCAGCCGCCGTGCCTCCGCTAGCCCTTCCCTCAGGTCGGCTGTTCCCACTTAGGTCGCTGAGCGAAGAGGAGGCGCCGCAGGACTCCATCGAGGAGGTCATCTTGCGGCGCGGTTCCAGCCGCCGCTTCGCCCGTCAACCGATCAGTCTGGAGCAGCTCTCCACTGCGCTGAGTAGCATCGGTGGGATCACGGCCGACTTCGCGCAACCAGGAGAACGCCTTCTGAACGACGCTCGTGAACGCCGTGGAAGGCCTGCCCTGCGGTTCCTACGTCTATCACGCAGAAAGGAGCGCTCTCGAGTTGCTCAGAGAAGGGGAGTTTCGGGACCAGGCTGGAGACTTAGGCTTAGAACAGGCTCTCCCTGCCGACGCCAGCGCGAACGTATTCTTCCTGACTGATCTGGCACCGATCCTGGAGCGTTTCGGCAATCGGGGGTACCGGTTAGCGCAGCTGGAGGCGGCCATAAACGGCGGCAGGTTGTACCTCGCGAGCTACGCCCTCAGGCTGGGCGCCACCGGTCTGACGTTCTACGACGACGATGTGACCGACTTCTTCTCACCCCATACCGCGGGGAAGAGCGCAATGTTTCTGGTGGCGCTTGGTCATTCCGTCAAGCGAAGGCCTGGATGAGTAGTGGGTCAGTTTGACAGTCGGCTACGTGTTCACGGAGTATGGGACTGCTGCGCCGGAAAGAGAGCGCGTTTTTGGGAGGGCATTATGATTCCAGAACCAGAGCCTAAGCCCGAGCCAGAACCGAGCCCAGAGCCAGAGCCCGAACCACCGGCACGTGAGCCGGATGAAGCGAACGCCTAGCGAATAACGCTTCGCGCGAAATCTGCGGAAATCTAGCGAGCTTAAGAATCACGCTACAGAAGAACAGCCGTCACCCTGCTCGATTCAAAACTGACCGACTAAGCCCTAGATGGGCCCAGGGAGAACGAGGTCGGCTAGTTCCTCGGATAAACGGGCCGTGCCTGGGGCACGGAGGGTGGCCAGACCACCACCTTTCTTCCCCCTTGCCACTGCACCCAGACCATCTCGTGTCCCTCCTGGATACCGGTCCTTGGGTTGATCCTGAATCGGCCGAAGAAGGTGTTGCAGTCGAGGGTGCAGGCGGCTCGCCACAGCGCTTCATCGTCCGCGCTGCCGGCCTCCTTCAGACAGCGCTCGGCGATCAGACAGGCAGCATAGGCTTGGGCGGCGGGGTAGTCGGCGACGGCGCCCATCGCACGGATGCGCCTAGCCACTTGTGATGAGCTGGGTCCGAAGTCTACCACGTGCTGCGCGTCCGGCTCCCACTGACTGGGGGCAAAGATGTCCTCGGCACCGGCCCCTAAGGTCTGCCGGAACTCCCGCATCGCCGCCGCCGTGACGGCGAAGGCCTTGGTTCTCAGCCCGGTCGCAATGCTCTCTCGGGCAATGGCGCAATCGTCCTCGAACGACCCAGCACCGAGGACGAGGTCGGGCCGCTGCCGGCGTAGCTTTGCCAGGAGCCGGGGGAGGTCATCGGGGAGGTACGAGTAGGTCAGCGCCGCAACGGCGAACCCGGCCCGCCGGCCTACCACCTGCGCGCATCTCGTTGCCAGACGGCCGAAGCGGCTGCCACGACGGTGGAGCACGACAGCCTTCCGGGCATGGGCGTCGAGGCTTCTGACCAGCTCGAGCACGCCGCCGAAGTAGAGGCTAACAGGAGTGGGGATGCCCACCACAGCGTGGCCCGGACGGTGGATGTCGTCGCTGGCGCCGCCGTGGTTCCAGAGTAGCCTGCTGTGCGCACGGGCAACGCCGACGACCGCCCGGGTGAGGTCGCTGCCGTAAGGGCCGATGAGGAAGTGAACCCGGTCGACTTGAATCAGCTTCTCGGCGGCGGCCACCGCTCGCTCGGAAGAGCTAGCATCGTCGTAGTGGATGAGAGCGATCGGGAGCGTTCCCCTCAGTTGCGATATTCTCACGCCCCCTTCGGCGTTTGTCGCCTTTGCCCATGCCTGCAGGCCAGCCACCGCCTGGCGCCCCTGGAGAGCGTACCTACCGGACGTCGAGATGCTGGCGCCGAACCGGATCGCCTCAGGCATATGCATCTACGAAGCGGCGGTGGCAAGGGCCGTGGCCCTGGCGGCTGATCAGCAGGGCGACGCTGCGCAGGTCCGAGTTGATGATGTAGTATTGCTCGCCGGCGAAGAGGCGGAGGTTCTCTTTGGCGATCCGCCCCTCCTCGACGGCTGAAAGATAGGGGTGGGCAAAGAGCTTATCCTGCACCGCCTTCAGTTGCGCTCGCGTCTCCACAATCAGTTCACGGGCGTCGGCCATGAGCCACCTCCTCTACAGGGGCCACGTTTCTCGCTGGTAGGCCATCTCCCAGAACGTGTACTCGTAGCGGCTGCTGGTCAGGAAGGCTCCTTGCATTGCGTCTTCGCTGCGCTTCTCCGTATCCGCTGCTGCCGATCCAGTAGAAGGCGCTAGGCCTCGATGCTTTCGGCCAACAAGCCCTTCTGGCAGACGGAGGCCCACGACTTGTAGATGGGGTGCTCTGTTTAGCACAGACGTTGGCCGATCTCGTGGTAGGTCCCGGGGGCATGGCAATAGGGCCGCAGCCGCGTCGCCGACGCTCCCCAGTTCACATGGTATTTTCCGGCATTCTGACGGCAGCGATGCGCCACCTCCGCTCGAAACAGCGGCTCCTGTACCAATCTGCTCAGGCCTGAGGGCCCAAAGAGCAGCGCATGTACGAGCACATCAAGGAGAGCGCAAAGAAGGAAGGCCGCTACGGGCAACGGGCGGAAGAGGTAGCTGCCCGCACAGTCTTGAAACACCACAAGGAAGAAGGCCACAAGAAGGGGCGATATCGTCCGTCGCCCCCGGCGCGTGGTGGCAACGTTCAGAACTTGGAGCGCCAGTAGGCTCGTCGGCGAACGCGTCGCGACCGAACCTGTGGACCGCAAAGATCCCCAAATCTCGCGAACCTCCGGCCGCTCACTCTCCAGGTCCACACTGATATGACCATCTGCTGCGCCGGCATCAACAGTGTCCACCAGTCCCGGAACCGTTACTACCCTGTTTCATTTCCTAACAGTTGCCTTCGTCCCTTTGGGTGAATCATTTCGACCAGCAACTTCGGCAATTCATTGTCCACGCGCTCAGTCCGGGGAACGGGCTTACCGAGAATTCGGTCTAGAATCTCGCGTGCCGCTGCCAAGCTCATTCGGTCCTTGGCCGTGCCCTTTCGCATCACGCGCACAACCGTCCTGGCGGCTTCTGCAGCTGCGCCACGCAATACCCGCATGGACTCGTCCGTTGATTTCCCGCTGAACCTCGAACAGGGCTCTCTCGAATGCATCATTGTCATAGAGCCACCGTTGTAGCTGGCGTCGGCTAATGCCCAAGGTGTCCGCGACTTCCGTCATTCGGCTGCCGCCCGCCAGAAGCTGAACCGCAGCCAGCTGCTTGGGTCGCAAATTCTTATGGCCGGGACATTTTGGGACATTTCAGAGCTAGTCCTCACTTCTGTAAGACGGTGCCAAGCCCGTTTGGGGTTAGCGCGCTTAACAAGCAGCCGGGCAGGGGTCGACGAATGGCGGTGGGTCAGTGACAACGATCGCCTCACCCAAAGGAAATCCTAGGCGGCAAGCGTCGCGCTCCGCATCTTAACCTCCAAACGCTTCCCTCTGGGCGTCTCGCATGTCCTGCAGGTCGGGATGGCCATAGACTTCCATCATCTCGTAGAGGCTCTTAGGCAACCATCCCGCCATATAACCGATTACCTTAGGGTTCGTCTTGACGCGGACATGAGCGGTGGCCCAAGTATGACGGAAGCGATGGGCGGAGATAGGAAACCCCACCTTCTTCCCCAATCGATTCAAGGCCAAGCGTAGGGTATTTCTGGTCAGCGGCGTTCCATCTTCCGTCAGGAAAAGGTAATCGCTGTAGCCGCGCAGGAGCTTGGGCCTTCCGCGGGTCAAGTAGACTGCAAGGACTTGAGGCGTCGGCGAGATGAGGGGAATGTCTCGCTTAGCATACCTGCTTTTCCCTCCCCGAATCTTCACCAAGTCCTCGTGTCCAATCAAATCATCTAAGCGCAGCCTGCATACCTCTGAGGCCCGCACACCACAGTAACGGAGCAGACATACGATGGCGTGGTTTCGCAATATCGTGGGGGAAAGATCGGCACGGAGAAGCAGGAAAAGTGCTCGTAGCTGACCCTCAGTGTAAACTTTTTTCGGCGGTACATCTCCTTCCGGTTTCTTCATCTGCCCCGCCAAATCAAGCTGACCAATGCCCTTCAGAAACGTTCTCATGGTGGTGTAGATCGTCTGGCAAGACTTAACGGCATGGTCCTGGCGGTAGTCGCGAAAGAAGGTGACGAAGGCGAAAGGAGTCAACTCCCTCCCCGCCAGCCACTTCAGGAAGATGTGCAGATGCTCCCCATAGGCACGGATGGTATCCGGGCGCTTGCCTTCCGCTTCCTTGAGCACCAGCCAGTCCTTCGCGGCGTACTCGAGCTCTGCTCCAAACATGAGGTCAACTCCTTCCTAACTGCGCCGCCGTCAGACATGACGCAGATAGGAGTTGACCTGTTACAGCTGCCCCAAACCAGGCGCTCTAGCCTAGCTGAGCTACACCCCGCGCTTCTCAGGTTAGATTCCAGGCAGCAGCGGGGTCAAGGAGACCGCTTAGGCGAGCCAGTGCAGCGAAGATCCGGGGGATTTATTTTGAATTGGCAATGATGAGAGTGCACACCGTGAGCGCAAGAACGGCGCTGAGCGGGGCCAAGATGAGCAGGTATTCCGCCACACCCTGGCCCGCCTGAGCCTGACACCTGCTAAGTGTCGCCCTGATATGAAATAGCATAACGCTTCCTCCTGGCATCAGTATCGCGAGCGCTACTCGCCATAATATCGCCACCGCCGAGTTAGCAGCCGGTTAACAGATAGTAGTGGTGGCTTAACCGCGGTTTAGCGCTCTGCGTAAGTGACCGAGAGGTTAGAGCTGCGGACGCGGATGGTCAACCGCCGCCCGTCCCGCGTCCGCTGTGGCACTTTCGCGGCGGGCTGGCAAGGCCGCGCCGACGATCTCCTTGACGTCCTCAATCTCTTGTCTTCGCATGACGTCTTCGAGGCTCTCGATGAGGTCTAGCGGTGCCCGGGGGTTGCGGAAGGTAGCGGTGCCGACCTGCACTGCGGTCGCACCGGCCATGAGGAATTCGATGGCGTCCTCAGCGCTGACGATACCTCCGCAGCCGACGATGGGTATGCTCAGCGATCTCGCCACCTGATAGACCATACGAAGGGCGATCGGCTTGAGGGCCGGGCCAGAGAGCCCGCCGGAGCCCCAGCCGAGCTCAGGGCGCCGGGCGTCGATATTGATGCGCATCGCGGGAAAGGTATTGATCAGTGTGAGCGCGTCGGCGCCGGCATCAGCCACAGCGGCAGCGATGGCGACGATGTCGGTCACGTTGGGGCCGAGCTTGACGAGCAAGGGTAGATCTGTCTCGCGGCGGACCGCGTAGGTGAGGTCTGAGGCAGCTCTGGGGTCGCTGCCAAACTCCAGGCCGTTCTCGACGTTCGGACAACTCACGTTGATCTCGATGCCGCTCACGCCGGCCGCCCCGTCCAGGCGGCGCGCCAGCTCGGCGTAATTAGGGATGCTCTCGCCGGCAATATTGGCGATGACAGGGACCCGCCAGGTGGACCAAACCGGCGCGACATCTCGGAGGATGGCCTCGATGCCGATATTCTGAAGCCCGATCGAGTTAAGCATCCCGCCAGCGGTCTCGACGATCCGGGGCTGAGCATTCCCCTGCCTGGGTCGCAGGGTTATCGCCTTGCTGACGATCGCCCCGAGGCGCTGGATATCGAAAATCTTCGCATACTCGAGGCCGTTGCCGAACGTCCCCGAGGCAGTCATTACGGGGTTCGAGAGGGCAAGGCCGCGCTTATGGCCGGGCAGGACTTCCACGCTTAGGTTAGGCACCTTCTCAATGTATGCCCCCCGCTGGACAAAAACAACGGCCCGTGGCAGGACAGGGCGTGTTCGTTTCGTGAGCGTCCAAAGGTGCCTTACGCGCGGGTTGCCGCGCATGGTTGGCCGTGCGAGCGACCTGCGCCTTCACGGCTGGCGTCTTGAAGCGCGAGAAGTCCCTACGTTGTGGATACGAGCTTACGCAGGATGAAGGGGAGGATGCCGCCGTGGCGGTACTGCTCGATCTCGAGCGGGCTGTCGATGCGGGTGAGGGCGGGGAAGCTGGTCTCGCTGTTATCCGCTGCGACAGCGCGGACGATGAGCTGTTTCTTGGGCTCGAGGCCTTCGCTCAGGCCCTCGATGTGGTAGACCTCGGCGCCCGTGAGGCCGAGGGAAACGCGCGAGAAGCCGGGCGCGAATTCGAGCGGAAGGACGCCCATGCCGACCAGGTTGCTGCGGTGGATTCGCTCGTAGCTCTCGGCGATGACGGCGCGCACGTCGAGGAGGGAGACGCCCTTGGCGGCCCAGTCGCGGGAGCTGCCGGTGCCGTACTCCTTGCCGGTGATCACCAGCAACGGCACACCCTCCTCCTGGTAACGCATGGCGGCGTCGTAGACTGTCATGCCTTCTTCGTCGGGGAAGTGGCGGGTCCAGCCGCCCTCGATACCGGGGACGAGCTCGTTGTGGAGACGGACGTTGGCGAAGGTGCCGCGCACCATGACCTCGTGGTTGCCTCTGCGCGAGCCGTAGCTATTGAATTCACGCGGAGCGACGCCGTGCTGGGTGAGGTATTTCGCGGCGGGGCTGCCCGGTGCAATTGAGCCGGCGGGCGAGATGTGGTCGGTGGTCACAGAGTCGCCGACCATTACGAGAACACGGGCGCTCGTGATGTCGCGGACTGGCGACGGGTCAGGCGCGATGTCGCGTACGAAGGGAGGCTCGCGGAGGTAGGTCGAGGCCTCGTCCCACTCCCAGAGGGCGCCCGTTGGCACCTTGAGGGCGGCCCAACGTTCCTCGCCGTCGAAGATGTGCTCGTACGTCTCCTTAAATATCGCCGCGTCGATGGCACTTGCAACCGTCTGCTTGACCTCATCGGACGAGGGCCAGATGTCGCGCAGATAGACCGGCCCGCCGTCCTTTCCCCTCCCAAGCGGTTCTGTGCGCAAGTCGATATCCACGGTGCCGGCGAGCGCGTAGGCGACGACGAGCGGCGGCGATGCGAGGTAGGCGGCGCGTACCTGTGGGTGGATGCGGCCCTCGAAGTTGCGATTGCCGCTGAGGACGGCGGCGACGACAAGGCCGTTCTGGTCGACTGCCTCGGCAACCGGCTCCAGGAGCGGGCCGCTGTTGCCGATGCAGGTCGTGCAGCCGAAGCCGACGAGATCGAAGTGCAGGGCTTCGAGATAGCGCATAAGACCCGCGCGCTGCAGATAGTCGACGACGGCGCGGGAGCCCGGCGCTAGGCTCGTCTTCACGTAAGGTGCGACGCTGAGGCCGCGCGCGACGGCATTGCGCGCGAGAAGCCCCGCGCCGAGCATGACCGAGGGGTTGGAGGTGTTGGTACAGCTCGTGATGGCCGCGATGACGACAGAGCCGTGCGTCAGCTCCGCGCGGTCTCCGTTTAGGGCGATGACGGCGCTCTTTGGCCGCGGATCAACGGGCGGCGGTTCGGCGGGCGCCTCACCATCGCTTACGGCCGAGCCTTCCCAGTCCATGCGCTCCTTGGCTTTGCGGCCTGACGGGAAGTGCTCGCCGAACGCCTGCTCGAGGCTGCTCTTGACCTCCTCCAGAGGGACGCGGTCCTGGGGACGCCGAGGACCGGCGAGGCTGGCCTCGACAGTTCGCAGATCGAGAGTCAGGAGATCGGTGAACTCAGGGTCGCGCATGCCGTCTTCGTGGAAGAGGCCTTGAGCGCGGCAATACTGCTCTGCGAGCTCGACCTGCGCGGTCGGGCGGCCGGTCGCTGCCAAATAGCGCAGGGTTTCGGGGTCGAC
>WNFX01017947.1_pt1 | contig 11500 bp, 10 predicted proteins | sample 5400111 | NCBI WGS metagenome assembly WNFX01 (sample SAMN13153363, study PRJNA577476) | soil metagenome | isolation source: 40 cm soil or saprolite under grassland replicate 1 | place: USA:California | collected 2016-06-15
CACCGCCGGTGACGACCTGCGCGCCCTCCGCGCGGCCGATATCGAGGTAGCCGAGAACCCGCTGCTCCTGTTTGGCGCTGATCAGCGGCCCCATGTCGACCTCCTCGTACCAGGGGCCGACGCGGATCTTGCGGAACGCCTCGGCGACCGCCCCGACGACCTCGCGCCGCACGCTCTCGTCGACCAGCAGCCGGGATCCGGCGGCGCACACCTGGCCGGTGTTAAGTGTGATGCTTCGCACGATCGTCGGGACCGCTCGTTCCAGATCGGCGTCGCGCAGCACGATCTGGGGTGCCTTGCCGCCGAGTTCCACGTGGAGCGGGATCAGGTTCTCGGCGCAGGCGGCCATGACCTTGCTGCCGGTCTCCGGCGAACCTGTGAAGCTCATCCGCCTGACCAGCGGGTGTGCGGGCAGCGCCGCCCCGGCCTCCGGGCCGTAACCGGTCACCACGTTGATCACGCCCGGCGGGATTCCCGCCTCCAGGGCCAGCCTGGCCAGCAGCAGGCAGGTCAGCGGCGCGTCCTCGGCCGGTTTGACGACGATCGTGTTGCCTGCCGCGATCGCGGGTGCCACATCGGTCACCATTATCGGCCCGGGAACGTTCCAGGGAATGATGGCGCCAACCACGCCGTAGGGTTCGCGGATGGTCATGCCGAGGATATCCGGCGAGGCCGTGGGCAGGGTCTGGCCGGTGATCTTGTCGGCCATGCCCGCGGTGTACGTCAGCGTCTGCGGTACCGGCGACGGGCCCCACCGCGGCCGGCCGACCTCCATCCGCTCGAGCATGTCGATCTCGTGCTCGTGCTCACGGCACAACTGCGCCCAGCGGTACATGGCCCCGGCCCTGGCGGCGGGGCTGAGGTCCCGCCACGCCGGGAAGGCGGCGTCGGCGGCGCTCACCGCGGCGTCGATGTCCGCGGCGCCGCCCCTTGGCACGCGCGACAGGACTTCCTGGGTCGCGGGATTGCTGACTTCTATCGTCTCGCCGCTCCTGGCGGGTGCCCATTCACCGCCGATGAGATGAGCACCGTCCGCCAGCAGCGTGCTGACGTCCAGCCGGGCAGGTGCTGTGATGGCCATGCTCGTGTCTCCTCGCTGGTCCGGCCCTGCGTCTTCTCGCTGAGGCCCCTGCGTCTTTTCGCTGAGACGGGTCGCAATACATGACGATTCTGGTCACGTGCGTCGTTCCAAATGACATGACGCGGGCCGGGTGATGTCAAGGCCATCATCCAGACCCCGACAAACCGGCCCGGCCGGTGAACGCCCGGCAGCTTACTGTTATCAAGATTATCTGCTGTTTACGCGGCCAGGCTGGGCTGGCAGGATGCCCATAGCAGGAGGGTACGGCGCGCACGGGCGCGCGCAGCCGCACCGGGCCTTTCGGTGTCCCTGGCCCCGTCAACGCTGGACACTTGGCGTGACGGGAAGCACGTGATATATGTTCGTATACGATTACAGTCGTAGCAATACTTGTCACCAGTTCGCTAGTCCGTCTGGGTGATCCCGCGAATCCACTCATCGTGCCCGGTCGCCGGTACCCAAGCGTGCAGGCCCGCAATGACCCGTCGGGCCCCGGGGTGCTCTGCGTTTCCCCTGGCCAGCACCAGGGCTCATCCTGACTGCGAGGAAGGTCGGCACATGAGCATCCAGAAGACTCAGGCGGCGATCCTCCGCAAGCCCGGTGGGGTGTGGGAGCTGGCCGAGCTCGATCTGGACCCCCCCAAGGCGAACGAGATCGTGATCCGGTACGAGGCGGCAGGCCTGTGCCATTCCGATGAGCACATCCGAGCGGGTTCGATTGCCCGGCTGCCCATGGTCGGCGGGCATGAAGGCGCGGGAATCGTCGAGGCCGTCGGCCCCGGTGTCACCAGGGTCGCGGTGGGCGATCACATCGCCTGCTCGTACATTCCCGTCTGCGGCACCTGCCGGTACTGCTCGACCGGCCACCAGAACCTCTGCGATGCCGGGCTGAACGCGGCCATCGGCTGCCTGCCCGACCGCACTTTCCGCTTCCACACCGGTGGCGAGGACCTCGGCGGAATGTGCGTCCTCGGCACGTTCTCCCAGTACGCGGTGCTGTCGGAATGGTCCTGCGTCAAGATCGAGGACGACATTGCGTTCGAGGTCGCGGCGCTGGTGAGCTGCGGCGTGACGACCGGCTGGTGTTCCGCGGTCTACGCGGCGGGCGTCCGGCCGGGCGACACGGTGGTGGTCTTCGGCATCGGCGGAGTCGGTATCAACAGCGTGCAGGGGGCCAGGTTCGCGGGAGCGAAGAACGTCGTCGCGATCGATCCGGTCGAGTTCAAGCTTGAGACGGCAAAGAAGCTCGGCGCGACCCACACGATGTCCGATCCGGCGGCGGCCAAGGAACTGGTCGTCGAGCTCACCCGCGGGCAGCTTGCCGACCATGCGATTCTCACCGTCGGCGAGATGAACGCCGAGGTCGTACAGCAGGCCGTCGACATGGTCGGGAAGACCGGCCAGGTGACGATGACCGGCGTCGGCAACTATGAGATGAAGCTGCCGGGGAACATCCTGATCGGATACCAGCGGCGGCTTCAGGGCGCCCTGTTCGGTGCCGCGAACCCGCTGTACGACATTCCGAAGATTCTGGGTCTTTACCGGTCGGGTGACATCAAGCTCGACGAGCTTGTCACCCAGCGGTACCGCTTGGATCAGGTCAACGAGGGTTATCGCGACATGCTTGACGGCAAGAACATCCGCGGTGTCATCATCCACGAGCACTAGCGGGAGCTGAGATGCCGAACGCGATCTTGGATCCGACTGGCCGGGCCGCGGCGCCCACCGCGCCCACGGCGCCCGCGGCGCCCGCGGCGCCCGCGGCGCCCGCGGCGCAGGTCGCGGGCTTGAGCCTGGCGCCGCGGCCGGGTGATCTGCGCGGCGCGACGGTCGGTTTGCTGGTGAACACCAAGCAGAATGCGGCGCTGTTCCTCGACGAGGTGGGAAAGCTGCTTGTCGAGCGGCACGACGCCGCCGGTGTCATGGCGCGCACCAAGGCCGCCTTCGCCATGCCCGCGCCCGCCGAGCTGCTCAAAGAGATGACCACCGAATGCGACGTGATCATCACGGGGATCGGTGATTGCGGGTCGTGCAGCGCCTCGGCGGTCACCGACGGCGTGGCGATCGAGAGCCGGGGCACACCGGCCGCGGTGATCTGCAGCGACGCGTTCCGCGGCAGCGCCGACGCGATCGCCGACCTGCGCGGCGCGCCCGGATACCACTATGTGACGACGCCGCACCCGGTCGCCGTGCTCACGCCCGACCAGGTGCGCGAACGGGCCGCCAGCGTGCTGCCCGAGGTGGTCTCGCTGCTCGTGACGGCCGCCGCGGGGACCGTGTGGGCCGAAAGTACCGCGCGCGCCGGGGAAGGCCAGGGCACGGCCTGATGACGGAGCCTGACGGCCCCGGTGCCCGGGGGTCCGGGGGATCGCCCCCCGGGGCCAACGATTCCGGCCGCCTCGATCCCGACGCTGCCCAGCAAGCGATCGAGTACTGCTACCAGCAGGACTGGTCGGACGGGCTGCCGCTCGTTCCGGCGTCGCAGCCGCTTGTTGACCGGTTCCTCGCGCAGACGGCGCGCGACCCGGCCGAAGTGATCGGCGTGCTGGAGCAGGTGGGGCGCGAATGCACCGTCTACCTGGCCGCCGTCAACGCGGCGATGGCGGGCTGCCGGCCCGAGTACTTTCCGGTCGTGCTGGCCGTGTTCGACTCGCTCATGGCCGATCGCGCGGCTCGCGGCGGCGGCTGGCAGAGCACGAGCGGGCCGGCGCCGCTGATCGTGGTCAACGGCCCGGTACGGGCCGAACTCGGGTTCAACAGTGCTGGCGGGGTCTTCGGGCCCGGATTCCGCGCCAACGCCACCGTCGCACGCGCGATCGGGCTCATCGTCAGAAACGCCTTCGGCATCAAGCCTCATGTCCTCGAACAGGCCACCCAGGGCATCCCCGGCCGGTGGTCGATCTGCATCGGGGAGAACGAGGAGGAAAGCCCGTGGGAGCCCCTCTCGGTCGAGGCCGGTCAGCCCGCCGGGTCCAGCGCGGTGTCCGCGACCCTGATCCGCACATCCGAGTTCGTCGACAACCGGCACACCCAGGATCCGGAACACATCCTGTGGGACTTCGCCGACACGATCTCGCGCACCGGGTCGCTGATCTTCCGCGACACCTCGTGCGGCGTCGTCTTCTGCCCCGAGCACGCGCAGCTTCTCGCGGGCGCGGGGTATTCGAAGGCGGACGTGCAGGCCTGGCTGATCGAACACTGCGGGCGCAGCCACCGCGACCTCCGGCGGGCCGGGAAAGACGGCGTCGGCCATGACGGTTTCGGTGTCCGGTCGGCCGGTGGCGAAGCCGCCGGGGAGCCGGCGGCGGACGACACCTTCTCGCGCTTCCTGCCCTCGCCGCGGCACGTGCCGGTGATCGTGGCCGGCGCGCGCAACGCCGCGATCTCCATGGTCGTGCGGGTCTTCGGGCTGTGGTCGGGCACGGCGAGCCTGGTCGAGCGAGGGGGCGGCGGGGCGGCGGAAGCCGTGCCGGCTACTCCACAGGCACAGGAGCGATGATGATCGATACAGAACGCCTGCGGGCGCTGCAGTCGTCGCTGGCCGCTGACGGCTACGGGATGGAGGTCCGCGAGCTAAGCGGCCGGATGGACGTCTCGATCTCGGCGTCGCCGCAGGCGTGTGCCGACTGCCTGGTGCCGAAGTCGTTGATGCGCGGCATCCTGCGGCAGGTTCTCGGCGTCGGCGAGGACGCGATCGATCTCACCTACCCGAGGGAGATCACCGATCCGGAGGCGGGTCACCCGTGACCATATGCCCCGTCCGCGCCCCGCGCTGCGCGCCTCAGTCGCTGGCGCTCCCTACGATGCTCGCGCGGGACGCCGACTCATGACCATGCGGGTCGCCCTCGTGACCGGCTGCGGCAAGCGGGACGGCATGGGACGGGCGATCGCACGCACGCTGGCCGCGTCGGGGGTCGCGGTGGTGGTGTCAGACAAGGAACCGGGCGGCGTCCTCAACCGGCGGCAGGAAGTGCTCGGCGACGCGGGGGAAAGCGATTGGCGTGGCGTCGCGAGCCTGGTCGAGGAGATCCAATGGGCCGGCGGCGTGGCCTCGAGCGTGCTTGGCGACATCGGCGAGCAGGACGACGCGCAGCGGATGGTGGGCCAGGCGGCGGAGCGGCACGGCCGGCTGGACATCCTGGTCAACAACGCGGCGGCCCCGCAAGGCGCCGACCGTCAGGACATCGAAGACGTCCCGATCGACGTGTGGGACAGCGTGATCCGCATCAACTTGCGCGGCACCTACCTGATGTCGCGGTTCGCCGTCCCCGTGATGCGCCGCCAGCGCTTCGGCCGGATCATCAACATCTCGTCCATGGCCGGGGTGGTCGCGGCCCCTCGATCGACCGCATATTCGGCATCGAAGGCCGCGGTCATCGGGCTCACCCGCTCGCTGTCCGCTGACGTGGCGTCGTGGGGGATCACCGTGAACGCGATCTGCCCTGGCGCCGTCGGGACCAGCCGGGCGATCCTCAATGAGGATCCGGCACTCGACGTCGAGGCAGAACTCGAGCGGCGCGGCCGCGGGATACCGGTCGGCCGGGTGGGGCGGCCCGACGACATCGCCGCCGCGGTCGCTTATCTGGCCTCGGACGGCGCCAGCTACATGACCGGGCAGATGCTCGTACTTGACGGCGGCGGCATGTCGCCGTTCCCGCTTAAGCGGCCACCCGCGCCGCCGGAAGAGGAGCGATGAGAGCTCGCGCGCCGGCGAACCGGGTTGTGGAGATCGCTGTGACCGCGAAATAGCAGTTTTCTGCGACATCCGGGTCACACCGATCTTCACGGCTGTCCACTGACCAGACCCCGGGGTACGCCCGGGTAACCGAATAACCGAGGAGAACGATGACTGCGCGTACGACGCCGCCGTTCCGGGCGGATCATGTTGGTAGTTTGCTGCGGCCGGCGGGGTTGCTGGGGGCGCGGGCGGATTTCGCGGCGGGGCGGTTGACGGCGGCGGGGTTGCGGGCGGCGGAGGATGCGGCGATCCGGGGGGTGGACCGATGGGGAGTTCCGCCGGGCGTCGTGGCATATGGATTTCATCTATCAGCTGGGCGGGATCGACCCGGCGGATGGCAAGATCACGGTGCATTTCCGTAACGCGGCGGGGGATCTGGATTTCGAGGCGGCGGCGCTGGCGGTGGGGGGGAAGGTGGCGCTGGAGCACACGATCTTCGGGGATGATTTCGCGTTCTTGCGGTCGGTGACGCCGGCCGGGGTGACGGCGAAGCTGACGATCCCGTCGCCGAACATGGTGGACTACCGCGGCGGCCCGGCGGCGATCGACCCGGGGGTGTATCCCGGCCGGGAGCAGTTCTGGGCCGATCTGGCCGCCGCCTACGCCCAGGAGGTGGCGGCGCTGGCCGCGGCGGGCTGCACCTACCTGCAGCTCGACGACACCTCCCTGGCCTACCTCAACGACCCGGCGCAGCGGGCGATGATCGCCGCCCGCGGCGACGACGCCGAGCACCTGCACCTGCGCTACATCGCCAACGTCAACGCCGCGCTGGCCGCCCGGCCGCCCGGGCTGGCCGTCACCACCCACCTGTGCCGCGGCAACTTCCGCTCCGCGTGGACCGCCGAAGGCGGCTACGACTTCGTCGCCGAGGCGCTGTTCAGCGAGCTGAACGTGGACGGCTTCTTCCTCGAATACGACGACGACCGCTCCGGCGGGTTCGCGCCGCTGCGGTTCGTCCCGCCCGCCAAGATGGTCGTGCTGGGCCTGGTTACCACCAAACGCGGCGACCTGGAAACCAAAGACACCCTCAAACGCCGCATCGACCAAGCCGCCGCCTACCTCCCCCTCGACCAGCTGTGCCTGTCCCCCCAGTGCGGCTTCTCCTCCACCGTCGAAGGCAACACCCTCACCCACGACCAGCAACTCGCCAAACTCGCCCTCATCGTCGAAACCGCCGCCGAAGTCTGGGGCTAACGGCGCGCTGTACGGTTTTCGGGAGAGGAGCCGCCGTGTCTCGCCTCGAAGACCCCCCTGTCGGAGAGCACATCCGCGAGGAGCGCACCAAGCGCGGCATCAGCCTGCGTCACCTGGCCCGCAGCGTCGGGGTGTCCGCGAGCCTCATCTCCCAGATCGAGACCGGCAAGTGCCGCCCGTCGGTCGGCACGCTGTACGCGCTGACCACGGCGCTCGGCGTCTCCATCGAGGATGTGTTCGAGGCCCGCGGCGACGGACCTGGGGCGCTCATCGGCGCCACGGGCGCGGGCTCCTGCCCGGCCCCGGCCGGCCCGCTCGCCACCCTCGCCGCCGTCGCGGGCCCGCTGGCGCGGCCCGGAGAGCGAGAGGTGCTCGAACTGGATTCCGGCGTCACCTGGGAACGTCTCGGCCACGTGCCGGGCGGCGGCGTGGATTTCCTGCTTGTCACGTACGCCCCGGGCGCCAGTTCGTCGGCCGCGGGCGACCTCATGCGGCATTCGGGCGCGGAGTACGGCTACCTGCTTGACGGCGAGCTCGCCGTCACCCTCGGCTCGCAGGAGCACCGGCTCACCGCGGGCACGTCGGTCAGTTTCTCTTCTTCGACGCCGCACCGCTACGCCAACGACGCGCGCCAGCCGGCCGTGGGCGTGTGGTTTGTCTCCGCCTAGAAGCCTTCGTGTTCAGTATTTATTGACAGCTGAGAGGGTCTCATCTTGACTGGGGGCCAGCTAAACGGAGGGGTGGTACCTAATGCCGATCGCCACCTACGGCCCGAACGCGGTCGACTGGGAGGAGCGGATTGACCTCACGCGGCTGCGCAACGAGCGGCTCGCGCGCCTCAAGACCGCACTCGAGCAATCCGATCTCGGTGCGGTGCTGAGCTTCGACTTCGGAAACATCCGCTACATGACGGCGACCCACATCGGCACCTGGGCGATGGACAAGCTGATCCGCTTCGCGCTCCTTGTCCGCGGCGGTGAGCCGATCCTCTGGGACTTCGGTTCCGCGGCGCGCCATCACCAGCTCTACAACCCCTGGCTCGACCACGGCGACGCACCGTCAGGGGCACGGGCGGGCATCTCGACGCTGCGGGGGGCCTTCCATCCGGAAGCCGGGATCGCCGCGGAAGTGGCGCGAAAGATCGCCGCCGAGCTGCGTGAGCACGGCCTGGCCGACGCGCCGCTCGGTGTCGACGTCGTCGAGATGCCGGTGCTCGCGGCGCTGCGCGCCGAGGGCATCGAGCTGGTCGACGGCCAGCAGCTTTTCCTCGAAGCGCGGCGGACCAAGACCCGCGATGAGATCGCACTGCTCGCGCAGGCCTGCTCGATGGTGGACGCGGCCTACGAGGAGCTTTACGGCTTCCTACGCCCGGGTGTGCGCGAGAACGAGTGCGTGGGGCTGGTCAGCAAGGTTCTGTACGACCTTGGCAGCGAGTACGTCGAAGGCGTCAACGCGATATCCGGCGAGCGCTGCTCGCCGCACCCGCATGTTTACAGCGACCGCATCCTCCGCCCTGGTGACCCGGCGTTCTTCGACATCCTGCACAGCCACCTCGGCTACCGGACCTGCTACTACCGGACATTCGCGGTCGGCAGCGCGTCGCGGGCACACCGGGACGCCTATGTCCGCTGCCGTGAGTACATGGACGAGTCCATCGCGCTGGTCAAGCCCGGGGCGACGACCGCCGACATCGTGTCGGTCTGGCCGCGCGCGCAGGAGTTCGGCTTCCCGGACGAAACGGCGGCATTCGCCCTCCAGTATGGTCACGGCGTGGGCCTGTCGATCTGGGAGAAACCCATCTTCAGCAGGCTCGTGTCACTCGATCATCCCGAGACGCTGGAGGAGGGCATGGTCTTCGCACTCGAAACCTACTGGCCCGCCACCGACGGCTGGTCCGCGGCGCGCATCGAGGAGGAGGTCGTCGTCACCAGCGACGGCTGCGAGATCATCACCAAGTTCCCCGCGGAGGAACTGCTCGTCGCTGGGCGCAAGTACTGGACGGCCGGCGGCGCCCTTGACACCCTTCGGGAGGCGCAGTCTCATCTCAACACGCCGTCGGGCCGGGGCGCGCAGGCGGCCGGCCAGGCATCGGACGGCACCGCCAGATGACCACACCGATGACAAGCACCGGCCCCGCAAGCGGCCCCGCGGGCGGCCCGCCAGGCGGCCCCCCCATCGGTGCCGCGGAACTGCTCACGCTCTACGAGCGGATGGCGCTCATCCGTGCGACCGAGAAGGCCGCCTACGACCTGTTCATGCTCGGTCTCGTCAAGGGCACGACGCACCTGGCCGCGGGCCAGGAAGCGGTGGCGGTCGGGGCGAGCGCCGCGCTTCGCGCCGACGACTACGTTTTCGCGACCTACCGCGGCCATCATCACGCGCTGGCCCGTGGCGCCTCACCGGCGGAGTGCCTGGCCGAGCTCATGAGCAAGGGCACGGGTATGTGCAAGGCCAAGGGCGGCTCGATGCACCTGACCAAGGCCACCGTGGGAATGCTCGGCTCATACGCGATCGTGGGCTCTCACCTGCCGATGGCGGCGGGGGCGGCGTGGTCCGCGCGAATCCGCGGGACCGGGCAGGTCGCCGTCGCGTTCTTCGGCGACGGCGCCACCAACATCGGCGCATTTCACGAGGCGCTCAATCTCGCGTCGGTGTGGAAACTGCCTGCCCTGTTCATCTGCGAGAACAACCTCTACATGGAGTACACGCCGATCTCGCAGGTCACGGCGGTCGCCAACCCGGCCGCCGACCGTGCGGCAGCGTACGCCATAGCGGGCCACGTCATCGACGGCAACGACGTTGTCGTCGTCAGGCAGGCCGTCGCCGAGGCCGCCGACCGCGCCAGGCGGGGCGACGGCCCCACCGTGATCGAGGCGCGCACGTACCGGCACTACGGGCACAGCCGCGCCGACCCGGCGAAGTACCGCCCGGCCGAGGAGGTGGAAAGCTGGCTGCGGCGTGACCCGCTTGACATCGCCCGCAGCAGGCTCCAGGCGGCGGGTGTGCCGCCGACGGCCGTCGCGGAGGCCGACGAGCGCGCGGACCGGACCGGGAGGCGGTCGCGGAGGGCATCGCGAGAGAGATGCGCCGCGACCCGGCCGTCGTCTGCCTGGGCGAGGACATCGGCGCCGCCGAAGGCGTCTTCAAGACCACGACCGGCCTGCTCGCGGAGTTCGGCCGCGATCGGGTGTGGGACACCCCCATATCCGAGCAGGCGATCACCGGGGCCGCGATGGGCGCGGCCATGACCGGCCTGCGGCCGGTCGCGGAGATCATGTTCAGCGACTTCCTCGCCTGCTGCTGGGACTACATCGCCAACGAGATCCCGAAGATCAGGTACATGACCGGCGGCCAGGTGACGGTGCCGCTGGTGGTGCGGACGGCCAATGGCGGCGGTCTCGGCTTCGGTGCGCAACACTCCCAGGCGGTGGAGAACTGGGCGCTCACCGTCCCGGGCCTGAAGATTGTCGCGCCTGCCACGCCGGCCGACGTCGTCGGGCTCATGGCCGCGTCCATCCGCAGCGACGACCCGGTCGTGTTCTTCGAGCACAAGGGTCTGTTCGCGAGCAAAGGTGCACCGCCGCCCGAGGGACATGTCGTCGAGCTTGGCCAGGCCCGCGTGGCCCGCGCGGGCGCTGATGTCACCGTGGTCGCGCTCGCCTCGACGGTTCCTGTGGCACTGGACGCCGCCGCCGAGCTCGCCGCCGAAGGCATCTCCGCCGAGGTCATCGACCTGCGCTGCCTGGTACCGCTGGACATGCGGACGGTGCTGGCATCGCTGGGCCGTACGTCGCGGCTGGTGGTCGTGGAAGAGAACCCGTACCAGGGCGGCTGGGGCGCGACGGTCGTGTCGATCATCGCCGACGAGGGGTTCGAGCTGCTCGACGCGCCGGTCCGGCGCGTCGCCGCGGAGTGCGTCCCGCTGCCCTTCGCCGCGTCGCTGGAGGCACAGGTGATCCCCACGACGGCCAAGGTGGTGGCGGCGGTCCGCCAACTCGCCGCGTACTAGGGTGTCCGGTGCGGGCGGTACGGCGCTCGGCGGCGGTCGGTGAGCGGAGTCAATCTCAACGTCGACGGAGGCTGGTTGCTGACTTAACGGTTCCCCACGGCTAAAGCCGGGGGATTTCAAGCTCGGACCGCGCCGGAGACCTGCCCGAAGGAGGCCGCCAGTGACTTACATCTTCAGCACTTGCGTGGCCCCGTTCTGCCACGGCCAGGATCACTCTGGCAGCGTTCCGGTCACGCCCTGCGCAGTAGCCGCAAGCAGAACACCGGAAGGTCCGTTCGGCCAGCCCGAGGCGCGCTTGTTTTTCGCCACACTCCGAGCAGGTCATTGTCGTGTAGGCGGGCTGCACCAGCACTACCTTCCGGCCAGCCCGCGTGCCGTACTCGACCAAGGTTCGCTTGAGGGTGCCGACCGACGAGTCGGCTGCCTTACGCGCCATCTTCGACTTGGCGAGGAACTTGGCCCGGAAGTCCTCGACCGC
>WNFX01007362.1_pt1 | contig 11497 bp, 11 predicted proteins | sample 5400111 | NCBI WGS metagenome assembly WNFX01 (sample SAMN13153363, study PRJNA577476) | soil metagenome | isolation source: 40 cm soil or saprolite under grassland replicate 1 | place: USA:California | collected 2016-06-15
AGCACAAGATCACTCCTTATTTGAATGAAAAATTAAATGGCGTAGTAGAACAGGTGTATTTAAATGGAGTAAAGATCTTTGATGGGGGCTCATTTACTAAACTGAACGAGGGTAAAATTATCTTAAGCTAAAAGAAATGAATGAATACCAATACAGAGCCGGGAGAATTTTAGAAAAAATAAATCAACTGGCTTCTATAAGTGAAGATGAAAATTGCATTACCCGAACGTTTGGTACAGAAAAATTTATGGAAGGCGCCGATAAAGTTTTAGAATGGATGAAAGCGGCAGGCCTCAACTCAAGAATTGACAACATCGGAAATGTAAGGGGAAAACTTCTTTGCAACAACCCATCCGCAAAAACATTTGTAATTGCCTCGCATATTGACACCGTCGTAAATGCAGGCAAATTTGACGGTCCCCTGGGCGTAATCATGGGCCTTGACCTGATTGAACATTTACGCCAAAGCAAGATCACCCTTCCTTTCCACATCGAACTCATTGCATTCAGTGATGAAGAGGGAGTTCGATTTCATACAACTTATCTCGGCAGTAAGGTTATAGCCGGATCTTTTGAAAAAGATTTGTTGGAAAAAAAAGATTCAGCAGGAATTACTCTTGAGAAAGCTATTGTGAACATAGGTGGAGATATAAACAAATTATTTGACGACGCTATCGAGGAGAAAGATTGGTTAGGTTATTTTGAAATTCATATTGAGCAAGGACCTGTTCTTTATGAAAAAAATATTCCCGTAGCCGTAGTTGATTCCATTTCCGCCCAGAGAAGAGTTGAAATCATTCTTAAAGGTGTTGCCGGTCATGCCGGTACTGTACCGATGAGTATGCGAAATGATGCACTGACCTGTGCAGCAGAATTTATTCTTATGGTGGAAAGATTGGCTGTTGAAAATGATTTAGTCGCTACTGTGGGAAGATTAAATATTGCGCACCCGGCAACCAATGTAATACCTGGTGAAGTTGTTTTCAGCCTTGACTTGCGCAGTGCCAATGAAGATATTTTGTCATCCTGTTATCACACAATCAAAAAAAATTGTGATGCTATTTGCGCCGGGCGCAATATTGGAATCGAATGGAAGCTTGTGCAGGAAACTAAATCAACCAGCTGCGATCAGTCAATGAAAGAATTGTTAGTAAGAGCTATACGGGGGGCAGGCTATGAGCCACTGCTTCTGGCTAGCGGTGCGGGCCATGATGCAGTAGCTATTTCAAAAGTTTCGCCTGTTGCTATGCTTTTTGTGAGATGTTTTAAGGGCATCAGCCACAACCCCGGGGAAAATGTAGAATTAGACGATATTGCGCAGGCAATAGGGGTTTGTAATAACTTTATCAGTCAACTGATCAATCAGAATAACAGCTAAAAATTTTTGATGGAGATATCTGCTTTAACAAGAACTGTGGTAAAAAAGACACATGCTCTCATTGCGCCTGATGGTTTTGTCAGCAGCAATGTGCCCGGCTGGACAAATTGCACGGTGAATGTGCTCGTCAATGAACAAATGGGTGCAAATCTTTGCCAAATTCTTATCACTCTGAATAAAGATGGCAGAATTGCCGGAGTAACAAATGAATCACAGATTTTCTTTTATGTCATAACTGGAAGCTGCAAAGTAAATATTGAAGGAGACAAAGCAGATTTGAAGACAGGGCAGTTTGTTTATGTGCCACCACAAAAAAAATATTCGTTTAAAAATTCTTCATCAGAAACAAAAATTCTAACCTTTCATAAGGTCTACGAAGAATTGCATGGCTATGACATGCCTGACACCATCATCGGGGATACTGCCAAAATTAAAAGCGATAAATACTTGGACGACCCTGCTCTCCGTTTGCAAACATTGTTACCCGATGTTCCGTCCTTCGATATGGCAGTGAATATTTTTACTTACGAGCCCGGGGGACATTTGCCTTTTGTGGAAACACATATCATGGAGCACGGCTTGATGTATTTGCAGGGACAGGGAATTTATATGCTCGATAACGAATGGTACCCTGTAAAAAAAGGTGATTCCATCTGGATGGCCCCGTATTGCCGGCAATGGTTTACTGCTATGGGTAAGGAGCCGGCCGTATATATTTATTATAAGAATGTGAACAGGTTTCCAACAAGAGTGTGATAATTATGCAACCAGCTGTTAATTCTATCAAGCTTCGTGGAGTTTATCCTGAGCGTGTCGAAGGATCACTCCCTTGTACTTCCTGTTCTCTATTCGCGAATTTTAAAAGGGTTCTATGACGATTGCAGAGTTTGATCATTTGAATATTGAAAAGAAAAGAAAAATTTTGGAGCAATGCTGTGGCTCTTCTGCCTGGGTTGAAAAAATGCTAACCATTCCGCCGGCTGAAGACCTGATTGATCTTTTTGAAGATGCTGAAGAAAAATGGTATGAGTGTAAAGAAGCAGACTGGAGAGAAGCATTCTCGCGTCACCCTAAAATCGGTGCTCTGAATTCTATAAAAGAGAGATTTGCTTCTACAGCTGATTTTGCCGCGGGTGAACAATCGTCTGTCAAAGACGCATCAGAAAAAGTTTTAGAAGCGTTGGCAGAGGCAAATGCAGCCTACGAAAAAAAATTTGGTTACATTTTTATTGTTTTCGCCGCAGGGAAATCCGCGGAAGAGATGCTTGGCATGTTAACAGCAAGATTGAACAATAAACCAGAAGAAGAGATTAAAATTGCGATGGAAGAACAAAACAAGATTACCAGGCTAAGACTTGAAAAATTATTTACTGATTAATTTGCTTGTTGAAATTTTCCGTCTCTTCTGCGGATGCGGGATAGAAGGGGTTAAGAGCGAGCTATGAGTCAAATTACAACACATATTCTTGATACTGCTACGGGTAAGCCCGCTAAAGGTGTCGCCATTCGTTTATATCAACAACAAAATGGCGAATGGAGGGAAGCAGCTAACGGTACTACTTCGGAGGATGGAAGGGTTAATGATCTGCTTGCCAGGGATTTTGTTTTGCCTTTTGGCAACTACAAAATGAAGTTTGAAACGAAAGAGTATTTTGATACACAACTTGTTCAAACATTTTATCCATACATTGAAATAATATTTGAAATAAACAGCATAGAGCACTATCATATCCCTTTACTCTTAAATGCCTTTGGCTATACTACCTACAGAGGTTCCTGAATTTTTATTAATCTCCCTTACACCCTTTAGGGATGGGGGCAAACTCCTGAAGATGAAATTCTCTATAAAGGAAAATGAAAAAGAAAATTTGTTAAGCGAGCTTCGAAATCCGAATCTCAAATTTCAAAAGATCTATCCTGGTGATAAGCCTGATCGTCAGCCTGTGCATACCGTTTACGGCGGAGCTAATCTTTTTAAATCGAATACATGCAGTAAGATGGGTGAGGTTGCATTAAAAAACTTACAAACTTATGCACCCAATTTTGCCGTGCTTGCCCAGCTGCTGGAATTAGAAGGCCACGAATCCTTTCCACAAAAAGAAAAGGAAATTAAGAAGGTCCAGAGCAAATTATCTGGGATGGATGAATCACAAAGAAAAAAAGATCCCGCGTGGCTTTCTTTTGCTGTTTACAATAAGATTATTACCAAGTTAAAAACTGAAGCAGTAGAAGATTTTCGGATTGATTTTGAAGATGGCTTTGGTAATAGACCCGATGATGAAGAAGATGCTACCGCTGTGAATGCTGCCAATGAATTAGCAGCTGGCATGGAGAACAAAACTATTTCGCCGTTTATTGGTATTCGTATAAAACCATTTACTGAAGATTTGAAATTTCGGGGTGTAAGAACCTTAGACATTTTTCTGTCAACATTGTTAGAAAGAACAAATGGACGATTGCCGGATAATTTTGTAGTAATGCTTCCCAAGGTAACTATACCGGAACAGGTCACTACGTTAGTTCGCTTATTTGAAATAATAGAAAAAGAAAATCATCTCGCTGCCGGCACATTAAAAATGGAAACTATGGTGGAAGCTACTCAGATTATTATGGATGACGAGGGCCGCAATCCGCTGATGAAAATAATCCGTGCCAGTGAAGGCCGCTGTATTGCAGCACATTTCGGAACCTATGATTACACGGCCTCTTGCGGCATTACTGCAAAATACCAAACCATGGCGCATCCTGTTTGTGATTTTGCTCACCATATGACAAAAGTGGCGCTTGGGAGCACGGGTATTTTTCTCTCGGATGGTGCAACCAATGTAATGCCTATTGGGCCGCATCGCGGTAAACATCTTTCAAAAAAACAGCAAAAAGAAAATTCAGACGCAGTGCATAATGCATGGCGCATCGGGTATAACCATACCATGCATTCACTGATCAATGGTTTTTACCAGGGCTGGGATCTTAACCCGGCACAATTGCCCATGCGTTATGCGGCCACATATAATTTTTTCCTGAGCAGTTATGAAGACGCGGTATTCCGTTTAAAAACCTTTGTGGAACGTGCTGCTATTTCTACACTGACCAGGGATATTTTTGACGATGCTGCTACGGGGCAAGGGCTCCTCAACTTTTTTTTAAAAGCAATGAACTGTGGAGCTATTAGTGAAAAAGAAGCCACAGCAACCGGGCTGACTATTGATGAAATCCACAGCCGGTCATTTTATAAAATACTCGACGGAAGAAGACAGAAGGGATTTTCACTTTAGGTTTATCCGGACATTGTTTCTGGGTCTTGTATTTCACCTTCATGGCATGATATTTTATGTTAAAAGGTTGATTAATCACTTTTAAAAAATAATCTATGGGCTCAAAATTATTATGGGGTTTTACACTGGGTCTTGTAGCGGGTCTGTTATTAGCACCCGAAAAGGGCTCAGAAACCCGGCAGCGCATCACCCGCAAGGCAAATGATTTGAAAGATAAATTTGATGATTTTGTAGACACCATTACTGAAAAATTTGAATCTTTTAAGAAAGAAGCAGAGATGAAAGCAAGGAATACAAGAAGCGAGGCACAATCGTTTGCAAGCGATATTCGCAGTGGTACATAGTAGAAATTATTACACACCAAAAATAAAATTGCCAACTTTAAAAGGTTGGCATTTTATTTCTATTGATAAAGTCTGTAAAGTCTAATCAAGAATTATCCCATTCCTTAATAGGAAATCAAACAGAAGTATTGTTGCTCTGAACGGGCACTAAAAATTCTAATAAACCTGCTCGCACTTCAATTTTAATTTTTTCATCCTTACCTATTTTAATGATTTCATCGTCAACATGTACATGAGTGCCCTCCCAGCTGATCTTTATGTTTTTTGCTTTGAATTGTTGAAAAGAGTAAGGTTCATGTTGCCCTTTTATTTTATCCGAAACGTACGACGCCAATTTATCTTTATCGTCTTCAGGAATAAGTACAATTTCAAATTCCCCATCACCAGGATCGCCATGGGGTGAGAGAAAAAGATTTGGACCTATCAAACGGGTATTCATAATCTCCGCAAGTAAAAATTTTCCTGAATGGTCAACTCCATCCATTTTTAATTCACAGCGTTTTGGTTCATAAGATAAAATAATCTCGTGTAAAATTTCTAATGCAGTTTGCATTTGCATTTCAGGAGTTTCAATTTCTCTTTTATCGACCTTCTTCATTTTTCTGATTAGGTAAGGAAATATTCCATATCCAAAGCTCTCAAGGAAAAATTTGGCGTCTGGTAAATTATGAATTCTTCCTACGTCAAATTTTTTTACATCCGCGTTGTGCCAGGATTGAATGATCTCCTCCGTGTTTCCATTTATTTTTAAGGTTTGTGCAATATTATTTGCAGTCCCAAGGGGTAGTAAGGCGATAGGCCATGTTTTTTCTAATGGCTTACGTTCTAGCAATTGCTTAGTTATTTTCCTTATAGTACCATCGCCTCCCGCTGCTATAATAAAATCAACTTTCTCATCCATTTTCTTCCAATTTTTTTTATTCATGGATGAATAACGGCTTTCAAATCCATTGACTTCAAGAAGAGAGATCAATTCCTCTTTGTAGTGATCTTCACTACCAGCTTCCGGATTGTGTAACAGGTTGACAGTTTTCATCAAAATATTGTTACAGGAAAAGTGTACAAAACTGTACCATTTTTTGAAATGGCATGAAAATGTATTATTAAATGGTATGAAAATATTGGTAACAAATGATGATGGCATTTATAGCCCGGGGATTGCAGCCCTGGCAAAAGTGGCCAGAAAATTTGGAGAGGTGCAGGTAGTGGCGCCGGACGTAGAACAGTCATCCATGGGACATGCCATTACTCACTCAAGACCTCTTTCTTATAGAAAATCGCCAATCCGTTTTGAGGGTATTGAGGCATTTCGTGTAAATGGCACACCTGCTGATTGTGTGGCTTTAGGGGCACACATTAATAATATAACAGATGTAGTTTTATCAGGAATAAATATGGGGCCCAACCTTGGGAACTCCATGTGGCACTCTGGTACTCTCGCCGCAGCGAAGCAAGCGGTGCTACTAGGCATGAAAGGAATTGCAATCAGCACTCCCGTTGGAAAAACAGAACCGGATTTCTCTGTGCTGGAGCCTTACGTTGAAAGAACACTTGAAATACTGTTAGAAACAACGGGACTCGGTCTGTTTAACGTTAACCTTCCTCCACAACCAAAAGGTATAAAATGGACAAGGCAATCTGTAAGATTTTATGATGGGAAAATTGTACCCGGCATTGATCCGATGGGCAGAAAACATTATTGGTTTACTGTAACGCCATTGGAACCTGCAGATCCCGGCACCGATCGCTGGGCCGTTGAAAATGACTATGTTTCCATTACTCCTCTGCGACTGGATCTCACCAATGAAGAAGAATTAAAAAAGGTTCAGCAAAAAGAATTGGTATAAAGTTTTCAGAAGTCGGGTTTTTGCTCACTCAATCAAGTTTTCTCTTGCTTGCAAGATATTTCTCCTGTATAATCTCACTCATTTGCTTTTCATAAACCTTGCCTTCGAGCCAGGAAATAATATCAAGATAAGCAAGCGAGCGGGTTTCAAATCTGCTTTTTTCAAACTGCTTTATTTTATTTAGTAGTTTTTCAAACTCAGGTTTTAGTTCTCTGCGTGAAAGTCTGAAAGAATGTCTTAAGAATTTAAATATCTCTTCCTCGATTACAGTAATGGTTTCCATTTTAGTCATAAACCTGTATACTGACTTGATCAGCGAATCCATGATATCAAAATTTCCCATCTCATAATGCGCAAGCAGGTGCAACAATCGCGCATAGCATTGAATATCGTACCGCAGATCTACATTATCATTAATAATTCTTTGCAGATAATCAATACACCTGTCGTAATCGCCACTGCCAAAATGAAGCGTGGCTATTTTATAGTTGAAGACCAGCACACGGTGATTGTCAAAATAAAGTTCATATTCGTGCAACATCTCTTCAATGTAAGGCACAACCGAGAGACCTTCCTTAAACGTTCCGTGCATAAAATGCTGGTTGATCTTTGCAGTATACAAATAAATGAAGGTTTGTACTTTAAAATTTTCGTGCTGGTTAGCCACAGGGGTAACGGCAAATTCTTCAAAACGACGAAGTGCCTCGGCAAAGCCCTTGTAGTTGCGAAGATCAAAATGGGCATTCAGGATATTGTGCATGCCTTTTATATAATGACCTGTTTCAACCGCAATCATTACCGGATATTCATCGAAAAGGTCGATCCATTTTTGCGCATACCGGTAATACTTCAAAAAATCCTGGCAAATGAATGCACACCAGCAGGAACTTTGATACAAGTATAGCCGTTCGTAAAAACCGGTTAATGTTCTCGCATTAGAAGGCAGGTTCTGTATAAAATACTTTTTTACTTTTTTCTCCTCTTCTTCATTTCTTGCATGGCCATATTTTACATACCAGCTATACATTTGCAACGCAAGATTTGAAAGTTTTGTAATGTTTTTTCTCCGTTCATTTATTTCAAGAGCTTCTTCTGTCAGCCGTTCAGGCCTGTCTTTCATACTTCGGGTGATATGTAGTGTTTCGATTTTCTTTTCCAATGAAATGGCCTGGCCAAGAAGACTGTCCTGAAAGTAGGCTTGTGACATTTCTTTGACCTTTTCTAAAATTTTCAAACTTTGAAGATAAAGACCACGATTGTATAATATCCGGGCATAATCAAGCTGCTCGTGTAATTGCATGTCAATGCTATCAGTGGTTTTAATCAAACGCAGACTGGCGAGTAGTTCTTTGTACAAATGAGTTTTTAAATTAGCCAGTTGGGTCTTTGTAACATCAGGAAGTTTTTTTAACAAAATTTTTTCATCGTACTCGTTCAATTTGTCAAGGGCATCAAAAAGCTGGATAATTTTCAGATCTTCTTTGCCCGAACTTCGTTTTATATAGAGCTTAAAATTCCGTTTTTCGGACTTTTGAAGCGAATGAATAAGCTGAAATAAGAAATCGGTGAACCTGTTGGCCATAATCAAATATTTTTCTGAAACCCTTTACAGTCAATGGTTTTGGGTCAATCTCCTTGTTTAGACATCATGAAATCATTCTTAACTTGACCGAAAAGCTATCCTGCCTCAGTTTATTTTTGTTCCAGAATGATTTTTATGGCAGGCAATCGTAGAAGGAGCAGGAATCGTTAAGACATAAAAATCGGTCGTTGGCAGCAAAGATAGCACAGAACTTTTTTTCATATGGCAAGCAATCGTTAGAGGCCCTCTGTTTCTACAGTGGGGCTTTCTTTTTTCAGCATATTTGAAATAATCGGTTTAGTAAAAAAACCAATATCTGCCATTCATCGATAATCAAAGTTTATTCACATCTCGTTAAAATGGAAAAACCAGGAATGGCATAATTCCTGTTCCCCTTTTTTTGCGTTGAAATTATTTTTTAAGAGTTAAACATCACGCTGATGAAGATTCTTTTGGAAACCGTACCCTATGTTTCTTGAAGGGTCCTATCCTATCACAATTAAAAGTAATGATGTATGGTACAAAATAATGATAAGGGTTATGCATTAATTACTGGTGCTACCAGCGGTATTGGTTATGAACTTTGCAAACTGTTCGCGTCTGATGGATATAACATTGCAATAGTGGCCCGCAGTGAGGAAAGATTGCAACAAGTGGCTGACGAGATAAGGGATAAGTACAATGTGCTTGTTTATCCACTGGCAAAAAATCTTTTCAAACGGGAAGCGGCCGCGGAGATTTTTGATGAGCTGAAAAAAAATAATTTTTTAATTACTGCATTGGTAAATGATGCAGGTCAGGGAGAATATGGGTTTTTTACAGAAACAGAATTGGAAAGAGAAATTGATATTATTCAGCTTAATATTATTTCGCTGGTGTCACTGACAAAATATTTTTTAAAAGATATGGTAACGCGAAATGACGGAAAAATTCTGAATCTTGCTTCTCTTGTAGCTGATTATCCAAGTCCGCTACTTGCCGTTTATGCGGCCACAAAAGCATTTGTTCTTTCATTTACTGAAGCATTGGTAAATGAATTGCAAGATACCAATATCACCATTACCGCTTTGCAGCCTGGAGTTACTGATACTGATTTCTTCTATAAAGCAGGCGAAGATGAAACTATGCACTATCAGGAAATGGAACTTTCCGATCCCGCGAAAGTAGCTGCAGATGGATACAGGGCGTTAATGAAGGGAAAAGGTAAAGTGGTATCAGGAACAAAAAATAAAATCCAATCACTCATGTCCAATTTAGTGCCTGAAACAAAACTGGCAGCGTCAATGCGCAGGCAAAATTCGCTGGCTGACGAAATTAAAAGAAAAGAAAGCGGTCATGAGGCCTCAAAAAAGGAAAGAGATATGATACAGGCATCTTCAAATACATACAGGGGAAGAGATTTGGCCAGTGACTATGATACGAGGGAACCAGTATCAGAAGGGCCGGGAATGAGTTGAGATCGTCAAATGCCTTAAAAGATTCCTTTGACGGATCCTTTAAAGAAAGTGTGCTATCTGTTTGAGTAGTACATTTTTTTTCGGATCAGCGTGATCAAAATAGTCTTAGCTGTACACCTTTTGAAGTTTTTCCTAGCTTTGCCCGCCCGGCTGAGCCAGACGGACTGGCTTTTCCAAATACTGTACGACCATCATATTTCCATGAATCATCTCTTTCTTTTTCGATAAGTGCGTCAAAATTATTTTGCGTAATAAAATCTTTTTCGGCCCGCTGTGCAATTTCGCTAAGAGCTTTTATCGCTTGCTGTTTATCTGATTGGCCCAGTTTCGACTTATGAACTGCTGTTTGAAGGGTGGAAATTGTTTCATCATATACTTTTATAGGTACAGGAAAGGGATGACCATCTTTTCCTCCGTGCGCAAAAGCAAATCGTGCTGGATGATGCATTGGAAGAACCAGTTGTTGAATTTCCTGCAGCATTAGCTCGGGTTTTTCTCTTGTGATGATAATCATACCATCTCTGGTTGGAGACGCTTCTTTTGCTGTGAGATTTAAAATTTCTCCCTGGTTGATTCCACAAATAGCAGTGTGAGGTTCTTCTACAAATGATTTTATATTTTCCGAGTGCCAGTGATAACGCCTTGCTGTTTTGCTCCCGGTTTGCATGCCCTGCTGGATAACGGTCCACTCGCCGCTATCGCTTACAATAAAATTATGGGTGTAGAGTTGGAAACCATCCTGAACTGCAGTATTATCAACCTTTGCACTAAGCTTGCTGGAGCGAACAAGATCATTTCCGTCGAGACCGGTTTGCTCGGCAACAAATAATAGTTCTTTCGGTGCTTCTTTTGAAAATCTTCCCTTGCCTCCGCAAATAAAGATGCCTAATTGTTTCGAGTGTGGATTAACTGCCCTCTTTAATGCACCTAAAACAGAGGTTGTAATTCCTGATGAATGCCAGTCCATTCCCATCACGGCGCCAAGACTTTGAAACCAGAATGGATCGCTTAACCTACTTAACATTTCATGCTTGCCATATTCCGTGATGATGGACTCGGTAATCGCCAAGCCAAGCTTAGCCATTCTTTCAGCTAACCATTTTGGCACATAACCATAATGTAAAGGCAGATCCGCAGACCCTGAGCGTTTCATAGAAGAGTGAAGTTAAGATTTGTCGCTGGCTGCCAGTCATTCGTTATTGCTAATAATAATCCAAGCCAGCGACTCTACAAGAGACCAACCACCAAAAAAATGAGAGCTTCTTAATTAAAAGAAGCTCTCGTAAATCTTTTCAAGGTTCCCTGCGCTGGCATTACCCAGATCAGGTATTGTGGGTATTTCTCAGCCTTTCAGTCGTGAAGCACCCCATGCTCGAAAAGATCTTTTGTAGTAATTATAAAGTAAAAATCATGCCATCGGATAACAATTTCTTAACAGGCAATAAATATTTATATTTTTAATGTTCTGCATGGGTGCCGGCATATCATTATTAGTTGGCGGCATAGGCATCATGAATATTACGTACGTGTCAGTTACTGAGCGAACAAAAGAAATTGGTTTGCGCATGTCAATTGGAGCAAGAGGAATCGATATTCTTATGCAGTTTTTGATTG
>WNFX01006130.1_pt1 | contig 11496 bp, 13 predicted proteins | sample 5400111 | NCBI WGS metagenome assembly WNFX01 (sample SAMN13153363, study PRJNA577476) | soil metagenome | isolation source: 40 cm soil or saprolite under grassland replicate 1 | place: USA:California | collected 2016-06-15
GGAGAGTTCGTCGAGGCACGTGCCATCGGGGTCTCGGAGGAGGGTATCCTTGCCGTCGCAGCCTGAATGCCTCTTCTGCGCGCTCGTCGCCGAGGGTGAGCACGTCCATGCGGCGGACGGGTTCGTCGCCATTCGCGACATCAACCCGCTCGCCGAGACTCACCTGCTGGTCCTGCCGCAGCGGCACGTCGACTCGTTCCACGACGTCGCGGTGTTTCCGCCGGAGGAGGCGGCCGGCATGCTGCGCTTCGTCGCAGAGACGGCGAAGGCCGTCGGGCTCGACGACTACCGCGTGCTCGTCAACGTCGGTCCCGGCGCAGGCCAGACGATCTTCCACCTCCACTGGCACGTACTGGGGGGCCGGATCGACGCACAACGTGCTGTGCAGGCCCTGACGGCAGAGGCATCGTGACCCTCGTCGAGCGCGTCGAGGAGGAGCTGAAAGCGGCGCGGCTCGCCCGCGACGACGATCGCCGCGACGCTCTGAGCCTGATCCTGCACGCGTTGCGTGACGCGCAGAAGGAGCTGCAGCGGCCGCTGTCCGAGGACGAGGAGCTGCAGGTCTTCCAGCGCGAGCGCAAGCGGAGGGTCGAGGCTGCGGAGGCCTTCCGCTCGGGCGGCCGGGAGGAGCGCGCCGAGGACGAGGAGTACGAGCTCGAGGTTCTCGAGGAGTTCATGCCGGAGCCGCTCTCCGAGGAGGAGCTCGAGGAGATCATCGACGACGTCATCTCCGAGGTCGGAGCGACGAGTATCCGGGACCTGGGCCGGGTGATGGCAGGCGTCATGCACCAGGTCTCGGGCCGGGCAGACGGCTCGACGGTCTCGCAGCTGGTCAAGGAAAAGCTGGCCTGACCCCGCCAGGCGCTCGTCGCGCACCGTCCGCACCGTTTCTACACTGAACGGGTGCAGCAGGTCCTGGATGTCTCGAACGTCGTCGCGGCGGAGCTCGCGGGGGTGGAGGACGGCGTTCTCGACGCGCTCCGCGAGCGGCTCCAGTGCACGATCGGCCTGCGCGGGAACAGGCTGACCCTGGACGGCGACGAGCGGCATGTCGCCGCCGCCCGAGCGGTCGTGGACGAGATGGTCGAGCTCGTCGAGGGAGGTCACCAGATCGGGCCGGACACGGTTGGCGCCGTGCTGGCGGCGCTCGACCAGGCGGAGGACGTCCGCGAAGTGTTCGAGGACGTCGTGTGGCGCCATCGCGGCAAGAAGATCACGCCAAAGACCGTGAACCAGAAGCGCTACGTCGACTCCATCCGGCGAGGAACCGTGACCTTCGCGATCGGGCCGGCGGGCACGGGCAAGACGTACCTCGCGATGGCGCTCGCAGTCGCCGCGCTCACCGAGGGCGGCGTCGCCCGCGTCATCCTCACACGCCCGGCGGTCGAGGCGGGCGAGCGGCTCGGCTTCCTGCCGGGCGACATGCTCGCCAAGGTGGATCCGTACTTGCGTCCGCTCTACGACGCCCTGTACGACATGCTCGACCCGGAGCGGCTAGCCGGCTACATGGAGCGCGGGACGATCGAGGTCGCACCGCTCGCGTTCATGCGCGGGCGGACGCTCAACGACTCCTTTATCGTCCTCGACGAGGCCCAGAACACGACGCCCGAGCAGATGCAGATGTTCCTGACGCGACTGGGGTTCGGGTCGAAGATGGTGGTCACCGGCGACGTCACGCAGGTCGACCTGCCGCGCGAGCAGGCCTCCGGGCTCATACAGGTGAGGGAGATCCTCGCCGAGATCGAAGGGATCGCGTTCGTCGACTTCGGGAACGAGGACGTCGTCCGGCACAAGCTCGTCCAGAGCATCGTCGAGGCCTACAAGCGACACGCCGAGGAGACAGGCACGGCCCGGCGGCGGTGAGGCCGGTCGTGTGATCACGGTCGAGATCGCAAACCGAAGCGGAGCGGATGTGGACGAATCCGAAGCCGGCGAGCTCGCTCTACGCCTGCTCGCGGCCGAGGGGATCGACGAGGCAGAGCTCGGGCTTGCGTTCGTCGGCTCGGACGAGATGCGAACGTTGAAGCGTGACCACCTCGGGCTCGACGAGACGACGGACGTCCTCTCCTTCCCGCTCGACGGACGCGACCCGCTACCACCCGGAGTTCCCCGAGCGCTCGGTGACGTGGTCCTCTGCCCGGAGATCGTCGGCACGGAGTGGCGGCGTCCGCTGGCCCACGGGCTCCTGCATCTCCTCGGCTACGAGCACGGAGACGAGATGGAGGCGCGCGAGATGGCGTACTCGACGCCATGACGCCCCGGCAGCGCAGCCCGTCGCTCTTCGACAGCTTCAACTACGCGACCGAGGGGCTCATCCACGCGCTGCGCACGCAGCGCAACCTCTGGATCCATTTCACGATCGCGGCGATCGTGCTGGTCGCGGCGGTGGGTTTCGGCGTCTCGAAGATCGAGCTCATCTCACTCCTGCTCGCGATCACGTTCGTGCTCGTGGCCGAGCTCGTGAACACGGCGATCGAGGCGGCTGTGGACGTCGCCTCCACCTCGTTCGACCCGATGGCGAAGCTCGCCAAGGACATGGCCGCGGGGGCGGTGCTCATAGCCGCGCTCAACGCCATCGCGGTCGGCTACCTCGTCTTCTCGGGCGCCGTCGCCGATCGCAGCTCGCGCTTTCTCGACCGCCTCGCGAACGCGCCTTCCGAGCTGACGCTCGTCGCGCTCGCGCTGACGGTCATCGTCGTCGTCGCCGTCAAGGCGTTCACCGGTTCGGGAACCCCGCTCCGCGGCGGGCTTCCCTCGGGCCACGCGGCTGTCGCGTTCTCGGGATGGGTTGCGGTGACCCTGGTGCTCCACGACTCGCCCCACCGCTTCCTCGTCTCGACGCTGACGTTCATCATGGCGTTCCTCGTGGCCCAGACTCGAGTCGAGACCGGGGTTCACTCCGCGTTCGAGGTGACGAGCGGCGGGCTGATCGGCGCGCTCATGACGCTCGCGCTCTTCCAGGTGTTCGGATGACCGACAACACTCGCACTCGCTTTCGGCTCGCGTTCACGGGGGAAACCACGTTTCCCCACGCATTTCCGCGACCGGGATTCGCGCGAGCGAATGCCGGTCTTGCGCGAACTCAGCGCGGCCCCCTTCTTCTCAAGATCGTGGGGGAACCAACGGGTTCCCCCACGCCCCTTCCTGTCCGTCATCCGCCGGAGACCGGCCAATGACGGACTCAGAGCTCCTGGCACGTGCCGACGCCGTCGCCGACCGTGCCTATGCGCCGTACTCGGACTTCCGTGTCGGCTGTGCCGTGCTCACGCGCACGGGCGATGTGATCGAAGGGGTGAACGTCGAGAACGCTGCCTTCCCGCTCGGCGTCTGCGCGGAGCGAACCGCATTCGCTCGCGCTGTCGCGGAGGGTCACCGACCGGGCGACTTCGTTGCCGCGGCGATCACGGCGTCGCCGTGCGGGGGTTGTCGCCAGTGGCTGCTCGAGATGAGAGTCGAGCGGGTCGTCTTCCGGAACGAGAGCCGGGTGGTGACCATGTCTCCGCAAGACCTCTTGCCCGAGTCGTTCGAGCTCCATCCCGCGTGAGCATGTGGAGCAGTCGGTGCATTCTCGGCGCAAAGCGGTATCCCCTGCGTTCGTCGTTCGACGATACGATCGCAGTGGGTGGTGGGATGGGGTGCCCCACTCGAGGAGCCCCGTGAAGAGTGGTTTCGTCGCAGTCGCGGGCCGCCCGAACGTCGGCAAGTCGACCCTCGTCAACGCGCTTTGCGGCGAGAAGGTTGCGATCACGTCCAGGGTGCCGGCGACCACGCGGCGCCGCATCTTCGGCGTCGCCAACGGGCCCGACTACCAGCTCGCCGTGATCGACCTACCCGGCTTCCAGCGGCCCCTCGACACGCTGACCGAGCGCATGCAGAAGACGGTCGACGAGTCCTTCGACGACGTCGACGTCGTGCTCCTCGTCGTCGACGCGCGGGAGCACATCGGCTCGGGCGACCGCTTCGTGGCTCGCCGTGTCTTCAGCCTCGGGAAGCCCGTCGTGATTGTGGTCAACAAGATCGACCGCCTGAAGCACGGCCACGTTGCCTCGCAGATGCAGGCGGCCTCTCGACTCGGCGACTTCCACGCGCTGCATCCGGTGAGCGCGAAAACCAAGGAGGGCGTGGGGGAGCTGCGCGAAGACCTGGTGTCGCTGCTTCCGGAAGGCCCCGTGTATTTTCCCGGCGGAGAGACGACGGGGCTCACTGTCGAGGAGCGAGTTGCCGAGGTGATCCGCGAGAAGGCGCTCCACCTGACCCGGGAGGAGGTGCCGCACGCCGTAACCGTGGAGGTAGATGAGATCGCCGAGAAGGTCGTGCGTGCCTTCATCTACGTCGAGACGGAGTCGCAAAAGGGGATACTCGTCGGCAAGCGGGGAGCGATGGTGCGAGAGATCGGCACGCGGGCGCGCCCGGAGGTGGAGGCGCTGGTGGGGCATCCGGTGTACCTCGAGCTGCTCGTGAAGGTGCGACCGAAGTGGCGGCGGGACCCGAAGCTGCTCGAGCGGCTCGGGTTGTGATCCGCTCGCACAGCCGGGCATCGAGTACGGTGGCTGCGGCCGTCGTGGCGCGCTCGCCATCGTGCCCGCATTCGATGGCTCGCGCCCGCTCGGAGTTCTCACAAGTGTCGTATTCGTAGCGGGCGCGCTCGTCGGCAGAATCGCGTCGTCCGATCACCTCCGGATCGCCTCGCCGGGGTGCTCGCGCTCGCCGCGCTCGCGCTCGTGCTCGTTCTGCTGGACTACGCCGCCGACCCCTGGTGGACGATCGTTTTGATCCTGTCCGCCTTGGTCGGGTGCGCGCTTGCGACCGTGTGGTTCGCGGGGCTGTGGCCGAGCCGAGTCTGGCGGCTCCGGTTGCTCGTTGCATCCTCCCAGAACCCTGGCCAATCCTGGGCTCGCGCCGTCACGCGATCACCGTGAGTGACTCCGGAGCATGCGGGGATACACTCGTTGCCATGGCCCAAGCGCCTGCAGTCCTTGGCGGATTCGAGCTTCCGCTCGAGCCCCGGCTCCCCAGAATCGGCTCGGTCGACGCCGTTGCGCTCGAGGAACGCGCCGCGACACTCGCGAAGCGCTCGATCAAGCGGGAGTCGAAGGTGCAGGCGCTCGAGCTCGCGATCCGGATGATGGACTTGACGACGCTCGAGGGCCAGGACACGCCGGGGAAGGTTGCTGCACTGTGCTCGAAGGGCATGCGCCCGGATCCCACGGATCTGAGCATCCCGCCCGTCGCGGCAGTTTGCGTCTACCCGAACCTCGTCGTGACCGCGAAAGAGCGCCTCCGCGGCAGCGACGTCAAGGTCGCCTCGGTCGCGACCATGTTTCCGTCCGGCCAGTCCCCGACCGAGATCAAGGTCGCCGAGGCACGCGCCGTCGTCGAGCTCGGCGCCGACGAGGTGGACATGGTGATCGACCGGGGGGCCTTCCTCTCAGGTCGCTACGCGAAGGTGTACGACGAGATCGTCCGCGTGAAGGAGGCCTGCGGCGACGCACACCTCAAGGTCATCCTCGAGACGGGCGAGCTCGGCACGTACGACAACGTTCGCCGCGCCTCGCTCCTCGCGATGGCAGCCGGAGCCGATTTTGTCAAGACATCGACTGGGAAGATCAGCCCGGCGGCGACGCTTCCCGTGACCCTCTGCATGATGGAGGCGGTCCGGGACGTCCATTCCGAGACCGGCCGCGTCGTCGGGATCAAGCCTGCGGGAGGGATCCGCGCGGCAAAGCAGGCGGTGCAGTACCTCGTCGTACTGCACGAGACGCTCGGGCGCGATTGGATGACGCCCGACCTCTTCCGCTTCGGCGCTTCGTCACTCCTGAACGACGTCTTGATGCAGATCCGGAAAGAGAAGACCGGCCGCTATCAGTCCGGCGACTACTTCACCATCGACTGATGACTCAGGTCGAGAAGCGCCAGACGACTGCCCCGGCCCCTCTCGACTGGGAGTACGCGCCCGCCCCCGAGGCGCGCGACATCGTCCAGATCAGGGAGCGCTACGGCCTCTTCATCGGCGGCGAGGAGGTCGAGCCGCGCTCGGGCCAGTGGTTCCCGTCGATCTCCCCTTCGAGCGAGGAGAAGCTCTTCGAGGTCGCGCAGGCGGGGGAGGAGGACGTCGAGCTCGCCGTCGAGGCGGCCCGCAACGCTTTCGAGAACGGCTGGTCCGAGATCGCGCCCTCGGAGAGGGCGAAGTACCTCTTCCGGATCGCGCGGATCCTGCAGGAGCGCTCCCGCGAGTTCGCGGTCGCCGAGTCGCTCGACGGCGGCAAGCCGATCCGCGAGTCCCGCGACGTCGACGTGCCGCTCGCCGCCGCGCACTTCTTCTACTACGCGGGCTGGGCGGACAAGCTCGAGTACGCGTTTCCGCAGCGGGTCCCCAAGCCGCTCGGGGTGGCCGCGCAGATCATCCCGTGGAACTTCCCGCTCCTCATGCTCGCCTGGAAGATCGCGCCGGCGCTTGCGTGCGGCAACACGGTCGTGCTCAAGCCGGCCGAGACGACGCCGCTGACCGCGATGCTCTTCACCGACGTGTGCCGCCAGGCGGACCTGCCGCCGGGCGTCGTCAACATCGTGACCGGCGACGGGTCCACGGGCGGATACCTCGTGCGGAACGAGGGCATCGACAAGCTCGCCTTCACCGGCTCGACCGAGGTCGGCAAGCTGATCCAGCGCGAGCTCGCCGGGCGTGGGGTGAAGCTCACGCTCGAGCTCGGCGGCAAGGCCGCGAACATCGTGTTCGACGACGCGGCCCTCGACCAGGCGGTCGAAGGCATCGTCAACGGCATCTACTTCAACCAGGGACACGTCTGCTGCGCGGGCTCGAGGCTGCTGGTGCAGGAGTCGATCTACGAGCCGCTGATCGAGAAGCTCAAGCGGCGGCTCTCGACGCTTCGAGTCGGAGACCCCCTCGACAAGAACACGGACGTCGGCGCGATCAACTCCAAGGCGCAGCTGGAGCGGATCCGAGAGCTCGTCGCGAGCGGGGAGGAGGAAGGCGCCGAGATCTATCAGCCCGCTTGCCTTCTGCCCGAGCGCGGATACTGGTTCGTGCCGACCCTCTTCACGAACGTCGCGCAGAGCTACCGAATCGCGCAGGAGGAGATCTTCGGCCCAGTGCTCTCGGTTCTGACTTTCCGGACTCCGGAGGAGGCTGTCGAGAAGGCGAACAACACGCCATACGGCCTCTCGGCGGGGATCTGGACCGAGAAGGGCTCGCGCATCCTGTGGATGGTCGAGCGCATGCGTGCAGGGGTCGTGTGGGCGAACACGTTCAACCGTTTCGACCCGTCTTCACCATTCGGGGGTTACAAGGAGTCCGGTTTCGGCCGAGAAGGAGGACGACATGGTCTCGAGCCGTATCTGAGATTCGAATGAGCACACAGCAGCACGTCGCCGGTCCTCCGCCCGTCGGCTTCTTCAAGCGCGTGTTCCTGCTGCTCGCCCTGATCGTCGGCCTGGGAGCGACGCTGGCTGCAGTCCTCGGCGGGGCCTACCTCGTCGAGACGTACCTGTTGACGATGTAGAACTCGCGCGTGGCGCGGCTCTCGGTCAAGAAGACGTACAAGCTCTACATCGGAGGCGCCTTCCCCCGGTCGGAGTCCGGCCGGACCTACGAGGCCGAGGGGCAGAACGTCGCTCGAGCGTCGCGGAAGGATGCCCGCGACGCGGTTCGTGCGGCGCGCTCGGGTTTCGCCTCCTGGTCCGGGATGACCGCGTACAACCGGGGGCAGGTGCTCTACCGGCTGGCCGAGATGATGGAGGCGCGCGCAGCGAACCTCGCGGAGCTCGCCTCCGGAAAGAAGGAGGTCGAGGCCGCGATCGATCGTGTCGTCTGGTACGCGGGCTGGGCGGACAAGGTGCCGCAGATCCTCGGCGGCTCGAATCCCGTCGCCGGCCCCTACTTCAACTTCACGGTGCCGGAGCCGACCGGCGTCGTCGCCGTCCTCGCTCCGCGTGAGCCGGCGCTCCTCGGGCTCGTGTCCCGGATCATGCCTCCGCTCGTGGGAGGCAACGCAGTCGTCGCCGTCGCGTCGGAGGTCCATCCGCTCGCGGCCGTAGACCTTGCCGAAGCGCTGGCGACCTCCGACCTTCCGGGAGGGGCGGTCAACATCCTCACCGGGTTCGGCGACGAGCTTGCGCCCTGGCTCGCCGGGCACATGGACGTGAACGCGATCGACGTGACGGGGGTGGAGGGCTCGCACGTAGAGCTCGAGAAGCTCGCGGCCGAAAACGTAAAGCGCGTGATTCGCTCGATCCCGGATGCGCAGAGCCCGTGGGAGATCGAGTCCTTCCTCGAGCTCAAGACCGTCTGGCACCCGATCGGCCCTTGAGGCCGCAGGCCGCTGTTCGCTCTCGGGCGGCGGGAGCCGGCCTCCGCGAACAGCTGACGACGCTCGCGGCCCGATCCGGCGCGCTCGCCCGCTTGGCCGTACCGGTTGTACTGTCCTGCGCGGCTCGCGTTTGCTTCGTTAGCGAGCGTCACCCTGCGACCTCGGATGGCGACAGCGATTCGGATTTGACCGTCAGCCTCGCGTCTCGTAGATCGCCTGGTGGAGATTGGCCCCGGCGGGCGGCGAGGCCAGCGCCCACACGACGAGCGGGCGCGAGCCGGACCAGTGCACGGAGACGTAGTCGGCCAGCATTCGTCCCGAATCCGTGTTCGGCAGCCACGTGACGCGCATCGTCTGCGCGGAGAGGCGGAGTGGCAGGCCCCAGCCCGATCCGTCGACACGTGACTCGACGAGCTCGAAGTCGATGCCCGCGGGACGAACTGTGTAGTACGCGATCGCCGCGCGTCCGCTGCTCGGATCGATGCCTATCGCGGGCAGGACCGCGTCTCGCCCCGAGGTGACGGCGGTGGGCTCGCTCCACGTTGACCCGTCCGCGGACATCGACAGAACGACGCTGTTTTGCACGACGCCCCCTCGCGGAGTGGCGTCGTGCCAGGTGACCCAGACACGCCCGCTCGGATCGACGTCTGCCGAGGGAAGCGGGAAGAAGCGGAGACCACTTTCCGCATGCAGCGTGACCGGAGCAACGACCACGGGTGCAGAGAAGCTGGCCGCTGCGTCTAGCGATACCGCCGATTCGATCCGCGAGCCCTGCGCCAGATAGACGACGACGAGCTCTCCGGACGGCTGCACGACGGGGATCGCGCCGACCCCGTCCTTCTGTGACACCTGGACTTGCGACGACCACGTCGAGCCGCCGTCGACCGAGAACTTCGCGGCGATGACGTCGCCGTGGAGGGTGTCGGAGTAGACCAGGTAGCAGCGGCCCTTGAAAGGACTTGCGCTGCCGTTGTCGCAAGCGATCCATTCCTTGTCGAAGGCGATCCCTGAGCTCGAAGACGCCTCGGCGGCGACGATCGGGGTGCTCCAGCTCACGCCGTCGGGCGAGCGACTGACGGTGAGCCTCGTGACCCGCCCCTGGATCGCGAGGGTGGCGATCAGCCAGACGCCGTGAGCCGCGTCGTACCCGACGGCCGCATCGCTGGCGCGGTCGTTCGGGCCGGCCGGGGAGCTCGCGACGGTGAGCTCGGGGAGAATGCCGCTCCTCCACGTCCGGCCGTCGTCCTTCGACACCGCGAAGCCGATCCCCGTCGCGCCTCCGTCGAAGCGTCGGCCCACCTGGAATGTTGCGACAGTCGTCCGTCCGACCGTGAAGCTGTCCGGCTCGACCTCGCTCTCGGGCTGGCCGCCCGGGTCGCGAAAGGCGTCGCGCGAGATCCGTCTGCTCACGAGCTCGCAGTCGGCTGCGACGACGTCGACCAGATCGGCCATGACCGTGTCCACGCCGGAACCGCAGGCGACACGATCCCGCACGTCGTATTCCGCTGCGATGCGGTCGTTTCCCGCGCCGCCGGCGATGACGTCATGGCCGGGACCGCCGCTCAGGAAGTCGTTGCCTCCGCCGCCAAGGAGTCGGTCGTTGCCTGCTCCCCCGGAGATCGAGTCCGCGCGTGGTGTCCCCACGAGCCGCTCGCCCTTTGCCGTGCCGACGATCGTCCTAGCGGTCGCCGTCCCCGCAAGAACGAGCGCGAGCGCAGCGATCAGCCCGAGAGCGCGCATGCGAGAAACCTAGACGTCGATTCCCTCGTGCGGGTTGGCTCAGTACGATCCTGGGCGGTGGGCAGTTGAGCAGGTTGAGTCAGGCGATCGCGGAAGGTGACGGCATCTCCGTCCTCGTGGAGGTCGGTGACGGGCACGCGGCGGGAACGGCCGAAGGTCAAGGCGCCGACGGGCTCGTCGTGCGCCGGGGGGCGGGTGGCGTCCGAGATGCCTCGCAACTCCCGCTGCTCTTCTTCGGAAGGGCGGACGACGCGCAGGCCGTCGCCGCCGACGCGGTCGTCGTGCCGGCGGACGCCGACGCCTGGGACGCGGCGCGCGCGCTGGGGCTCGAGTGCGTGGTCCGCGTCGAGCGGACGGAGGACGTCGAACGCGCGCTCGAGGAGCTCGATCCCGAGATCTTCCTGCTCAGCTCCCATCCCGACTCCACTGAGGATGCGCTGGACCTGCTCCTCGGGCTCCTGCACGACGTTCCCGCGGGAAAGCTCGCGATCGCCGAGCTGCACGACGCGACGGCCGCGGACGTCGCGGAGCTCGAGCGCGCCGGAGTGGACGCGGTGCTCGTCACGGCACATGACGTCGCAGCGCTCGTTCCGGCCGAACCGCCTGAGGTCTAGCCCGACAGCCGGATGCGCATCGGAATCCTGACCGGCGGCGGCGACTGCCCCGGACTGAACGCAGTCATTCGCGCGGTCGTGCGGAGATCAACCGATCGAGGCCACGAGATGGTCGCGGTACGGGACGGCTGGAAGGGGCTGACGGAGGGCATCTTCGCTCCGCTCGGCCGACGCGAAGTCTCGGGAATTCTGCCCCGCGGAGGCACGATCCTGGGAACGACGCGGACGAACCCGTACAAGGTGGAGGATGGGGTCGAGTCCGTTCTTCGCCACTTCTCCGACGAAGGGCTCGAGGCACTCGTCGCCATAGGCGGAGAGGACACTCTCGGCGTCGCCGCGCGTCTTCATCACGAGCACGCGCTGCCGGTCGTCGGTGTTCCCAAGACGATCGACAACGACCTCTCGGGCACGGACTACACGTTCGGCTTCGACACCGCAGTCTCCATCGCGACCGAGGCGATCGATCGGCTGCACACGACTGCCGAGTCGCACAACCGCGTGATGGTCGTCGAGGTGATGGGAAGGCATACAGGCTGGATCGCCGTGATGAGTGGGATCGCGGGCGGCGCGGACGTGATCATGATCCCGGAGCAGCCGATCACGGTCGAGGATGCCTGCCGCGAGCTCGCCAAGCGCCACGACGGCGGCAAAGACTTCTCGATCATCGTCGTGAGCGAGGGCTACGAGCTCACATACGAATCCGGCGAGCACCGGCTCGTCGCGGACGAGGCACGCGCCACCGATCAGTTCGATCACGTCGTGCTCGGCGGAGTAGGCGACGCACTCGCCCGGGAGATCGAGGAGCGAACCGATCG
>WNFX01009676.1_pt1 | contig 11496 bp, 8 predicted proteins | sample 5400111 | NCBI WGS metagenome assembly WNFX01 (sample SAMN13153363, study PRJNA577476) | soil metagenome | isolation source: 40 cm soil or saprolite under grassland replicate 1 | place: USA:California | collected 2016-06-15
TTTGAAAACATGCACTATCGACGAGACATTGCCCATCGTGGATTAGAATAAAGAGGACAAAAACCATGCCAGCGCACATTATCATCATCATGGGCAGCAAAGCCGACCTTGCCCACGCGCAAGCCATAACACAAACACTCAAAGCCCTTGATATCAGCTACGAAATGCGCGTCTGTTCCGCGCACAAAGCAACCCGGCGCCTGCTAGAATTATTGCAGGAATATGAACAAACCGGCCCACTGGTATACATCACTATCGCAGGTCGCTCAAACGCCCTATCAGCGGTCGTTGATGCTAACACCCGCTATCCTGTTATTGCCTGCCCACCATACAGCGACCGTTTCGGTGGCATGGATATCCTTTCCTCTCTCCGATTACCATCCGGTATCGCCTCGCCCACAATTTTAGAGCCAGAAGGAGCAGCGCTACTTGCAGCTAAAATGCTCGCGCTTTCAGACACACAACTGGAGCAGCGTTTGAATGCATATAAGCAACGCTTTTCGGCAGATCTAACGCAAGCGGATGAAGAGGTAAAGCAGTTGTGAGCAGTCAGAACCTTTCACTTCGCCTTGGTGTACTCATCTCAGGCTCAGGTAGCAACCTGCAAGCGCTCATCGACGCCATTGAAAGCCAGCAACTGCCAGGCGTCGAAATTGCGCTCGTGGTGAGTAACAAAGCCGATGCCTATGGCCTACAACGAGCGCTCAAACACAGGTTACCAGCAATCTATCTACCATGGGGACAGCGAACCGTAGGGACGCAATTCATTGCGCCCAAACCTACAATGTCTGATAGCGAATCTCGACTCGCAGCCCTGCTTCATCTCTTTCAGGTAGACCTGGTTGTGCTGGCCGGCTGGATGCGTATTTTGAGCGCCGCCTTCCTCGAGCAATTCCCTCAACGTGTCATCAACATACATCCAGCACTACTACCCGATGATGGTACTGGGAAAACATATACAACCAGTGATGGAATACAAATACCCGTCTTCCGCGGACTGCACGCAGTTCAACAAGCCCTTGATGCTGGTGTAAAAGTCACAGGAAGCTGTGTCCATTTCGTAACGCCGGAGGTAGATGCCGGGCCAGTCATCTGCCGGGAAGAGGTTGCTATTGAAGTGGGAGATACTGAAGAGACGTTGCATGAGCGGCTGAAGGTTGTTGAGCATCGATTGATTGTGGAGGCGGTGAGGAGGTGTAAGCCTTATGCACTACTACTCCATTAATCTCCAAAAGCGCTCAGCTTTTATAGACGTCTGACGAAGTAGTAGATCAGAGCGCCAACGATATGAGTGAAAAGGATGACAAGTCGGGATAACACAAAGTCAGCTTACCAGAGTTCCTGCGAGGCCAGCCTGGCTCCCTCTGTCAATGATTGGAGCTTGGCCCATGCGAGACTGGGCCCAACATTCGATGCTCCAACGAAGGTGCCAAAGCCACAGTCGGTGCCCGCGATAATGTTCTCCCGACCTGCGACCTGGGCAAAGCGCACCAGGCGCTGGGCCACGACCTCCGGGTGCTCGATATAAGTGGAACATGTGTCGATCAATCCGGGAATCACTAATTTGCCCTCTGGTAAATGCACCTCCTCGAACACTTTCCACTCGTGTTCATGCCGCGGGTTGGCGGCTTCGATAGAGATAGCATTGCCCTTTATCTTGAGGAGCAGATCGATGATGTCTTTGAGCGGCACATCCCGGTGGTGCGGGCCGGGATAGTTGCCCCAACACACATGGATGCGTATCATCTCAGGCGAAATGCCGGTGAGAGCGTAGTTCAGTGCTTCCATGTTTTGCTGCGCCTGCTTGCGAAATTCGTCGATGCTGGCACCTGCAAAACGCGTGTGTCGCTGCATAGCCAGGTCTGGACAATCCAGTTGTAACAGGAAGCCAGCCGCGACGATAGCTTGATATTCGTAACGCATGGCATCTGCCAGGGCGTAAAGATAAGCTTCCTGGGTAGGATAGTAGCTGTTCTGCATTACCTGGGCGATGGTTCCAGGCGAGGCGGCAGGCATAAAGACCTCCGCGGGCTGGAACTCTTGCAGGGCCGCCTTCAAGTTTGCGATATCATGATGCACCGCATCCTGGTCGCGCAGGGTGATGGGGCCGGTGCAGGCTGGAGTAAAGTAGCGGCTTTCGCTCCCTTCATTGCGGCGAAACATGCGTACCCGCAGATCGGGAAAATCCAGAACATCCTGCGCGACAACGGGATTAGATTCCCCTTCAAAGCCCGTGAGGCGGTCCTTGACGTAGTTCGCAAAACCAATCTTGCTCATCTCACCGTCGGAAATGATGTCGATGCCAACGGCAACCTGGTGTTTGACCACGTCGGCGACGGCGTTACGCACGCTGTCGGCCAGGAGGGTTGCATCCACCGGCTTCCCTTGCTCCCTGGCAATCATCATTTGAGCCAGGTTGTCTGGCCGGGGCAGACTTCCCGTATGGGTTGTCAGAATTCTCTCTGTGCTGCGTTTCATCAAAACCTCCTTTTGTGGAGACCCCTGACTTCAGGCATGATGTGTGGTGAATGCCCAGTCTCCAATCTTCTTTTGAAATGATTGGCCGAGATGACAATTGGCTAGCGCAAATCGCGCACCCGTTTGGCTTTGAACTGTGTAGGAGGCAACGTACCCTGCGGAAGCACTTCGATGACTGCTCGTAATTCGCACTGCGAGCGGATCTCACGTTCCAGCATAGCTGCGATCCCGGTATAACGCTCAGTGGATACCTCGGGGAGGGCTTCTACCTGGACAATGAGCACATCAAGGTCTTGTTCCTTTTTGAGGACAATGGCAAACTCGGCGCCTAGCGCGGGGACGCGTCGCACAATGTCCTCAATACTGGACGGGAAGAGTGTCACACCGCGCACGTTAAGCATATCATCGGCCCTGCCGGACATGCCTCCTACTGCTCGCGCATGGCTACGTCCGCAGGTACAAGGCTCATGCGTCAAGATTGTATAGTCTCCGACCAGGAACCGCAGTTGCGGAGACGCTTCAGAACACAGGTTGGTTACGACTGTCAGTCCCTGTAGTTCGGCATTCCATGTCTCTTCCAGGCGCTTACGAGTTGATGGAATACTGAAGCCAGGCTCTCCGGCGCAGAACAGGTAGCGAATCGAGCTGGCCGCCGGGTCGAGACTCAGCTCGCGCATTACGCCGGCCAGGTAGAGCGCATAGGAGGGGGTGCAGGCCAGGATGCTCGGTTTATAGCGGTCAATGAAACGGGCGCGCGCACTTGAGTCCAATCCACCTGATGTGATAATTGGAATGCCCATCAGGTTCAATGCGTAATGCACACCCCAAAGCCAGACATGTGGACCATAGCCAAATGCAATCAGGGCGCTATCACGGCCAGGGCGGAAGCCCATCGCCCACATGGCGCGCGCATTCGTCCACATCCACATCTCACGGTCAAACTGGCTGTAGCGGAAAGCGCGTGGCTGCGCTGTCGTGCCGGAACTGGCGAAGATTTGCCAGCCGCGTTTCAACCACAGATCATCATCAAGTGCCGTATAGCTGCCCCAGGGGCTATGCTCCGCCAGGTCATCTGCCATTTCCTGCTTGGTTGTGACCGGAATTAGTGGTAAATCATCCACCGAGCGAATATCGCCCGGTTGAAGACCAATGCGGTCAAACTTGTGCCGGTAAAATGGGATACACTCATAGACATAGCGAACTGCCACCTGTAGTTTTTCGCTCTGAATAGCTCGCAACTCCTTCTGGGGCGCGGTATCAAGTTGCGTGCACCAGAACTGTTCGTTATCCGGTTGGTCAGTTGAGAGCCGATACCGTTGCATCGTGTCAATCCACTGCGTGCGAATGTCGCTCATGGGCATACTCCTTGGTGAATATGTTGCTCTACATCGTGGATCAAGTTTTTTCTAATCGGTAGTAAAATTAAGAACTAGCGGGCATCTCATTGTCAAGCTTTTACTGTCTGCCTGGCATATTCGAGTGGTAAAAAAAGCGAGCGCGCTATTTTCTCTTTTTCCTCGTACTGATAATAGTTATTGCGAGATATATACCCAGCACAAAAGAAAGCACAAATCCAATGATGAACAAAGCGCCGACCCACCATAACCCAATGACTCTATTATAGACGACCAGTAGTATCGCCACACCAATAATAAAAGATGCAGCGATGATCCCGAGTACAACGCGGTTAACCATTTGCTTGACCTCCTCGATAAGCGGCTTGAGGGTATCAGTATTCACACCAACAGCGAGGTTTCCACGTTCAAGGTCGCTCATGAGACGTCGTATTTGTTGTGGAAGTTCTAATCCTAATCGCGCAGCATCAACACCTGCCCGGCTCAAATTTCGCCACCAGTAATCTAATGAATATTGCCGTTGTACCAGTTTCTTCGAATATGGCTCTAACATGCCTGTCATATTGAATGACGGATCGAGCATGGTTCCAAGAGCTTCGTCCATTAAGAGCGTTTTGAGTAGCACCACCAGATTAGAAGGAAGTTGCAGGTGATATCGCTGCACGACCGTTAGCGCTTCAGTGAGCACCGGTCCAATATCAATCTCTCCAAAAGCTTTTCCATAATACTGGGAGAGAAGGTGCTCCAGGTCACGCTTCATATGAACTCGATCTACTCGTTGACTGGAAAAACCAAGCATAAGCATTGTATCCACGAGTCGCTCGCTATCCTGGCTCGTAATTGTCAAGAATAGATCTATCAGTTGTTCCTGGGTGTGTGCATCCACAATTCCGACCATGCCATAATCGATCAATCCAATACGACCATCTGGCTCAATAAAGAAGTTCCCCGGATGAGGGTCGGCATGATAAAAGCCGTCTTCGAGTATCATTTTGAGAATAATTCGAGCAGCGCGCTCTGCCAGTGCAGGGCGATCTATATCAGCGGCATCGAGCGCGGCAAGATCATTTATCTTGATACCTCGAATGCGTTCCAGGGTAAGCACCCGGGCAGTAGTCGTCTCCCAGTATACAGCGGGAATGTGAATGCTAAACGGATCATCGGCGCAATTAACGGCGAAGCGCTCGGCATTTCGGCCTTCACGAATATAATCGAGTTCCGACCGTAAGGTATCAGCAAACTCCTTAGCCAGCCCCGGTAAGTCGTAGTGATCGGCGAACTCCCAACGTCTGCTGGCCGTAATAGCCAGGTTTTGAATAATCTCCAGGTCTTCTTCTATCTGTTTAACAACCCCAGGTCTACGTACCTTGATGATAACCTCATCGCCATTGTGCAACGTTGCTGCGTGGGCTTGACCTATGGAAGCTGCCGCTACAGGCACAGGGTCAAACGTAACGAAAACCTCTTCAATCGGACAGCCGAGTTCTTTAACAATTACCTCCTTTATCGCAGCGCTGTCCACAGGCGGAGCCTGGTCCTGCAACTTTGCAAGTTCAGCTATGTACTCAGGGGGTAAGATATCGGCGCGAGTTGAGAGAATCTGGCCGAGTTTGATAAAAGTAGCACCAAGTTCCTCAAAAGCCATACGTACATGCTCAGGATTTGTATGGCGTTTCCCGGGTCGCTCATAGCGATGTAGTTCCCCGCGAAATGGCACAAAGCGTTCCAGTCCGAGAGTGTTGACCAGGTATCCCATTCCATGATGGAGTAGCACTTCGGCGATCTGGCGGTAACGATTCAAGTGGGTGCGGGCAATTAGCTTCGCCAAGAGATATCCTTTCGCTGAGTTCATACACGGGTAATCAACGTGCAATCCTCTATCAAAAGTATCATCTCTGGAAATCACAAATCCGTCACGATGATTGGCTGAAACGTCACCAATGGCTCACGATGATGTGGCAAGAGAGTAAGTAAACCGTCCAAAAACCTCAGTTCTCATTATCAGACGTTTCTTCCACTGCCCCTTTGCTACTTTTCAAGGCAGAAATGTATTTTTCAGATTTTTGCTGGAGGCTACGTATAATGAGGTTTGGTGCAAGCCCGAAGAAAGCTGCTGCAATGATAAACTCAGGCTGATCCAGTATAAAAATATTTGCAAATGTGGGTGGGGTATTCGGATTAGACATGATAGTTCCAGATAGGAATGCGCTGAATAAAAGTACCCCGCCGATACCGGCTAGACCTGAAAGTAGCAGATTAGCGATCAGGCGAACCACGGTTAGCCCATAATCATCGAAAGCTTTACTCATTCGTGATTCTCTGTAAATTCTTTCGAAAAGGCCCATAACAGCGCCAACTATATAGAATACTGTCGCCGCCATGATTCCGTTTCGAGCAGCCGGATTCGAAAGAATAAAAATAATAAGCAGAAAATGTGTGACTAAACCGGCGACGAATATTGCGCCTGCTAACTGGTTGCGCACGCGTAGAAAGCCCTCCCAGAGGCGATCACGAAAATCATTGAGTGTCTGCCTGACTTCACGCAGAGTCAGCCTTGCCCTGGCTTCAGCTTCAGTACTGATAATTTGATGTTCGGCACTCTTGTCGGAGAGGTCATCATCTAAATCAATTCCGGCTTTAGCGGCGATTTGTTTGATGTGTTTCTTCAGTTTTTGGATTTCTTCGTTGTCTTCCTCTGCTCGGTACGTTCTGAAACGACTTTCTATTGCCGGATTGAGCTCCTTTACTGACTGTCTCAGTTTCTTAAGCAGTTCATCGCGACTACTTAACTGGGAGTCCTGTATGGCCAGCTTATCATGTAATGCGCCGCGAAGTACCACTTCCACAGGTTCCACCTCGATCAGGGCTTCTTCGGCGCGATGGAGCTTTTCCCATGCATTGATATATCCAGAGCCAAATACCCACTGTAACCCTGCAGGAGACATGTAGAGCAAACGCTCGAGATCTGTAAAATGCTCACGGGCTTCTCTCAGTGCTACAAGTTGGTACTCGGCCAATTGCCTGGCCTTCCCGTCCAGACCTCGAGAATCTATGTCTTTGAGCTGCGCTTCAAGTTGACGTAATCGGGTTGTTAGCAGTCCGTAACTGTGCGGGTTGTGCCCCTTGGCGGTTGCGAGATAACTGATGAACAACGCAACTATACACCATGCAATGTACGTGAAGACAGCGCCATACACAATTGGGTACATAGTAGGAGTGGTGAGCGATGAGGCAAGAGAAAAGTAGAGTCCGGCAGTAACTGCTGAGACGATAATGGGACCGATGAAAAGAAATATTATGAGCGAAGCGCCATAGGCTGCAAGACCTATTTTGACATAGTCAAATAAGCTTCTTTTCGGCTTACTAACGCTAATATCTTTGATCGACGTGGTTGTAGTACCTGGCGCAGTCTCTGTACTCTCAGCAATACCTGCAGATACCCCGTTAATAGCCGCATTCACAACATCAGCATTGATAAGTATGTTCTCTTCCATATCGGACTTCCCCCGGTTTCGAAATAGCTGAACAAGACAGAGGTGAAGTTTCTTGTCCACCCTTCCAAAAACTCGTCATTTATATGATTTACATTTTACAACAATTTGAGGCCTTTTTACCCTGTTAAGTAGAACTGCAAGGAGATACCTTATCTGTAAGATAGACGATGAAGAACTGAGATTTTATTACCTGAAACTTATGCTGTACTTCGCTAACGTATATCAGGCAAGGATAAATGAGTTCAATAAAGAAAAAAGTGTGCAGGAGCAGATCGCTATTGTGCTCTGCTCCTGCACACTTAATCCCTATCTTCTGTTCCGGGTAGATGCAAAGGCGGTAACGTTCGCTCCAGCGCTGGCCTTTGAGATTCCAGCCAGGGCGGTAATTTCAGATGCGTTCCCAGTTGCTCAAAGGGTTCGTCTACAGCAAAACCGGGTGGATCAGTAGCAATTTCAAAGAGGACACCACCAGGTTCGTGGAAGTAGATCGAGTGGAAGTATTGACGATCCTTTACCGGAGTTACAGGAATACCGAGTCCCAGTAGTTTCTTACGCCACTCCAGTTGTTGCTCATCGTCTGGTGTGCGCCAGGCAACGTGATGAACTGAACCTACTGCTATGGTGCCACGAGTAAGTTCTGGCAGCGTTAGCACATCAACCAGTGTTGCAATACCATCATTGCCTGCCTTAAAACGAGAACGGTCGCCTTCTGCTCCCACAAGCTTGAAGCCCAAAACCCCGGTCAACATGTTGGAAGTAAGATCAAGGTTTGACTCCATCAGGGTGACACTGTGAATTCCTCGAATAGTATGCTCGGCAGGAACAGGCCCCTCTTTCCACCCACTAAATTGATCGGCTACTTTATGAGCTACCAGTTCGAGCGTTAGTCCATCTGGAGTAAAGATGGAAAGCACCTTTTCTCCGAAGTGTATGTTAGGCCCGGCTACAAGCGCGTTGTGTTGAGAAAGACGATCCACCCAGTAGTCCGTCGACTGCTCAGGTATAGAAAATGAGATAGTGCCTATCTGGCCTGTGCCCATGCGTCCTTTGGAAACGTCGGGCCAGGCAAAGAATGTGAGGATTGTGCCAGGTTGTCCCTGCTCATCTCCATAATACAGGTGATATGTATCGGGCATATCAAAGTTGACCGTTTGTTTGACTACGCGCAAGCCTAAGAGTCCAGCATAGAGATCAATATTCTGCTGCGCATTGTCACAGATAGCTGTGACATGGTGGATACCAGGGATGTTGTAATGCATATGCTCTCCAAATGCTATGTTAAAAAAACATACTATGTTTCGTGCTTACTAAAGCATAGCACAACGCAGTTATCAGAGGAACCCCTATCTATTTACCCATTGTTGTCGCATGTTGGCTGATTACCAACCTCTGACGGACTTTTGAATCTGTTTGATATGATAAAATAACCACACCATGCAGAACCTGTGGCCCGAATTTCACGACGAGCAACCTCTATCGGAATCCGCCCGGCGCGCGCAAAAACAAACGCTATCACAACGCCGCCGTCTGACGGAGCAGGTCGTATTGTCTACTCTGCGGGGATGGCTCCTGCATGACTATATCGCCGCGTACTGTCGATCACTGGCAGCGACACGTATCTTTCGTCGTTGCTATTGGATTGATGGCCTTGGAGGCAATCATACGCTAGAGCCAGTACTCTCGATGTCCCAGGTGCTTACAAAAGAAAGCAAACCCATCTCGCTTCATTACATAGCTCTGGAGTCTAAAAGTAGCAAGCGCAAAGAAGCAAACACTGGCAAGAGTATCACCCTCCCAAAAGAAAGTGGCGTTGTGCATGCAAGTTGGCAGGAAACTGCCTCTACGCTACTCCAGGCCATAGAACAATCAGCAGCAATCTTCTTGCTCAATCCTTTTAGGAATTCAGTACCGTTTTCCATTGAAGACCTGGCTCCTCTCTACCAGCGTACTGCGCCTACCGAACTTTGCTTGCTGATTGCTCACAAGCAGGTCGAGACGCGCTTGCTCCCACTTTTACATACCTCCACTGGAGCTTCAGCATTCACAGCGCTTCTGCGTAGTGATCGATGGAAGTCGCTGCTCACAAATAGCACAGATACGGAGCAGTTAATAAATGGACTTACCGGTGCATTTCTTGTTTCTATTCAACGGCAGCATTTTCTGACTGTGCAGCGCATTTCTCTACACATGCATACCGCTCCTGCTGTAGTTGAGCCAATCCCTTATACGCTCATTTTTGCGACTCGTCGCCAGGATAGCCTGGTAAGTATGAATGATGCTGTGTGTGTTTATCGTCGACGTCTCCATGAGCAAAGCCTCCAGGGAGTATTAACAGAAGAGTGGTTCACCGCACAGCAGCGCGAACACCAGGCAGAAGAATTGCAGCAGTTGTACCAACGCCTGATGCATCTGGGACGCACCCAACGCCAGTGCCGTTGGCCCGACCTGCGCCAGCAAGTGCTTGTCACCAACTTTGGACAATTTACACTGCGTGATTACGACCTGGTGCTACAAAAACTATTGCAGAGCGGAGAAGTGCGCTGCGAGTGGCGGCAAAAGCCTGTCGAGAGTCCCGGCCATGAAGAATCTCGCATACCTGGGAATGAGGATTTATTACTCTGGAAATAAAAGAGACATTACTAGGGGGAAACGCCAGGTATGGGGATGCCCGACGTTTTAGTAATACCTCTCACAAATAGGAACGTTCTGCTTGCCTGATTGGTGCCAAAAATTGCAACCAAATTTTCTTTCTTTGGCACGTTTTTCATCTAACGAGTATAATAAACGGAAAATAGAGTGTAGAAGACAGAAAAATGTCGTGGGCTGAATGCGGATTGCTGCCCATATGAGATCCTTCGCGGAGTTTACACTGAGTGGAATGAATGTGCTCAGGATGATAGCGAAGGGGAAAAGAGGAACAAGAACATGGCACGGAAAAATAACACAACTGGAGAACAGAATACTATACCTGATCCTTTCGACGGTCAACCACGTAACTATCAATATCGTAATGACAACAGTGAAGTTGAAGAGCCGCTGGATGTTCACCCAACAACACACACCGCGGCCACCAGCGCTTTTGAAGATGAGCATCATGAAGCAGGTAAACGCGATGTCGAAATGTACATTCGCACCTACAACACCCTGTTACGTAGTTCGGGTGAAATCAGCTTGAAAGCGCTTGTCCAGGCGCACTACAACATCGATTCCAGCCTGCATCCAGAAGCGCGTTCACCCTACCCCGATATGTCCGCTTTCATTTACAGCGTATTGCGTCTCCCGGCTGCGATTATCAACTGTAACCTTGTGCTGCTTGGTCAGGCGGAAAATGTCTTTGTGCAACAGGGCTTTCATGTCGATAATTGGGAGGCTGTGACGGCTTCCGCCCGGCGACGCAAGTGGTTCTATGATGGAAAAGAAACACTTGCGGCCTACGTTGCCAGTGTCAGCGATACCGATGACATTATACCCATCCTGGTCGCCTTTCAGATCGAATGGAACAAAATTTACTATCTGCTCAATGCAGACCCTACAACCATGCAGTTGCTCGAAACGCGTATGGATCGCACCTCACCCGTTTTTACCGAGATCACGAAAGTGCTGCGCGAACGCCTGCATATCCGGGTGGATGACTGGCGACGCCTTGAGTTGATCTGGGGGGATCATCTCTGGGAGAACCTACACACCATCGGACGTCAGCGCAAGAGCTTCGCGCTTCGCTTCCTGGGTGGTTCGCATGTAGGGTATGTGCGCGCTACGCGCGAGTGGTGGGCGCCCGTTGAAAATCTACTGGACATACATGCTTTACAAGACCGGCCTGTCTACTTTGTCTCCAGCAACACACATAGCCTGGTTAATCTGATGTCAGGTTGCTTACTCAATCGCGAGGCAGAATTGACAAAGTTTGCGCTTAGCGGCGAAGATCCGTACCTTGCAGACGAATGTCGTAAGTTGCAGGAGGGGATAGTGCCTGGTAACTGGCAGAATTTCCTCTACTTTGCGGCCCGTGAATGGGTACGAACTCCGGCTGGAAAAGAATTTGCGCGTCATCGCCTTAGTGAGGAGCAAGAGCGTGGTATATGGCATGTAGGTGCTCGTCACGGCCTGGAGATCGATGCGCAGATCTTTGAACTGGCTAAACTCCACCCCCAGGAGGTCGATCCTCGTTG
>WNFX01006132.1_pt1 | contig 11494 bp, 8 predicted proteins | sample 5400111 | NCBI WGS metagenome assembly WNFX01 (sample SAMN13153363, study PRJNA577476) | soil metagenome | isolation source: 40 cm soil or saprolite under grassland replicate 1 | place: USA:California | collected 2016-06-15
CTCGGCGAACTGGCCGCCCGGCTCGGCCGGGTGGAGGAGCAGCTCGCCGAGTTCCACCGGCGCTCGGCCCACCGGGAGCTGGTCATCGACCGGCTGCACGAGGAGAATCAGCAGCTTCGGGGCGGAATCGGCAAGATCATCCTGGAGCCCGTCGTCGCCGACCTCATCCGGCTCGATGACCAGCTCAACCGCGAGGTCCGCCGGCTCGAGTCGGATGGCCAGGACCCGCGGCTGCTCTGGTCGTTTGCCGAGGACGTCCGGCAGATCCTGGACCGGTGCGGCATCGACGTCTTCTCGGCCGAGCCCGGCGATCCGTTCGACCGCGACCGGCACCGCCCGCTGGCGGTGGTGGCGTGCCAGGACAAGTCCCGGCACAACACGGTGGCGGAGGTCGTCGCCGCTGGGTTCGCCGAGCGCGAGACCGGCCGGGTACGGCGCCCGGTGCAGGCGCGCTTCTACCGGTACACCCCCGGCCCCGGCGAGCCTGAGCCGGACGGCGACGCGGCGCAATCACAGTGAGGTGACATGGCAACCTACGGCATCGACCTCGGCACGACGAACTCCTGCATCGCTTACGTGGACGACACGGGCCGCCCGGTGGTGCTGAAGAGCGCGGTGGGAGAGGACACGACGCCTTCGGTCGTCTACTTCGAATCGCCCGAGAACGTGGTCGTCGGCAGGCAGGCCAAGGACTCCGCCGTTCTCGCCCCGGACCTGGTCGCAGAGCTGGTCAAGCGGCAGATGGGCCAGGACGTGCACTACACCTTCCACGGGCAGGCGCACACACCCGAGTCGATCTCCGCGCTGATCTTGCGTGAGCTGGCGCGCGCCGCGCAGGAGCAGACCGGCGAGGAGGTCCGTGATGTGGTCATCACCGTGCCGGCCTACTTCGGCGTGCTGGAGCGCGACGCCACCCGCAAAGCCGGGGAGATCGCCGGGCTGAACGTGCTCGACGTCCTCGCCGAGCCGGTGGCCGCCGCGCTGGAGTATCAGGCGCTCGGAGAGCCCACCGGCGTGCGGCACATCTTCGTCTACGACCTCGGCGGCGGGACGTTCGACACCACGGTGATCCGCCTCGAGGGCGACGACATCACCGTCGTCTGCACCGACGGCAACCACCAGCTGGGCGGGGCCGACTGGGATGCCAAGATCATCGACTTCCTGCTGCGTGGCTTCACCGGGCAGTACCCGCAGCTCGATCCCAGCGGCGACGAGCAGTTCATGCAGGACCTCGCGACATCGGCCGAGCAGCTCAAGAAGGCGCTCAGCGCCACCCTGGCGCGCAAGCACAACGTGCGGTTCGACGGCCGCGTCGCCCAGCTCGAGCTGACCCGTGAGCAGCTGGAAGAGATCACCTCCGAGCTGCTCGAGCGCACCATGGAGATCACCGAGCGGACGATCGCCACCGCGCGGGACAAGGGCGTCGGGCACTTCGACGACGTCTTGCTGGTGGGCGGCATGACCATCATGCCGGCGATCACCCAGACGCTCAAGGAGCGGTTCGGGCTGCAGGCGCGCCAGCAGGACCCGCACCTGGCGGTGGCCAAGGGAGCCGCGCTGTTCGCCCTGATGCGCAAGGTCAAGGTGAGCATGCCGGGCGAGGGCGGGTCCGCGCAGGAGGTGGCCGACCAGCTGGGGATCCCCGTCGACCAGGTTGAGGCCATGGCCGCCAGGCACGTGGCGACGGTCGTGCCGCGTGCGTTCGGGCTCAAGGTCATCGACACCGATGACCCGCTGTTCAAGACCGACCGCGCCCAGGCCCGCCGGTACATCGCGCACCTGCTCACGGCGAACACGCCACTGCCCGCCGACACCGGGCCGGAGACCTTCCGCACGATCGCCGACAACCAGCGCGAGGTCAAGCTGGAGGTCTGGGAGCAGGCCGGATCGGTCGCCTCGGAGGAGCTCGAGCACAACACCCGCATCGGCGAGGGCGTGCTCAGGGATCTGCCGGCCCGCCCGGCCGGGGCGCCGTTCCAGGTCGTCTTCCACATGACCGAAACCGGGCTGCTCAACGTGCACGGCCGGGAGGCCGGCTCCGGGAGCGAGGTCCGCTTCGAGATCCAGATCGGCGGTCTCGACGAGGCGGCGGTGCAGGAGGCCACCAGCGCGGTGGCCCGCTACGAGGTGAGCGGGTAGGTGCCCTGGGACCGCGAGCAGTACCGCCTGGAGGTGCTGGAGCCTGCCCGGCAGGCCGGCAACGTGCCCCCGGCGGATCTGTATGTGCGATACGGGCTGCCCAGCGAGATCTCCGACCCCGTCGCGTTCGACGAGCAGGTCCACGAGGTCCTCGGCTACTGGCGTGAGCTGAGGAGCAGCCGGGTCTACGCCCGGCTCGCCGACGCGCTGATCGCGCGGCACGCCGAGCTGGCGCAGGACGGGCCGCTCACCCTGGAGAAGTTCACCGAGCGCCACGCACGGGCGCACCGGGAGCAGATAGACCAGCTCGCCCGGCTGGCCGACGCCGAGGCCGGCGCGGCGACCCACGTCGGGCCGGCCACGGTGGCGCGGCTGCGCAGCGCGCTCGGCCGGTCCGTCACCGACGCCGAGGTCACCGAGGCGCTCCAGCGGGCCGGGGTCCGGGTCGTTGCGACGTTCCCCCAGCTGCCCGCCGCACCGCACCCGAAGCAGGCCGACCTGGCCCAGCACGTGCGCCAGCTCAGCAAGCGGCTGTCGGCGGAGGTCGTCTTCGGCGACGCCGTCCGCCATGGCTTCCGCGTGCTGGGCGGGTTCCGGCTCGCCGACTCCAGGCGGCTCGACGAGGCGGCGCTCGACGAGGCGCGCCGCCAGGCGGGCGCGCTGCCCTACTCCGACCCGGGCAAGGCGACCACCGAGAACGTCCTGGCCATCCTGCGCGGCGCCGCGCGCACGCCAGGTGACCTCGATGCCTTGCTGCAGTCGGAGGTCATCGAGTGGCTGCGGCAGTTCGCGGGCCGGGGCTTCGTCCAGCGGGCCATCGCCGGGCAGGCGCGCGAGCTCGGCCTGGTGGGGGACGAGGCCGGGCTGATAGCGGCCGCCATGTTCGCCGGGGGCACGCTCGAGCCCGCGCGCCAGCAGGTGGAGGAGGAGCTGACCGCGGGCAGGCTGCGCACGGCCCAGCGGCTGGCCGCGGGGCTGCCCGCCGACGATCCGCTGCGGGAGCGGGTCGCGGCACTGGATGCCCAGGTCACCGCCCTCGGCCGCCGCGCCGACCAGGAACTGGCGCAGGGACGGCGCGAGCTGGCCGCCACGCGGCTGGCCGAGGCCGCCAGGACCGCCAGCGACGACGCCGGCCTGGCCGAACGGCTGGCCGCGCTGCCGCCCCCGCCGCCCCGCAATGCAACCGCCCGGGTGGACGGAGATCACGTGCTGGTCACCTGGGGGCCCAGCCCGGCCCTCGCGGGCCGCGTGCGCTACCGGGTCAGGCGCGGCCAGGACCGGGCGCCCGTCTCGGCCGCCGAGGGCACGGCCGTGGCCGCGCCAACCGTGCGGAACGACGTCACCGACACCGAGCCGCCGCTCGGCGTCGACCTCATCTACAGCATCTTCGCCGACCGCGGCGGCGAGGCCTGCTCGCCGCCCGCCGCCACCCAGTCGGTGGTGTTCGCCCCGGACGTCACCGGCATCTCGGTCACCGCCGCCGACACCTCGGTCGCCGTCTCCTGGCGCGCGCATCCCGGCACCGACGCCGTCCTGGTCCTGCGCGGCGAAGGCCGCCCTCCGCGCGGAACGGACGACGGGACGGCGGTCGAGGCGTCGCTCGCCGGCTTCACCGATGCCGGGCTGCGCACGGGAACCGAGTACTTCTACCGGATAGCCGCGTCGTACCGGGCGCCGGGCGGCGGGCGCCGCCAGTCGGCCGGGATCGTGGTGCCGGCGGTGCCCGAACCCCAGCCGGAGGCGGTCACCGACCTGGACGTCGCGGTGCTGGACGACGGCATGCCCATGGTCGTGGCCAGCTGGACACCCCCACCGCACGGCCAGGTGCGGCTGGCGGTGAGCGACGAGTCGCCGCCATGGCCGGCCGGCACCCGCATCAGGCAGCAGGACGCGGCCGGGCTCAGCGAAATCTCCGCGCTGCCGCGGCGCGGAGTCGACGGCCGCGACTCCCTCCGGCTGCGCCTGCCGCCTGGGCGCCACCACCTGCTGGCACTGACCTGGGGGGCCAGCGCGATCGTGGTAGGCGATACCGCGCAGGTCAGCCTCGTCGGGCCCGTCCGCGACCTGTCCGCCACCCGGATGCACGACGCGGTCCAGCTGGCCTGGGTGTGGCCCCGCGACGCCACCGACGCGCTGGTCCGCTGGCCCGGCGGTGAGCGTCGCTGCTCCCGGCGCGTCTACGACGACGAGGGCGGCGTCACGATCACCATCGGGCCGGCGGAGACGTCCATCGAGGTCCGTGCGGTCTACCGGCATCCCAGCGGGCGGCTCACCGCGTCGGCCGCCCTGGTCCGCGTGCCAGGGCGGGGCGTCGCGGTCAGCTACCGGATCCGCCGCCCGGGCCCGCTCCGCCCACGGCAGCGGATCGTCGAGCTCGTCCCCGAACGGCCCACCCACTTGCCCGCGCTCGTGCTGGTGCGGACCACCGGCCCGTACGCCCCCGACGACCCGGCCGGAGGCGAGACGGTCGGGCGCATCGAGCCGCAGCCCATCGCGCCCGGCCAGCCGGTGACGATCACTGTGGACCTGCCCAAGGGGCCGGCCTGGCTGGCCTGCTTCATCGACCCCGGCGCCCCCGACGCGGACGCCCGGGCCGTCCTGCTCTTCCCCCCGCCCGCCGGGGAGATGAGGATCCGGTGATACCTGCGTCCGGCCCGCGCCTGTACTGCCCGTACTGCTACGAGGATTTCGCTGAGCAGCAGATCCGGTTCCGGTGCACCGGCCGGATCAGCCGGGACGGCCGGCACTGCGACCCGGAGATCGACGAGGTGCTGCGCGGCCGCACCGGGTTCAGCGGCGCGCTGCCGCCGACCTTTGCCGCCAACGGGCGGCTGACCTCGGCCACCTGCCCACGGTGCGGGGCCGAGACCACGACAAGGGTCTGCCCCGCCTGCCACAGCCAGCTGCCCGTGCACTTCGGGAAGGTGCGCAGCCGCCTGATCGTGCTGGTCGGCGCGAAGGAGTCCGGCAAGACCGTCTTCATGACCGTGCTCGTCCACGAGTTGATGCACCAGCTCGGGGCGCAGCTCAAGGCGGCGATCAGCGGTGCCGACGACAGCACCCGCCACCGGTTCGCCAGCGAGTACGAGAAACCGCTCTACCGCGAGTCGCAGCTGCTGGCCCCGACCACGACGGCGGGAATGCGCAACCGGGTGCCGCTGGTGTTCCGGTTCACCACCGGAGGCCGCGGCCTGTTCGGCCTGGACGGCCGGCTGGGCCGGAGCTGGCCGGGCCGGGGCGGGCCGCAGCACACGCTGCTGTCGTTCTTCGACCCGGCGGGCGAGGACCTGCGATCTCAGCAGTCCGTGCAGCGCAGCGTCCGGTATCTCGCCGCCGCCGACGGCATCGTGCTGCTGCTGGACCCGCTCCAGATGCGCGGGGCGCGGCAACTGGCCGCCCCCGGCAGCCGGCTGCCGACGCCGGGCACCACCGACGACGAGCCGGCCACCGTGCTGGAAAACATCACCGATCTCGTCCTGGCCACGGCGGGGAGAAAGCCGAACGAGCTGATCGGCAAGCCGCTCGCCATCGTGTTCTCCAAGATGGACGTGCTGCTGCACGACCTCAGGCAGACCAGCCCGCTGCGGCGGCCCCCCGTCCAGGCGCCGTACTTCGACGAGCGGGACAGCCAGGAGGTGCACACCGAGATCCAGCGGCTGCTGGCCCGGTGGGAGGGGTCCCGGATCGACCAGATCGCCCAGCTGCACTACCGCAACTACCGCTACTTCGGGGTGTCCGCGCTCGGGGAGACGCCCACGCCGGACAACCGCGTGTCGGCCCGCGGCATCCGCCCCTACCGGGTCGCCGACCCGTTCATGTGGACCCTCGCCCAGCTGGGCGCCATTCCGGTGAAGCGGGGCTGACGTGGCGTTCCAGCAGCTCTACTACACCTCCTGCGACAACGGCCTGGGCGGGTACGGCGGGTACCAGTTCAACGCCATCACGCCCGGCGTCGCGGCGGCCGTCATGCGCGAGGTGGAGGACCGCACCGTCTACGAGCCGCCGGGCTGGCTGCTGGCCGACCCCTGCCCGGACGAGCCGGAGGCGTACCCGATCGCGTTCTCGCACGGAACGAGCGAGGCGACCGGCGCGGCCATCACCGCGCAGGTGGTGTTCACCGGGACCGACTACTCCGGCCGCCCCGGCAACTATTTCGCGCATGCCCTGGTGACCGGCACGCCGGAGCAGGACTTCGGCCCGCTGCTACCGGTGGAACTGTGGGGCGCGGAGCTGTGGCACACCGGCCCGGTGGACGGCACCGAGCTGCCGGAGCTGGCCGGCCCGCCGCCACCTGGCGCCATCGACCGCCCGGGCGTCCAGGCGTTCCTCGACGCCCGGGGGGCTGACGGCGTTCTCCCTGAGCTGCTGTCGGCGGTCGGCCGGGCGATGGCCGGGGACCGGCCCGTCCTGGTGGCGAGCCACGACGTCAGCGAGAACATCTGGTGGATCGCCGCCATCTCCTACCTCCTGGGCGAGCACCTCGGGCACCGGATGACGTTCACCACCTACAGCCACCGGCCCGGTTACTCCCGGTACCACCTGACCGGAATCCTGCCCGAGACGCTCCCGCCCGGCGCCGACTCGAGCTTCCAGCTGTTCGATCTGGCCACCGGGCAGGCACCGGGCGGCGGCGTCCACCCGCTGGCCGCGATCCTCGCCAGCACCGGCGTGATGGCCGCGCCCGGGCTGTGGCAGCAGGCGATGGTGTTCGCGTCGGGGGCGGAGGAGAGCCTCGACGATTGGCTCGCGCCCGTCGCGGCGGCGGCCGGCCTGCTCGGCCGGGGGCTGTCTCCCGCCGAGACGGACGCGGTCGCCGGGTGGCTTCTCGGTGCGGCCGGCTGGATGCCGGCGCAGCTCGCCGACGTGGTCCTCGGCGTTGCCCTGGCCCAGCCGGACGGGACGCTCGCCGACCAGCGGCTGCTCGACCTGCTCGACCTGGCCTGGCGGCTGCCCGCCCGGGCGCGGGTGGAGCGGCTGGAGCTCCTGCTGGCCGAGCGGGCGGTCACGCATCTCGCCCGCGGTGAGGCAGCCGTGCCGGTCCGGCTCACCAGCGCGGCCGCGGAGGCCGCGCGGGTTCAGGCCGCCCAGGTCCTGGCGGCGGCCACGCCAGCGACGGCGCTGGCGGTGCTCGAATGGGCCGCGGCCTCGGAGGTGGTGCTCCCCGACGCCGAGCTCGAACAGTACGGGCGGACGCGCCTCGACCCTGGCACGCCGGAGCCCGAGCTGACGGGGATGGTAGGCCAGAGCCCGGCCGTGCTGCGCGGGCTGATCGACCGGCTGGCCGGTGAGCCACCGGAGGTGGCCGAGGCGCTGCTGGCCGGCCCGGCCGGTGACCACATCAGGCGGAGCGACCTGGCCTCCTACCCCGTACTGACCGAGCTGTGGCTGCTCGAGTCCGCGGCGCGCGGCGGCCTGGCGCCGCTGGACGCCTTCGATGAGATCGCCGACGTCCGGGCCCAGGCGCAGCGCTCGCCGCGCGTCGATGCGGCACTCCTGCGCCGCCTGTGGCCGGATGGCTGCCCGCCGGAGCAGATCGCCGAGCTGCTGGGCGCCGTGACCGGGGAGGAGCCCGCGCCGGGCGTACTGGACTGGTTCGTCACCGAGATCGGCGCCGTCGCCGCCAGCGGCGCGATGAACGATGGCTCGCTGCAGCTGGCCCAGGCGCTGGCCGGCCATCCGGTGCTGGCGCTGCTGCCCGAAGGGGACGCGCGGATCATGCGGAACGCAGCCCGGGTGGAGCCGCTGCTGCGACAGGCCCGCTCGGCCGGGCCGCAGGGCGACGTGGCGGTCTTCGCCGAGCTGTTCGCCGCGTACATGGACGTAGACGACGACACCCGCAGCCTCCTGGACCGTCACCTGCCCCCGCTGCTCAGCGAGGCCGAGCCGCTCAGCGGGGCCCTGCGCGGCTGCCCCGACGGCGTGGCGGCGGCCTTCTGCCGCGATCTCGGGGCCAGGCTGGCGCCGCCGGCCGACGTCGCGCTGGCCCTTAGGGTCTTCGTGGCGATGACCGACCCGGACGTGATCGAGCAGCCCGCGCTCACCGACCGGCTGCCAGCGGCCTTCGAGCAGGTAGGCCGGTGGCGCCGCCGCGATCTCGGCGTCCTGGCCCGCGCGCTGGCGGATGACGAGGAGATGGCGCGGCTGTTCCAGGCCTGGCGGGACGAGCAGCGCAGCGGGCTGGCCCGCAGGCTGTTCGGCGGGGGCCCGGGGCGCCCGGCACCCGCGGCCGGGACGGGGCAGGGGGAGGCCTGACCCATGTGGCTGGTCGGCGTCCTCTTCGCCTTCTTCTACGTGATTTACCTGGTCATCGTCGTGCCGGCCGCCGCGCTGGCCGCCGCCGCCGTGTACTGCATCGGGGTACCGGTCAGATACTTCATCGCCCTGGGCCGGGTGCTGGTCATCAGGCCTCCGGGGCTGCCCGCCCCCCGGCGCCCGCCCCGGCGGCCCGCGGACGCCGACCCCGCGGTGCTCCAGTATTTCTACGGTCCCGCCACCGCCGACGCCGAGCAGGCGATACGGGCCGCGTACGACGACTGCCGGACGTTCTGGAACGCCGGTGAGCGGATCATCCGGTCATACTTCCGCGGCGACAAGCCCTGGATCACCCGGCCGGTCGGCGCCGGCGGCGCGGCCGGGATGGCCGTCGGCACCGCGCTCGGGGCGGTCGCCGCGGCCGGCTGCGCCCTCATCCAGCTGGTGGCCGTCGGCGTCTCGGCCGCGCTGGTGCGAGCCGCCGGGGCCGTGCTGCGCGGCGCCGACTCGGCCTTCCTCCGGGTCAAGAACATCCGGATGGTCTGCCCGGCCTGCTCCGAGCGGGTGCCCTACCTCGGGTACGTGTGCCGGGGCAGCGGCTGTGTACGCCGTCACCGCGACGTGCGGCCGGGCCGGTTCGGCATCATGCGGCGCCGCTGCCAGTGCGGCACGCGGATGAACACCCTGCTGCTGTTCGGCTCGTCGCGGATGGCCGCCTTCTGCCCGTACTGCGGCCACCCGCTGGAGCATCGCCCGGGCGAGGCGCCGGAAATCGTCCTGCCGTTCTTCGGTGCCACCGGCGCCGGCAAGACCCGGCTGCTGTTCAGCATCGTCACCCAGCTCCAGGTGTGGACCAGGGAGGGGCAGCTCACCGCCGAGTTCGCCGACTCCGTCACCACCCGCGAGCTCGACGCCGCCGAGCACATCCTGCGCTCCGGCAGCGCCACCGCCAAGACCCCCGTCCAGCTCCCCCGCGCGCGTGTCATCCGCGTCAGCTCCAGGAAGGGGACCCGGATCCTGCACATGTTCGACGCGGCGGGTGAGCGTTTCTACCACTCTGACCGCACCCAGGAGCTGGGGTATCTCGGTAAGGCGCGGACGTTCATCCTGGTCATCGACCCACTGTCGGTCGAGGCGTTCTGGGCCCGCCTGCCGGCCGGCCGCCGGGCCGAGCTCGGCCCGGCCAGGTCGACCCCCCCCTCGCCCGAGCTGGCGTACCAGCAGACACACCAGGAGATCGAGGCGATGGGCGTGCCGCTGCGGAAGACGCGGCTCGCCGTGGTCTTCAGCCGCGCCGACCTGATCGGCACCCCGCAGGGTGATGTTGCGGAGTGGGCCCGCTGCGAACTCGGGCTCGGCAACCTCATCCGTTCGGCGCATCACAGCTTCAAGGAGACCTGCTTCTTCCACACGGCCGCGGTGATGAACGCGGACGGGGCGATGGACGAATCCGTCGCGGCGCTGATGCGCTGGGTCCTGGCCGGTGACGGCGTGGCCCTGCCCGGAGACGGGTCATGACCGGCCCGGTTGAGGAGCGCGCCTACCGGTGGCAGCGCCGGTACGTCTTCGCCGTCACGCTGGCCGTGATCATCATGCTGTTCGTCCTGTGGCTGGTGGTCTGAGCGGCGCCGGCCGCCCACGGATATCGTCGGTGGGTGATCGACCTTGACCGCGGCTGGCGTACCGAGCGGCTCGACCTCGAGCCGCTCGCCGTGGCCCACGCCGCCGAGCTGGCGCCGCTGCTGGACGACCCCCGGCTGCATGAGTTCACCGGCGGCGCGCCGGTAAGCGCGGCCGCCCTGGCCGACCGCTACCAGCGCCTGGAGAAGCGCCGCTCGCCCGGGGGCGACCAGGGATGGGGCAACTGGGTGATGCGCGTGCGCGCGACCGGCCGGGCGGCGGGGACGGTGCAGGCGACGCTGCCTGCGGACGGCCCCGCGGCCGGCCCGGCCGAGGTGGCCTGGGTGGTGGCCCGAGAGGCGCAGGGCCGTGGCTACGCCAAGGAGGCGGCGCGCAGCCTCGTGGCCCTGCTGCAGGCGGCCGGATGGACCGTCGTGGCCCACGTCCATCCCGGCCACCTGGCATCCCAGGGCGTCGCCCGTGCCGCCGGGCTGTCACCTACCGGGGACGTCCATGACGGCGAGGTGCGCTGGGTCAGCTCACCAGCCGTGGCACCGTAACCCGGCCCGCGGCTCCTAGCGCGGCAGGCGGAGGTATTCCTCAGCGAGCCGCTTCGGCGCCCGGGCGAGCCATGCCTCGACGATCAGCTCCCCGAGTTCCGCCACCGCGATCCGGTCGAGGCGCACCAGGATGGCTGGGTACCCGTTGAAGTGCGGGGTGGTGAAGTAGACGTCCGGGTCGTCGGTCAGCAGGGCCTGCTTCACGCCCAGGTCCGCCACCCGGGCGGCCAGGACCGGCCCATCCGGAGCGGCGGGCCCGAGAGCCTCGACGTCGGCCCGCCGGAGCGGCCGCTCCCAGACAAACCCCTTCTCCTTGACCCGCCAGGCAGGGATGCCGCGGGATGACTGTTCGGCCGTCCCGGGCAGTGCCAGCGCGATCCGGCGGACGTCGTTCCAGGTAGCCACGGCTACCACTCTCTCAGAGCCGGGGTCCGGCCGGGCCCTTGCCCCTGCCGGGGCGGCCGGGTGCGTCACCCGTCCCCCGCGCGACGGCCACCACGCCAAGCAGCGCCGCCAGCGGAACGGCCAGCGCGATGAAATCGGAGGTGGTGAAGCTGCCGAGGGCTTCGAGGGCCCCGGCGAACCCGACGATCAGTACCGCGACCGCCACCAGCCCCCACCCCTGCAGGAACAGCCGCAGCGTGAACGGCGGCTCGGGATCGGTCACGTCCGCGACGGCGGTCACCGGCTTGGTCGCCCGGCGTTCCGCCATGCCCTCGCGCACCCGGACGATGATCGTCAAGTTGCCGGGCCGGTCGGCGATCAGGAGCAGCTCGTCGGGATGTGCCGGGTCGGGAGCCTGCGACACCGAGCCCCCGCCGACCGCCCACGACACCACCTGGTGGCCGCCCGACGGCCGCAGGCGATAGCGGGCCTGCTCGCCGGTGACCACGGTTTCCGGCCCGTCGATGGCGACCGGCGGA
>WNFX01006133.1_pt1 | contig 11494 bp, 10 predicted proteins | sample 5400111 | NCBI WGS metagenome assembly WNFX01 (sample SAMN13153363, study PRJNA577476) | soil metagenome | isolation source: 40 cm soil or saprolite under grassland replicate 1 | place: USA:California | collected 2016-06-15
CGCCGCGCTTTCCGCAGCTCGGCACCCTGTTTTTCTCGACCGTCACCCAGCGCGGCCTCGCCATTCTCACCGCGCTGCTCCAAGAGGCCCGCAGGCAACAGATCATCGCTGATGTCGACTTCGACGCCGTGACGCACATGTTGCTTGGCGGACTGTTAACCTACGTCATCATGAACCTCGTGCTTGGGGAGGAAGCGCAGCCTCCTGCGCTCGACCGCGCCGATGCGGTCGTCGAGGTGATCATACGTACATTGACACCGTAACCATTGGCTTTGGTCTTTTTTCAAGGAGGATATGATGTTGCCTAATCGCATACGCATCTTTAATAAGTATGTCACGAATCGGCTCTTACGCAGGTTTGCGAGCTGTTCCCTCGGCCCGTTTGCCATCATTGATCATGTTGGCCGTCGCAGCGGCAAGCCCTATGAGACGGTGATCTGGGTGTGGCCGACGAGAGAGGGGTTTGTGATTGCGTTAACCTATGGGTCCAAGGTGGATTGGTATCGGAATATGCTAGCTGCTGAAGGTGGGACGGTCTTCTGGCATCGAAGGCGCTATGCGGTTGGCAAACCAGAACCTGTTGATGCCGACACAGCTCTACCAGCATTTCCTGCACCTTTCAGACTGATCTTTCGAACCTTTGGCAGGCAGGAAGAGTTTGTGCAGATGAAGTTATCAGGTCCTGAGCCAGTCAAAGCCTGATGGGGTGCAAACCGGAGACAGAGGAGGCTCTTCATGGTTGCTCTGAAAACGCTCATGTTCACTATCCTGGTTCCGGGGACGCTGTTGGGCATTGTTCCCTGGTTCCTGTTGCACTGGTCGGGAGAGGCGGTGATGCCTTCCCTCTCGGTCTGGCTAATTGGTTTGCTCCCTCTACTTCTAGGAATAGGGCTCTATTTCTGGTGTGCGGGGGAGTTCACCTTCAGAGGACATGGAACGCCAGCGCCTATCGATGCGCCAAAATTCCTGGTCAGGGAGGGACCCTATCGATGGGTGCGCAATCCGATGTATCTTGCGGTTTTTTCGGTGGTGATCGGAGAGGCCATTCTCTTTCACTCACTGCTGCTGGTCGGCTATGTGTTGCTGGTAGGGGTGGTGGTGCATCTGTTTGTCGTCTTTTACGAGGAACCCTCGTTGCGTCGCCCATTTGGGGAGAGCTATGAGACGTACCTGCGCGCGGTTCCGCGCTGGCTGCCTCGTTATCCGCGGATCTAAGGAGAACAGAAGATGCAAATGTTTCAATCAATAGCATCGACCAGACACCCGTTCTATGGTATAATGCCGAAAACCGAAAGCTGTTCCAGTCATGGCTCATAAAGCGTTTAACTTTATAGCAGTAGATGACCGCTATAAGCGAGACGCATAGGAATAGCGCACTATACTTTATTTTATTTCCGCTACTAATCACGCGCACAGTATTTAAGATGTGAGAGCGCATACCTTATTTTGGCTAGCGGGAAAGGCACGAAAGATGTATATCGGCAAGATCGTCAAATCGGACTCGCACATCAACTACGTCTGTCAGATTTATGGACCTCGCGAGGTTGAACTGGAGCCGACCCCGACGGATTATGCCTTCGGTCGTTTTGTGCGCATCGCAGTGCGTTCTGAACAGCCCGATGACTATGATATCCAGGTGATGCTCTCCCCCGACAAGAGTTCTGAACCCAGAACCTACGCTATCGGAGTAATCTATGACACTATCCTGCTTAATCCCGCATTTGGCTCGTTAGGACCACGTCTCTCGAATGAAACGCAGGTTGAACTCTTTTCACCCGATTACATCTCTGAGAAGGCTGTGCTCATCTATGTAATGGTGCTTGGCATGATGGAACAGCGCCAGCTACCTGGCATTCAGCCAGAAATACTTTCCGTCATGCACGGAGTACCTCTCCTGTCGCTGGAACTGGGCAGCGAAATCGAAACTATAACCGATGAAGAAGTACGGGCGTTTCACTTCTTCAAAGACTCTGATAACCCTGAAAAAGGTACGTATTTGCATATGGGCTATATTCCGCATATTATTGCGCAGCGAAATAGCCTGCTTCCAATGGTAACACTGCGTATCATCGACCAGTTAGAAAGCTTGTTTCCTCAAAATCTTTCGGTACTCTCAATTGTGAAACGTAACTTTGCCTGGAAACTCAAGGTGGAAACTACCGGTTAAAGGAGACTCTCATCTATGCTTGACCCAACTCTTGTCCGCCCACGCTTCAAACCTGTAGGCATCACCAAAGGACCAGGCGAAAACGCCCACGAATATACCTTTGTCTCTCGTGACGATGAACAGGTTCTTAAAAACGGCGAATACGTCTATTACGAGCTTATCGAACCCGGAAATGTAGGGGTGCCCCTTGCGGGCACTCGGCCCTCAGGCCATACCGAACCCGGAAATGTAGGGGTGCCCCTTGCGGGCACCCGGCTCCTCGGCCATACTGACCCCGGAAATGTTGCGGGCACCCGGCCCTCTCGCCTTGCTGAATCTGGAAATGTAGCGGGTACCCAGGCCTCGCGCCGCGTGCTGGGACGTATCATCAAACGTCTCCCTTTACAACTCTACCCCGATTCATTCTTAGCGGAACCAGAAATATCACCTGAGCAGGTAGCCGCAATGGTGGGCTACGATGCGCATGCCAATGAACTGTTTGAACTGCATGTCGCCATCATGGGATACTACGATGATCCTACCAATTCGTTCATTAATCCCTGGATTCCACCGCAATCGGGTAAGAAGATTTTTCTGGCCGATGATGAGATGCTTGCGCACATTCTTAGTCGCAAACGCACGGGGGAACCAGGCTCCGCAACCATCGGATCACTGCTGACACGTTCTCCCGATGCTGTACCTGTAGTCCTTTCGGTGAAAGATGTTGTGAGTACACACCTCGCCATTATTGCCAGCACAGGCGCGGGCAAGAGCTACCTTGCCAGCGTGCTGATTGAAGAACTGATGCAGGCCCACAATAAAGCGTCTGTACTTATTATTGATCCACATGGCGAATACAGTACGCTCGATCAAATCGCCAATTTTCCTCAATTTACAGAGCAGAGCGATGGAAGACGTAACAGCTATCAAGCGCAGGTTCGCGTCTACAAACCAGAGCAGGTCAAGGTGCGCATCTCAACGTTAACGATGGGTGATATGCGTCACCTTTTGCCAGAGATGACGGAGAAGCAGCAGTACCTGCTGAGTCGGGCGCTGCGTAAAGTCAATGAAACGAAACGAGGCACACCCTGGTGCGTAGCTGATCTAAAAGTAGCCATAAAAAGCGTTGCGAAGCAGAAAGGCGATGATGATAGTGAAGGCGCGGACGATTCAAGCACAGTGCACGCCTTGACCTGGCGTATCGATCAACGTTTCGTGGATAGCTTTACCTTTGATGATATGGAGCATCTTGACCTGCCAGAGATTTTCAAGCCTGGACAATGTACTATCCTGCAGCTCAACGAAGTTGATGAGCGAGATCAACAGGTAGTTGTCGCTACACTTCTGCGTCGTTTGAATAAAGCGCGTATGGATACCGAGCGTGGCAAGGTACACTCCGGTGAATTTTACCTGCCCTATCCTGTTTTTGTACTGATAGAGGAGGCTCATCACTTCGCTCCGGGAGGGACCGAAGTAGTCTCGACGGCAATTCTCAAACAGGTGCTGGCCGAGGGACGAAAATTTGGCATTGGTGTCGGTTTAATCAGTCAGCGGCCTGGCAAACTCGATGCTGATGTGCTCAGCCAATGCCAGACACAATGTATTATGCGTATCGTGAACGAGATTGACCAGAAAAGCGTTGCAGCCGCGATTGAAGGGGTTGGACGCGATCTCCTGGATAATCTGCCTGCACTCTCAAAGGGACAGGTAATTATCGCTGGCGCTGCGGTCAATACGCCGGTGATTTGCCGTGTGCGACAGCGTATCACTCCACACGGCGGTGAAAGCAAGGATGCGCCGGACATGTGGCAGAAGCACTTCAGTCCCGAAGTTGTCGAGAGCCGTCGCCGTAACGAGGCCCCTTTAAATGGAAACAAGGGGTTTAACTTATTGAAATGACAAATCGCACTGCACTCAAGATGTTGATGGTATTAGCTCCGCTGGCGTGGATTGCGCTGCTCGTGTTTACACGCTTTGTGCCACCACAATCAGTGCTGGCTTATGCCACATTTTTTGTACTACTGAGTGTCGCGCTCACCAGCACCCTCTCACCTCTGGCGTATTTTATCAGCTTGCGTTTCATCTCCTCGCGGCTTTATCGAGCGACTGTGCGTCACGCTCTACGTCAGGGCGCATTACTGTCACTCTGGATCGTCTTTAACCTGTTGCTACGCGCTTTGGATAGCTGGAATCTCTTCGTTGCAATTGTGAGCCTGGGCATTATCCTGGTCGTGGAATTGTTATCTTTGGGTCGGAAATGAAAGGTATTCTTGTTATCCGTCCAGGCGCAATTGGAGATGCCTTGCTCGCTTTTCCCGTCTTGTTAGCACTGAGAGAGTATTATGCCGGTGCACATCTCACTTTGGTGAGCAACGCTCAGGTGCTGCCGCTGGCTCTGGCATCTGGTGTCGCACAAAAAGCATTTGACTTTCAAGATATCCGCTGGAGTGAGTTGTTCTCTACCACTGGTATTCGCACTTCTTCCATACAAGATCTTCTACAGCAAACCGATCTTGCCATTTGCTGGTTGCATGATCCTTATGGTATCGTTGAGTGTAATGTAAAGATGGCAGGCGTCAAACAATGTATAATCGCTCCTGGTCGACCACCTGAGGGCGAACATGTGCATATTGTGGACTACCTGGCAAACACGGTTGGATTGTCAGATGTAAGGTCACGATTTAGCTCACTCCTGTCCTTACAGGTTGTCTATACTATGACCAAAGACACGACTACAACAAATCGATTCGTTGCCATACATCCAGGAAGTGGATCAGCACAAAAATGCTGGTCAACATCCCGCTTTGCGAGCGTTATCGAGCGATTGTGGCAGCAAAATAGGCCTATCCTTTTACTTGCAGGGCCAGCCGATACCGAGCGTGTAGATGACTTAATGCAACAACTCTCGTCCCCTCCTACTCCTGAAATGCTCAAGCTACTTACGAATGCACCTTTATTAGAAGTGGCGCGTCACCTGCAACAATGCAGGGACTATCTCGGCAATGACTCAGGCATCACCCACCTGGCAGCAATGCTTGGTGTGCCTACGATAGCCATTTTTGGCCCTACCGATCCAGCAGTCTGGCAACCAGTGGGGCCATTTGTCAAAGTGTTACAAGGGCATACTTTGGAAGATGTAACTGTCGATAATACGATAGAATGCTTTGATTTATAAAGGACGCTTACGTCAATATTTCACACTATGATTAGTGTGAATCCCTGCATTACCTGCATGATGATTGGAGAAAAATGCGCTGATCTTCTACGGGACACCTGGGCTTTCAGGTAATGGACAGAACTGCATTCTAGTAAATCATATAGGCCATTTCTCCTATAAATTCTGCCTGCTCTATAACTCTTCCATACTTTACATAATCTCTATGGTTGTAGTCCTCTACTAATCTCACGACTGTTTTGTATGCCAGGTTGTGTCAATATGACTTATTTTGATGTGATATGCTATGTAACGTTGTCTCTGTTACATAGGCAGTGTTTGTATTTATACATCTGCAAGTTATGTAGCTCCAGAGCAACACCTGCGAGTGCTGTAAGTCGTAATCTACTAGAGGAAAGGTAATTTTGCGAATACACCAACAAGTCTGGAAGTATTTCCAGCAATTTAGTGCAGTAAGTTTTGTAGGGAAGTTAAGTGTGGCTGCGATGCTCGGAGTACTCTTTGTATGCATCACTCTGGGCCTGAATGTGGGAAGCGCGCAAGCGCAAGCGCAAACCGTCTGCTCTAGCGGTGACCGCACATATGTAGTTGTTAGTGGAGATACACTAAGTGGGATAGCGTACCGCTTTGGTACAAACTGGGGGAGTCTGACGTCCTACAATCACATCGCGAATCCGAATCTCATCTATGCCAACCAAGTTATTTGCATTCCCGGTCAAGGAACTGTGAATAACGTCACTCGTACGAGTGCACCAGCATTGAATGTATCACTGAATCCAACAAGCTACACTAGTTCGGCGACATCTGCCAGTTCCGCGAGTTCTCCTGTAGGTACAGGGAATTATTTCCCCTATGGACAGTGTACATGGTGGGCCAATCAACGTTACTTCCAGCTCCATGGCGTATTTGTGCCCTGGCGGACTCAATCCGATGCCTGGGAGTGGACAACTCGCGCATATCAGTTTGGCTGGCATGTTTCCAATTCACCAACAGTCGGGTCTATCATCGACCTCCAGCCGTGGGTAGAAGGCGCCTATGGTTTAGGACATGTAGCTGTAGTAGAACAGGTTCTTAGTAACGGCTATGTGATCGCAAGTACTATGAATTGGGGTGCATATCCATGGCAGGTCACCTATGTCCAGTTTACTCCTGGCCCAGGAGTGACCTTTATAAGTCGATAGATTTATGAGACTGGCGTAGCCAATCTTATCTATCGTAAAAAGACATATGGTAATCAGGCACTCGCAAGACAAGGGCCAGCTTTCCACAAAAGGAAGCTGGCTTCTCTGTTTATTCAAGTAAGTGCATAGTCCTGACTTCTGGCCCATAAAATTGCACACAAGATACAAGATCACATATACTGAATTATATTAAATGAGAGATCATCCATAGAAGTGTTCCTCATCATAATCAAATATGACAGGAGATGATGCCAATGATAAATCATCCAGATACACAGGAGCAGGAGGCTCAGCCGGGAAAGTTGGTTTTGCCAGCACCTCCCACAGATGAACAGCGGATGTATTATGGTGATCAGAAAGCACAATTGCGACCCGAACAGCTTATACGCAATCAAACCCAACCTGCTCCTCAAGGCGCGGGAGCCAGGCTCGCGTATTACTGGCGCAAAGATCCTGCATATAAAGTCCTCATGATAGCTATGTCAATGGTTCTGCTTTCAGGGATTATCTTTGTTTCACTTGCCAGCGCTGCTTTTCTAGGCAATCCCAACTTTTTCGCTTCCTCATCGTCTCTAACTATCCCCAGGGGAGCTAATCCTACGGGTACAGTAGACTTACGTCCAACCTTTTCCGCCCCTGGCGGTGGGAGTGGAAGTAATCAAAGTAGCCAACCTCCAATGCACCAAACTCCGGCACTTCAACCTACTACGGATCAGCAGAGTCCAACACCCGGTAGGGGGGGAACACTGACTGTGCAGATTACAAATTTGCCGCAACAGGTGGCAAATGACAGTAGGGTAGATGTCGGCGTGAACACAAGCGAACCCAGGGCGACAGTTATCCTCGTGATACGTTACAATCAGGGCGGTCGAACCTCCGCAGGACCGCAAACAACCGATGATAACGGAAATGCAACTATTCCATGGTTCGTATTTGCCTTTGGTACCGGGAAAAAATCTGTGCAGGCATTTGTTTACGCAGTTGCGACGGATCAAAATGGACAACAAGCAAGGTCTCAAACTGTAACCGTGCAAGTGCTGACCAGAGGCATGGGCGGTTGAACTTGCATACGGGGTCAGTGATGAAATTTGTCATCCTATGTGCGTATAATTCATGAAGGCTTCATAAATACGTTCGTGGTGCCGTCACCTGTATCTTCTCTCTAGTCTTTCCTTTTAGAGACTTATATGACACAGATAGATGAAATCCGCCAGGTTCAGGAAGCCGGTCGAGCTGTTCGCCAGAATGCCAGCCGTGTGATTGTGGGCAAAGAAGAAGTGATCGACCTCCTGATGGTCGCTTTGCTCTGTGAAGGGCATGTGCTCTTTGAAGATGTGCCGGGGATTGGCAAGACCACCCTGGCAAAAACGCTGGCAAAATCCCTCGGATGTATGTTTCAACGTATCCAGTTCACGCCAGACCTCTTGCCCTCGGATATTACCGGCATCACATTTTTTAATCAGAAAAAGGGCGAGTTCGAGTTTCGACCGGGGCCTCTGCTTGCGCAGATTGTGCTTGCCGATGAGATTAACCGCGCCACACCACGTACCCAATCCGCGCTACTGGAAGCAATGGAAGAGCGCCAGATCAGTGTAGAACGTGAAACGGTTACTTTGCCACGTCCATTTATTGTCATCGCCACACAAAATCCTATCGAACTTGAAGGCACTTTCCCTTTGCCGGAAGCGCAAATTGATCGGTTCCTGATGCGCCTGCGTCTCGACTATCCCAGTCAATCGGAGGAACGATTGATTCTACAGCGCTTCAAAGAAGCACAACCGTTGGAGGAGCTTCAGCCTGTTCTCAGCGGGGAACATTTACAGGTATTGCAAAAAATGATCCGCCGTGTGCGTGTCGAGCCTGCCGTTGAAAGCTACATTGTCGAGCTGGTGCGAGCTACCCGCAACCACAGCGGAGTCGAGTTAGGTGTCAGCCCACGAGGTACTCTGGCTCTTTACCGGTCTTCACAGGCCTATGCAGCCATACATGGGCGATTCTACGTTATCCCTGATGATGTAAAACGTGTAGCTCGACCCGTTCTATCTCATCGTATGATCGCTACTAGCCAGGCACGGCTGCATGGACGTGTCATGGAACAAATCATAGAAGATGTACTCCAAAGCGTTTCCGTCCCGGTAGAGTCATGAAAAAACAGTGGTATTATGTGTGCTTTGCGCTACTTATCCTGAGTCTGCTTCTCCATCAGCCCTTACTACTGGTGGTCGGGCTTCTAGGAGTGTTTATCCTGGCAGCTACAGACATCTGGGCGAAATATTGCCTGCGAGATTTACGCTTTCAACGCCGGTTTAGCGAACAGCGTGTCTTGTTTGGTGAGGAGATAGCCCTCTCTCTCTCCATCGAAAATGCCAAGCTCTTGCCACTCCCATGGCTTGAGATTGAAGATAATGTCCCGCGGTCGCTGACTTTTAGGGGGCGTCACCTGCGTATCAGCACTTCCAGAAATATGGTGATATTAGAGAACCTGTTTAGCCTGCGCTGGTATGAACGAGTAACACGGCCATATACCGTCCTGTGCAATACGCGGGGTGTACATACGTTTGGGCCGACAGTGCTTCGCAGTGGTGATGTGTTTGGTTTTCTCAATCACCAGGAAACACTCGACAACCGGCAATACCTGCTTGTCTATCCAATGGTAGTTCCTATTACCCGCTTTGGCCTGCCTTCTCGCCATCCTTTTGGAGATAATCGCGCCCCGCGTCGCCTGTTAGAAGATCCTTCGCGAGTGATTGGTGTGCGTGACTATGAGTATGGGGATGACCAGCGACGCATTCATTGGAAAGCCACAGCACGCATGATGCAACTGCAAAGCAAAGTGTACCAGGCAACCACGACTTATACACTGGTGCTCTTCATCAACGTTATCTCGCAGCTTGACGCGTGGTATGGTATTCGGCCTGAACTCCAGGAATTGGCGATCTGCGCTACTGCCTCGGTTGCTGATTGGGCGCTTGACCAGGGATACGCTGTAGGCCTCTATGCAAACACAATTATGTATATACCTGAAATGGGTGTGTCGATGCCAGATGCGCATTCCCTAATCTCTACCGGAGAATCTGGTGAACCATCCCCCGCATTCTCGCTTAACCCGGATGATGAAGAAAAGGAACAACGCCTGGAAGTAGTGGTAGCCGACCAATTGAATCGCCGCCGTATTCATTTGCCTCCAGCCAGCAACGAAGAGCAGCGTAAACGTATCATGGAAGTACTGGCGCGTATTCAATCGTACTTCGGCAGCTCTATTGAAGAATTGATTCAGAATGAACGCAAGCGCCTTCCGGCTGGCGCGACTGTTGTTGTTGTTACAAGCACAATTAGTGATCCTTTGCTAGATTCGTTGTCGCGAGTGAAGCAGTCGGGGCACTCGGTAACGTTATTATACGTGGGCGATTCCCCCTTGTCGGCAACACTTGCCGGAATGACCGTCTATCATATTGGGGGAGAAGAAACCTGGAAGGACCTGCTTGCAGGTTATAGCAAGCGAGGAACTGGCGGGGCGCCTTCTGATGAACTCCCTCGTCGACAACCTGTTCCCGCCAGCTTTAGCCTGTAAAAGAGAGTCCTGATGAACGATTTTGATAATCTATGCATTGCCCGAATTTAGCAAGCAAGCATAATTTTTTACTTGACTTTTCCTCACCAAAATGTTATAATTCGTAGGTAAATAAAAATGAAAGCGTTCCTCCACATGGGGAACGCACTTTTTATGCCTTTTTTAGTGGGCGCAATCCATTACACTTTTATCATAGACTTCGTGATAAAGGCGTAATGGGTTGCGTCATTGATTTGGAGATCATAAATATCTACCTTTAGGGCTAGAAATAAAGACAACCCGATGAGTACCAAAGAAGTAATACCCAGGCGACCAAAAACGCTGTGGTTAAATCGCGACTATATGCTGTTGTGGAGTGGCCAGATGGTCTCGAACGTCGGTACTCAAGTCTCACAGCTTGCATTTCCACTACTCATTCTGGCATTGACTGGTTCTGCTGCGCAGGCAGGCTTTGCCGGAGCTCTTCGTGCTCTGCCCTACGTCATTTTTAGCCTGCCTGCTGGAGCGTTAATTGACCGTTGGGATCGCAAGCGCACGATGATTCTCTGCGATACTGGGCGGGCGATCAGTATGGCCAGTATTCCGGTCGCCTATGCCCTGGGTGATTTGACGATAGTACAACTCTACCTGGTCTCAGCCATCGAGGGCACGCTCTACGTGTTCTTCAATATCGCCGAGGCAGCGTGCCTTCCGCGTGTAGTACCTAAAGAACAGTTGCCTGCTGCCACGGCTCAGAATATGGCCACTGACGGTATCACGGCATTGATAGGCCCTCCTATTGGGGGAGCACTTTATACGGCCGGAAAATTTTTGCCATTCATTGCTGATGCTTTTTCATATGCAGTTTCCGTCATCTCACTCTTTTTTATTAAGGTCAAATTTCAGAAGGAGCGGGTTGCCGCACCGCGTAAGTTATGGATTGAGATTCACGAGGGCCTTGAATGGCTCTGGCATCATCCACTCATTCGTTTTATGGCAATTCTCACAGGTGGCTACAATCTGATTTTCGCGGGATTTACCTTGATCATCATCGTGCTGGCTCAACAGCAACATGCTTCGTCCTTTACGATAGGCTTGATCTTCTCTATAGGCGGTATAGGAGCTGTAATTGGTTCTGTAGTTGCAACTTCAATTCAGAAGCGGTTCAGCTTTGGGCAGGTAATCATTGGTACAACCTGGTTTACTGCACTGATCATGCCGCTTTATGCCATTGCTCCGAACCCATTCGTATTAGGAGTCCTCTCGGCTGCTTCCTTCTTCGTGGGACCAGTATACAATGTAGTGCAGTTCAGCTATCGAAGTGCCATTATTCCAGATGAGTTACAAGGTCGTGTCAACAGCGTATTCAGATTGATCGCATTTGGCGGTCAACCACTGGGGTTAGCATTGACAGGTGTACTTATTCAGAATATCGGCGTTGT
>WNFX01006136.1_pt1 | contig 11490 bp, 10 predicted proteins | sample 5400111 | NCBI WGS metagenome assembly WNFX01 (sample SAMN13153363, study PRJNA577476) | soil metagenome | isolation source: 40 cm soil or saprolite under grassland replicate 1 | place: USA:California | collected 2016-06-15
ACCACGCTCGCCGCCCCTTCGGCAACCGGACGGCCGCCTTGGCCACCCATGTCCGTGGCCACCCACCCGGGGCAGACCGAGTTCACGAGGATGCCGTCGTCGTGGAGGTCGGCCGCGAGCATCCGGGTGAGCGCGTTCAGGGCCGCTTTCGAAAGGCTGTAGGCCGGCGTCCCGCCGCCCATCGCGCTGAGCGATCCTGCCTCGCTCGACACGTTCACCACCCGCGCGTGGCGACTGCGTCGCAACAGCGGCAGGAAGGCGCGCACCATGCTCCACGCCCCGAACAGGTTGGTCTCGAGGGCCTCGCGGACCTGGGCAAGATCGGCGTCCACGGCGTGCTGCCAGGTGTCGTACAAGATGGCGGCGTTGTTCACGAGTACGTCGAGCCGCCCCAAGTCCGCCGTCACGCGTGCCCGGGCGCGCTCGATGCTGTCCCCGTCGGTCACGTCGAGCTGACAGGGTAGCACCGTACCCTTTCCCCCGCCGAGCGTCGCGACGGCCCGCTCGCCCTTGCCCGCGTCGCGCGAGCCGAGCACGACCGTCAGGCCGCGGGCGGCGAGCTGCCGGCACACCTCGAGGCCGATCCCGCGATTGGCACCGGTGACCAGTGCTACCGGTCGGTCCACACGGCCAGCTCGTTCCCGCTCGGATCGCTAAAGTGGAAGCGGCGGCCACCGGGGAACGTGTAGGTCTGTCGGACGATCTTCCCGCCCGCCTGCTTGACCTTCGCCTCGACGTCTTCCAGACGGGCGGCGTAGATAACCACGAGCGGATTGGCGGGCCGGACGGGCGCGTCCGTGGTGAAGCCACCGCTCAGGCGGCCATCCTGAAAGCTGGTGTAGTCCGGTCCGTAGTCCTCGAACTTCCAGCCGAAGACCTGCTGATAGAACTGCTTGGTCCGGCCGATATCGGTCGCCCCGAACTCGATGTAGTCGACCTGCCGGTCATGATCGTTCTGGTTCACCGGATCCCCTTGTGTCCTTCATAGATGGTAAGAAACGTCGCCGTGAGATTGCCGTCCAGAGAAGCGCGCCAACCTTCATCCTGACGACGCATAGCTTCTATCTCGGCGAAGCAGAGCGGGGCTCATAGATAGCGTGCGACGGCCATCGCGCCCGCGGCGATCAAGAGGAGGACGGCGGCCACCTGCGCTCCGCGCTCGACGCGCGCCTGCAGGGCTGCGAGCTGCGCGGCGTCAGCGGGTGTGGGAGCACCACCCTGCGTTTGGAAGCCCTTGCGCAACGCGGCCATCTTCGCGCCGGCGGGCGCGTTGACCGCCACGCCGATCGCCACGGCCAGGATCGCGGCGGCCGCGCCCGCGGCAAGCGCGAGCCCCGGCCGCGACGTCACCCACGCCCGGTTGAAGCCGGCGGAGAGCCGACCGTACATGATGAATCCCGAGATCACCGTCAGCAGCATCGCGACGCCCAGGGCGGGACCCATGCGCTGCCGCAGACGCTCCATGAAGCGCCGGCCGTCGGCGCCCACAGCCCGGGCCGTGGGAAAGAGGAACAGGGCGGCGAACACGGCCGAGCCTACCCAGACGATGCCCGCCACGATATGCACCAAGCGCAACCAGACCATGGATCACCTCTGTTGGGGTACATTTGACTGTACGAAGTGTATAGTTAAATTGTTCCCATCAAAGCATCGCTTCCCGTGACCCCCCGGGCCTATCACCTGGGTCGGCGCCAGACCGCCGTCGACCGCACTCGGGCCCGCATCCTCAAGGCCGCCCGGGCGCTGCTCGTCGCCCGGGGGAGCACGGAGTTCAGCATCGACGCGGTGGCGCGTCGCGCCCGGGTCACGCGCGTCACCGTCTACCATCAGTTCGGCTCGCGGCCGAAACTGCTCGAGGCGCTGTTCGACGACCTCGCCCGGCGGGGTGGGATGTGGGACCTGGCGCACGCCTTCCGCCAGGCTGATCCCGACGAGGCGCTGGCCTCGTTCATCACGACGTTCGCCCGCTTCTGGACCGCGCATCGCCCGATTCATCGGCGGCTGTTGGCGCTGGGGGCGCTCGACGCCGGCCTCGACCGCACGCTTTCGGCCCGGCAGGAGTGGCGGCGCCAGGGGCTACGGGTGATCGTGGGGCGGATCCGCGACGCACAGGACGAGACCATCGACCTCTTGTTTGCGCTCACGAGCTTCCAGACCTTCGACGTGCTCGCCGGCCCAACGCGCAGTCCCGCGGACGTCGCGCCGATTGTGCTGCGTGCCGCCCGGGTGATCCTGGAACTCCACATTTGACTTCGCCCGTCCGAGCCGCTAGCCTTCCTCGAGCGTTTTACGTCAAGGCGGGACTTGGCCAATGCGCCGGTCCCGCCTTTTCGTTTCCTCCCCCTCACGCGGGCGGACCGATGGCGAAGGAAGAAGCGATCGAGATCAATGGCACCGTTGAACAGGTGCTGCCGAACACCACGTTCCGCGTCCTGCTCGAGAACGGCCACTACGTGCTCGCGACCATCGCGGGCAAGATGCGGCGCTTCCGGATCCGCGTGCTCGCCGGCGATCGGGTCACCCTCGCGGTGTCCCCCTACGACCTCACACGCGGGCGTATCACCTACCGGTACAAGTGAACCGGGCGCTGGCGCGGACGGGCCTCGTCAAAGACGGCGGCCCGCCCCGCTGCCCCCAATGTGCTGGGCGGCTGGCGTTCGGGACCGATCGACTGGGGCGGACGACGGAATCGTGCGGTTGCGGATACCGCGCGTACGTGCACGTGCGGGGCACCGAGCCCGCCAACCCGCCGCCTCCCGCTCTTGCGGACCCTGTCGTTTGAGGCCACTCTAGCGCGCTCTCTTCAGGATCTTCCGTTGCGTTTCGCCACCATCGCTCCAATCATCGCCGTTCCGTTCGCGTTTTTCCCCCACGTCGCCGCGCAAAGTCCCCAGCGCCCCCAAGGCCCCCGGGTCGAGATCACCGTGCCGGCGGCGCTGCGCGCCGCAGCGGCGACCGGACGCATGTACGTCTTCGTGACGCGGCACGACGACGTCGAGCCGCGGCTCCAGGTCCGCCACGAGAGCGACTGCACGCCGTTCTTCGGCGTCGACGTCACCCAGCTCGCGCCGGGTGCGCCCGGGGTGATCGACGGCGGGACCCTTGGCTATCCGGTGTCGAGCCTCGAGGAGATCCCCGCGGGCGACTACTACGTGCAGGGGTTGCTCAACGTGTACGCGGAGTTCCACCGTGCCGACGGGCACACGCTGTGGCTGCACGACGATCAGTGGGAGGGCCAGCAGTTCAACAAGGCGCCGGGGAATCTCGTGAGCGCGGTCCGGAAGGTGCATCTCGATCCGGCCCGAGCGGACACGATCCGGCTCGAGCTCACGCGTGTACTCCCGCCGATCGAGCTGCCGCCCGATACGAAGTGGGTGAAGCACATCAAGATTCAGAGCAAGCTGCTCACGGCCTGGTGGGGCCGACCGATCTTCCTCGGCGCGACGGTGTTGCTACCCCGCGGGTACGACGCAGACACCGGCCGTCGCTATCCGACCGTGTACCAGCAGGGCCACTTCACCCTCAACCCCCCGTTCGGGTTTTCGACCGACAGCACTCCCGAGACTCCCGAGCAACGGGCGACGCGACTCGCGCGCAGCGCGCGCGAGCCCGGGTTCGAGTTCTACCGGGCGTGGAGCGCTCCCAACTTCCCGCGCATGATCGCGGTGACGTTCCAGCACCCGACGCCGTACTTCGACGACTCGTACGCGGTCAATTCCGCGAACAACGGTCCGTACGGGGATGCGCTGCTGCAGGAGCTCATTCCCTATCTCGAGCAGCACTTCCGGCTGATCCGTCAGCCGTGGGCCCGCGTGCTGACGGGCGGCTCGACCGGCGGCTGGGAGGCGCTGGCGCTCCAGGTGTACCACCCGGACTTCTTCGGCGGGACGTGGGTGCTGTACCCGGACCCGGTGGACTTCCGGCACTACGAGATCCCCGACATCTACAGCGACACGAACGCATTCGTCCACGGGGTGGCGGAATGGATGACCGCCGACGTGCCGGCCGAGCAGGAAGTCACCGGTCAGCCGCGCATCAGCGTCCGCCAGGAGAGTCAGTTCGAGGCGGTGCTCGGCAGCCACGCGCGCTCCGGCGAGCAGTTCGCGATCTGGGAAGCGACGTACGGTCCCGTGGCGGCGGACGGCTACCCCGCCGAGCTGTGGGACCTCCGGACCGGCACGATCGACCGCCGCGTGGCCGACTACTTCCGGGCCCACGACTACGACCTACGAGATTACCTGGAGCGCAACTGGGCGACCCTCGCGCCCAGGCTCAAAGGCCAGATCCACGTCTTCACCGGCGACATGGACACCTTCTACCTGAACCTCGCCGTGTACCGGCTCGAGGAGTTCCTCGCACGCGCGCGGCCCGCGGCCGACGCGGAGTTCGCCTACGGACGTCCCATGAAGCCGCATGGCTGGCAGCCCTGGACCAACGCCGAGCTCATGCGGATCATGGCCCGTCACATAGAGGGGCGCCGCGCGTCCAGGCTCAGGGGTCCAGCGCCGAAGTGAGCGATCAAAAGGGCCGCGCCCAGCATGGACACGTTCTTCATGAACATCGCCATCTGCATCCCGTGCATCATCGGGTCGGTCACCGCCCAGAAGTTGTGCATCTTGAGCGAGACCGGCACCAGAAACAGCACGATCAGCCAGGCGCCGATTTTGGCCTTGTAGCCGAGCGTGATGCTCAGGCCTCCGAGCGTGGCAATCACGCCCGACAGCGGGACCAGCAGCCCGGGGGCCGGCACGCCCGCCTGGGTGGCGTATGCGATGTATCCCGGCGAGAAATGCCCCATCACCGTCATCAAGAAGATCGCGGAATAGAGGAATCGACCAACAGGGACGAGGTAGAGCACGGGAATTCCCCTCTCTATCGGTTGGAGGACGAGTTACGAGGTCAACGCGCTGAGCGCGTTCTGGAGGCTGGTTGCCTCGCCCGCCTTGAGTGCGCGAACGATGACTCGTTGCGCTTCGGCGAGCGCGCGTACGCCCTTGGCGTGCGCCTGCTCGCCCGCGGGCGTGAGCTCGGCCAGAACGCTGCGGCGGTCCTCCGGATCGGCACGCCGGCGAACCAGGCCGTCTTTCTCTAGACGATCCATCAGCTGTGTGATGTTGGAGCGGACACAGTGCTGGCGCGCGGCCAAATCGGACAGCGGCAACGCTTCCTTGGCCTCCGCCAGGAAATGGAGCACCGCCAGCTTCGCCAGGGACAGGCCGGTCGGGCTCAAGGCCCCTTCGAGGCGTGCCTCGACGGCGTCCGCCGCGCTCAGGAACGCAAAGACGAGCGCCTCGGCCGCCGGGCGGCGCCCGCTCTTTCGTCGCCGGTTTCGCACACCCTCATTATGGCTCACGGCTTGGCGGCGGGCCAGCCGGCCCCGACGGCGCGATACAGCTGCACCGCCGCGACGAGCTGGTCCCGCTCCGCCTGGGTGAGTGCCAGCTCGGCCCCGAACAAACCGCGCTGTGCGTCCAGCACGTCGAGATAGCTCGACACCCCGTTCCGATAGCGCATGTCCGCGAGCTCGAGCGCCCGGCGCAACGCGATCACCTGGCGCTCTTGCGCCCCGCTCCGATCCTGGGCGGTGCGCAACCCCACGAGCGCGTCTTCCACTTCGCGCAGCGCCACGAGCACCGTCTGCTCGTAACGCGACCGTGCCTGCGACGCGCGCGCCCGGGCGACGTTCACCTGCTCACCCGCCCCCGGCCGGCCCTCCTTGAACAGCGGGATCGAGACCCCGGCGAACGCCTGCCAGATGTTGGTCCCCGACCCGAACCACTTGGAGAATTCGGTGCTCTGGGTGCCGTACTGCCCGGTGATCGTGAAAGTCGGCAGGAAGGCCGCCTGCGCCACGCCGATCCGGGCCGTAGCGGCGCGGAGCGTCGCTTCGGCGCTCCGGACGTCCGGCCGGTTGCCCAGCAGGGCCGACGGCACTCCGGCGGGGACCGGGATCCGCGCCGCCATCTCGGTGAGCGCGCGGCCCCGCCCGATGGCGCCGGGGTTGTGTCCCACCAGCACGCTCAAGGCGTTCTCCTGCTGGGCCACCTGCCGCTCGAAGTCGGCGACGCTCGCCGCCGGACTCGCCACTTCGGCCTCGAATTGCCGCACGTCGAGCTCCGAGATCAGGCCCTGGTCCAGACGGCGGCGGGCGAGGGCGAGCGTTTGGCGCCGCGAGTCGAGTGTGCGGCGCGCGATCGCGAGGTTGAGATCGGCCGCGCGCAGGTCGAAATACGCCGTCGTCACGTCCCCAATCAGCGACAACTGCAGCGCGCGTCGGTCTTCCTCCCGCGCCACGAGGTCCGAGCGTGCGGCGCCCGTGCCGCGGCGCAGCCGGCCCCAGACATCCAACTCCCAGCTCAGGTCGGCCGTCGCCTGGTACACGTTGTAAGTGAACGACCCGAAGGTGCCGAACACCGTTTGGTTGCGGCCGGCCCGACCGTTGGCCGTCACCTCGGGCAGGAGCGCACCCCGCGTAGCTCGGTACTGGGCGCGGAACTCGTCGATCACGGAAAGCGCGGTGCGCATGTCGCGGTTTTCCCGCAGGCTCGTGTCCACGAGCTGCCGCAGCACGGAATCCTGGATCAGGTCGACCCAGCGCAGCGCAGCGCCGGAGTCGCCGCCCGCGCGGACGGACGAGGTGTCGTAGCCGAACGGCACGCGCGCCGTGTCCGCCCCGGGCGGCAGCAGGGTGTCGCGGCTGGTGCGCAGCGAGTCGTAGAACGACCGCATCGAGTCTTCCGACGCCGCCGGACGCCGCCAGCCGTCCGGCATGCCAAGGGAGGACCGCCGATACCCCGGCCCCACGGCACACCCTTCGGTCAGGGCGATCAGCGCGACGACGGCGAGCGGAATGAGGCGTTTCACGTCAGTCCCCCTCCACCGCGACGGGCGTGGGTTGCAGGAGGGCGGCGCTGGCACCCCGGCGCAGCAGGCCCCGCTCGCTCAAGGTTCGGATCGCCACGAAGAACAGCGGGATGAAGAACACGCCGACCAGGGTCGCCACGAGCATCCCGAAAAAGACGCCGGTGCCGATCGAGTGACGGCTCGCCGCGCCCGCGCCGCTCGACGTGAGCAAGGGTGTGACGCCCAGGATGAACGCGAATGAGGTCATCAGGATCGGCCGCAACCGCTCCCGGCCGGCCTCGAGCGCCGCCTCGCGAATCGAGCGCCCCTGGGCGCGCAGCTCGTTCGCGAACTCGACGATCAGGATCGCGTTCTTCGCCGCGAGACCCACCACGACGATCAGGCCGATCTGCACGTACACGTCGTTCGCCATCCCGCGCACCCACACGCCGAGTAGCGCGCCGAGCGTGCCGAACGGCACACCGAGCAGCACGGCGAACGGGATCGTCCAGCTTTCGTATTGCGCGGCCAGCACCAAGAACACCATCACCAGGCCGAGGGCGAACACGAGACCGCCCTGCCCGCCCGAAGCCCGCTCCTGATAGGACTGGCCGCTGAAGGCGTAGCCCACGCCGCGGGCGGCGTACCTGTCCTGGGCGAGCCGCTCCACCGCGGCGAGCATTTCGCCGGAGCTCTTCCCGGGCGCGGGGGCCCCGACCAAGAGTGCCGACGTGAACCCGTTGAACCGCGTGATGACGCTCGGCCCGGCCCGGAACTCGGTCCGGGTGAGGGCCGACACGGGCACCATCTGCTGATTGGGCCCGCGCACGTACAGCCGCCCGATGTCTTCGGGGGTCTGGCGGAAGCGGGCCTGCGCCTCAGCCTGCACCCGGTAGGTTTTGCCGTACCGGTTGAAATCGTTGATGTAGAGCGTCGACAGAGATGCCTGCAGCGTCTGGAACAGCTCCGACAGCGAGATCCCGAGCGCTTTCACTTTCTCGCGGTCCACCTGCACGAACAGCTGCGGCGTGTTCACCCGGATCGTCGGGTACACGCCCCGCAGCGCGGGGCTTGCGTTGGCGTCGGCCGCGAACTCGCCCGTCAGGCCGGCGAAGCGCGTGATGTCGTTCACCCCGCGGTCCTGAAGATTCAGCTCGAGGCCCGCGGTCGTGCCCAGCCCGATGATCTCGGGAAGGTTGAACGCGAAGCCGCGCGTCTGCTGCAGCTGGAAGAGAAAGCCGTTCACGCCGCCAAGCACCGCCGCGAACTGGTCGCGTGGCGTGGTCCGGTCATCCCACGGCTTCAGCATGACGAACATGATCGCCGCGTTCGTCTGGTTCGCGTTCTGGATGAAGTTGAGGCCCACGAGCGCCACGACGTGATTGATTGCCGGCTGCTGCATGAGATAGCCTTCGACCTGCTTCACGACCGCTTCCGTGCGCTGGCGCGAAGCATTGTCGGGCAGCTCGATCAGCATCCCGAAATAGCCTTTGTCTTCGTTGGGGATGAACCCGGTCGGGACGGACCGCACGAGTACGAACAGCAGGGCGACCGCCACCGCGAAGGCGGCGAAGAACGTACGAGGGCGGTCGATCACCCGACCGGCGGCGCCGAGGTAGCGCTCGGTCACCGAACGGAAGCCGCGATTGAAGCGACCGAAGAACCGGTTGAAGACCTTCGATACGGAGCCACTCTCCGCCACGACCGGCGCTTCCTCCGGCACCGGCCGCAGCAGCACGGCGCACAGCGCCGGGGTCAGGGTCAGGGCGACGATGCCCGACAGCACCACCGAAACCGCGATGGTGATGGCGAACTGCTTGTACATGAGGCCGGTGATGCCCCCCAGGAATGCCACCGGGATGAACACGGAGCACAGCACGAGCACGATGGAGATCAGGGCCCGGCTCACCTGCCGCATCGCCCGGTCGGCGGCGACGGCGGGTGGTACCCGATCCTCGGCCATGATGCGCTCCACGTTTTCGATCACGACGATCGCGTCGTCCACCACGATGCCGATCGCGAGCACCAGGCCGAACAGCGTGAGCAGGTTGACCGAGAAGCCGAGCACTTGCATCCCGAAGAACGCGCCGATGACCGAGACGGGCACCGCCACCACCGGGATCAGCGTTGCCCGCCAGCTCTGCAGGAACACGAACACAACCAGCGTGACGAGCAGCAGCGCCTCGAACAGCGTCTTCACGACCTCGTTGATGGACGCGGTGACGTAGGGCGTGGTGTCGAACGCAATCGACCAGCGGACGCCCTGAGGAAAGCTCTTGGCGAGCTCGGTCATCCGGTTGACGACCTCGCGCTTCACCTGGAGGGCATTCGCACCGGGACGCAGGAACACCGGCGTCAGGGCCGTGGGCGCGCCGTCGAACCGGCCAGCCAGGTCGTAGTTTCGCGCGCCGAGGTGAGCGTCTCCGATGTCCGAGAGGTGCACCAGCGAGCCGTCGGGGCGACCCCGAACGATGATGCGCTCGAAGTCGCTCGCCTCTTTCAGGCGCCCGCTGGTGATCACGGGAATGGTGAGTTGCGTGCCAGGCGGCGCGGGCTCGCGCCCGATGCGGCCGGCGGGATTCGTGGCGTTCTGCTCCTGGACCGCGGCCGCGACGTCCGACACGGTGAGGCCGAGCTGCGCCATGCGGTCGGGGTCGAGGCTCAACAGCATCGAGAAGTCGAGCTGGCCGAACGTGCTCGCATCACCCACGCCGGGGAGCCGCTTGAGCTCGTCGTCGATATAGATCTTCGCGTAGTTGTTCAGGTATTCGGTGTCGTACCGCGGATCGTCGGAGGAAAGCGCCAGTACGACCAGAAAGGCCGTCTGGCGCTTGCGCACCGTGATACCGTTGCGCACCACTTCCTGCGGCAGCTGCGGCTCGGCGAGGGCGATCTGATTCTGCACGTCCACCGCCGCCAGATCCGGGTTACGCGAGACGTCGAAGTAGACCGACAGGTTCATGACCCCGTCGCTCGAGTTCGCCGACTTGAAGTACAGCAGGCCTTCCATGCCCGACAGCTGCTGCTCGATCGGAGCGGCCACCGCATCGGCCACGTCCTGCGCCGTTGCACCCGGGTAGACCGCTTGCACCTGGATCTCAGGTGGCGTGAGCGGCGGATAGCTCTCGACCGCCAGCCGCGAGAGAGAGAACAGCCCGAGCAGGACGATCACGATCGAGATGACGGCCGAGAAAATCGGGCGTCGGATGAACAGGTTGCGGATCTGCGGCGCGTCACTCACGGGCGGCTCCTGATCCGAAGGGGGACGGCGGGAGGAGCGATCAGCGTACTATCTTGCGCCGCGGTCCCGGTGCTGTCGACCGCCGGCCGATAGGCCACGGGCCGGGCGGGCTGCCCGGGCGCGACTTTCTGCACTCCGTCCACTACCACGCGATCCCCGACCTGGAGCCCCTGCTCGATCAGCCACGAGCCGCCGTCCCAGGAGGTGGCCGCGACGCTGCGGGCCGCCACCTTATTGCTGTCGTCGACCACATAGACGAACGAGCCGGTCAGGCCCTGCTGCACGGCGCGTTGCGGCACGAGGATCGCGCTCGGCCGCTTGAGGCCGAGCAGGCGGACCCGCACGAACTGCCCGGGGAGCAAGACGTGCTGGGGGTTTCTGAGCTGCGCGCGGAGCTGTTGGGTACCGGTCGCCGGCTGCAGCGCCAGATCGGCAAAGTTCAGCTCGCCCGTCGCGGGAAACAGACTCCCGTCCGCGAGGGTGACCTGAACGGCGAGGGCGTGCGGTGCGGGCGGCATGACCAGACGGCCGTCCGCGATGTCGCGTCGCAGGCGCAGCAGGTCCTCGTCGGACGGACTGAAGTTCACGTAGATCGGGTCTACCTGCTCGACGGTCGTGAGCCAGTCAGCCGAACCGGTCACGCGAGCGCCGAGCTCCAGCTGCGCGCGTCCAGCGCGCCCCGAGATCTCGGCGCGCACGAAGGTGTCCTCGTAGTCTTTCCTGGTCTGATCGGCCGCCGCCTGCGCCTGGTCGAATGCCTGCTGTGCGTCGTCCACATCCTTCTGCGCCACCGCGCGCGCCGCGAGCAGCGGCTTCAGCCGCGCCAAGGTGCGGTCCGCGTTGGCGAGCCGGGCCTGGGCGCTGCGATAGGCGGCCTCGTACGTGGTCGGGTCGATCCGGAACAGCAGCGTTCCCTTCGCTACGTCCGTGCCCTCGGCGTAGGGCCGCGCGACGATCACGCCGGTGACCTGCGAGCGAACTTCGACTGAGCGTGAGGCGGCGGCCTGCCCGACGTACTCGTACCGCGCGACCACCGTCTCGGGAACGACGGTGAGGACCGATACTTCCGGGGCTGGTGGAGCAGCGCTGGCCACGGGAGAGCGCCGGCGCGCCGCCGCTGCGCTAGCAAGAAGAACGAGTGCGACCGCGACCGCGGCGGCCCACAGGGCTGGTTGGATCAAACGCTTCATGCGAACACCCGCTGGTGAAGGTGATGACTACCGAGCCGATAGTGCAGGAATGAACTACGTAGCCGGGAAGGTTCCCGCGGCTTTTTTCAGCGAGGCTGGGCTCCCCCGTTTGGGTGGGGCCGCACCACCTGGTTGGCCGGCGTGACCGGCGCGATGCGCCCGAAGCGGTACTCGAGGCCGGCCCCCAAGTTCCGGGGAACTTCCCGCCGACCTGGA
>WNFX01006139.1_pt1 | contig 11484 bp, 20 predicted proteins | sample 5400111 | NCBI WGS metagenome assembly WNFX01 (sample SAMN13153363, study PRJNA577476) | soil metagenome | isolation source: 40 cm soil or saprolite under grassland replicate 1 | place: USA:California | collected 2016-06-15
TCCCAGAAGCCACAATCACGTGTCCACTCTGCGGTCATCGGCGGGTCGAAACGATGCCGACCGATGCTTGCGTTCACTTCTACGAGTGCACCCGGTGTCACCAGACGCTGAAACCCAAGGTCGGCGATTGCTGTGTCTTCTGTTCCTATGGCTCGGCTCGCTGCCCACCGCGGCAGCGCGAGGGCGTGCCGTGACGCAGTGCGTTCTCGCACTGCCGAACATGCGCTTAGGCAGCCGACCCCCCCGGCGCATGCTTGCGACGCTCCGCCTTTCAATCCCTCGTGACGTGGACCCCGTGTGTGAGGGTATATTCGGGCAGCATAGCAGTCCCCCTCGGAGGACACGTGAAACGGGGCACGCCTCTCATTCCGCTCGGGCTCGCTGCCATTGCGCTGACCTGCGCAGACCCTTTCGCTCCCGGTGACGTCTTGAGCGGAACATGGGCGAACACTACGACTCACGGGTACGGACTTCAATTGAGCGCCTCCGGAGTCGGGTCAAATTACAGCACGTCGTGTACGAACGCCCATTTTCCTCCTCTCCTCCTCAACGACTCTCTCGCCTTTCATGCACGGGGAGTTTACACCAACGCAATCGGCTTAGTCTCAGTGCGCGTCGGGGACTCCGCAACGATCGCGGGCCGAGTGCTGGGCGATCGGGTGATCATATTCGGGCAAGGCCAGTGGAGTTTTGAACGCGACACGCTGACGCCCGGTCGCATGGGCGTCCGCGTTTGCAATGCGTGAGGTTATACGGGGCCGGCCGTCTCGGCGCCGCGGCTTAGGCGCGATCCGTTAGCCGGCGCCTGTGACGCCCTTTGCCGGGCAAGGGTATACACCAACGGAACACTCATGCTGCGATTCGCTTCCCTCTCCCTTATTCTCGGCCCGCTCCTTGGGGCGTGCCGGTCACCAGTGGACCCATCCCGCCTCGACGTCGAGATTCGCACCGCGCAGGCTGTCTACCGTCCGTTGGACCTTGCGGTTGCTAGGATCACGAACCACTCCGGTGTCACAGTCCTCCGTGATCTGTGCTCAGGTGAGATCGAGGGCCGCCGTAGCCCCGCGGACGAGTGGAATGGCAGCTACGGTAGTGGCCGCGCGTGCGCGCTTGCTGCTGGCGTCCGGTACCCGGAACCGCAGCGGATCGCGCCGGGCGAGAGCGTATCGGACACGTTGCCGATCAACGCTGATGCTTACACCGGCGAGTGGCGTTTCCAGTACTTCCTCTACGACGCGGATGGCCACCTCTTGCCACTCGAGAAGCGCATCTCCAACGTGTTCCGCGTCCTGCGGTAGTTCGTCTGGGCCTCTCGGAGCATCTGGTTGCGTGCCGTGCCGGTTACCGAGGGCGCTGCCTAGCACGCGTGTGAAGCTGCCGAGCCCCTCCAAGTAAGGTAGAATTCCATTCATGAGTCTGAAGAATCTCCGTAACCCCACAAGCCAGCCGCGCGCCTACGAGCTGTGCGCCCGCAGCTTAAGTGCACTCCGTTAGGCGCCCACCCTCATCGTGGACGAAAACGACTGGCGGCTTGGGGGACAGGATCGGTACCTGAGGGGCGTCACGCTCCTCAGGCGCACGTACTCGCGCTATCGTGAAGGTTGGGACCACGATCACTGCGTATTCTGCTGGGCCAAGTTCATGGTCGCAGACGGTCCGGGCGTCTTGCACGAAGGGTACTGCACGCAGGACGGCTACCACTGGGTCTGCGCCACGTGCTTTGCTGACTTCAGCGATGCATTCGGGTGGCGCGTGCGCGAGGCGGGCGCCTAACAAGCGCTTGAAGCTGGCGTGCGGTGATCGCTCTAAAGGAAGCGAATTGTTCACGCCCTCGCGGGCGCGGACTAACGTTCCACACCCTTGCGCCGGCGCGCGATTCGCCCGCGGCTTAAGCGCGATCCGTTACGCTGCGCCCAGGGAGACGGGACCGACGTGAACTCCGCAGCTGCTTTGTCGTTCGTCCGGCGTCAGGGTATCGTGCTTGAGAGCGCTCACGGACCCGTGCCCAACCTCGCCGAGACCGTCGTCGGTGCGCCCATTCGGGGGAGCTGGTGGGGCCACGCGAAGGGCAAAGAGATCTTTTGGCTTACGCGTGCGGTGCGCAACTCCAATCAGGTCCTCGTCTGTCGTCTCTTGCGGGGTAAGATCACCTACGTGCATCGCCGCCTCTGGCCGGCGCTGGTCCGGCTGGCCCACGCGTTCAGGCGCCCGGATCTCGCCGCCTTGCGCGAGGTGCACACGGCGCGCGGCGCGCACACCCTGCGGCTCGTCCCGTTCCCGCGCTGGGTCCCGGCTCCGGTGAAGCGGCGAGCGCGGGAGCTCACGGAAAGGAAAGCCTGGGCGGCACTAGGTCTCGGAGAGCCGCCGGGTCGCCGCCGCGCCAGCTACTCAAGAGAGAACACATGGTCAGCATCCTCTGTGTCGTCCTCCACGCGGCGTCGGCATTGATCCCGCAGTCTCATGGGTTACCCGCGAGTAGGGCGCGTAGTCTTTGGCAGGATGATCGAGTGGAGTTCCGAATCAAGGAGGCACGCTCATCTGATTCCCTGCGCGTCTTCGAGGCCGAGTATTCAGGGGACAGCACGGTCGCCCGATTCGCCATTGTCTTCCGGCCGATCCCGAAGTCCTCGGGCGAGCTTTCTTTCCTTAAGGTCGCAGTCCTCAGCCGTCCCAACTCCAACTCCCGAGACCTGCTCCGAGCCCTCGCCCGTATCCATGACAGTTCCGCGCGTAGCACGAAGCCTGGCCGGTTGCAGCGTCTCGATATAACCGCAGCCGTACTCGGTCAATCCCTAAGCCATGGCCCCGGAAAAGACGTTCTTGCTGGAGAGTTCACATCGCAGCCAGCCGGGGATTGGATCGTTCTCAAGCTGTTCTTGGACACTCCTGACGGAGCCACCACGGATAAACTAGGTGAGCCTGCAGAGCTCTTTCTGGCGCTCAATCCCGTAGCTGGGCGCGGCTGGTTCCTGGCCAAGGATCCCGAATACTGGCCCGAGCTCAATCGAGTGCTGGCCACGGTGCTGTAGAGTGGCTGCCTAACCAAGCGCTTGAAGCTGGCGGCGCGCGTAGGATATTGAATGACTACTCTTTCTTCAGCGCGCCGCAGCTTAAGCGCGATCCGTTACACAGCGGCAAGGGCTCCGATGATCGAACGGCTTCCCCGATGTTCGCTTCTAGCGATGAGCCTAGCTTCCATCGCAAGCGTGTCCACCGCTCAGGTCACGCACAGAGAGCATAATCTTGGATGGGCCAACGGGGCGGTCACAAACACGGCCCTGGATGGCCGCCTCAGCCAGGCCGCCATGCAGTATCGGAGCTACGCCCCCGTGCCGCGCATCGCCTTCTACGACATTGCCTTTCCAAAGGATTGCGCTGAGTTCGCAAGCATGAGCGGTCACGCGGTGCTGGTGGTGACTGCGGTGGTTCAAGACAGCACCGAACTGCCGGCGAGGATCTATCTGGGGTCCGGACCTGCGGGTACCGACTTGCTGCGAATCGGCGGCGTTCAGTCCCGTGTCGCCTCGGCCGACGTGAGAGCCACATTTGGTCAATTTCGGGTCGATGCCCTTTACCTGCTCCCGTCCCGACCCAATGTCGGAGCGCGTGACGTCCTCATGGACTTTGCCGCTCATCGCCAAGGGTTCCGTCTTGCTCAACTCTCTGGCCAGGTGCCCAAACCACTAGCGGCGTGCCCTGAGGCGGACACCCGGTCTCAGCTTCCTGCGGATTCAGTCCTGTGGGCACTCGTACGGAGGGAGTATCCCGACTTGTCCCGGGCCCTTGTGTCCGCACATTAGAGATTCAAGGGCGGGGTGCTTGCGCCCGCCGGCGCTCGCTCCGCAGCTTAGGCGCGATCCGTTAGGCGGCAGCCGGAACATGTTCAGCCACTCCGCCGAGCTCTACGACCTGATCTACTCCAGCATCAAGGACTACTCCGGAGAAGCCGCGCAGATTGCCACTCTGCTCCGGACCGTCAGTCCCGGGTGTCGGAGAATCCTCGACGTCGCTTGCGGCACGGGCGAACACGCTCATCTCCTCGCCACCCGTCATCGATTCGAGGTCGATGGTCTCGACCTCGATCCGGCCTTCGTTCGAATCGCCAAGACCAAGCACTCAAGCGGTCAGTTCTACGAAGGGAACATGGTCGACTTTCATCTGGGTCGGCGCTACGACGCCGTCCTCTGTCTCGGCAGCTCGATTGGCTACGTGCGCACGTTACCCGATGTTTGCCGAGCCCTCGCATGCTTTCGCGAGCACTTGGCCACCAACGGCGTTGTAATCGTAGAGCCGTGGTTCACGCCTGATGTCCTGGAGAATGGCCGAACCGCTACACGAACCGCCGAGACGCAGGGCCTCCGCGTCGTTCGCCTCAGTCGGACCGAGCTCGACGGTCGTCTCTCACGCCTCCGGTTTGACTATGAGATACACGGTCCCGACGGAGTGCGGCTCGCTACTGAAGTGCACGAGCTCGGACTCTTTACGACCGACGAAATGTTGCGCAGCTTCGACTCGTCGGGCCTGGTGGCACAGCACGATGCGAAGGGCCTTACAGGGCGCGGCCTGTTCGTGGCAAGGGCTGCTGCTTAGGCCGCCGCCGACAAGCATGAGACCCCTGGCCTTTGTGTGGCCGTACTGGCCGCTGTTCTAGGCAGTCTTCATGCTCAGCGGAATTGCCACGCTCGCCATCACCCTCTAGCCTGCATGACGCCGGCACCCCCTCTGCAATGAAAAAGCGCCGTCCCAAACTGGCACCCACCGTTCCTGGCATCTTCATCCAGACCGTCGCCCGAGTGCGTTCGCTCGGGCCAGACCGACCAGAATATCCGTATTCCGTGCCCGCCCTTCGCCATCTTACCGAATTGAGGTTCGACACACCGGTGACGTTCTTCGTGGGAGAGAACGGCTCTGGGAAATCCACCCTGCTCGAGGGAATCGCGGTAGCGTTTGGGTTGAATCCTGAAGGCGGTACGAAGCATGAACGGTTCACCACGCACTCCACTCATTCAGATCTCTTCGGCTCGTTGATCCTCACCAAGAGCCGAGACGCGCCCACAGACTCATATTTCTTGAGAGCGGAATCATTCTACAATGTCGCGTCCGCGATGGATCCCCGCGATGTCGACCAGTACGGCGGCCGCAGCTTGCATGCTCAATCGCACGGGGAATCGTTTCTGTCTCTTGTGCTCCATCGGCTCCGTGGGAATGGGTTGTACCTCTTTGACGAGCCGGAAGCCGCGCTGTCTCCCGCCCGCCAACTTGCGCTGCTGGCAGCGATGTACCGACTCGTGCAGCGCAATTCACAGTTCATCATCGCGACCCACTCTCCCATCCTTCTCGGGTACCCGGGAGCGACCATCTATCTCTTTGCAGAAACGAACCTGACACGGACCGCGTATCTTGACACGGAGCATTACCAGATCACGAAAGCATTTCTGGACCGGCCGGAACGCATGCTCAACGAGCTCTTCAGAGGAGATGATCCCCCGCAAGCGTAACGGCCAGGTTAGGCGGCACACAATCTCGGAGGCGTAGCAGGAATGCTGCCAAGTCGCGCGACGCTACCGCTCGTGGATAGGAGGGGCGGCGCCCCAACACGTGGAAAGATGCGTTGATGCGCACGCTCATCATCGTGGTCGGCATGGTCGTTGGACTGTTCCTCGCGTATCAGGCCTCCGCAATGGGGGACGCCGTCGTCGCCGACCTCGGCGCGGGCGCTATCGGCGTCTATCTCTGGCGGCAAGGCATGAAGGGGGGGAGCCTCGCCTTGGTGGGGCTGGTGAGCGGGCTCATCCTGCTGGGCGTGGCGGCCGCCGCGACGCGGCGTGACGCGAGGGCGGCCCACTGGGCTTCCACCCCGGGCACGATTGGTTGGGCTGCGCCCATCTGCCATGCCGGCGTTTCTCCGTCTACGCCGTACCGATCCGAGCCGCCCACAACCGTGTGCATGTCGCGAATCTACTACGGCTATCGGGTTGGCGACCGGGACTATACGGGAACCCGAGTCACGTTCAACGACCTGCTGCTACACGACCTCGATTGGAATTGGGAAGCCAAGTACGAGGACAACCGGCACGTCACGGTGCGGTACGACCCCACGGACCCGGCGGTTGCCGCGCTGGAGCCGCGCACACCGGGTCGGACGCTGCTCTGGGTACTGGGCGTCTGGTTTACCCTCGGCCTCGGCTACGCCTTCGTGACCAATCGGGAGGGCGCGGGTGATGCGAGCTGACGCGTGCCCTGACAGCGGTGTGTGCCCGTGCCGCCTAACAGGCGTGAAGCTGGCGGGCGGCGGGCTACAAACAGGGCCAGCATTCCTAGCAGGTGTTCCGCATTCCCGCTCAACTCAGCAAATTAGGACGATTCGCGATTGGCGAAGCATCGGACGGCTCCACCACGGCACCGGTGGGATTGAACGAGGAGGCCGGATGGCTCTATTCCTGGTGATCCCGCTATTCATTGTCTCCCTATTCATGGGTGTGCAGAGCTGGTTGTGGAGAGTCGTTTTCACGGCACTCGTTGTAGCGGCCTGGAGATTTCTCGGACCGGCTTGGGTTGCAGTTCCGGTGGCGTTTATCATCGGCATCTGGTTAAAGGATCGGCTCTACAGGATCACCGGCTCGAAGGTTTAGGACTTCCCGCGGTGAAGCCGCCGCCTAACAAGCCATTGACGTGGGCCATTGCCCTCGTGCTTGCCTTCGCTGCGTGCGGGCGCCGGGAGAACTCTGCCGAGCGCCAGGCGGACACTGGATTCGCGGCTATGCAAGCACGCGGTCAGGTGGTCATGGGCGTAGATCAATACGCGTCGGCCCACGTCTTTGAGGGCCTTGAGGATGGTGGGCGCATCGTCCTCGACGCAGATAGTGCCTCTGACACCGCTGGGATCGCAGCGATCCGACACCACATGCGCGACATCGCCACCGCGTTTCGAGCCGGAGACTTCGCGAGGCCCTTCGCGGTGCACGCTCAGGTAGTCCCTGGTACCGCTGTCATGGCGGCGCGGCGGACCCAGATCACCTATGAGGCCAGCGATCGCCCGCGGGGAGCCGAGGTCCGGATTCGGGCTACCGACGCAGCGGCCGTGGCGGCGCTTGGGGAGGTCACGTGGCGGGGCAGGGATCAGCGGGAAACGTAATAGCGGCGCTCTGTAGCTTGTTCGTCCCCGGCCTTGGTCAATTGCTTCAAGGGCGGCTATTCATGGCCATCATTCAATTCGTCTTGGCGGGCGTTCTCTGGTTCTTTCTGCTTGGGTGGTTGATCCATCTCTGGTCGATCTTGGATGCCGCGATGTGGAAGCCCAAACAAGAGCCCGCGTCCTAGCCGTGCTGCCTACCAAGCGCTTGAAGCTGACGGGCGGCAGCATCCTCGGTGATGCAAGAACCTGATCGTCCCCACATTCTCGTGCTCCCGCCGATCCTCGTTGGCGGTCTCCTCCTTGTCGGCGTCTCGGTGCATTACTGGCTGTGGACAGTGACGCCGTTTCCGATTGTCCCGGCCAGAATCCTCGGTGTCGTGCTGTTCGTGTCGGCCGGAGTGCTCGCGCATGCGGCTCACAATGCCATGAAACGCGCAGGGACCAACATTTTCCCCACGCAGCCCGCTCTCGCGTTGGTCAGCGATGGCCCGTTTCGGCGTACGCGTAACCCGCTCTACGTCGCGGCGGTCGGCGTCTACTTGGGTGTGGCATTCTGGGTCGATGGCTTGGTAACATTCCTGTTGCTTCCAATCGTAGTGGCGGGGTTGCACTGGGCAGTTGTGATGCCTGAGGAGCGCTACCTTGAGGGGAAGTTCGGCGACGCCTATCGGGCGTATCAGTCCCAGGTCCCGCGCTGGTTGTAGGGAATCGGATGCCGCCTAACAAGCGCTTCAAGCTGGCGGGCGCTGATCGTTTAGCGGAAGCGGAGTGTGGTGCCCCTGACGGGGCACGGACTTTCGTCCAACGGCCTTGCGCCGGCGGGCGGATCGCCCGCAGCTTACGCGCGATCCGTTAGACGGCGGCCAAATCTCACCACATGCACATTAGCCTATGATCCAACCAACCCCCACGCCGACGGCCCCGCCAGCACCGGTCCCGGGAGGCGTCCGCCTCGCCGCCATCTTTTGCTGGATCGTTGGCCTCCTTTCGGCAGGCGTGTCCCTTGCAATGGGCATTCCTAGCCTATCAGCCGGAGGTAGTCTCTTGCTCGTCGTGGCGAACGTCACGGCTGGCATCATGGTGTGCGTAGCTGGATTCCTCGTCTGGAAGCAGCGGCGTCTCGGCGTATTGCTGGTAGTCTTGGGCTGGGCCTTTCCGACGGTTGGCGCCCTGTTAACGCATCAGCCCACACGGGCTGGGCCCGTTCTTCTGCTGATCGCCATGTTGCTCCTCTTTGCGAATTGGAAGAATCTGCATTAGGCGGCGTGCCCGGACACTTCACGATGAACGCCCGAAGAGGAGTCCATGAACTCCGTCATGTCAAGTCCTTCGCCCTGTGGGTTGTCGTCATCGGCGTCGTCGTGTTGAGTGGTCTGTTGGCGGCGGTTGCGGTCGCTCGTTGGTTAGTCGTAGTACAACTCGTGCTCTGGGGACGTTCACACAGGCGACCGGAGGCGTCTGCCTAACAAGCGCTAGGCAGTCGCAATAGGGGAATTCCAACTGTCCGAGAGCATCAGGTTCACTGACGACCTGTTCTGGCCCAGCCTGCTCTGGGTCCTTCCATTATTACTCATCGGCGCCGTGTGGCTCGCTGTCGCGGTCCTTGTGAACAAGGGGGAAGACGTGGAGCGACCAAACCGTATGGCTCACCTCTATGGCTACACGGTCTGCTTGATAAGTCTGGTGGTTGGACTCATAACCCTCTCCTCGATCTTGGGCGCCACATTCGACCGGGCGAATCCGCTGCAATCTGACAACCCATTCGGCACATCGCTCTCCTCTTTTGAGAGCTACAAAGCGACTTACCGCCGTGAGCAGGCAGTGTTCGAGAGAGGAGAGGGCGTGAAGCAGGACAGCCTCTCCGAAGCGGCGTTACGAACGAGATACGACGCTCTGGTCCGTGATCGTATCGCGGCAACACGTTATCGCACCGGCAAGTCGATCACGGTCGGTCTCATCTTTTTGGTCCTCTCGGGCGTTCTTTTTGTCACGCATTGGCGCTGGGTGCGTCGCCTGAACGGTGCTCAACGAGCGGCTGCCTAACATGCGCCTGAAGCCGACGGCGTCCGTGCTCGAGGGGAGAATTGCGTTGGTGCGCCGTCCAGTGTGGCGCCGCAGCTTAGACGCAATCCGTTAGACGGCAACGACCCTCCCACAGTCCTCGTGCCTACACCTGAGCAGCTCCGACACGAAGCGTTCGCCGATGCCGTCGAGCAAGCGACCAGGATGCCGCTCTTGCTTCGTTTCATGGGCTCGACAGGCGAACCCCTCCGCGTAAGAGTGCGAACGACGGACGGGTGCGAAGTCGAGCTTCGGCTTGAAGAGGTCGACCTAGACGGCGGACAGCTGCGAGGGAAGGACCTCCGCGGTGCGGTCACGACCGTCTCCCTCTCCAGCACCGAGGTTGTCTGGCAGCGCCGGCCCCGTGTGTGGCGTTCGGCCACGGTCTGGGTCGCCGGCGGCCTTAGCGGGGTCTGGCTCGGGTTCGGCGGCCATACCCTGGGCATGCTGTTCGGAGCCCTGCTGGGCCTTATGGGTGGCGCATTCCTTTCGTGGCTCTTGAACGACTCGCCGATTATGTACCAGTGGAGGGAGTTGTACAGTGGCCCTGCCGCCTAACAAGCGCGAGAAGCTGGCGGGCGCTGATCGTTTAGTGGAAGCGGAGTGTGGTGCCCCTGACGGGGCCCGGACTTTCGTCCAACGGCCTTGCGCCGGCGGGCGGGTCGCCCGCAGCTTGAGCGCTATCCGTTAGACGGCGCGTCCTACTTTAGTGCGACGCCCGAAATGGCCTTCGACGAACGGTTAGCGGAACGAATTCGAAGCTCGCTTGGTCGGCGCAAGGGCTTCGCCGAGAAGAAGATGTTCGGCGGAGTGGGGCGCGCCGTCTAACAAACGCTTGAAGCTGCTGGTTAAGCGCCATCCGTTACGCAGCAAACGGAGGATACATGACCACGTTTCGTGCGAAGGTATTCGTCTCAATACTTGTCATCGCAGCTCTAGGGTGCGCCACGTCAACCGAGCCCGCCCCGGTCCTCGTACCGATGGTCGTCGCTGCCGGCCGCGATGCCGCTGGCATCGTTTCCTTTGACGTCGAATGGCGCAACGCAGGGGCGGACCCGGTCTACGCGCCCGGGTGCGACCATCGCGTGTCCATGTGGCTCGAGCGTCACGGAGTGGCAGGCTGGGAGGAGTTTGGGGGTGGGGTCTGCCTGACCAACCTCGATCAAAGCCCGGTCCGGGTCGACCCCTACGGGTCCGTTCGAGCGGTAGTCCGCGTCGGGCCTGGCAGCGCAGGTGACTATCGTGCGGTGACCTCAGCGTCCGCGGCCCCGGGGGAGGCAGGACAGTTGGTACGGTCCCCCAGCGCTCACATCTCATAGCCGTTTTGAACAGTTCAGATGATAGGTAACAGTTTGTTATCAGCTGATAGGTAACACTTTCCCCTTGTGATTTTCGATTATCGCTGCGAGGAGGGCAACACATGGCAAGCCAACCTACCGGTAAGGTAGTCGCATCCGCCTTTCTCCTCTCTATAGTCGTCCACCTTCAGGGATGCGGGGGTTCGAATCCCGTCGAGACCATCAACGTTTCGCTGAAGAATACCGAGGTATATCAGTACCCGACTGTGGGCGGCGACGAAGAGGGCGCAAGGATCTCAATCCAGGCCAAGCATTACAGCACCAGCGAGATCCGTCGCAATGCCGAGACTAACTGGGTCGCGGTGTACATTTATCAGCCAGCGGCTGGCTTTGTGGGCTCGGACTCCGTCGATATTGAAGTCCTCACGGGCTCCGATGGTGCCAGTCTGCCAACGAACGTCAAGAAGGTTGCATTTCACTTTGACATCCATGACTAGAGGGACGTCGCCGCGCGATCCGTTAGGCGTCGAGCCCACGCGAGCTCCAGGATGACTCACCCGGCAAGGCCGCCGCACGTCACCCTGGCCGATCATTTCGCGGACCCGGAAGCGTCGAGGCATCCCCTCGGGGCCCTCTTCGGGGCTCTGGGCGGCGGCGTGGCCGCGGCCGTTGTGGCGCGCCGTCTTACCCAAGCCCGACGCCTAACATTGCGCTTGAAGCTGGCGGGCCTATCGCTCTTAAGCTCAACTGGTTGGCGATCTACGTCGTGCCCTGGCCGAAAGGGAAGGGACGAAGCCCGCCGGAGTTTCTGGCCACGCGTCCAACGACGTGGCTTGAAGCTACCCAACCCTCACACGGGAGAACCGCATGCTCCTCATTCGCGAGATCATGTACTGCAAGCCTGGGAAGGTACGGCCCCTGGTCGAGAAGTTCCTCGCCATGGCGAAGCTGAGCGCCAAGGTTGGCATGCCGAAGATGCGGGTCATGACC
>WNFX01016560.1_pt1 | contig 11482 bp, 8 predicted proteins | sample 5400111 | NCBI WGS metagenome assembly WNFX01 (sample SAMN13153363, study PRJNA577476) | soil metagenome | isolation source: 40 cm soil or saprolite under grassland replicate 1 | place: USA:California | collected 2016-06-15
ATCGGAAAGCGCGCCGTGCTGGTGGTCGAGGAAGGCAGTCCCGATTACATCGAGCAGGCGGTCAACGTCGAGCTGCGCCGCGCCGACATCGCGACCCGCGTGCTCGGCAAGGGGATGCTGCCGCGCGCGGGCGAATACACATCCGAGGTGCTGCTCAACGCGCTTGCCTCGTTCCTCGCCGAGGCGCGTCCCGCGCGCATCGACGCCGACGCGATCGCGGCGCGCGCGAAAAACATGCTCGCGCACAAGGCCGCCGCCGTGGCGGCGGTCGGCGATATTCCGGCGCGGCCGCCGAATTTCTGCACCGGCTGCCCCGAACGCCCCGTGTTCAGCGCCATCAAGCTGATGCAGCGCGAGCTCGGGCCCACCCACATCAGCGCCGACATCGGCTGCCATTCGTTCGCGACCTTCGCGCCGTTCAGCCTGGGTAATTCCATCCTCGGCTACGGCATGTCGCTCGCCAGCGCGGCCGCGGTCGCTCCCAACATGGACCGCCGCCCGATCGCCGTCATGGGCGACGGCGGGTTCTGGCACAACGGCCTCATCACCGGCGTCGCCTCCAACCTGTTCAACAAGGGCGACGGCGTGCTGATCGTGATGAAGAACGGCTACGCCTCCGCTACTGGCCAGCAATATCTCCCCTCGAGCGCCGCCAACCGGCTCGGCGCGCCGACCGGCATGACCATCGAGCGGACCTTGCGCTCGCTGGGCGTGAAGTGGCTGCGCACGGTGCGCAGCTACAGCGTCGCCAAGATGACCAAGACCCTGAAAGAAGCCATGCGCACCGCCGAGCGCGGCCTCAAGGTGATCATCGCCGACGGCGAATGCCAGCTCGCTCGCCAGCGCCGCGTGCGCGCCGAAGACGCCGAGAAGCTCAAGCGCGGCGAGCGGGTGGTGCGAGTGCGCTTCGGCGTCGACGACGAGATCTGCACTGGCGACCATTCCTGCATCAGGCTCTCCGGCTGTCCCTCGCTCACCGTCAAGCCCAATCCCGATCCGCTGCGCAGCGATCCGGTGGCGACCGTGATCGAGAGTTGCGTCGGCTGCGGACTGTGCGGCGAGGTCGCCCACGCCGCCGTGCTGTGTCCTTCGTTCTATCGCGCCGAGATCATCCGCAACCCGAACTGGTGGGATCGCGCGCTCCACCGCGGGCGCGCGAGGATCATCGGCGCCTTCGCCACCCGCCGCGCCGAGGCGCGCGCATGAGCGCCCCGCAACCCCGCCCGATCACCATTCTCATCGCCGCGCTCGGCGGCGAAGGGGGCGGCGTGCTCACGGACTGGATCGTCAGCGCGGCCGCGCAGCTCGACTTTCCGGTGCAGTCGACCTCCATCCCCGGCGTGGCCCAGCGCACCGGCGCCACCACTTATTACATCGAGATCGTGCCGGTGCCGGCGCGCGAGCTCGACGCGCGACCAGTGCTGGCGCTCGCGCCGGGCGTCGGCGATGTCGACATCGTGCTGGCCAGCGAGCTCATGGAAGCGGGCCGCACCGTCGCCGGCGGCTTCGTCACGCCCGATCGCACGCTGACGATCGCCTCGACCGCGCGCTCCTATCTGGTGGTGGAGAAAATGGCGATGGGCGACGGCCGCTACGACAGCGCGCGCCTGATCAAGGCGGTCGAGACCCATGCGCAAAGCCACCTCCTCCTCGACATGGACGCGCTCGCCAAGCAAAGCGGCGCGATGATCAACGCGGTGATGCTCGGGCTGGTCGCCAGCTGCGGGCGCGTGCCGATCCCCGCGGCGGCGTTCGAGCGCGCCATCCGCGCGGACGGCAAGGCCGTCGACGCCAACCTGCGGGGCTTCCGCAGCGGCCTCGACGCCGCGGCGAGGGCGAATGCTCCAGGCGCCGAGGACGGCGCCGCCAAAGATGATCGCGCAGCCGCGGACGCGGATGCGCTCGCCGCGCTCGAACGCGCCATCGTCATGCCGGCCGCGGCCCGCGACGTCGTGCTCGTCGGCGCGCGGCGGCTCGCCGCCTATCAGGACCTCGCCTACGCGCAACTCTATGTCGACCGGCTGGCGCCGATCCGCGCCGCCGATGCGCGCGTCGGGGCCGGCGGGCGCCTGGTCAGGGAAACCGCGCGTCACCTCGCCGTGCGCATGTCGTACGAGGACGTGATCCGGGTGGCGCAAGCCAAGATCGATCCCGCGCGCCTGCAGCGCATCGCCGCCGAGATGGGGGTCAAGCCCGGCGAGCCGTTCACGGTGACCGAATTCCTCAAGCCTGGCATCGAGGAATTATGCTCGCTGCTTCCCCCTGGGCTCGCGGAGCGCATCCTCGCCGCCGCCGAGCGGCGCGGCCTGCTCGCGCGCCTGCATTGGGGAATGGAGGTCAACAGCGCGTCGGTCTCGGGCTTTCTGCGCTTCTGGCTCTTGGCCAAGCTGCGCGGCTGGCGTCCGAAATCGTACCGCTACCAGCAAGAGCAACACGCGATCGAAGCGTGGCTGCGCCTCATCGCCGAGGCGGCGCGGCTCTCGGGCGATCTCGCGCTCGAAGTCGCGGAATGCGCACGGCTGATCAAGGGCTATGGCGATACCTTGAAACGCGGCACCGCCAATTACCGCCTGATCGAAACGCGCATCATCGGGCCGATCCTGGCGGGACATATCCCGCTCTCCCGGGGCATCGACGCGATCGCAAGCGCGCGGGCGGCGGCGCTCACTGACCCCGAGGGCGAAGCGCTCACGCGCTGCCTCGCCGAGCTCGAGCAGCACGGCACCGCGAGCATCGCTGCCGAATAGCGTCGCGCGGTGGACTCCGGCCGGTCAAGCAGGTAACAAAACGCTAACTGCTGGGGGACATCGCCGCTAATTCAATCCACGTGTCCCGGATTCGGTGCAGCGCGCGACGAAGTGAAGTGCTGCACTGCGCCTGGGACGCGCCCCAAAAGCTGGAGGGCCGCAGATGCGGATCGACGCGTATACGCATTTCTTTCCGAAAAAATTCTTCGACAAGATGCAAGATGTCGCCGGCGACTACAAGGATATGGGCAAGCGCGTGCGTTCGCTGCCGGCGCTGTTCGACCTCGAGCATCGCAAGAAGATCGTCGACGGCCACAAGGATTATCAGCAGATCCTGTCCTACCCGCAGCCGCCGGTGGAAAACTTCGCCAAGTCCCCGGCGCAGATCGACGAGCTCATCCGTCTCATTAACGACGGCCTTGCCGAATTGTGCGCGAAGGAACGCGACCATTTTCCGGGCTGGGTCGCGCAAATATCGCTCGATGCGCCCGACGCTGGCGTGCGCGAGGCGGAGCGCGCGATCAAGGAGCTCGGCGCGCTCGGGGTGCAGATTTACACCAACGTCGCCGGCAAGCCGCTCGACCGGCCGCAATATCTGCCGTTCTGGAAAAAAATGAACGAGCTCGGCAAGCCGATCTGGCTGCATCCGGCGCGCGGGGCCAACATGCCGGACTATATCGACGAGAAGAAATCGCTCTACGAAATCTGGTGGACGTTCGGCTGGTCGTACGAGACCGCGACCGCCATGGCGCGCCTGGTGTTCTCCAAGATCATGGACAACCACCCCAACCTCAAGATCATCACCCACCATTTCGGCGGCATCGTGCCGATGCTGGAAGGCCGCATCGGGCCGGGTTGGGACGTGCTGGGCTCGCGCACCAGCGACGAGGATTACGTGTCGCTGCGTAAGAGCCTCAAGAAGCGCCCGCTCGACTACTTCAAACAGGACTTCTACGCCGACACCGCGGTATTCGGCGGCAAGCCCGCGACCAAATGCGGCCTGGAGTTCTTCCCGTTGGAGAAGATCATCTTCGCGTCCGACTGCCCGTTCGATCCGGAAGGCGGGACGATGTATCCGCGCGTGACGCTGCAGATCCTCGATTCGCTCGATATTCCCAAGGCCGACCGCGAAAAGATCGACTATAAGAATCTCGAAGCCGTCACCGGCGCGAAGCTGGTAAAGTAGCGGAAAGCAACGCCGCCGGGGCGGGCAGAGAGGGAAGCGCCATGCATCTTTCCCGCCGTCGATTTCTCTATGTCGCGGGCGCCGCCGGCGCCCTTCCCGCCCTATCGCGTCGCGCCTGCGCGCAAGCCTACCCGACGCGGCCGCTGCGCTGGATCGTCGGCTTTCCGCCCGGCGGCGGCGCCGACATCGTGTCGCGGATCATGGCCCCATGGCTGGCGGAGCGGCTCGGTCAGCCGGTCGTGATCGAAAACAAGCCGGGCGCCAGCAGCAATATCTCCGTCCAGACGGTGGTCAACTCGCCGCCCGACGGCTACACGCTGCTGTTCGTTCCGGCGTCCGCCGCGGTCAACGTGTCACTGTTCGACAACCTTCCGTTCAACCTGCTGCGCGACATCGCGCCGGTCTCCGGCCTGATCGATTTTCCGGTGGTGATGGTCGCAAACCCATCGCTTCCGGCGCAGACGGTCGCCGAATTCATCGCCTACGCTAAGGCCAATCCGGGCAAGATCAGCATCGGCTCGTACGGCACCGGCTCGACCTCGCACGTGGCCGGCGAGCTGTTCAAGATGATGACCGGCACCAACATGATCCACGTCCCCTATCGCGGCGGAGCGCCCATGGTCGCCGATCTCATCGGCGGGCAGGTGCATGTTGCCTTCGACGTATTGACGGGCTCGCTCGCGCACGTGCGGTCGGGCTCGCTGCGTGCGTTGGGCATGGCCGGCAAGCGCCGATCCGACGTGCTGCCGCAGGTGCCCACCATCGGCGAGACGGTGGCGGGCTACGAGGCAAATTCCTGGTGCGGCCTCGGCGTGCCGAGGGGCACGCCGGCCGTGATCATCGAGCGGCTCAACCGCGAGATCAACGCGGGGCTGGCAGACCCGGCGGTGCGCGCACGGCTCGCCGACGTCGCCACCACGCCCATATTCTTCACCCCCGACGAGTTCGGCGCCTATATGGCGTCCGAGGTCGAGAAGTGGGGCAACGTGGTCCGCCTATCGGGCATCAGGCCGGAATGATCGCACGATCATAACGCGTGCCTGTGGCTATCTTCCGCAGCGCCCCATGAATCTCGCCGCGTCATCTGCTAGCGTCGCGGGCCATGGATGCTGCGCGCCCGATCATTCCCTCCGGCTTCGAATCCGGCCCGAGCGCCGAGGGCGCTCCGCGCGCCACGCCGGTGATGGAGCAATATATCGAGATCAAGGCCGCCAATCCGGATTGCCTGCTGTTCTATCGGATGGGCGATTTCTATGAGCTGTTCTTCGAGGACGCCGAGGTCGCGGCGCGCGCCCTCGGCATCGTGCTCACCAAGCGCGGCAAGCACCTGGGCCGCGACATCCCCATGTGCGGCGTGCCGATCCATCGCGCCGACGAATATCTCCACCGCCTGATCGCCCTCGGCCATCGCGTCGCGGTGTGCGAACAGCTCGAGGACCCGGCCGAGGCGAAGAAGCGCGGCGGCAAGAGCGTGGTGCGGCGCGACGTCATCCGCCTGGTCACGCCCGGCACGCTCACCGAAGACACGCTGCTCGACGCAAAGCGCAACAACTACCTGCTCGCGATCGCCCGCGCGCGCGCCTCCGTGGGCGAAGAGGGCCGTTTCGCGCTCGCCTGGATCGATATTTCCACCGGCGAGTTCCGCATCGCCGAATGCGACCGCGCCGGCCTTGCCGCCGACATCGCCCGGCTCGAGCCAGGCGAGATCATCGTGTCGGACGCGCTCTACGGCGACAGCGCGCTCGCCCCCTATCTGCGCTCGCTGCCGGCGGTGACGCCGCTCGCGCGCGACGTGTTCGACGGGGCGACGGCCGAGCGCAGGCTTGCGACTTATTTCGGCTTGTCCACCACGGAAAGCTTCGGCGCGCTGTCGCGGCTCGAGCTCACGGCGGCCGCCGCCTGCATCAGCTACGTGGAGCGCACGCAGCTCGGAGGCCGCCCGCCGCTCTCCGCGCCCGTGCGCGAGACGCAAGGAGCGACGCTTTCGATCGATCAGGCGACCCGCAGCAATCTCGAGCTCGTGCGCACGCTCTCCGGCGAGCGCCGCGGGTCGCTCCTTGCCGCCATCGACCGCAGCGTGACGGCGGCGGGCGCGCGCCTGCTCGCCCAGCGCCTGGCGGCTCCGCTCACCGAGCCCGCCGCGATCGCCCGGCGACACGACGCGGTCGAATTTTTCGTGACCGACGCGGCGGCGCGCGCCGACATGCGCCAGCGCCTGGCGGCGGCGCCGGATCTCGCCCGCGCGCTGGCGCGGCTCGTGCTCGCGCGCGGCGGCCCGCGCGATCTCGCCGCCATCCGCGACGGCATCATCGCCGCTGGCGGCCTTGCGGACGAGCTGGAGAAGCGCGCGAACATCGCCACCGAGCTCGCGCAGGCGGCGCGCGCGCTCCGCCGGCTCGATCCCGCGCTTGCGCGCGAGCTCAACGCGGCGCTGGCTGAGGAGCTTCCGCACCTCAAGCGCTCGACGAAGCGCGTGCGTTGCGCGACGAATCCCGCCGCGTGATCGCGGCGCTGCAGGCCCGCTACGCCGACACGACGTCCGTGCGCGCACTAAAAATCCGCCACAACAACGTGCTCGGCTATTTCGTCGAGGTCACGGCGCAGCACGGCGACCGGTTGATGGCGCCGCCGCTCAACGCGACCTTCATCCATCGCCAGACGCTCGCCGGCCAGGTGCGCTTCACCACCACCGAACTGGGCGAGCTCGAAGCCAAGATCGCCCGCGCCGCGGATCGCGCGCTCGGCATCGAGCTCGAAACGTTCGAGCGGCTCGCCGCCACAGTGACCGCGGCCGCCGCCGCGATCAAGGACGCCGCCGAGGCGCTGGCGGTCATCGACGTGGCCACGGCCTTGGCGCAATTGGCCGTCGAGCGTCATTACACGCGGCCGCAGATCGACGCCTCGCTCGATTTCGTCGTCGAGGGCGGACGGCATCCGGTGGTGGAACAGATGCTCGCCGGCGACGGCGGGCCGTTCGTAGCCAACGACTGCGATCTCTCTCCACCCTCCGCGGCCGCGAACGGCCGCATCTATCTCGTCACCGGGCCGAACATGGCGGGAAAATCCACCTATCTGCGCCAGAACGCGCTCGTCGCGATCCTTGCCCAAATGGGCAGCTTCGTGCCCGCGCGCCGCGCCAAGATCGGCGCCGTCGACCGGCTGTTCTCGCGCGTCGGGGCGGCCGACGACATCGCGCGCGGACGCTCGACCTTCATGGTCGAGATGGTGGAGACCGCGGCCATCCTCAATCAGGCCGGCGAGCGCTCGCTCGTCATTTTGGATGAGATCGGCCGCGGCACCGCGACCTTCGACGGCCTCTCCATCGCTTGGGCCACCATCGAGCATTTGCACGAAACCAACCGCTGCCGCGCCTTGTTCGCGACCCACTTCCACGAACTGACCGCACTGGCGGCAAAGCTCCCGCGCCTGTTCAACGCCACGGTGCGGGTGAAGGAATGGCAGGGCGAGGTGGTGTTCCTGCACGAGGTGGTCGCGGGCGCCGCCGACCGCAGCTACGGCATCCAGGTGGCGAAGCTCGCAGGCCTGCCGCCGGCCGTGATCGCGCGCGCCCAGGTGGTTCTCGCCAAACTCGAAGCCGAGGACCGCGCGTCGCCACGCGGTTTCGACGATCTGCCGCTTTTTGCCGCAACGCCGCGACCGACATCGCCGCCGCCGCGCGACGCGGCAATCGACACGGTCCTCGCCGTGCTGGCGTCGCTTCATCCCGACGAGATGTCGCCGCGCGACGCGCTCGAGGCGCTCTATGCGCTCAAAGCCAAGGCGGCGGCCGAGGATCGCTGATCATGACCAAACGGCTCGGCGCTTTGGTTTTGCTCACATGCCTTGCCGGCGCGGCCGCGGCGCAAGCGCAATCCTATCCCACCCGCACGATCACGCTCACGGTGACGGCCGCCGCCGGCGGCGTGACCGACGTGGTGGCGCGCGCGCTCGGCGAGCGGCTCTCGCAGACGTGGGGCCAGCAAGTCGTGATCGAGAACAAGGGCGGCGCCGCCCACGTCGTCGGCGCGCAATCCGTGGCCAAGGCCGCCCCCGACGGCTACTCGCTGCTGGTCGCCGAGGCCGGGACCTTCACGGTCAATCCCACCCTCTACGGCAAAGGCAAGCTCCCCTACGACGAGGAGAAGGACTTCATCCCGATCACCGGCATCGTGCGCATCAACCAGGCGCTGCTTGGCCATCCTTCGCTGCCGGCAAACAACGTGCGCGAGCTGATCGAACTCGCGAGCAAGAAGCCGGGCGAGCTCACTTATGGCACCGCCGGGATCGGATCCGCGCCGCACATGAACATGGTGTTGTTCGAGAGCATGGCGAACGTGAAGCTTGTTCCCGTTCACTACCGCGGCGCCGCGCCCGCGCTCACCGACGTCATCGCCGGGCACGTCAATTTGATGTCCGTCAGCGTCAGCCTCGCGTTGCCGCCGTTGCGCGCCGGCCAGATCAAGATCTTCGGCATCGGCAGCGGCAAGCGCCTCCCTCTCGCGCCCGACATTCCGACCGTCGCCGAAAGCGGCCTGCCGGACTACGAAGCCACGACCTGGTTCGGCCTGTTCGCCACCGCCGGCACGCCGCGCGAGATCGTGACCAAGATCAACACCGAGGTCGCGAAGATTTTGGCCGATCCGCAATTCCGCGAGAAATTTCTGGCGCCGCAAATGTTCGAACCGATGGCGAGCTCGCCGGAGGAGTTCGCCGATTACATCAAGGCGCAAACCCGCAAATGGGCCAAGGTGATCGGCGAGCAGAAGCTTTCAATTGGGAAATAGCAGTAGCAAAGTAGGGTGGGCAAAGGCGCGCAAGATCGGTGTCGACGCGTGGGCAAAATCGTGTGCGCGCCTTGCCCACGCGCAGAAAGCGCTGCAGACGATTTTGCCCACCCTACGGCGCGCGCTATTACGCGCGGTTGAGCTTCACCTCGATCGCGGGGCCGCTCCGGAGCGTCTGGTAGACGACGCAATAGCGTTCGGTGAGCTTGAGCAGCGCGTCGAGCTTGTCCTGCGGCGCGTCGGTCTCGACGTCGAAGCGCAGGCGAATCGCCGCAAAACCGACCGGCGCATCCTTGGCCACGCCGAGCGTGCCGCGAAAGTCGAGATCGCCTTCGGCCGATACCTTGCCGGACTTGAGCGGGACGTCGAGCGCGGTCGCGACCGCCTTGAGCGTCACGCCGGCGCAGGCGACCAGCGCCTCCAGCAGCATGTCGCCGGAACAAAGTTCAAGCCCCGAGCCGCCGGTGGCGGGATGCAGGCCCGCGACCGCGAGCGCGCGCCCGGTCTCCACCTTGCAGGCGATGTGGGCATCATCGAGCGTGCCCTTGGCCTTCAAGGTGATATAGGCGGACTTCGGGTCGCCCTTGTAGCGCTCCTTGAGCGGCGCCTGCATGGCACGCAACGCAGTGGCGTCCATTAGAAACCTCCGTCTCGGACGACTGAGGACAGACGACAGACGAGGGGAAAAAGCAAGCCGGTCGTTGGAGGACCGGCGACGAAAAAATCTTCCGTCCTTTTGTTTTGCGTCGGGCGTCACCACCACAGCCCGCCGCCGGCCGCGGCGCGGGTCTCGCCGTCGTCGGTCACCACCGCGCGCTCGAGCGAGCGGTCGAGCGCGGCGAGCACGCGACGCTTGACGAAGTCGAAGGCGGCGGACTGGCGGTCGCGCGGGCGCGGCAGATCACACGCGATCTCCTCGTAGACGCGGCCGGGGCGCGGCCGCATCACCATGATGCGGTCGGCGAGCACGATCGCCTCATCGACGTCATGCGTCACCATGACCAGCGTCGGCTTGAAATCGGCCCACAGGTCGAGCAGATGATCCTGCAGGTCGGCGCGGGTGAAGGCATCGAGCGCGGAGAACGGCTCGTCGAGGAGAAGCACCTGCGGCCGCGGCACCAGCGCACGCGCAATGGCGACGCGCTGGGCTTGGCCGCCGGAGAGCTCGCGCGGCCACACCCTCGCCTTCTCGGTCAGGCCGACGCGGTCGAGCGCGCCCGCCACGCGCGCCCTTCGTTGCGCTTTCGGATATTGCTCCAAGCCGAAGCCGACATTGTCGGCGACGCGCAGCCAGGGAAGCAGCCGCGGCTCCTGGAACACGATGCCGATCTTTTCATGCGGCGCGGTGATCACCGTCCCGTCAAGCACGACCTTGCCCTGGGTCGGCGTGTCGAGACCCGAGATCGCCCGCAACATCGTCGACTTGCCGCAGCCGGAGCCGCCGATGGTGACGAGAATTTCGCCGGGCGCGACCGCGAGCGAGAGGCCGTCGAGCGCGCGCACGCCGTTGGGATAGGTCTTGCCGACGCGATCGAGAACGAGCATCGAGCGTCCCTTCAGGCGCGCGCGAACCGGTCTTCCCAGCGCAGAAAGGGCGACGACACCAGCACGATGAGCCAGTCGGTCGCTTTGCCCAGGATGGCAAAGGCGACGATGGCGGCGACGATCTGCGCCGGCTTGCCGAGCTGTTGGCCGTCGATCAGGAGGAAGCCGAGCCCGGTCGAGGCGCCCAGAAATTCCGCCGCCACCACGAACATCCAGCCGAGCCCCAGCCCGGCGCGCAGCGAGATCACGTAGGCGGGCATCACCGCCGGCAACAGGATGCGTCGCACCATGGCGGGGCCGGACAAGCGAAACACGCGGCCGACCTCGACGATCTTGCGATCGACCGACATCACCGCGCCCATCACGCCGAGATAGACCGGAAAGAACACGCCGACCGCGATCAGAATGATCTTGGACGCCTCGAAAATGCCGAACCACAGGATGAACAGCGGCACCCACGCGATCGAGGGAATCGAACGCAAGGCCTGCAGCGTCGGATCGACGACGCGGTGCGTCAGCGCCGAATAGCCGGTGATCGCGCCGAAAATCGTTCCGGCCGCGACGCCGAACACAAATCCCCAGGCAACGCGCCAGAGCGTCGCGAAGGCGTGCTGCTCAAGCTCGCCGGTCGCAGCGAGGTCGGCAAACGTGTTCCAGATCACCGACGGCGGCGGCACCAGGCGCCCGTTGGACAAGCCCATGCGCACCGCGATTTCCCAGAACACGGCGAGCGCGACCGGCAGCAACAATCCGAGCGCGGGCCGCAGGACGCGCGCGGATCCTCCTTTCGACGCCGCCTGTGACAGCTCGGCTTGTTCGACGCCCGCGGTCATGGAGACAAGAGACACGGCAAGGCCTTCCAATGCAATATCGCGAAATTCCCGGAAGCTGCCTCTCGGAAAGGGCGCGCGGAACCCGACCGTCAGTTCGCGGCCGTCACGTAGCGATCGTCGATGAGCTCGTCGACCGATTTCTTGACATCGACGCTCGTTCCGATCACGCCTGCCTTCTGCAGCGCGAGGCCGGCTTCGAGGATCGATTCGCGTTGCGCCGGGCCAACCTTGTTGTGAGTGAACTCGGTGCGCTCCTTGAGCTGCTTGTCGACGACACCGTCAGGGAGCTTGGTGACGGCAATGAATGTTTTCTTGAGCTCGTCGTAGTTCGCGAGCGCATACTTTCGCGCCTCCTCATAACCGGAGATCACGCGCCACACGATGTCG
>WNFX01007643.1_pt1 | contig 11479 bp, 8 predicted proteins | sample 5400111 | NCBI WGS metagenome assembly WNFX01 (sample SAMN13153363, study PRJNA577476) | soil metagenome | isolation source: 40 cm soil or saprolite under grassland replicate 1 | place: USA:California | collected 2016-06-15
AGGAGCCAGCAAGAGCCGAGTGCCACAGGAAGCGTTCATCGGCATCGTGTACGTCGTGGCGTCGGCGGCTGCCGTGCTGGTCGCCAACAAGGTGCCGGGCGGCGGCGAGGCGGTGGAGAAGACGTTGGTGGGCAGTCTGCTGTGGGTCACCTGGCCCACGATCGTGAAACTGGCGATTGCGTACGCGGCACTGGGTGTCTTTCAGTTCGTGCTACGCCGCCGCTTCCTCACGATTTCCTTCCATCCCGAAGAGGCGGAAGCGCAGGGATGGAACATTCGCATGTGGGACTTCCTCTTTTACCTGTCATTTGGCGTCGTCATCACGCTGGCGGTGCCCATCGCTGGTGTATTGATGGTCTTCAGTTTCCTCGTCGTCCCCGCGGTGATCGCGAATTTGTTCACGGCCGACAAGCGGCGGCTCACGATCATCGCGTGGAGCTCGGGAGCGCTCGCCTCGATCCTCGGTCTCTGGCTCTCCTATACGAAGGATCTGCCGACGGGACCGCTGGTCGTCTGCATGTACGGGCTGCTCCTGATCCTGGCGGCGCTCGTGCGGAGATTCTCAGCGAATCCGCAGCACAACTAGCCGGGGGATCACCGCGGGCGATACAGCCACTCCACTGGAACCACTGAGGTGGAGCGTGAAGGCCGCGCCGTTGGGAGGCTGCAGTGCTCGTACATAGACGCCCGAACCGGACCAGAGTTTGCCGCTGACATTCACCGCGTTTCCCGCCACCAGCGGAGGCACCAGCGGATAGGCGAGCGGAAAATCAGTCGGGTCCTGACTGTGCAGGTTGCCGAACGTCGTCCGGAAGTGCCAGGTCGTGTATTGCAGCTCGCTCGGCGCCGAGAATCCGGGGAGGTCCGACACCCAGTTCGCGAGTGCCCAACGGCTCACCGTTGTGGCAAACGATTGACCGGTCTGTGCCTGGACATTCGCGGCGCCGGTGAGCGAGGTGCGGACCAGCCGCCCGGCCAATGAGTCGCCGAATTGATCAATGATGTAGCGGGTGAACAGCCAGCTCGCGCCAACTTCCGCCAACGATCCCGTATCTTCGGGAATCAGCAGCGGCGAAGTCCCCGTCGCCGCCAGGTACTGGTAGGCGTCGTAGACGTCCCCGATCGCGAACTGGCTGAAATGCGCGTTGTCGCCGAAGCTGCGCCCGGCGATCTCTTCTGCGTATTTCGACAGACCCTCGTCCAGCCACCCTTCCTCGGAATTGGCGTTCTTCACCAGCACGTGCTCGACGAAATTGATCATGTGCTGGAATTCATGGGTAAAGGTGACCGGCGTGACGTTGTTGACCTCAGACGGCTTGTGGGCACAGCTCAACGTTCCGCTCGAGTCCGCCACAATCGAGTAGAAGATCTCCCCGTTGTTGTAATTCGTGGAAATCCCGGGAGCCACGTCCGCCGGGAAGAAGAACCCGGCGATATACCCGCTGCTCGTGCAGCGCGCCTTGCTCACGAGCTTGTTCACGGTGTTCGTCATGAGCACAATGACGACCGTGTTGGAATCGATGTCCGACAAGTCCGGGCGACGGCGCCAGCGTATCGACGTAGATGGCGATGTGGGTGCCCACGGAGCGCGCGACGGCACCGACATTGTCGAACGTCGAGCACGTGGTGTTGGAGCACACCTTGAACGTGCGCGTACTCCCCACCGTCGGCGGTCCGGCCAACGACGCCGCCGACACGCGAGCGGCCGCGCCGGTCGAGCGCGCGGGAGTCGCATAATGCCCAGCGCGCACCGATTCCCGCAAGAAACGATCGAACGTCACGGCTGCCGGGCCCCGCGGGCTCGTCGCACCGCGGGAGGGCGATGGCGCGAACTGCGCGACGAGCTGCGCTGCGATGACGGCCTGAGGTGTGGCCGCTTGCAGCGTGAAGGGAGTCGACGACCCTGGCGTGCCACCCGCCGACCAAGGCAGCACGAGATACTCCGCGGTGTCGGGCGCCGTGTTGGCCGGGAATGTGACGCAGCCGGAATCGGTCGCTGGATCGATCGAGCTGTATTTGGCGACCATGAGGGAAAGCTGGGTCCCGCGCGCCCCGCAGGACGGGAGGCGTGGCCCGGCACTGCTGCTGCTGCAGGCGCTCGCCAGTAGCAGACTTCCGATGACTGCTGCCGCTGAAATCCTGATGTTGATTGACAACGTCCAGCTCCGTGGTTAGCCGTCCGACCCGGCACCAGCGCCGAGGTTCATGAGCGTCAGGGGACCTCATTGATACCCCAACGGGACTCGCTCTTGACAGCGCCCGTCACGGGCTCTTAGCATAACCCCTTCTCCAAAAAGGACTTCTGTCCTTGGTCCCGCCGAGCCGCCGCCAGGAGGCCCTCGATTATCACTCACAGGGCCGGCCCGGGAAGATCCAGGTCACCCCTACAAAGCCGTTCAAGGACCAGCGCGATCTGTCGTTGGCCTACACGCCTGGTGTGGCGGAGCCCTGCCTGGAAATCGCGAAGCGCCCGGAGGATGCCTACCTCTACACCTCCAAGGGCAACCTCGTCGCCGTGGTCTCCAACGGCACGGCGGTGCTCGGCCTCGGCAACATCGGCGCGCTCGCCGGCAAGCCGGTGATGGAGGGCAAGGGGATTCTGTTCAAGGCCTTTGCCGATATCGACGTGTTCGATCTCGAAGTTGGTTCTGAAAACCCCGAGGACGTGATCCGCTTCTGCCAGCTGCTCGAGCCGACCGTCGGCGGGATCAATCTCGAAGACATCCGCTCCCCCGACTGCTTCTACATCGAGCGGAAGCTACGCGACACGCTCGGCATTCCGGTGTTTCACGATGACCAGCACGGCACCGCGATCATTTCCGGCGCCGCGCTGCTCAACGCGCTCGAGCTGGTGAAAAAAGATCTCGACCAGGTCAAGATCGGGTTCGCCGGTGCCGGCGCAGCCGCGATAGCGACTGCAGAGCACTATGTGCGCCTCGGCGTCCGGCGCGAAAACATCGTGATGGCGGACCACAAGGGTGTGATCTACAAGGGCCGCGACGGGCTCGACGAGTTCAAGCAACGCTTCGCGGTCGACACGAAGGCGCGTACCCTGGCCGAGGCACTGCACGGAGCGGACGTATTCGTGGGACTGTCGGTGGCAGGCATTGTGACGGGAGAAATGCTGCAGGGCATGGCGAAGAGGCCGGTGATCTTCGCGCTCGCCAATCCTACGCCGGAGATCATGCCCGATGAGGCGAAAAAGGCTCGGCCCGACGCGATCGTGGCGACGGGCCGCTCTGATTTTCCCAATCAGGTGAACAACGTCCTCGGCTTCCCATTCATCTTCCGCGGGGCGCTCGACGTGCGTGCAAAGCAGATCAACGAAGAGATGGAAATGGCGGCTACGCGCGCGCTGGCCGCGCTCGCCAAGGAAGACGTACCGGAGTCAGTCACGCGCGCCTATGGCATCGACAAGCTCAAGTTCGGGCCCGACTACCTCATCCCCAAACCGTTCGATCCGCGCGTGCTGTTGTGGGTCGCGCCCGCTGTGGCTTGGGCTGCGGTCGCGTCGGGCAGCGCGGGCCGGATCATCGACGTCGAGGAGTACCGCGCCGAGCTCGAGGCGCGGCTCGGTCCCGAGCGACAGGTGATGCGGGGACTGATCACCCGGGCGCAGCAGGATCCGCCGAGTATCGTCTTCCCCGAAGGCGACGACCCCCGCATCCTGCGCGCCGCGCGCATTCTCACCGACGAAGGGATCGCGCGACCCATCCTGCTCGGCGATCTCGACGCCATTCGTCGCCAGGCGGACGATGCGTCCCTGACCCTCGAAGACATCGAGCTGATGAACCCGCGCTCCGCCCCTGACCGCGACAAGCTGGCCGAAGAGCTCTGGCAGCTGCGGAAGCGGCGGGGGATCACGCTGCGCGAAGCGAAGGAGCGAGTCCTCAATCCCATGTACTACGGTTTGTTGCTACTGCGGGCGGGCCGCACGGATGCGCTGGTGGCCGGGGAAGAAATCGATTATCCCGACTCGATTCGGCCGGCGCTCGAGGTGATCGGCGTCGAGCCCGGCCGGAAGCACGTCAGCGGGATCTACATGATGATCTTCCGCCAGCAGACGTTCTTCTTCGCCGACACGACGGTGAACATCGAGCCCGATGCAGCGACCCTCGCCGAGATCGCAACTGCGACGGCGAAGTTCGTGACACGCCTCGGCATCGAGCCGCGCATCGCGATGCTGTCGTTCTCGAACTTCGGCTCGGTGAAGCACCCGGCCGCGACGAAAGTGCAGCAGGCCGTCGCGTTGCTACACGAACGCGAGCCCGAGCTGCAGGTGGACGGCGAGATGCAGGCTGACACGGCGGTGGTGGAGCGGATTTTGACGCGGGTGTATCCGTTTTCGAAGCTGCGCGGTCCTGCTAACGTATTGATTTTCCCAGACTTGAACGCCGCGAACATCGCCTACAAGCTATTGGCCCGGCTCGGGGACGCACAGGCGATTGGACCCATCCTTGTGGGGATGGACAGTCCGGTTCATGTCTTGCAACGGTTGTCAGAAGTCCCCGACATCGTGAATATGGCGGTAATAGCGGCCGTCGACGCCTTGGAGCATCGTCGCGTCGTCCGCTCAACCAAATAGACAATGGGTATTTCGACCGAACAGCGCCTGCACCGGAATCTGACGCCGACCCAGCTATACGAGCACGCCCTGCGCCGCGGCGAAGGGATCGTGACGAACAGCCGGGGGGGCGGCGGGGGACCATTCGCGGCCATGACGTCGCCGCACACCGGCCGCAGTCCGAATGACAAGTTCCTCGTGGAGGAGCCTGACTCCACACATCGGATCTGGTGGGGGAAGGTGAATCAGCCGATCGCGCCGGAGAAGTTCGAGCGCCTCAAGGCCGATGTCGAAGCGCATTTGAGCGGGCAGGAGTTGTTCGTGCGCGACGTCTACGCGTGCGCCGACCCCAATTTCCGGCTGCCGATTCGCTTCGTCACGCCGAACGCGTGGCATGCGCTGTTTGTCTATAACATGTTCCTGCGTCCCGCGGACGGCGAGCTGTCGCGCTTTGCGCCCGGCTTTGAAGTGCTGCATGCGCCCGAGTTCCACGCCGACCCTCGGGTCCACGGTACGAGGTCAGGCACCTTCATCATCGTGAGCTTCGCGCAACGCACGATTCTCATCGGCGGCACTCGGTACGCGGGCGAGCTCAAGAAATCAATCTTCACCATTCTCAATTACCTGTTGCCCCTGAAGGGCGTGCTGTCGATGCATTGCTCCGCCAACGTCGGCAAGCAGGGTGACTGCGCGCTCTTCTTCGGTCTTTCAGGCACCGGGAAGACGACGCTCTCCGCGGATCCGGAGCGGCGCCTGATCGGCGACGACGAGCACGGCTGGTCCGACGAGGGCATCTTCAATTTCGAGGGCGGGTGCTATGCCAAGGTGATTCGGCTGTCGCGCGACAGCGAGCCGGAAATCTACGCGACGACCGAAATGTTCGGCACCGTGCTCGAGAACGTGGACGTGAATCCGACCACCGGCGCCGTGGATCTGAATTCGCAGCGGATCACGGAAAACACGCGCGCCTCATACCCGATTCACTACATCCCGAACCACGTGCCGGAAGGGATGGCGGGACATCCCAAGCACATCGTCTTCCTCACTTGCGATGCTTTCGGCGTAATGCCGCCCATCGCGCAGCTGACTCCCGAGCAGGCGATGTATCACTTCCTGTCGGGGTACACCGCGAAAGTCGCGGGCACCGAACGCGGCGTCACCGAGCCCAAAGAAACGTTCTCCGCGTGCTTCGGCGCGCCGTTCCTGCCGTTGCCACCCACCGTGTACGCGAAGATGCTCGGCGAGCGCATCGAACGGCATCGCGTGCAGTGCTGGCTGGTCAACACCGGCTGGACCGGCGGGCCGTACGGCGTGGGCCATCGGATGGACCTGAAGAGCACGCGGGCGATGATTCGCGCGGCGCTGGCGGGACAGCTCGACCGTGCGCCGACTCGACGTGAGCCGATCTTCGGACTGGAGGTCCCGACGCATGTGCCCGGTGTCTCGGACGACCTACTCGATCCGCGCACCACGTGGAAAGATCCAGCCACATACGATGCCCAGGCGGAGAAACTCACGGCCCTCTTCCGCAAGAATTTCGAGCAGTTCGCAACGCAGGTCCCTAGGCCCTAGGCCCCAGCCCCTTTCAGTGTCGTTCGAGGTCGTTCGCGACCCGCTCTGGAACAACATCCGCCTCGAGCCCCAGGCGCTCGCCGTCCTCGACACGCCGGCCGTGCAACGCCTGCGCTACGTGCGCCAGCTTGGTCACGCGTTTCTCGTCTATCCCGGCGCTACGCACACGCGTTTCGAGCATGCCCTCGGCGCCTATCATCTCGCGCGCCGTGTCGTGGCGGAGCTCGGGGATGCCGATACAGAAGAAGGTCTCGCGGTGCGTCTCGCAGCGCTGCTCCATGACATCGGCCACTATCCGTTTTCACACGCGCTCGAAGAGGCGGGTCTGCCGCATCACGAGACCCTGGCCACTCGGCATCTCCGCAGCGGCGCACTGGCAGCGGCGCTCGACAGCCTGGGGATCTCGGCCGAGCGCCTGCTCCCTCTGATCCAGGGCACGAGCTCGGCACGACTCGCTGGGTTAATCTCGGGATCGATCGACGTCGACAAGCTCGATTACCTGTCGCGCGATGCGATGATGTGCGGCGTGCCGTACGGGGTCATCGACGTGGACCGGCTGCTCACATCGCTCGCGCCGTCTGCGGAGGGAGTGGCGCTTCACCCCAAAGGGCTGGCCGCGCTCGAGTCGCTCCTGTTCGCGAAGTACCAGATGTATCGCAATGTGTACTGGCATCACGCGGTGCGGAGCGCGACGGCAATGTTCAAGCGGCTCGTGCGCCGAGCAATTGCCGCGCGCCGGCTGACGCCCGAGGTCATCGCGGTGGCGACCGATGACGCATTGATCCACGAGCTGCAGCAGCACGATCAGACCGGCCTGGCCCGGGCGCTGCGCGAGCGCCGGCTCGCCAAACGGGCGCTGGACATTCCCGCGACCGACTTGCCTCCAGATACGTCCGACTGGCCATCGCGGGATCCCGATTTGCTGGAGCGCGTGGAAGAGCGGCTCGCGCGCGAGGTCGGACTGCGCCCGGATCAGCTGTTTCTGGACTTCCCCGCGAAGCCCGACATGCTGGACGTCGCCGTGCCGGTGGTGGGACGCAGCGGCAGCGCCGACGAGCACCTGGGGCTGCCCCGCGTTGCAGCAGAGCTGCATCGCTCGGCGCAGCGTTTGCGTGTGTTCGTGCTCGAGCCGGTAGAGGTGCCGGCGCGGCCGATCATCGAGCTGATCATGCTGCCTCGCGAGGAGGCGGCGGCACGTCTGGTGAGTGGTGGCGCGATCCTGCGGGTTTAGCGAGGTCTCGTTACCGTCTGCTGCGTTTTCTCATCGTCCGGCACCGGCGCTTCGACCGAATCGATCCGCACAATGATCGCCGTGATGTTGTCGAGACCGCCGTGCCGGTTGGCTTCCGCGATCAGCGAGTCAACCTCGTCCTGCGGCATGCGCTCGGGGGAGAGCAGCTCCGCGAGCTGGTAATCCTCTAACATTCCGGTCAGTCCGTCGGACGCCAGTAAGAAGACATCCTTCGCCTTCACCGTCCCGGCGTAGATGTCCGGCATCACGTCGCTGTTCGCACCAACGCAACGCGTGATCACGTTGCTGTAGGGGTGCGTCCGAGCCTGCTCGGGCGTCAAATAGCCGGCGTCGACCTGCTCCTGGACATACGAGTGGTCTTTCGTCAGCTGGCTGAGACGGCCATCCCGCAGCAGATACGCCCGGCTGTCTCCGACCTGACCGATCAGAAAGCGCGTCTCGTACAGTGTCAGCGCGGTGACGGTCGTCCCCATCCCCCGCTTGTCATGCTCGGTGAGGGTGCGCTGGAAGATCGCGCCATTGGCCGTCCGGATGGCGCCGCGCATGCGCTCGGCCACTTGCTCGTCGCCCAGACCACGGACCGAATGGATCTCGTCGGCGACGATGCGCACCGCCATCTCGCTCGCGACTTCGCCGGCCGCGTGGCCGCCCATGCCATCGGCCACGACGAAGATCCCCCGGTCGGGAATCATGCGGAAACTGTCCTCATTCCCCGACCGGATGACGCCGACGTCGGTACGACCTGCGGACGTGATATGCACGATGATCCTTAAATAAACACCCAGAAAACCAGTCCAATGAGCCCGAGCACCAGGACTGCGGCGCTCCCGCCACAGCCCTTTCCCTTCTTGGGCTGCTGGGCGACCGGCGGCCTGGCCCCGGGCTTCGGCTTTGTTGGCGCGGGCGGGGGGGACGCCGGCCTTGCCGGCGCCGCTGAAGCCTTTGCCGGCGCTGGGGGTGGCTTACGCGAGGGAGGAGGGGGTGGGCCCGCAGCGGGGGGGGGCTTGGGAGGCTGCGGCGACATCGTCATCGCCTCGATCATCCGAGTGCTGGCTCCCTTTTCCACAGCTGCGGAGTCGTCGGTCGGCTCGAACACGGTCGAGACGTCCCCAAACCGCACGCTCGCTCCTGGCGCCAGCGGCGCCTCCCCTTTCACCTGATCTCCGTCGATGAATGTGCCGTTCGTGGAGTCGAGATCCACCAACACCCATACGCCTTCGCGCCGTTGCAGCTTCGCGTGGGTCGTGGACACGGATTCGTCGGGGAACACAACGTCGTTGTAGTCCGCCCGTCCGATATTGACCACGGGCGTTTTGACGATCAGGCGTTGCCCCTTCAGCGCGCCGGCGCGCACCAGAAAATTCGCAAGAGCCCCACCCGAAGGTCGTGCGGACGGCGGAGGAGCCGCCGGCACGCCGTGGACGGTCTCCCTGAGTCTTTCACCCACCGCGGGTGCCGAGCCCTTGGTTGGGGGAACGGAGGGGGGGGAAACGGCCGAGGGTGCGCTTGCGGCAGGCCCCCTCCCCGGCGGAGGGTTTGCGGGGGGCGGAGACGGAGCCGCAGTATCCGCGTAGAACCGGAACTTCTCTTCGCCAATCGTGATCACGTCCGCGCGGGCAAGCAACCGCTGGCCTTCCACCCGCACGTCGTTCACGGAGGTGCCGTTCGTGCTGGAATCGACGAGTAAGTAACCTTTTGGCGTCGGCACGATTTCCGCATGGCGGCGCGACACATCCTTGCCCGGCACCACCACATCGCAGGACGCGTCCCGCCCAAAGACTAGGGACGAGCCGGCAACGGCGTATTCCCTGCCGTCCGTGAGTGAAACAACCCGGCCACCGGTGTTGGCGGTGGCCTTGCCCCCTTTGGCTTCAGCCTTGGCTTGCGCCATCGCCTGCGGGACGCTCATGGCCTGCACGTACTGCGTACTGCCGCTCCGCCGCTCGTCGACGAAGGTCAGCTCCTGCCCCGCGATCTCGACCTTGTCGCCATGGAGGAGGGGGGTCGGCTCCGCGCCCAGGCGGACGCCGTTGATCAGAACTTCAGCTTCGGGAACCGCTTTTGAAATGACGACCTGTCCGTCCGGCAGGGATTTCAGCTTCGCATGTCGCGGGAGGACACCTGGAACGGCGAGTGGGATTGTGCTGCTCGGATCGGATCCGAGCAGCACGTCTCCCTGCGGGAGTGTGAACCTCTGTCCCCCCCGCCCGCCCATTTCAAGCAAAGCCATGCGCGCGCACTCCCCGATCCTTGGTCAGCCGTCAAGTTACGCCCGGCGGTGTAACCGGGCAAGGAAGCTGCAGTTAGGTGATCCCGACGGTCTCTTCGCGTCCGATCAGGCCGCGGCGCAGCCAGTACCAGAAGATCAGCGAGCCGGCGATCACCGTCGCGTAGCTGTTGATGAACCGCCAAATCAAGGTGTAACTCGGCGTCAACTCGCGCGGAACGTAGATCGACATCACCGCGGCCGACGTCAACTCGGCGAGACCCGACCCGCCCGGCGTAGGTGCGAAATAGAGTAGGAATGAGATGAGCGTCTGCAGCAGGAGGATGTCCGTAAAGTTGGCCGGGATGCCGAGGACCCGGAGTGTGACGTAACCCGCCAGCAGCTTGTTCGCGTGCGAGGGCGCCGAGATCACAATAGCCAGCAGCAGCGTCAGCAACCCCCGTGGTGAACCGAACGCCACCATGCAGTCGTGCGCGTGATCGACGCCGGCGGACAGCATCTCCATCCGCTCCGCCATTCTTGGGCTGCGCCGCCCCATCCGCTCCACAAGGCGCTGGAGGAAGCGTTTGACCAGGCCGGGAGCCACGATGGCCGTCAGCATAAGCAACCCGATCACACCGAATATCGTGAGGCTGGTCTTGAAGAGGTCGTAGAGCGTGATGCCGAGCACCAGGCCATGCTGGGCGAGCGACTTCCCCGCTCCCAGCCAGACGGCGAGCGGTCCCGCAATCGCGAAGAAGCCGACGGTCGCGATGAACGTGACGAAGATGGAGCTGAGCGCGACGGGGACGGGCACCCCGGCGCGCTTCATGACCCACGTGGACATCGGGGCGGACCCGGACTGAAAAGGCGTGAGGTACGCCCCCCACGCCCCGAAGCCGCCCGCCAGGATCATGTCCCGCAGTCTCACCCCGGGATGCACGTAGCGCGTGCAGACCCAGAGCCGAAGCCCGCCCCCTACCCAGTCCATCGAAGCGAGCACGAGGCCCACCAGCACCCAACCCCAGTGCAGCCGCAGAAATGGTGTGAGGAAGACATCGACCCGATCGCCGAATCGAATCAGGTAATAGCCAACGAGGAGTGTGACTCCGCAGAAGGAAATGACGGCGAACAGCTCTAGGCCACGACGGAGGAGACGCGGGGTCAGCGCTAAGGGCACGGGCCGAAACTACGTTATCTTTCCCGGTTATGCATCAGCCTCCCCAGCGCGTCGTTCTCCGCAACGTACGCCAGCACAATCTGAAAGGCATCACGGTCGAGTTCCCGCGCCGGGCGATCTCGGTGGTCACTGGGCCATCGGGGTCGGGAAAAAGCTCGCTCGCCTTCGATACGCTGTATGCCGAAGGGCAACGGCGATACATCGAGTCGCTGTCGACCTACGCCAAGCAATTCCTCGAGCGGATGCCCAAGCCGCTGGTCGATGCGATGGAGGGGCTGTCGCCTGCTGTCGCGATCGAGCAGAAAAATCCCACGACGTCGAGCCGTTCGACGGTCGGCACGGCGACGGAAATCGCCGATTTCCTAAGGCTCTTGTGGGCACGAGCGGGCACGCAGACGTGCCTGCAATGCGGGCGCCAGGTCAAACGCGATACGGTCCAGGAGGTTGTGGATTCGGTAATTGCGGATTTCGGAATGCGAAATGCGGAATTTCCGGTTCTGGTGTCTTTCCCCTTGCCGGCATCTGCCAACCGGCCGGATGTCGAAGTTGCCGCACAACTTCGGGCGGCGGGATTCGTGCGTGCGCAGGTCGATGGCGAGCTCCTGCGCCTGGATGACGATGGCGCCGAGCAACGCGTACGAGCGGGCAAGGACGTGCTCATCATCGTCGATCGCATCGATGCCGTCGAGACAAATCGCGGGAGAC
>WNFX01014449.1_pt1 | contig 11479 bp, 11 predicted proteins | sample 5400111 | NCBI WGS metagenome assembly WNFX01 (sample SAMN13153363, study PRJNA577476) | soil metagenome | isolation source: 40 cm soil or saprolite under grassland replicate 1 | place: USA:California | collected 2016-06-15
CCGGCGCTCACAGAGCACCGCTACAGCGCCCGTCGCGCTGACCATCGCCGGATCGGACAGCAGCGCTGGCGCCGGCGTCCAGGCCGATCTTAAAACTTTTTCGGCGCTCGGTGTTTACGGATTGACGGCGCTCACCTGCGTCGTTGCTGAGATACCGGGGAAAGTATCGCAAATCGAGCCGGTCACTCCGAAAATCATTCGCGAGCAAATTCAAGTGCTCGCGAAGAGTTTCGGGATCACGGCTGCGAAGACGGGACTGCTGTATTCCGCCGAAATTGTCGAAACGGTTGCGCGCGCTCTTGTCGATCTTTCAGGCAAGTTCGGCAATCGCGTTCCGCTCGTAATCGATCCGGTAACGGTCGCGACTAGCGGCGATCTCCTTCTTCGTCCGGATGCAATCGCCCTTTACGAATCGGAGCTATTCCCGCTCGCGACGTTGCTTACGCCCAACCTGGATGAAGCCGAAAAATTGATCGGTGAGCCGATTCGCGATCTGAAAGCAATGCGCAATGCGGGAAAGAAACTGCAAAAAAAATACCGGGTGTCTGTCTTACTGAAGGGTGGACACCTCGCTGGCGGCGATGCAGTCGATGTGCTTTTTGCTGGCGAGAAGATTCGTGAGTTTTCATCGCCGTTTGTTCGCGGTGTCGCGACGCACGGTACGGGTTGCACTTATTCGGCCGCAATCACCGCCGGTCTTGCGTCTGGCTTATCGCTGGACGATGCAATCGGCCGCGCCAAGAAGTTTGTGAGCGCAGCCATCGCCCAGCGTTTTCGCTGGACATCGAGCTCCGGCAGGAATCTCGACGCGCTCAACCATTCGGCTCGCGCGAGCTAAATGGTTTCCCACGGCACGCCCGGCGATCGTGCCCTACCCCCCTCGATCTTACGCTTCCGCCTTCTCCCAACGCTTCAACTGCATCGCGTCGAGCGCTGCCGCGGTTTCTGCCTGTTTTTTGCTTCGACCGCTGCCCTGGCCAAGAACGATTCCTTCCCAAACAGCTTGCACGACAAATGTCTTTTCGTGCTCAGGCCCGCTTTGCGAGATCAATTCATAAACCGGGCTGCGCGGTGAGATGCTTTGTAGTAATTCCTGCAGATGACCTTTCGGGTTGATGTCAATCGGCTCCTCTACGAGTTGCTCGAAATCGGCACGCGCTTGCGTAAGAATGAATGCTCTCGCCGTGTCCAGGCCGCCATCGAGATAAATGGCGCCGATGAGCGCCTCAAAGGCGTCGGCCAATGTCGAGGTTCGCTCCCGGCCGCCACTGGCCTCCTCCCCGCGTCCTATCAAAAGGTAACGTCCCAAGTCCAGAGCGGCGGCGTGCATCTTCAATGTTTCGCGGGAAACGAGCCGCGAGCGCAATTTAGTCAGTTGCCCTTCTGCTTCGGCGCTAAAGTGGCGAAAGAGATGTTCGGTAATGACCAACTGGAGGACAGCGTCACCGAGAAATTCCAAGCGCTGATTGTCGAAATGATATCGTTTCGTCTCGTGGCCAAGGCTGGGATGCGTCAAGGCCTCCGCCAGCAAGAGCGGATTGCGAAATTCGTAACCGATGCGTTCCTCGAGCGGACTCACGCTACCGCTTTTGATAAATTTCCAGGGAGGTGACGAGGTCGAGGGCGCGCTGCAGCACCGGATCGTGTGCTGGTGATTTTTCCGGCGACCGACCGCGGCGTTGCTGCGCGGCTTCCGCCGCCTCGACCTCAGGATTTGTTCCGGCCAAAAGCGCCGCTTCATTCATGTGCGGCCGTCCCGGTTGATAAATAAACGGGCCCATTCCTTTTTCGCTGCTCAATCGAAAAATCTGCCGCTTCTCTGTCAGCGACATCTCGACGGGCAAGTCCGGCTTTATTCCATCTGGAAACGATGCACGACCTTCCGGCAAAATCATTTCTGCCACGGCAACACGTAACAGCTTCCCGCTTGGCAATGGCAAGTCGGTGTATTCAACTGCTCGACCGGCGGTGGGCTGACCCATGACCAATGCTTTGTCGTAGAACCGCAGCACGCCTGCAAGCGCTTCGGCAGCGCCAGCCGTGTCGCCATCGGCGAGCACCATCATCAGACCTCGAAACGCCGGATCACGGTCGGATTTAAAGACGCGGTCCTGACGGGCGGCCGTTTTGCGCAATGTGAAAAGCGTCTTGCCTTTCGGGCAAAATCGTTTTGCAAATTCTGCCGCCATTGCAAAATCGTTCGTCGCCTGACTTGCGCGAAGATCGACAATCAGCGCGTCCACCTTCTTTATTGCGAAGTTGCCGAGACTCTTATCCATCGCCTGGAGATTAGCGCTATTTAGCGATCCGAGGCGCATGTAACCGATGTGGCCATCCAAAATCTCACTGTAAAACGCACTGGGCGCTTCCGGTGGCGCGCTTTCCCGGGTCGGCAAAAGCATCACACCGTGCGGCAGCCGAATCATCAGACCCTGAACAGTCGCCCGATTCAATTCCGTATCGGTAATTGCATCCGGGTTTGTGAAATTGCTCTGCAACAGCGCGATGACCGCCTGCAAATCTGCCGGGCCTAAAGAATTAAGCAGTTGTTCGGCCGTCGGACTGGGAGAGGGCGAAGCTGTCGGCGTAGCCGATTTACCAGGCGCCGGCACGCCGCCGACCGATGGCGGCACGGTGGGCGATTGCGCCAGGGCAATCGTCATTAGAGAAACGCCGGTCAACGCCGGCCAAGTAAAGCGCAACATCCGGAAAGTAGACCTCGATCTTATAACGCATTTTGACAATCACTCAACGATCCAAGAGTCAGCGTTAAACGCTGGGCGATTTTTCAGGGAGCGACCGCACTAAGAGCAATATCGCGACGATAACGGCAGTTCTCGAAATGAATGCACGCGACGGCCTCGTAGGCGCGCGCGCGGGCTGCTTCGATTGTCGATCCCAACGCGGTGACCGCGAGCACTCGACCGCCAGCTGTCACAATTTGCCCGTTCGCGCGCTTGGTTCCGGCATGAAAAATTTGCACGCCACCGAGTTTGGCCGTATCGCCAAGCCCGGAAATGGTCTTGCCGGTTTCGTATTTGTCCGGGTAACCGTCCGAGACGAGCACAACTGTGACCGCCGGTCGCTGGTCCCACTCGATTGAACAACTGTCGATCTTCCCGTCGATCGTCGCATCCAGTAACGGCAACAAGTCGGACTTCATTCGGGGCAAAATTGCCTGCGTCTCCGGATCACCAAAGCGGCAATTGAACTCGAGCACACGTGCGCCATCAGTACTGATCATCAGACCTGGAAAAAGTAAGCCGCGGAATGTAATGCTCCTTTCCTGCAAACCGCGCAGCAGCGGTCGCATGATTTTTTTGTCAAACTGATCTTCCAACGGAGCGCTCCAGTTGTTTGCGGGACTGAAAGCGCCCATCCCGCCCGTGTTCGGCCCCGTATCGCCGTCAAAGGCGCGCTTGTGATCGCGGGCTGTCTCTAGGAGGCGATAGTCAGCGCCATCGACCAGCGCGTGTAGCGAACATTCCGTGCCGTGCAAAAATTCCTCGATCACGATGCGGCGGCCCGCCTCGCCGAAGCGGCCTTGATTCATCATCTCGTCGATTGTCGATCTTGCGGCAGCAGCGTCGGGCGCAACGATTACTCCTTTGCCGAGCGCAAGACCGTTGGCCTTGATGACAATCGGAAATTGTAGCCGGTCGCAAAATCGGAGCGCGGCATCGCTGCGTTCAAACGTACCCGCCTGCGCGGTGGGAATTCCTTGTTCGCGCATCAGTTCCTTCGCGAAAATTTTTGAAGACTCGATCTGCGCGGCCGCCTTGGTGGGTCCGAAAATGCGTAAGTTTTGTGCGGCAAAAAGATCGACAATCCCGGCGGCAAGTGGGTCGTCTGGACCGATCACCGTTAGATCGACGCGATTCTCTTTGGCGAAACGAATCACTGCCGCCACGTTACCCGCGGCAATGGCGATGTTCTCCCCGAACTCGGCAGTGCCGGCGTTTCCTGGCGCACAAAAAATGCGCTCTGCATGCGGAGATTGCCTCAGTTTCCATACGAGCGCATGTTCACGGCCGCCGCCGCCAATGACAAGGATTTTCACAGCAAAGCGCGCAGCATCATTGCGAGAAGCGTGCTTTAACGCGAGCTGAAAGCAAGCTAACGGTTAACCGTAAAGGCTTTCTGGGTCAACTCGCGAAAGCTTTCGAAGTTAAGAATGCGGCGGTGATTCGGCTGGCAATATCGACAATTCTAATTTTTCGGTGTGCCGAATGACCAACAACCTCGCGGGAACGCCGATTTGTTCGCTGACCAGCATTTTGTGGAGCTCATGGATCGTGTCGATCGGTCGCTCATCGAAGGCAACGATGACGTCGCCCTCTCGGAGACCTGCGTGCTCTGCCGGACTGTCTTTTTCCACTGACACAACCAGCACCCCAGTTTCCAGCGGCAAATTGTAAAATCGAATGACCCGCCGATGCAGCGGCACATTTTGACCGGCGACGCCGATGTAGCTGCGCCGAATTCTTCCATCACGAATCAACCAGCCTGCGACAAGCTTGGCCGTGTTGCTCGCGATGGCGAAGCAGATGCCTTGCGCCGGTCGAATCATCGCCGTGTTTACGCCGATGACTTCCCCAGCTGAGTTGACGAGGGGTCCACCGGAATTGCCGGGATTCAGCGCGGCGTCGGTTTGAATAATATTGTCGATCAAGCGACCGGACTGTGAATACATCGAGCGCCCAAGTGCGCTAATCACGCCCGCGGTCACGCTCGCCTGGAAACCGAGCGGATTGCCAATCGCAATCGCTACCTGTCCGACGCGCAAACTTTCGGAATCGGCCAAACGCACATGAGCAAGCTGGGGCGCATCGATCCGAATCACCGCGAGATCCGTATCGGGATCGTCACCGATGAGCTGTGCCGGACAATCGCGCCCGTCAGAGAGGTTCACCACGATTCGCGTGGCATTATGGACGACATGGCTGTTGGTCAAAATAAAGCCGTCGGGAGTGATGATGAATCCTGACCCGCTTCCAGCGACATCGCGCGGCCGGCCTTTGCTTCGCTGCTGGATTTCTATGTTCACAACGGCAGATGCGACTCGCTCGACTGCGCCGACCACCGCGCGCGAATACTCGTCGAGCAACGAATAATCCGTGGGCACATCGTCTCTGCCTGTAAACCCCGAGCTATTTCGTGACTGCGGCGACTCGTCCAACAAGCGTAGGGCAGTCGCTTCATTTTGCTCTGACACAACAAAATCTCTCATGATAGTCTCGTAAAATATCGACCACGGTAACTCGCCGTCAACTACAGTGGTTTAATTCTATACAGCGTCTTTAGATTGCTGCTCTCTTCTTGCGCCTGAATTGATAATGCTCTAAAAAAGGGGCCATGCGAAAGTCTTCCCCAGTCGGCTCGGTTATGGATGCGCAATGCCCTTCGCGGCTCGTGCTCGATCGCATTGCAGATAAATGGACCGCGCTCATCATCCAGGTCCTGGCTCACGGCACCAAGCGTTACGCTGCGCTTCAGCGCGAGATCGGGGGTATTTCGCAAAAAATGCTCACCCAAACTCTGCGCAGCCTCGAGCGCGACGGTCTGGTCCAACGCAAAGTACACCCGGTCGTGCCGCCGAAAGTTGAATACTCTCTCACGAGGTTGGGGCGAACTTTAATCGAGCCTTTGCACACGCTGTGTCGCTGGTCGGAAAAACATCTGGCAGAACTGCAGGCAAATCGTGCACGGGCAAAGGCAAAGATAGCGCTGCAAAACCGCTCGGCCGCAGCCTAAACGGCCGTTGTCGATCGCGATGCATCAAGCAGAAATCTCGACCTGGCCGAAGCGCGCTTGACCGGGATTGAAAGACGCTTTCGGGGGCGACGTCGTTTTGTTCCTATACTAGTGGAATACGTTCCTCTGGCCAAGGTCAGGCAATCCAATCACACCACCAAAGGAGATCAGAATTGTTGGCCAGCTCGGCGAGAAAACACAGCAGTGAAAAGCCGTATCGCGCCGGCCATTCCCTGGCTGGTCCGCCCAGTTCCACGGCGCAAGCCTCCAACTCGTTCTTGAAGAACTGAGCCAGATGCGACCGCATTTTTTCGCTCAGCCGAAGCTTTTTCCTATCCGACTGGCTGTTGTAATCAGCACTAAGTCCTCCACTCGGCTTGTCGGGATTGGCCCCCAAAAAATTGAGGATGGTGCATCGCAGTTCGACGGGATTTTTTTTCAAGTCGTCAAAGAAATACGTACGAAACTGGTCCGGATGAACATGGCGTTTCCATCGCGCGACGATCGCGCTCGGATACGAGCGCAAGAGCACCCCTGGATGGAGCAAATTCCGAATCACTTCGTCGATATCAGTCACGTCAAACGGCTTGATCATTTGGACACTCACCGCCATGGACAACTGCGACCAGGCTCTCTCAACCGGATCGCGGGCCAGAAAGATCACCTTTAACCTTGGAAAATGATCGACGATCCGCTGAATAATCTCGTCATTCAACATCGAGTAGGCTGGCGTAATGTCGCCAGAGAGAAGTGACGCTTTGGGCTCGAACAGCCGTGCATAGTTGTCCAAATCGATATAGGATCTTGCACTTAAGCTTGCTATTCTCTCCAGAAACCAAAGATCGCGCGCGTCTCTGCGACGCGGAGGAAATGCCCGTTTAGTCCTACTTAGCTCATCAAAGTAGTGCAGTTCCTTTCGAGGAGGCATCCAGAAATCGGGATGCGCGTCGAGCTGTTGATAAAGCCATGTCGTTCCACCCTTCTGAGCTCCGACACACAAGAAATCGGGGCGGGCATCGCCCCGAGCAAACCCACTCTCTTGTTTGTCGCGGTCGTGGGCGACGCGAACTTTGAATGGCCAAATCCAACGCACTTTTGCATTATCTTCTTTGCTGGCTTCAAAAAGCAAGGACGGGAGCAAAACATGCCGCTCATTCGATGAAAAAGCATCGCTGAGTCTTTGTTCCTACTGGCAGCTTTGCTTGGCAAAAAGGTCATCTGCAATCTCGCTGCGCGACCGGCGTTCTCTCGTTGTGAGGCGGAACACTTTAATTCGCAAAGGTTCACGCGATCCAATCACACCAAAGGAAGAGATCAAAATTGTCGGTCAACACGGCCAAAAAAGAGAGAAACGAAAAGCCATATCGCCCCGGCCAGTTTCTCGCTGGCCCACCCAATTCGGCAGCGCACAGCTTTAGCTCCTCCTTGAAAAACTGAGCCACATGGGACCGCACTTTCTCGCTCAGCCGAAGCTTCTTCTTGCCCCGGTCACTGTTGTAATCCGCCTTCAGCCGGCCACCTTGCTTGTTCGGATCGGCACCCAAGAAATCGAGGATGGAACGACGCAGTTCAGCGGGATCTCTTTCCAAGTCATCAAAAAAGTAGGTACGAAACAGGTCTGGATGAACGTAACGTTTCCATCGCGCGACGACTCGGCTCGGGTACGAGAGCAAGAGCAACGAAACAGGTCTGGATGAACGTAACGTTTCCATCGCGCGACGACTCGGCTCGGGTACGAGAGCAAGAGCACCCCTGAGTTAAGCAAATTCCGAATGACAGCGTCGCTATCAGTGACGTCAAACGGACTAATCATTCCGAGACGTACCCCCATGGACAACTGCGACCAGACTCTCTCAACCGGATCACGGGCAATAAAGATCACCCTTAAGTTCGGCAAATAACTGATAACTCGCTGAATGATCTCGTCGTTCAGCGTCGAATAGGTTGGGGAAATGTCACCAGAGAGAAGCGATCCTTTGGCCTCGAACAACCGCGCATAACTCTCCAGGTCGATGTAGGGTCGTTCACTCAAGCTTTTTATGCTTTCCAGAAAACGAACATCGCGCTGGTCCCGCGGACGCGGAGATGCTTTCGTCCTACTCAATTTATCAAAATAACGCACCTCCTTTATGGGAGGCATCCAGAAATCCGGATGCGAAGCAAGTTGTTGATAAAGCCACGACGTTCCACCTTTCTGGGCTCCGACACAAAGGAAATCGGGCTGCACATCGGCGGTAGACGACCATTTCTCCTCCTTGTCGCGGTTATCACCGACGCGAGCTGTAAACGGCCAAGCGAAATGCATCTTTGCGTTATATTCCCTCCCCAGCCCAAAAAGCAAGAACGGGAGCTAAGATGGCCCTCACGAGGATGGATGGCCGATTTGGCGAGCGCACTTAATTGGCTGGTAATGTCGTGTGCAACTTGCGTTGCCGCTGGTCAATCGGACAATTGCAACTGATGGATAACGAGATCAGCTGCCGCATTTTCCTCCTTTCACCCGCGTACGCTGCCGGTGAGCGAGCGCGCATGATTTTGAGCGAGAGAGCGCAATTCGAACTCGCGAGACGATTGCGCAACAAACAAGGCGCGACAATCGCGGAGGTGTTTACTTTTCTGAGCGGCCTCTATTTTCGTGGAAAAATTGCCTACGCAAATGCATTTGCGCGTCCGATCCGAGGAACCTCGGGCGTATTTGTTATCACGCCAACGCGTGGCTTGATCGAAGCGCACGCGCGAATTCGTCTCAACGACTTGCGTGAATTCGCTCTGGTCGACATTCACGAAAGTGATCCGCGTTATCGAGAACCGCTCGAGCGCGACGCGCGGCGTCTGGTAAAGAAAATACCGCCCCGGAGCGAAATCATTCTGCTCGGCAGCATTGCCACGGGAAAATATGTTGACGTTCTGCTGTCGCGGTGGCGGGCGCGATTGTTAACGGAAAGCGACCGCCCAAACTCGCGCCTCGAAGATACCCGAAAGAATGCTCTTAAAACCACCGTTGCCGCCGATGGAAGCGCGCTCGGCGGAAGAGGTTCCGGCCGGCAATGGCTGGCAATACGAGCCGAAATGGGACGGGTTTCGTTGCATCGCCTTTCGCGATGATCGGAAGATTTATTTGCAATCAAAACCTGGCCAGCCCCTCGCGCGTTATTTTCCAGACATCGTCGAGGCACTCGCTGGGTTACCGGCACAACAGTTTATCATCGATGGCGAATTGGTTATTCCGATTCGCAGCGCTTTTCTTTCAATGAACTGCAACTGCGTCTACATCCCGCGGCGAGTCGCGTCCAAAAACTTGCCAAAGCGCATCCTGCTATGTTCATCATTTTCGATCTGCTGGGCAAAGATCGACAATCATATGTGGAGCGATCGCTGAAAGAACGTCGCGATATGCTTGAAGAATTTGCCCGCGAAAATTTTGAAACGAAAAGCGCGCTTCGGTTATCGCCGGCGACAACGAATCTGACCACGGCGAAGAAATGGTTCGCGAAGGTTGGCGGGAATCTCGACGGCGTGATCGCGAAGGAACTTAATGCGTCCTATGCTTGCGGCGAGCGGACCGCCGCGATCAAGGTAAAGCAGATCCGCAGCGCGGATTGCGTAGTTGGCGGATTCCGATTCGCGAGTGGCGCGCGTTTAATCGGCTCGCTTTTGCTCGGCCTTTACGACGAGGATGGACTGCTTCATCACGTCGGATTCACGTCCTCTTTTAAAGCGAGCGATCGCCGCGCCTTGACGAAAAAATTCGAGGCATTAAAAAAGCCGCCCGGATTCACTGGCAATGCGCCAGGTCGGCCGAGTCGTTGGAGCACGGATCGCACTGGCGAATGGGAACCGGTCGATCCGAAAGTCGTGGTCGAAGTTGCCTATGATCATTTTACCGGCGGTCGATTTCGGCACGGCACAAGGATCTTGCGATGGCGGCCGGACAAAGCGCCTCGTCGGTGCACGATGGAACAGGTGGAACATCGCGAAGGCAAATCGCTTGCCCTCTTGTAATAGCAGGATGCACCAGCAAGCAGCAGGAACACCCAGCCCTTGAGCGAGCAATCTGCAATTCGTCTCATTGTTCGGACTTCAACTCGAAATTGATTTTCACATCGTAATGATCGCCGCTGCCGAGCCCGGCTGGCAGAGGATCAACTTGTGTCACTCGTCTCGCAATCGTCGCTACCGACTCATCGACTACCACATTTTCTGACGGCTTGATGATTTCGAACTTGGACACACGTCCATCTTTCTCGATTCGAATTTTAACAAGCGTCGAAATCTTGGCGCCGGAAGTGACGGTCGTCGTCGGCTGGACCCATTCGCTGTAAAAACGATCATGCAACATATTGCCGTACCAGCCGAATTCCGATGCGCCCGCAGCGGGCCCACCCGTAGCCGCTGAATCGCCTTTGTGGCCGCCGGTATGAGAAGGAGACGCCTTCTTCACAGGCAGATCAGTATCATCAGCATCCGTCTTCGCTGGAGCGGCTTTCGCAATCTTCTTTTTCTCTGTGTCGACCTCGGCTTCCTCTTTCTTCTTATCGGCGTCCTCCGGTGTCGGCTTCACTTTCGGTGACGGTTTTGGCGAAGCCTTTGCCAACACTGTTTTCTTGGGAGTTGGTTTTGGTGTTGCCTTGGGAGTAGCTGTTGGTGTCGACAATTGGATTTCGCTCTTCGCTGCTGTTAAGACGGGACTTTCCTTTTCGGTCTCGTCCGGTTTCAACGGTTTCGGTTCAGGCGGGAGAGTTGAAACTTTTGTCGGTTGCGGCGCGGCGCCGCTCTTTGCTTCTCTGGCAGCGCCATCCCACGCACCACGACTTATCCAAACGATGCTTTGCGCGTTCGAACTCTTTGTTTGGTGACTCCAGGGGATCAATCCCACCAGAACAGCAATATGCGCAAGCGCTATCAGGGTGACGTTTCGCCAGAAACGGGCGTCTGTCGACATCGTCTATCTCGGTTCCGCTCTCGTCGCGATGCCCACCTTCGTGATCTGCGCGCGCTGCAACGCGTCCATTAACGTAACCAGCTTTTGCACGGGTAATTCACGATCCGGTCGGATTACAACCGCCACATCTGGATTTGCCTGCTTCAACTGGGTCAATTGCGCGCTGAGCCTCTCCGAATCGACTACTTGATTGTTCAACCGAATTGTGTCGGTACGATCGATCGAGATCGTTTGCACTTGCGATGAACTAATCGGCGGGTTCGTCGCGCCGCTGGATGGGATCACCAGATTCATGCTGTTTTCGAGCAGCGGAGTCGTGATCATGAAAATGATAAGCAGCACAAACGCGAGATCGAGCAACGGCGTGACATTGATCTCGCTAAGGGTTGTGAGATTGCTGCGCTCCGAATACCGTCTCATGGCCAAAATTCGATGTTTGAAATTAGATTCTTGATGCGTTTTGCGCTGCCTGGCCCCTCAAACATCATCATCTTCGAAACTCCGGCGCGCGCACATTGTGATCGACATACTTGTGCTCAAACTCCGAAGCGAGTTCCGCGGCAAAGTTGTCCATCTCAACGATGACGCCACGAATACTGGTGATGAGAAAATTGTAGCCGAACATCGCCGGTATAGCGACGCACAGCGCGGTCACGGTGGTGATGAGCGCACCGGAAACACCGGGCGCCATTGACACCAGACTAGGCGAACCAGCCTCCGCCACGCCAGTAAACGCGTCCATCACACCCCAGACCGTGCCGAGCAAGCCAAGAAATGGCGAAC
>WNFX01020247.1_pt1 | contig 11474 bp, 14 predicted proteins | sample 5400111 | NCBI WGS metagenome assembly WNFX01 (sample SAMN13153363, study PRJNA577476) | soil metagenome | isolation source: 40 cm soil or saprolite under grassland replicate 1 | place: USA:California | collected 2016-06-15
TCTTAACAGCAGCCGTTTGTATTCGAACTTCACCAGCGCGGACGGCCGATTTCCTTTTTTTCTTAGCCGCGCTGGCCGCTGCTGCCGCTTCAAGTTTCTGTTTCAGCTTGGCGAGCTTCTTTGCACCCTTTTGCAGGCGAACTTCCAGCCGGCGGATTTTCTTGCTAAGATTCTTAGGCTTCATATGAGATCAATATTGCTCCCGCCGGTCGCGGGCACGACTAGCGCTGGATGTTGAGTTAATGACAAAACCTCCCCGATGTCACGTCATTGTTTTGTCCCTGGCTCAAGCTGCAATGGACCAATGACTCGGGCTGGGTCGATCTCTGGGCGCCGCCGCGCGGCTATGCAATTTATGTTCCGGCGTGAGCTGCTCGATGGCAGTTCGCCGCTACGTTCGTTTCGTTAGGCTGAGGCGAAACCGCCGCCGCCAGCCCCTGTAGCCTTTCATTATTTTCCATTTAACATCAGCGCCATGAAAACGGCATTCGCTTTATGCGGCGCCGCATTGCTTGTGGTTACGCCGCTGGCGTACACGCAGGACAAGGAGACCGAAGAGCAGCTCAAAGAAGCAGCCGAAGCGGCAAAAAAAATGGGCGTCAACATGCCCGATATTCAAAAACTTCTCGATGAAAATGCGAAGGAAGATGCTGCCGCTGAACCGGCAGCGCCAACTGCTGCCAAAACCGCAACCGAGAAAACGGACATTGCTAAATCTGGTCCAAGCGCCAGCTCCGCTGCCACTCCGGCGGGCGTTACAGTAGATCTACCGGCCGGTTCGGCCAAAGGGTCGCTCACATTTGATAGCGCAACCGCTGAGTTAAAGTTTGCTTCCGCGTTTATCGATCAAAAGGATGACCGAAAGCCAGTTGTTCTGCTGGTGACGGACAAGAAACTCCCAACCGAAAAGTGGACGAGTGAATTCGACATGATGCTCGACCACACAAAGTGGAGTGGCCTGGCGTTCTTCCTGGACAAAGACGGAACGATCTATCGCACCGACGTGCATGCGAACGGGTGGCAGACGAGCGTCGCCGGAATCTTCGACATCAAAATCGATAATCCGAAGAGCAAAGACTTAACTGGGACAGCGAAAACAACAAGTAACGCGAAAGAGGACAAGATCGACGTTGCCTTTCACGCGACACTGAAGTAACGGTCGGAGCCGATCGCCTCAATCATCTTATCGATCTTAATGCCAGCCCGGTCCGACAATCGGACGGACGCGTCCAGTGCCGAGCTTGGATCGCTTCTCTAGCAAAAATGCAATGCCGGCAAAAAGCGTGTAGAAGATTAGAGCCGTTATTGCAAATGTTCGATCCGAAGTAGGCCGCCGGCCGGCAACGGTGTTCCACACTTGGATCAAAATCAATACGACGGCGAAAGTGGTGATGCCGGCCTTTCGCGCGACCGAACTGTTCCTTTTGAGATAGATGAGGACACCGCCGACGAGGATCGCGATCTCGAGAGCAAATTCCAAGCCTCTGTGATTCCAAAGACCAAAGCCGACCTTCAGAACGTCATCGTAGATGGCGAGATCGGGATGGTGAACAATCAAATCCAGCACCCAATGCGACAAGACAGCAAAAGCGACGATCAATGCCGCTGTGTTTGAAGTCTTCGCGCCTCGCACGAGTTTGTAGATAAAAAAAGCAGCCCCGGACCAGATCAGCGCACCGACGAGGCTGTGCGTGTAAGGCATGTAATAGAGATCCAACGAATTTGTCGCCGTGATCCCCGGGACCATTCGCACCTTCTCGATACCGAGCAGGACAAATGGCGCCCAGAGAAAATCCAGCAACTGCACGGCAACGAAAAGAACCCAAAGTGGGATCTGGTTTCTCTCGCTCTTGACCGCAAAGGCTACTCCGTAATGTCCGACGAACATATTCTGATTCCCTCGCTTTTGTCGCAGCGATTCAAGTTTTACTTTAGCTTTTTATTCGCTTAGCCCGACTTGCACCGTCTCCCCGTCCGTCACTCTTCATTGCTGAAGTGGCGATCGCTCTTGCGGCGTTCCCTGGTTCGCTATAACGAAAGTTTATGGAGAAAACTGTTTTGGTAACTGGCGCAACGGGCACGATTGGGCGGGATGTCGCAAAACTACTTTCGAAAAACGCCGTGCCGGTGCGGGCCGGTGTTCGCGATCAAACCAAAGCAAGAAAACAATTTGGCCCCGACATCGCGTTGGCGACATTTGATTTTGAAGACGGGTGGCAGTGATCAATGCGTTTGTCGATGCAGCGAAACGCGCCGGAGCGCGGCACATTGTGAAACTTTCTGCCATCGGTACCGACATGAACCCACGATACACGTTTGGGAAATGGCACGACGCTGCGGATCGACACATTCGCGAATCAGGTCTCGCCTTCACATTCTTGCAGCCGAATTCCTTCATGCAAAATTTTATGAACTACTTTCCGCCGCACGATGGCACGATTTATCTGCCGTGGGGAAATGGAAAGGCGAGTTTTGTTGATACCCGCGATATCGCAGCGGTTGCCGCCGAGGCACTGACAAGCAGCGAACACGAAGGAAAAACTTACACGCTCACCGGCCCGGCGGCGCTCGGAATCGCGGAAGTAGCATCGATTCTTTCAGAAGTGGCCGGTCGCGAGATCAACTACATCGACGTGCCGGAGTCCGCTGCACGCGACGGAATGCTTCAAGCCGGACTGCCTCGGTGGCAGGTGGACGCGTTAATGGAGCTGCACGCAGCTAACAAACAGAACCGTTGGTCAACGGTGACATCCGATATCGAAAAAGTAACGGCTAAGCCTGCTACTAGCTTTGCACAATTTGCCCGTGACCATGCGGACAGGTTTCGCGCCAGCTGAAATCTGAGCTAACATTGGGCGGGCGGCATTTGTGCCTGACTTCCTAAAGAAATCGTTACGGCGTAAGGAAAATCTTGCCTGTGTAAGGATCCTTGACTTCGGTTCCGGGCGGAAAACTGCGGACATCGATGTAACCGTTATCCGGTGAGAACGGGCTCGTAACTAAGCCTTGTTTGCCAGGCACTGGAGTTCCGTAAAGCAATCCGCTTTTCCCCTTCTTCGCGGGCCGAGCTGCCTTCGCTGCGCGGACGTTGTGTCCATTCGGAGCGGCAGGAGCTGGGCCGCCTGAAGTCTGGCTCTTCGACGCGTCACTCGGCGGAGCTTCATTAACATCGTGCCTATTCGGAGCCGCAGGGACTGGGTCGCTCGAAGTTTGATCATTTGAAACATCGCTCGGTGGAGTCTCGTTATTCTGCTTACGACTGCTCCGGTGCGATCCCGGCCGCGCTTCCGGGTGCGAGATCGAGCGGCTTAGCGCTCTAAAAAAATCCCGAAAGGGTCCCGCTTCCGCCACTTCAGTCGTAGCGAACAGAGCGAAGATCGACAACCAGACGATAACTGTTCGGACCGCCCGTTTCACAACAATGACGGATATTGGCCGCATTCGGTGAAGAATGCCAGTCCCGCTCCGACTGTTTTCTGCCAGTCCGGTTCGGACCTTCAACGCCGAATTCGCAGCTTTCTCTTGATCTCTTGCATGAGTTTGCGCGGGCGTCGCCCCAACTCAATCACGATATCCGCCTCTGCGGGTTCCAGATCGGCAAACTGACTCTGGAGCAATGCTCGATTCATGAAATGTCCGCGCCTGCGCCGGAGTTGCTCGGCAATGAGAGCGTACTCGCCGCGAAGAAAAACCAGCTTCACCTCAGCGTTCACTTGGAGATATCGGCGGTATGCTTCCTTCAGCGCAGAACAAGCCAGAACGGCGTTCTCTCCTGCGGCAACGCACCGTTTGATCAACTCGCGCAAACTCTCCAGCCACGGCCATCGGTCCTGATCCGTCAGCCGAACGCCCTCGCGCATCTTCTCTATGTTGGCTGGTGGATGAAAATCGTCGGCCTCATAGAAGCGCCAGTCGAGCTCTTGCGCGAGCAACTGGCCGATCGTGCTCTTTCCGGCACCCGATACGCCGAAAATGATTACGACCATATGACAATCCGGTCTGGTTTCGACATAAGGCTCCTTCAGACTTCCTAGTTTTGCCACGCCCTGCTAAGCCGAAGGCGATGAAGCGGCTCCCCTGGCTCGATATTGCGAAAGCGCTGGCGATCTGTTGGATTGTTTACTTTCATTTTTTTCGAACCTATTTCGAGCATGGAACTCTCCCTCCTCTCGACTGGAGCGGGCTCGCCGCCAGCGCAATTAGTGTTCTCGGGATCGTCTGGCTCAAAATTTCGGGACTCGCTCTTCATGCTGTCGGGGTTTTCATTATCCTCAGCGGTTGGACGTTGATGCAATCAACCATGCGCCGGGCGGAGTTGGGCTCGGTGGCGTGGGGGACCTGGTACGGTGCACGTTTCTTGCGTCTCTACCCAATGTACTGGGTCGCGCATTTGGTTTATCTCCTTTCACCTTTCGTCGCACACCTCGAGCCTGTGGACAGCCGCATTGTCCTGAGTCTGCTCGGCCTGCGTTTCATCGATATCACGATGAACTTCATGTACCTGAACGCGGCATGGTGGTATTTTTCCATGCTGATCCAGTTTTATTTGATGTTTCCACTGCTTTTTTGGGTGGCGCGCCGATTCGGACCTTGGATCTTTTTGTTAATGGCATGCGCCCTCGGATTTTTTACGCGCTATCTGATGCTCGTCGTCTATCCGCAAAATGGATTGTGGTTACTCGGCGGGTTCGCGATTTGTCGATTGCCCGAATTCGCATTGGGGATGACGCTCGGAATGTTGCATAACCGATCGCCGGCACGCGTGGAATGGTTTCTCCTCCGCGGCGCAGGATTCGTCGTCGGACTGCTGTTGTATCCCGCGGCACTGTGGCTTTACCACAACGCCATCACTTACATCTTCGTCGATTTCGCTACGGGCGCCTGTTACTTTCTCGAAGTCGTGGGCGTTGCCGGACTAATTTCCCGATTTATCGGCCCGGCCAAGGTGCTCGGTCTTGTCGGCGTTTACTCGTACGGCCTCTACCTCATTCACCAACCCTATGTCATCTGGCTGGGGCTTCGCATTCGCGAGCAACCGATCTGGATGTTCCTTTTAATTTTTATAGTAACGTTGGCCGTACTCAGTGCGTGGGGAATCCTTTTGGAAAAAGGAACCACCTCATTCGTCAACAGACTCGCCCCAAGCAAGAAAAAGCTTTCCGGCTTCCGCGCAGAGCCGTGAAAGCGATTGTCGATCTTCGGCAAAGATCGACAATCCGCTGCTGATCCCGGCGACGACCGCCGTGCGCCATGAACCGCGAGCTCTCTGGGAATTTGACGCTTGATGATCGCCAGCGGCTACGGACGCGAGCAATCCAAAGCCAGTTCGACTATTTTATTAAGAGACTTGCTTCGAAACTGGAAGTCGGCGAAGAAGCTCCGGCTGATCCAAAGGACTTCACGATCATCAGAGCTTCGGACGATGGCCCCGCTTTGGGTTACATGTTCACGCGATCGTTTGGAGCAACCGGTCCTAGACATCGCGCCCTTAAGTTTTATGTCGCAAATTGGGCTCTCAGCGCCTGCGTCAGCAAGGAACAACAGTTTGGAGGTTGGGTGGAGAACACCAAAAGCGAGAAACTGAAAGGTGACCTCGATTTTGATTCGAGGCTGGATAAACACCGCGCTGCTATCAATAAATTGCTAAAACGGAATACGATCGATTGGGGCTTGGGTGATGCCGCGCTTTATCTCAGCCCTACCGGCGAAAAATTTCGGCAGATTGTCAGGGCTAGCGTTCAACGCCTGCAAAGCGAGACCGGACCGCGTGATCGCGTCGCGATTGTGTCCGCGAGTCTCGGAAGCACAATCACACTGGATACGGTTTCGGCAATGCTTGAGTCAGGTCGTGTGGGATCGTTGTTCACCGATGAATTCGCCGAGTTACCGAAGCAACCCCGCGCAGTTTTTTACATGTTCGCGAACCAGTTCGCTTTGCTTACTCTGGGTCATCCGCAAGGCAAGCGAGTGAACCCTCTCATTCAACTAGACAATGCCCTTAAAGATGCTGGAGCACGGACGACAGTTCAGATTTACGCGTTTACGGATCCGAATGACATTCTGAGTCTGCCATTAAATACGAAGCTCGATCGAGTCAGCATCTGCAACGTCTATGTGCGGAATCCAGGATTCACCGTGGGCGTCTTCATGCATCCAGGCGACGCGCACGGAAACTACGAGAAGAACAATCATGTCATCGCAACCCTGCTGAATGGCCCGGAAAAATACCCCGAACGGCCTGATGATTGCCCGTAAGCGCGCAATTACGCACGTTTCCATAACTTTTTTCTGCCAAAATCCATCGAGCGGGCGATTGGATGAATCGATACAGTGAGCGTCAAGTCCTCGACCCAAAGGAGAAGGTCCGGTGAAAGCCGTCCTTGGGCGGCGCGATGAACCCGATGTCGGCCCACTTGCACCAGTGATAGTCACGATCTTATTCCAGTCCGGCCCGGTTGCCGCGGCGACATGGACTCGTCGCTAGCGAGCTCGAACCGTCAGTCTGGCAGAGCGAACGACTCTATTTCGTTCGCCGCTCGATGATTCGCCCAAAAGTTCGTTCCGTCGAAAGTAAGCGAACGGCACGCAAACGGGACAACAGCGATATCCTGAACTTCGGGCGTTTCCGGCCGCGGATCGAGACGTGCGATGCGCCAATCCTCGTTAGGCTGCTCCTTTCCGCGGAGGACGTAGATCGAGCCGTCAACGAAGGCGTGACCGCAGATCTCCTTGCCGATATTGATAACGCGCAAAATCTTTCCGCTCGCATCGAGTTTCAAAATGCGATGTTTGTACCATTGACTCAGGTAGAGATGATCGCCGTCGTAGCTGAGATATGAGCCGGTAAACTCCGGGCAAGCGATTCGGTCCGTCTCTGAAAATCCAGTTTCAGGATTGAATCGGCGAATGTAACGGTCATCGTCTGGGCCTTCGCCGATTGTAAAACGAAGGGCACCATTTGTTGCAACTGCCGCCCACGGAATGCCGGGCGCTTCTCGTTTTGCACGCACTGTCCACTTTCGCGGATCGATCGCATAAATTCGGCGTAGATCGCGCGAACCCATCCATAGGGCGTTCCCGTCCCAGGCCAGCGCCTGCGGAGTCTTAGCTGGCGAAGGAAGTCGTTGTCGCTTGGTGATTGTTGGAAGTTTCAACTTGTGCATCAAGATTCACTCACGCCGAGAATCGCGCAAGAAACACTGTAGGGACAGTCGTGTCGGCTGCATTTTCCGCTACTCCTCCGACGAATGGACCTTGCAGAGCCCTCTCGGATTGCGTTTGTCGTAATGAATCAGTTTCGCAGGCGTCAGTGGCGCGTCGATTTTTCTGTTCTGCTGAGCCTTTGATCGCGCATGCTCCACGAGTGCCGCGTTGTCCCTGGGCCACTACTGAACCGGCCGTCGCGTATCACGATAAGGAATGGGGTGTCCCTGTGCACGATGATCGGATGCTCTTCGAGTTTCTCATCCTCGAAGGCGCGCAGGCGGGGCTGAGCTGGATCACCATTTTAAAGAAACGAGAGAACTATCGAAAAGCGTTCGATGGATTCCGCGCGGAAAAAATCGCCCGCTATGGCGCACGCGAAGTGAAGCGGTTACTCAGCGACGCCGGGATCGTACGGAACCGATTGAAGATCGCGGCCACCATCCAGAACGCGAGGATGTGTCTTGCCGTGCGCGAAGAGTTCGGGAGTTTCGACGCTTACCTCTGGAGTTTTGTCGGCGGCAACTCGATACAGAACCAGCGGCGGAGTATGACGGACGTGCCGGTGCGGACTAAGGCGGATTCAAATTCGTCGGCTCCACGATCTGCTACGCATTGATGCAAGCGACCGGTATGGTTAACGATCACCTCGTGACATGTCCGCGACACGCGGAACTCGGTGGCGTACGTCGCCGCAAATGAAGAACAGCTTGCCGAAGACCGCTGCGAGCCGAGTTGCGCGAAGCCGCGCAGCTAGCTGGCCTCAATCACGGAGAGAATATTCCCGGCCGGATCTTTGAACCAGGCGATCGTCGGACCATTCCCACGCATAATCCCTTTTTTGTCCGTCTTGATGTCAGGCAGATCATAAATCTCAAAACCCACGCCGCGCTTTGTGAGTTCATCGACCGCTTGATCCACATCATCCACCGGGAAATTAAGGACGGTGAACTTGGCCGGAGTATGGTTCGACTTCGGATAAATGAGAACATTATTGCCGCCGGCGAGATGCAACGTCAGCAAGCCATTCGTTTCAGAAACCTTGAGCCCAAGTGTGCGGCCGTAGAATTCTTTGGCCTTCTCAATGTCGTTGGCCGAAAAACCACTAAACGCTTTGCTATCACCTAACATGTCGAGTCTCCTTGTTTCATATTTCGTTTTTCGCGAACGGCTTGACTCCTAGTTTCATCAGTGGTGAAATCGACTCGAGTTTTCATACTCACGCTGCTGGCGATGATCGCCTTCGCGAGCAATTCGCTGCTCTGCCGGGCTGCATTGAAACAAACCACCGTCGATGCCGCCACTTTCACTTTCGTCCGCGTTTTCTCCGGCGCCGCCGCGCTTTGGCTCATCGTGACGATGCGCCACGCTTCTGGTCTGGCGGACAATCGTCGCATTCACGGCAACTGGCTCTCGGCGCTCGCGCTTTTTGCATACGCCGCTGCCTTTTCATTTGCATATGTCGATCTTTCAGCTGGAACGGGCGCGTTGCTTTTGTTTGGCGCAGTTCAGGCCACGATGATTCTCTGGGGCCTGTACAAAGGCGAACCGTTGGATGCGATCCAAATCGCCGGCTTCATCGTTGCCGTCGCCGGGCTCATCATCCTTGTGTTTCCCAGCCTTTCCGCTCCCCCATTAATTGGTTCGATCCTGATGCTGGGAGCTGGGGTGGCTTGGGGTATTTATTCATTGCGCGGCAAACGAGAAGAAAATCCGGGTAGCGTGACTGCCGGAAATTTTGTCCGCGCGGTTCCGTTCGCAGCTGTTGTCAGTATCGTTTCCGTTCGGTGGTTACACGTCGATCTCGCTGGAGTCAGCTACGCCATAATCTCTGGGGCAATCACGTCGGGTCTTGGCTACGTAATCTGGTACAGTGCACTACAAGGCCTAAAAGCTGCCAGCGCCGCTACGGTCCAACTTAGCGTCCCGGTTCTCGCTGCCACCGGCGGAATACTGTTGCTAGGCGAACCGCTTACCTTGCGTTATCTCCTCGCGTCCATCGCGATCTTGGGCGGAATCGCGCTCGTCCTGCTGGAAAGGAATCGCGCGCTCTAGATTTTCCGGGGCATCAAATTTACATGACACTCAAACCCGACGATCTTTTTGGAAATCAAGATCCGCTATTATGAAAGACGACAAAGACAACATCCAACTCAGCGCGGTAGAAGATCACGATGGCATGCTGACCATTCGTGGCGGGGGCGCCCGCAGAGATTGGAACGGGATTCACTATAAGCAGGGCATGTCGGCCAAAAACGTGGGCACGACGAGCCTGTCCGCCAACATCGCCACAATCCCTCCGGGTGGGGTCGCGTATGCCCATATTCATGTCGGCTTCGAAGTGATCCTTTACATCCTCGAAGGAAAAGTGCGCCACGAATTCGGACCCGAGCTCAAGCAGGTGTTGGAGAACGAAGCGGGCGATTTCATTTATATAAGGCCCGGCGTGCCTCACGAAGTCTTCAACCTGAGTGACACCGAACCCGTGGTAGCGTTTGTAGCGCGCTCGTCTGCTGGCGAATGGGACAATATTATTCCTTACGAGCGCGATCACGAGGACTGAAGCTGATCTCCTCGCGCCGGGCGACAACGAACCGAGCACCTAAGCTTTTTACAATCGAACATCGATGTCGGTCCCTTTAAAACACACCGCAGCGTCAGCTACCGCGGCGATGACGTCGACCGAAGAAATACGGCGATGTTTTCCGGCGCTCGCGCGCTTTTATAACGGTTATTCGGTTGCCTATTTCGACGGGCCCGGTGGCACCCAGGTGCCACGGACGGTAGTGGAGGTAATGAACGATTATCTTTACTATCACAACGCCAATACCCATTGGGCATATCCAACAAGCGAGGAAACCGACGTGATCATCGAGTTTGCCCGGAGCGTGCTGGCCGATTTTTTGAACGCAAGCCCGAGCGAGATCGTGTTCGGCGCCAATATGACGACGCTAACCTTTCACCTCGCCCACGCTCTTGGCCGCGGTTACGAACCCAACGATGAGATCGTGGTTACCGAGCTTGATCACCATGCAAATGTCGCGCCTTGGCGGGCGCTGGAGAAAGAGCGCGGCGTAAAGGTGCGCACGGTAAAGATGATTTGTGAAACCGGCGAGCTGGACTGGGAAGATTTTTCCCGGCAGTTAACCGGACGCACAAAGCTGGTCGCGATCGGGGCTGCTTCGAACGCGCTCGGCACGATCAACGATGTGCGGCGCGCGGTGGAAATGGCGCACTCGTTAGGTGCGCAAATCTTTGTCGACGCCGTCCACTATGCTCCGCATGAATTGGTCGATGTGCGAGATTGGAATTGCGACTTCCTCGCCTGCTCCGCCTACAAGTTCTACGGTCCGCACATCGGAATTCTCTACGGCCGGGATCACCTACTCAGATCGCTCGATTTTCCGAAACTGATCCCAGCTCCCGATACTGCGCCGGAACGCGCCGAGACCGGCACTCAGAATCACGAAGGGATTGCTGGTGCATCCGCTGCGGTGGATTTCCTCGCCTCGCTCGCTCCGGGCGCGACGCGGCGCGAACGCTTGCGCGCAGCGCTCCAGCAACTTCACGAACGAGGCGGTGCGATGATCACACGAGCGTGGGAAGGTTTGTCGGACATGGTGCATGTCCGTCTCTACGGACCGCCGCCCGGCACAGCGCGCACGCCAACGATTGCATTCACTGTGAACGACGTGCCGTCGATAGAGGTGGCGGAGAAATTGGCGGAGCGCGGAGTTTTCCTTTCGCACGGCGACTTCTACGCGATGACAGTCGTCGAACGATTGGGCCAAAATCCGCACGGACTGGTCCGCGCGGGCTGTGCCTGCTACACCACACCGGAAGAAATCAATCGGTTGCTAGCCGGCGTGCGCGAGTTGTAATCAGGCGCCGTTCTCACGAGGTTTGTCGAAGGATCGAAGCCACATTTTCCGGGGACCTCTGCGCTCGATATTGGACGTCTGCCGTGGACGGTCGCGGAGGCAGGTTGAACGTTTTCTTCTAAACATCTGGTTCAGGTTGTCGATCCTAACTCCTAGCGCTTGCCAAACCAGGTCGGACGCAACACTCTCTGCGACGATGCACAAGCCTGAGGACCGCAGCTTCATCGGGCATCCGCGCGGTCTCGGCTATATCGCGTTCACCGAAGCCTGGGAACGCTTTTCCTACTACGGCATGCAATCGCTGCTCGTCCTCTACATGGTCAACAGACTGCTGCACCCCGGACACATCGAGCGCATCGCAGGGTTCGGTCCATTTCGCCATCTGCTCGA
>WNFX01006145.1_pt1 | contig 11473 bp, 21 predicted proteins | sample 5400111 | NCBI WGS metagenome assembly WNFX01 (sample SAMN13153363, study PRJNA577476) | soil metagenome | isolation source: 40 cm soil or saprolite under grassland replicate 1 | place: USA:California | collected 2016-06-15
GGTGTAGAAATACGTGAAGAAGATGATCCCGGCTACGTACAGCAGGTTGTAGAGCGGCATCCCGAAGGCGAGCTGCGCGACGAAGGCCTCGCTCCACTTGCCGGGAATCGCCTGCGCGATCGTTGCGGGGAACGCCAGAATCGACGAAGCGAAAATCACCGGGATGACGCCGCCGGTGTTGACCTTGAGCGGAATGTGCGTGCTCGATCCGCCGTACATCCGGCGGCCCACCACGCGCTTGGCGTATTGCACCGTGACGCGCCGGTGGCCCCGCTCGACGAAGACGATCGCGGCGACGACCAGCGCCATCACCACCATCAGGATCAGAATCTGAATCAGCCCGATCTGGCCGGTCGACATCTGCTGGAACGTCTGCAGCACCGCACGCGGCAATCCGACGACGATGCCCGAGTAGATGATCAGCGACATCCCGTTGCCGATGCCGCGCTCGGTAATCTGCTCGCCGAGCCACATCACGAGGCACGTGCCGGTGGTGAGCGTGAGCACGGTCATCAGCCTGAAGCCGAGGCCCGGGTGATACACCAGCGGCAGCCCGCCCGCAATCTGTGTCTGCCGCTCGAGGAAGATGGCGATACCGAGCGCCTGCACGACGCTCAGGACGATCGTCCCGTAGCGCGTGTACTGCGTGATCTTGCGGCGGCCGAGCTCGCCTTCCTTCGACAGCTTCTCGAGGTACGGCCACACCACTGTGAGCAGCTGCAGGATGATCGACGCGCTGATGTAGGGCATGATGCCCAGCGCGAAAATCGTCACCTTCGACAGGTTGCCGCCCGAGAACATGTCGTACAGCCCGAACATCGTGTTCTGGGCCTGTCGCGCGAGCTCGTCGAGCGCCGCCAGATTCACCCCCGGCGTGGTGATGTTGTGCCCCACGCGGTACACGGCCAGCAGACCCAGCGTGTACAGCACGCGTTTGCGCAGGTCCGAAACGGTGAAGATGTTCTTCAGGCTGTCGTTCACGGGAGTTGCTCCGTCGCGCCGCCCGCTGCGGCGATTTTTTCGGCCGCCGTACCACTGAACTTATGCGCGTGCACGGTGAGCGCCTTGCCCACCTCGCCGCGTCCGAGCACCTTGATCCGGCCCTTGCCGCGCGGCACGATGCCGTGTTCCCGCAGCAGATCCGGCGTAACGGTCGTACCCGCGTCGAACTTCAGGCCCAGCGTGTCGAGGTTCACCACGTCATATTCCACGCGGAACGGGTTGTGGAACCCGCGCTTGGGCACGCGGCGGTGCAGCGGCATCTGACCGCCTTCGAAGCCACGCTTGAACTTGAAGCCCGAACGCGATTTCGCGCCCTTGTGTCCGCGTCCCGCGGTCTTGCCGTTGCCCGATCCCTGGCCGCGGCCGATCCGCTTCTTCGGATGCTTCATCCCCCGAGGGGGCTTCAGATCACTGAGACTCATATACTGTTCCCTGCAGTTGGTAAGTTCGTAACTTGGTAATCTGGTAATTTCATTTACCCATTTACCAACTTACTCATTTACCAATTCACTCTGTCACTTCAACGAGGTGACGCACCTTGTGAATCATCCCGCGCACATCCGCGGTGTCTTTCAACACCACGCTGTGGCGGATCCGCCGGAGACCGAGACTCTTCACGACCGTCCCCTGGTTGTGCTTGAAGCCGATCGGACTCTTGACGAGCGTCACCGTCACGGTGCCGCCTTTGGTGTCGGTTCGATGGTTCGCCATGGCTCCCTAGCTCCTCGCCGCTCCCGCAAAGTCCGCAAGCTCCTTGCCCCGCAGCCGGGCAATCAGCGACGGATCCTTGAGCCCGTCGAGTCCCGCGATCGTCGCGCGCACGACGTTGTGAGGGTTCGCCGATCCCAGAGACTTCGTGAGGATGTTGGTAATCCCCGCGGCTTCGACGACGGCGCGCACCGCGCCGCCCGCGATGATGCCGGTTCCGTCGGGCGCCGGCTTGAGCAGCACGCTGCCCGCGCCGAAGTTGCCGACGATGCGGTGCGGGATCGTGCTCCCCTGGAGCGGCACGCGAATCAGGTTCTTCTTCGCCGCCTCGATCCCCTTCTTGATGGCCGAGGGGACTTCCTTCGCCTTCCCGATCCCGAAGCCGACCACGCCATGGCCGTCGCCGACGACGACCAGCGCGCTGAAGCTCAGGTTCTTGCCGCCCTTGACCACCTTGGTCACGCGGTTGATCGACACCACGTTGTCTTTGATGTCGAGCTGCGACGGATCGATTCGCTCGCGAGTTCGCATAGTGCTCCTAGAATTCCAGTCCCGCCTTGCGCGCAGCGTCGGCCACGGCGCGGATGCGCCCGTGATACAGGAAGCCGCTGCGGTCGAACACGACGCGCTTGATGCCTTTTTCGAGCGACCGCTCGGCGATCGCCTTGCCGATGGCCGCCGCGCCCTTGATGTTACCGCCGCGGACGGCCTTGTCGGACTGCCCCTTCAGTGACGGCTCCACCGTCGACGCCGACACCAGCGTCTCGCCGCTCAAGTCGTCGATCACCTGTGCGTAGATGTGCGCGACGCTGCGGAACACGCTCAGGCGCGGCCGTTCCTTGCTGCCGGAAATCCGCTTCCGCTGCCGCAGCTGGATGCGGACGCGGCGATCGTTCTTGGTTTTGATCTTCATTACTTCGCCCCCGTCTTTCCGGCCTTCTTCTTCAGGACCTCGCCGGTGTAGCGGACGCCCTTCTGCTTGTACGGATCCGGCTTGCGGAGACGGCGGATGTTCGCCGCCACCTGTCCGACCAGCTGCCGATCGACCCCGGTCACCGTAATGTGGGTCTGTTTGTCGATGGTGATGTCGATCCCGTTGGGAATGTCGAACACGACCGCATGCGAGTAGCCGAGCGCAAACACCACTTGCTTGCCCTTCAGTTCCGCGCGGTATCCGACACCGACGATGTCGAGCTCGCGCTTGAAGCCGTCGATGACACCGGCGACGGCGTTCGCCACCAGGCTCCGCGCGAGACCGTGGAACGCGCCAAGCTCGGGCGCGCTTGCCTTGGCCTGCAGGTGCCCGTCGACCAGTTCGAAGTTGATCCCGGGCGGCACACCCTGCCGCAGCTTTCCTTTCGGTCCCTGGAGCTCGACCGCCCCGTCAACCACCTTCGCGGTGACGCCTTTCGGAATCGTGATCGGTTTCTTTCCAATTCGAGACATATTCGTTTACCAGATGCGCAACGTAGGGGCGGTTCGCGAACCGCCCCTACGCGTCACCAGATGTTGCAAAGAACCTCGCCGCCAACCCCCGCCTTCACCGCGGCGCGGCCGGTCATGACGCCACGCGACGTCGTCAGGATGCTGGTGCCGAGGCCGGCGAGCACTTCGGGCACCTCTTCCTTTCCGAAATAGACGCGGCGTCCCGGGCGGCTGATGCGCTCGACGCCGGTGATGAGCCGCTCGCCGTGCGGCCCGTACTTCAGGAAGAGGCGCAGCGTCTTGGTGACCGCGGCGGCTTCGTCCAGGAGCTTGAAACCCTGGATGTAGCCTTCGTCCTGGAGAATGCGGGCGATGTCGGCCTTGAGGCGTGACGCCGGCATATCGACGCGTGTGTGCTTGGCGGTGACCGCGTTGCGGATCCGCGTGAGCATATCTGCGATAGGGTCAGTCATATTTCGTAACCTTCGAACTGAGTAAATTGGTGATTTGGTAAGTTGGTAAATTCATTTACCCATTTACCAAGTTACCCATTTACCAACTACTCTTTGTGACACCTGTAATATCACCTTCGAGCGCAAGCTTTCGGAAGCACAGCCGGCACAGCGCGAACTTCCGCATGTAGGCGCGCGGCCGGCCGCACAGCTTGCAGCGGTTGCGCAGCCGGATCTTGTGCTTCGGCGTCTTCTGTTCCTTGGCGATCTTCGCGGTGGTGGCCATAAACGCTAATCCCTACCTGTTAGTTCTGCCGAAACGGCATCCCGATGAACTGCAGCAGCTTCCGCGCTTCCTCGTCGGTCTTTGCCGTGGTGACGACCGACACGTTCATGCCGCGCGCCTTGTCCACCTTCATGTAGTCGATCTCGGGGAACAACAGTTGATCGCGCAGGCCGAGCGTGTAGTTGCCGCGGCCGTCGAAGCCCCGGGGCGAGACGCCCTTGAAGTCGCGAACGCGCGGCAGCGCAATGCTCATCAAGCGGTCGAGAAACTCCCACATCCGCTCGCCGCGCAGCGTCACCATGGTCGCGATCGGCATCCCTTTGCGGACCTTGAACGCTGCGATCGATTTCTTGGCGCGGCGCGTCACCGGCTTCTGGCCTGTGATGCGCGCGACTTCGTCGGCGCCGGTGTCGATGAGCTTCGCGTTGGCGGTGGCCTCGCCGAGCCCCATATTCACCACGACCTTCTCGATCTTGGGGACGGCCATCACATTCTTGTAGCCGAACTCCTTCTGCAGGGCCGGGACGACTTCCTTCTGGTATTTCTCTTTCAGGCGTGTCATTTGTCGACAACCCCCTCGCACTTGCGGCAGATGCGGACCTTGCGGCCGTCGCCGAGAATCTTGTGGCCGACCCGCGTCTGCGCGCCACATTCCGGGCATACCAGCTGCGCGTTGGAGGCGTGCAGCGACGCCTCTCGCTCCACGATGCCCCCCTTGATGTTCTTGCCGGGGTTCGGCTTCGTGTGGCGCTTGATCATGTTCACGCCTTCGACGATGAGGCGGTTCTTCTCCGGCAGCACCTTCAGCACGCGGCCGCGCTTGCCGCGGTCCTTGCCGGTGATGATGAGGACGCTGTCGTTCTTACGAAGTGGCGTAGCTAAACGGGACACCTTAGAGGACCTCCGGCGCGAGCGAAATAATCTTCATGAACCGCCGCTCGCGCAGCTCGCGCGCGACCGGGCCGAACACGCGTGTGCCGATCGGCTCGTTGTTGTCGTTGATCAGCACCGCGGCGTTTCGGTCGAAGCGGATGTAGCTGCCGTCGCGGCGGCGCTGTTCCTTGACGGTCCGGACGATGACCGCCTTCACGACCTGCCCCTTCTTGACCGTGCCTTCCGGTGTCGCCTCTTTCACCGACGCCGTGACGATGTCGCCGAGCCGCGCGTAGCGGCCGGTCGAGCCGCCGATCGGGTTGATGATGGCGATCTTGCGCGCGCCGGAATTGTCGGCGACGTCAAGGATCGATCGCATTTGAATCATGACGGCTTCTCCGTGGCTGGATCAGCGGGACCCGTCCTGCCGTTCCTGCCCTCGCTAAACTTCCACAGCCTTGCGCACGATCCGCTCGAGCGCCCAGCGTTTACGCCGGCTCATCGGGCGCGTCTCGACGATCGCCACCGTATCCCCGGTCTTCGCTTCGTTCTTCTCGTCGTGGACCATGAACTTGGAGGTGCGACGTTCGGTCTTGCCGTACAGCCCGTGCCGCACCTGCCACTCGACCGCGACGACGCAGCTTTTCTGCATCGCGTCGCTGACCACCACCCCGACCTTTTCAGACTTTTCAGACATATCTGTTATTCCGAATTTGGTAAGTTGGTGACTTGGTAACTGGGTAATTGAATTTACCCATTTACCAACTTACCAACTACGCTCGCTTTTGTCGCAATACCGTCTTGATCCGGGCGAGGTCGCGACGGACCGTGCGCAGCTTGTCAGGGTTCTCCAGCTGGCCCATCGATTTCTGGATGCGCATCCGGAACAGCTGATCGGTGAGATCGCGTTCCTTCACGCCGAGCTCGTCGTCGCCGAGACTTCGCAGATCCGAAGGCTTCATAGCATCTTCTCCTGCGAGAACCGGGTGGCGAACCGGGTCAGGATCGGCAGCTTGGCGGCCGCCAGCTTCATCGCCTCGCGCGCTTCCTTCTCGCTGATCCCTTCCATCTCGAACAGAACGCGTCCGGGACGCACGACGCACACCCACTGCTCGGGCGCGCCCTTGCCTTTGCCCATGCGCGTTTCCTGCGGCTTCTTGGTGATCGGCTTGTCCGGAAAGACGCGGACCCAGATCTTGCCGCCACGCGCGACGAAGCGCGTCATCGCGACGCGCGCCGCCTCGATCTGACGGTCGGTCAGCCAGCACGGCTCGAGCGCTTTCAGGCCGTAGTCGCCGAACGACACGTCCGATCCGCGCCACGCCTTGCCGCGCATGCGGCCGCGCTGCTGTTTCCTGAATTTCACCTTCTTCGGCATCAACATTTGCTAGATCCTCGCAATTGGTGAATCAGAGAATTGGTGAATTGGTGATTGGCAATCGCCAATTCTCCAATTCGCTAATTCGCCAACTATGCGCGCGCCTGAGGTCTGCGCGGTGCTCTTTCCCTGTACTCTTCCTCTCGCCCGCGCTGAGGCACCAGACGCTCACCCTTGTAGAGCCACACCTTGATGCCAATCTGTCCGTAGGTCGTGTTGGCTTCCGCGAAGCCGTAGTCGATATCGGCGCGCAGTGTCTGCAGCGGCAGCTGGCCGTGCAGATACCACTCGGAGCGCGCGATTTCGGCGCCGTTCAGGCGCCCCGACACACGGACCTTGATGCCGCGCGCACCGAAGCGCAGGGCCGATTCGACCGCCTTGCGCATCGCGCGGCGGAACGCCACGCGCTTCTCGAGCTGCATCGCCACCGATTCGGAGATCAGCTGAGCGTCGAGCTCGGGCTTCTGAATCTCCTGGATGTTGATGAACACCTCGCGGTTGGTCTTCTTCTGGATTTCCTGCTTCAGCTTGTCGACCTCGGTCCCCTTGCGGCCGATGATGATCCCGGGCCGAGAGGTGTAGATGTCGATCTTCAGCCTGTTGACCGCGCGCTCGGTCTCGATCTTCGCGACGCCGGCGTGGGCGAAGCGCTTCTTCAGACTCGAGCGCAGCGCCAGGTCCTCGTGCAGCAGCTTCGCGTAGTCGCGGTCCGAGTACCAACGGGAGCGCCACGTCTTGTTGAAGCCGAGGCGGAATCCAAACGGGTGAACTTTCTGACCCACAGCTACTCCTTCGCCTTCGTTGCCGACTTCCGACTTCCGACTTGTGACTTCGAACTTCGTACTTCTGACTTCTTGCGCTGCGGACGCTTGGGACGCTTGTCGTCCGTCGACCCGACCGCTGCGACTTTCTCCGGACGCTCCGACACATGCACCGTGAGGTGTGCGGTGCGCTTCAGCACGCGGAACGCGCGGCCCATCGGCGCCGGACGCACCCGCTTGGCCGACGGTCCCTGATTGGCGTAGCACGCCGACACGTACAGCCGGTCGACATCGCCGCTGAACCCTTCTTTGTTGGTCGCGTTCGCGATCGCCGAACGGAGCACCTTCGAGATGTCCTCGGCGATCCCCTTGCGCGTGTACTTCAACGTAGCGAGGGCGCGGTTGACGTCCTTGCCGCGGATCAACTCGAGGACGAGCCCCGCTTTTTGAGCCGACGTCCGCACGTAACGCGCGGTGGCCTGCGCTTGAATCATGATGACTCGCTCCCTGCCTAGCTGCCGCCGCCGGCTTTACCGCCGCCCGCGCCGGCTCCGGAGGCCGGAGCGGCACTCGCCGCCGGCGCGCCAGGCGCGCCCGGGGCGGCGGCGACCGCGGCCGCCTTCTCGGCAACCTTGGTCGTATGTCCCTTGAACAGCCGCGTCGGCGCGAACTCGCCGAGCTTGTGCCCCACCATGTTCTCGGTCACGTACACCGGGATGAACTTCCGCCCGTTGTGCACCGCGAGCGTATGTCCCACCATCTCGGGCACCACCGTCGACCGGCGCGACCAGGTCTTGATGACCTTCTTTTCCGCGCCGCGATTCATCACCTCGACTTTTTCGAGGAGGTGCGTGTCGACGAACGGGCCTTTCTTCAATGAGCGTCCCATTACTTCTGTCTCCGCTGCACGATGAACCTTTGACTGACTTTGTTGTTCCGCGTCTTGTAGCCTTTGGTCGGCAGGCCCCACGGCGACACCGGGTGACGGCCGCCCGAGGTCTTGCCTTCACCACCGCCCAGCGGATGGTCAACCGGGTTCATGGCCACGCCTCGGACGTGCGGGCGCACGCCCTTCCAGCGGGTGCGTCCGGCCTTGCCGATCGACACGTTCTCGTGGTCGATGTTGCCGACCTGGCCGATCGTGGCAAAGCACTCCATGTTGATCTTGCGGATTTCGCCCGATGGCATCTTGACCGAGGCGTAGTCGCCTTCCTTCGCGACGAGCTGCACGGTCGACCCGGCGCTCCGGGCGATCTGGCCGCCGCGTCCGGGCCGCAGCTCCACGTTGTGGAGCTGGGTGCCGAGCGGAATGTTCTTCAGCGGCAGACAGTTGCCCGGCAGGATGTCGACGTTCTGGCCGGCGACGATTGTGTCGCCCACCTTCAGGCCGACGCAGTGCAGGATGTAACGCTTTTCGCCATCCGCGTAGGTGACCAGCGCGATGCGCGCCGAGCGGTTCGGGTCGTACTCGACCGTCGTCACCTTCGCCGGGATGTCCCGCTTGTCGCGCCTGAAGTCGATGATGCGGTACATCCGCTTGTGGCCGCCGCCGCGCCACCAGGACGTGAGATGCCCCTGGTTGTTGCGGCCGCCGGTGCTCTGCAGCGGCTCCACGAGCGGCTTGTACGGTTCCTGCGTCGTGATCTCGTCGAACGTCGGCACGGTCTGAAATCGCGTGCCGGGCGACGTCGGTTTGAGTTTGCGAAAAGGCATTTACGCTCCCTCCAGAAACTCTGGCATCTTCGCGCCCTGGCGCAGCTTCACGTACGCCTTCTTCCAGTCCGAGCGGCGGCCGGCGAAGCGCCCCTGGCGCTTGATCTTGCCGTGGGCGATGCTCGTCCGGATGCTCTCGACCTTCGACCCGAGGAGCTGTTCGACCGCGCGTTTGATCTGCACTTTGTTGGCGCCGGTCGCCACCTGGAACACGATCGTCCGGCCGTCTTCACGCAGGATCGACGTCTTCTCGGTGATCAACGGCCTGCGAATGACATCGGTAAGTTTCATGGGATTCACCCTGTAGGGGCGGTTCGCGAACCGCCCTTACGCCAGCGCCTCCTGCAGTTTTTCGAGCGCGCCCTGCGTGGCGACCACTCGCGCGGCGTTGATCACGTCGCGCGCGGTGAGCCGCGCGCTCGGCACGAACGCCACGCCCGGAATGTTGCGCAGCGACCGCGCCAGCTTCTCGTCCGGCGCGATGTCCACCAGGACCGCCTTGCCTTCGCAGCCCAACCGCTTCAACAGTTCCGCCGCCGCTTTGGTCTTGATCTCAGTGGCCGTCAGCGCATCGACCACGACGAGCGCGCCGTCCTTCACCTTCTGCCCGAGCGCCGCGCGCAGCGCGCCGCGCTCGACCTTCTTCGACAGCTTGAAGTCGTAGCTGCGCGGCTGAGGCCCGAACACCGTGCCGCCGTGACGCCACAGCGGCGTCCGGCTCGAACCGACCCGCGCGCGGCCCGTGCCCTTCTGCCGCCAGGGCTTCTTGCCGCTGCCGCTGACGAGCGCGCGATTCTTGGTGGCGTGGGTGCCCCGGCGCGCCGCCGCGTTGGCATGCACCACCGACTCCCACATCAGGTCGGCGTTCACGCGCCCGCCAAAGACATCGTCCTTGACGTCGACGCTGCCGACTTTCTGGTTCTCGTTGTTGACGACGTCAAGCTGCATAAGGAAACTCGCTACTTCTTGCCCTTCTTCGGTTTCTCCACCTGCGCGACCTTGAGCTTCTTCGCCGTGACCGCCTTGCGGACAACCACGTAGCTCGTCGGCGATCCGGGGATGCCACCTTCGACGATGAGGAGGTGGTTGTCCGTGTCGACGCGCAGGACCTTCAGGTTGTGAATCGTCACGCGGCCGCCGCCCATGCGCCCCGCGGCGCGCATACCCTTCACGACGCGCGACGGAAACGACGAGGCGCCGATCGAGCCGGGCGCGCGATGAAACATCGAGCCATGGGTCGCCGCGCCGCCGGCAAAATGGTGCCGCTTGACGACGCCCTGGAATCCCTTGCCGCGGCCGGTGCCGACGACGTCCACGCGCTCGCCGAGCGCGAAGATCGATGCGAGCACTTGATCGCCCACTTTTGGCGCCTCGGCGCCCGCGGCCAGCCCGACCTCGCGCCGGACCCGCGTCGCCGGCACGTTCGCCTTCTTGAAGTGTCCCGTCGTCGGCTTGTTCGCCTTCGCCGGCGTCTCCTCCACGAATCCCAGTTGGACCGACTCGTAGCCGTCGGTCTGCTTCGTCTTCGCCTGCACGACGACGCACGGGCCGGCCTTGATGACGGTCGCCGGATGCACGGTGCCGTCCGGGTCGAAGATCTGGGTCATGCCGACTTTTCGGCCGATAATTCCTGTCACCATATCGCTTCGCTCCCGTGATTCGTGATTCGTGACTCGTGATTCGCGGTCCGCGCGAATCCCTAATCCCGAATCCTAATCCCGAGTTATTTGTGTTCCTTTCCGAAGGCCTTGATTTCGACGTCGACGCCCGCCGGCAGATCGAGCTTCATCAGCGCGTCCACCGTCTGCGGCGTCGGTTCGAAGATGTCGATGAGCCGCTTGTGCGTCCGGATCTCGAACTGCTCGCGCGATTTCTTGTCGACGTGCGGCGAACGCAGCACGGTCCACTTGTTTTTCGCGGTCGGCAGCGGAATCGGCCCCGCCAGGCGCGCGCCGGTGCGCTTCGCGGTGTCCACGATCTCCGTGGTCGACTGATCGAGGACGCGGTAGTCGTACGCTTTCAGGCGGATGCGAATCTTCTCGTTAAAAGCAGTAGCCATTTATTTTCCCTGCATGCGAGCAACGACTTCTTCACTGACGTTCTGAGGCGCCTGCTCGTAGCGATCGAAGTGCATCGAGTAGGTGGCGCGGCCCTGGGTGCGGGACCGGAGATCGGTCGCGTAGCCGAACATCTCTGACAGCGGCACCCGCGCGTTGATGATCTGCGTGCCGCCGCGATCTTCCTGCGATTGAATCTGACCGCGCCGGCTCGAGAGATTGCCCATCACGTCGCCCATGTATTCCTTGGGCACCACGACTTCAACGCGCATCACCGGCTCGAGCAGAACCGGTCGTGCCTTCTTGGCCGCGTCCTGGAACGCCATCGAACCGGCAATCTTGAACGCCATTTCCGACGAGTCGACATCGTGGTACGAGCCGTCGTAGAGCTCGATCCGGACATCGTCGATCGGGTAGCCGGCGAGCACGCCGCGGGTGAGCGCTTCTTTGATGCCCTCGTCGACTGGCTTGATGAATTCTTTCGGGATCGAGCCCTGGGTGACCTCGTTCTCGAAGATGTAGCCGGTCCCCGGCTCGCCGGGGTAGAGGTGAATCTTCACGTGGCCGTACTGGCCGCGGCCACCGGTCTGCTTCGCGTACTTCATCTCGCCGTCGGCGGGCCGCGTCAGCGTTTCCTTGTAGGCGACCTGCGGCTTGCCCACCATCGCTTCGACGCTGAACTCGCGTTTCAGACGGTCGACGATGATCTCGAGGTGCAGCTCGCCCATGCCGCGGATGATGACCTGGCCGGTCTGCTGGTCGGTGTTGACGCGGAACGTCGGATCTTCCGCCATCAGCTTCTGAAGGCCGACGCCGAG
>WNFX01010986.1_pt1 | contig 11470 bp, 12 predicted proteins | sample 5400111 | NCBI WGS metagenome assembly WNFX01 (sample SAMN13153363, study PRJNA577476) | soil metagenome | isolation source: 40 cm soil or saprolite under grassland replicate 1 | place: USA:California | collected 2016-06-15
AAAAGAAGGCCAGCCGATTGATGTGTGGGTAAACAGTAATGCTGATAATGTAGAATTATTTTTAAACGGAAAAAGCCTGGGAAAAAAGGATATGCCCCGTAACAGTCATTTACAGTGGTCTGTGAACTATGAACCGGGTATATTGGAAGCGGTGGCTTATAAAAAGGAAAAGAAACTAACTAAACGAATTGAAACTACCGGACCGCCTGCTGGAGTGGTCGTTACACCATACAAAACTACTATGCTTGCCGACGGAAAAGATGCAACTGTCGTCAATATATCGGTGGTTGACAGGCAGAATCGTGAAGTGCCGGATGCAAATAACCTGATCAAATTTTTAATAACTGGCGATGCAAAGATCATTGGTGTTGGAAATGGTGATCCAAGTAGTCATGAACCCGACAAAATTTTTGATGATAAATGGCAAAGGCATTTATTCAATGGTAAATGCCAGGTAATTATTCAGTCAGGGAAAAGGCCAGGCGCAGTAAAATTTGAAGCAAAAGGTGATAGCCTTTACATTGGCTCAACGGATATTTTTACGGTTGACCCCTCAACGGCTCAGCTGGTACCCAATTATAAAAACTTACAACTGGGCAAAAAGAAAATTGGAAAAGTGTTGGGCGCAGATATTTCCTTTTTGCCACAATTAGAAGATAGAGGAATGAAATTTTATGATAAGGGAGTGCAAAAAGATGCGATAGAGATTTTAAAGGCTCACGGATTTAATTATATCAGGCTAAGAATTTTTAATAATCCTGCGACAGACAGTGGCTACTCTCCTAAAAAAGGTTTTTGCGATCTTGAACACACCAAGCAGATGGCAAAAAGAATCAAGGCAGCGGGTTTGAAATTTTTATTGGATTTTCATTATAGTGATACCTGGGCCGATCCGGGGAAACAATACAAACCATCTTCCTGGAAAGGATTGAATTTTTCGGTGCTCAAGGATTCCGTTTATGAGTTTACAAGAAAAGTAATCACTGAATTAAAGGCCCAGGGTACCGCGCCTGATATGGTGCAGATTGGCAATGAAATTAATCATGGAATGATCTGGCCCGATGGGCATGTGAGTCATTTAGATAGTCTTGCTCAATTACTAAAGGCGGGAACTGATGCGGTACTAAAAATTAATCCTTCAACCACCATGTTACTGCACATCGCACTTGGAGGGCAGAATGATGAATCTGTTTGGTTCATCAATAACATGCTTTCGAGAGGAGTCTATTTTGATGTGATAGGAGAATCATATTATCCAAGGTGGCATGGTACACTTGATGACTTAAGAAATAATCTCAATGACCTGGCAAAGCGGTACTCAACAGACATTGTCGTAGTGGAATATTCACAATTAAAAAAAGAGGTAAATGAGATTGCGTTTAATCTTCCGGACAATCGTGGAAAGGGAACAATGATCTGGGAGCCATTGAATACCTGGGAAAAAATCTTCGATGAAAAAGGAAATGCGAACGACTTGATATTGGTCTATGACGAGATCAGTAAAAAATTTTTAAAGAAGTAGAATGACTTCACTATCCCAAATTCTTGAAAATAAGATTGTAGCCATTATTCGGGGAGCGAATCCCAGGCATATCCTGAAAATTGCGATGGCGTTAAATCGGGGAAGTGCAAAAATTTTAGAAATTACTTTTAATTCACAAAATGCTTTAGGGATCACAGAAGAATTAGTTTTTGTTTCGTCATCGCCCCTACTTTTTTCTATTTGTAAAAAGCCGCTCCACTTTCGTAGAACGGCTTTGCTTATTAGCCCTTATGTAAAGAAAAACTTATTGCTTGAAGAAAATTCCGCTTACAAATTGATTGGAAGATTGTACTACGAATGAATAAACCCCCGGCAGTAAACCTGACAAATCAAATTCCCATGTATTTAATCCTACTACCGCAGGGCGGATATATTCTCGTACTACTGCTCCGTTTGAATTGATAATTTTAATTTTTACCGTTTCGTTATGTGTTGAATAAAATACCGCGTGTAAAGTATTTATGACCGGGTTCGGCGTTAATTGCAATCTTGATTGAGTTGGTCCCGCAACTCTTACATCGTTGCAGATCCTTGTTTCACATCCTTTTTCTGTTCTGATTAACAAACAAACACGGTACACACCAGCTACATTATAAGTATGAGTTATTCTTTCACCATCTCCCGAAGAGCCATCACCAAACGTCCACTTATAACTTAGAACCGCATCATCGGGTTTGTGGATACTATATGCTTTAAATGCATATGTGCGGTCATCAATCAATGAGTCAGTGTAATAACCACCACATATATCTGTAAGGCTTCGAATTACTACTTCAACACAATCGCTGGCTGTACATCCGTTTGCAAACAATACTTTTACGCAAGCACGATATACACCCGGTCCGGGATATGTATGCCTGATGGTATGGGGTATCTCTGTTGCATTGGGTTCGACTGTAATACAGGTGTCATTACCATCTCCAAAATTCCAGCAAACACGAGCTGGTCTGTTATCATTGGAAGAAACAAAATAGAAACCCCTCGTTAAGCTTGTTACAGATGGCACTATTTCATACAATTTCACACGGCACTCATTGTTGTACAAAAAGATGTTTACAATCTTACACTTCTTTGCTTCGCATCCACCATAATAAAGAATTTTTACGCAAACCTCATATATACCGGAATGTTCGTAATGATGACCCACGACATATGCACCGGTATAATTCTCGGGGTAGGAAATACAAGTATCTTTACCGTCACCAAATATCCAGCAAATGCGCGCCGGCTTCTTTTCATGATTGTTCCATGGCAACGCACGATAATAGACTCGGCTCGCGTCGGATGCTGTAGAAACGGGGATTCTTTCAAAATCTGCACGACAACTATCGGGTTCACCTACTTCCACTACTTGACAAGAATATGATTCACATCCACCATCGAAACGGACCTTTACACAGACATTGTAGTTGCCTGCATGAGAATAAGAATGGAACGCAGCATAAACGCAACATTATACGTCCCTGCATTTGCGTAAGTATGGCCCACTGCATAATTGTTATCGATAGCAGTATTGTAATTAATGCATGTGTCATGATTATCTCCAAAATTCCAGCAGATCTGTTCTGGCTTTTTATTATTGTTATGCCAGGGTACTGCACGATAGTAAGCTCGTAACAGATTATTTGTTGCAAGTAATGTTTCAAAATCTGCACGACAACTATCGGGTTCACCTACTTCCACTACTTGACAAGAATATGATTCACATCCACCATCGAAACGAATCTTTACACAGACATTGTAATTACCTGCATGTGCATATGAATGAAATGCGGCGTAAGGACCGGTGTACGATGTGGAATACTGGATGCAAGTATCATGGTTATCTCCAAAGTTCCAGCAAACAAGAACAGGCTTTTTATTATGATTATGCCAGGGCTTAGCCATGTATCATGATTATCTCCAAAATTCCAGCAGATCTGTTCTGGCTTTTTATTATTGTTATGCCAGGGTATCGCACGATAGTAAGCTCGTAACAGATTATTTGTTGCAAGTAGTGTCTCAAAATCTGCACGACAACTATCAAGCTCTTCTACCTGCACTGAATGACATGAATACGACTCGCATCCTCCATCGTAGCGAATCTTTACACATACATTATAGGTGCCTGCATGTAAATATGAATGAAATGCCGCATAGCGACCAGTGTAGCTGGTTGAGTATTGAATACAGGTGTCATGGTTATCTCCAAAATTCCAGCAAACCTGTATCGGTTTTTTATCATGATTGTGCCATGGTTGAGCAATGAAGTATTTTCCAAGCTGATTTGATGTAGAAGAGAGGGTTTCAAAACTGGCTTTGCAACTATCCGGTTGTCCAATTTGTACAAGCTTACATTTGTAAGATACGCAGCCGCCCTGATAGAGGATTTTTATACAGACATTATATGTTCCTGCACTTGGATAAGTATGACCAACTACATAATTGTTATCGATGGCAATATTGTAATTGATACAGGTATCATGATTGTCACCAAAACTCCAGCAAATCTGCTCGGGTTTTTTATTGTTATTGTGCCACGGCAATGCACGGTAATAAGCTCGTAAGGGATAATTGACAGGAGTTAACATCTTTTCGAAATCTGCTCTACAACTGTCCCTCAATTCACCTGCTTGCACCGTCTGACAATAGTGAGATTCGCATCCGCCATCAAAAAGAATTTTTACGCAAACATTGTAGTTGTCTGCATGCGAGTATGAATGAAAAACTGCATAAGCCCCAGCGTAGCTCGTTGAATACTGAATGCAGGTGTCGTGCGCATCCCCGAAATTCCAACAAACAAGTACGGGTTTTTTATTATGATTATGCCAGGGCTGCGCAACAAAATATTTCCCAAGTGTATTGGAGGTAGAATTTAAAGTTTCAAATTTAACTGCGCAGCTATCAGGATCGCCAATTTGTACATATTTGCACTTATAAGCCAGGCAACCTCCCTGGTAAAGAATTCTTACACATACATTATAGGTACCGGTATGCTCATAGGTATGAGCTATAAAATAATTATTACTTAATGCCGGATCATATTTAAGACATGTATCGTGATTATCTCCGAAGCTCCAACAGATCTCCTCAGGTTTTTTATCAGCATTGATCCAGGGCAGTGCACGAAAACCGGCTGTTAATACATTAATTGTTGTTGTGGGAACTCTCTCAAAATCTGCGCGACAACTATCGGCAACAATCTGAGCATTTGTTTGCAAACATAAAAGGACTAATAGACTGGCAAGCAGGGAGTAAAACTTCCTCATACAATACGTTTTCGGTTAATTGAATAGTCCTTTACACGGGGTTTGGATAATAAGCACTTCTTGTGACTGTGGTCACATTACGAGGTTTAACAAGCTTTTAAAAAATCAGAAGATTAATGCGGTCTTGAATCACGAGATGTTTTTCTGGTGATCAATTATATACTGAATTAACTCTTCCAGGCTGATGTCAATCCTTGATAGTGCATCATTTATATCATCCCGACTTACCTGGGCGGCAAAGGATGGGGTTTTCAGTTTTTTCATTACAGATTTTACATCCATGCCTTCATATTTTGTAGGGCGAATCAGGGCAGAGGCATGAACAAATCCTGAAAGCTCATCAAATGCATAGATCATTTTCTCCATATTGGTTTCAGGTTCAACCCCGAAGTACCGTGGGCCATGTGAAGCAATACAACGAATAATTTCCGGAGCAATATTTTTTCTTTCCAATTCTTCAATAATAACGCGGCAATGATCATCAGGGTATTTTTCCCAATCAGCATCATGAAGCAATCCCGCCAATTCCCATTTTAACGCAATTTGTTCATCAGCTCTTTCCTTTTCAACGGCCCACGCTTTCATCAACGCCGCAACCTGTTTCATATGTAACCGCAACCGATCATTAGTAACCCATTCGTTTAATAGTTGATGAGCTTCTTCAATTGGCATTAGATTGCCTGCATTTTTCGGATCGCCAAAACTTGTACGTCCCAGGTTATGAGTTGCCATTGATAATAGTTGAGATTATAAATATAAAATGAAAAAGTTCAGGAGAGTTCCGCCCGTTGACGAGTCTTGACGTAAATGTAAGGATGCCGACCGGCAGATTGGCATGCGACTTTGGGGAAACTCGATAGAAATTTAGTCACTGAGGACACATTAATCTTCCAAAACCCCTACGGGGCGAGCCTTTGGTGTGGTGATGAAAATTTCAAGGCAAAATTTTTATTGAAAACCAGATATTTACAAAGGTGGGATAAAAAATTCTTTTTCTAAGTTTTGGTAATTCGCTCTGCTTCAGCCTATCTTTGCGACCCCAAAATATGGTACAACGCACGAAGGTCAAGGTACAAGTTGGGAGCAGTTTGAGGGATGGCTCAACTGTTTATTTTTAACCCCGCTTGCGGCTTGGAGCTGTAGCGAAAAAGCTAAGTAAGAATGAGCAATTTACATTTTACGACTAAACATGCGAATGCGGCTACCGTGAACCGAGACTGGTATGTTGTGGACGGTACCAATCAAACCGTAGGACGTATGTGTGCTAAGATTGCAGCCGTGCTTCGCGGCAAAAACAAAGCATACTACACTCCTCACGTAGACTGTGGCGATTATATCATTGTCACCAATTGCGACAAAGTAGTTTTCACCGGTAACAAACTCGATGAAAAACTTTATGATACGTTCAGTGGCTATCCCGGTGGCCGTAAAGAAGAGACTGCAAAGAATTTAATGAAACGCCGTCCAGAAGTTGTGATTGAAAGAGCAGTAAAAGGAATGTTGCCAAAAAATCGATTGGGGCGAAAGATGTATAAAAAACTATTTGTGTATACCGGCGCTGAACATCCGCATGGAGCACAACAACCCAAAGAATTGAAATTTTTAAAAACTTCCGATAATACTCGGGGAAAAAAGTAAATAATGGAAAAGCAAAAAAATGGAGTGGGTCGTCGTAAAGAAGCTGTAACAAGAGTGTTTGTCTCAAAAGGAGAAGGAAAGATTACAGTGAACGACAAAGACTATAAACAATATTTCCCCCTGGTGTATTTACAAAATCAGGTGGAACGTCCTCTAAAAACCATCGATGCGTTGAGCAAGTTCGATATTAAGATCAATGCATCAGGCGGTGGTTATAAGGGTCAGGCCGAAGCGGCAATGTTAGGCATAGCCCGTGTTCTTGTTGATCTGAATGCGGAATTCAGACCGGCATTGAAAGCTGCGGGTTTGCTGAAACGTGATCCGCGATCAGTTGAACGTAAGAAGTTCGGTCATAAAAAGGCAAGAAAAAGCTTCCAGTTCTCTAAGAGATAATTATTCATCATTGATTATTGATTACTTCTATTTACGAGGTTGTCTAAGTCAATGAAACAATAATTAATAATAAATACTAAATAATCACAAACATAATGGAAAATAACCCTTCACTTCAACAGCAACTGTTAGATGCAGGTGTACATTTTGGTCACTTGCGCAAGAAGTGGAATCCAAAGATGCTGCCTTACATATTTGCAGAAAAGAAAGGCATTCACATCATTGACCTTAACAGAACAGTTGAGTGCTTACAGGAGACTGCAGCTGTGATGAAACAAATTTCACGCAGCGGTAAAAAGATCTTGTTTGTAGGTACGAAAAAACAGGCAAAAGATATCGTGAATGAATGTGCTAAAAAGGTAAACATGCCTTTTGTAACTGAGCGTTGGCTTGGCGGTATGCTTACAAATTTTAATACCGTACGCAAGAGTGTGAAGAAAATGCAGAGCATCGAGAAAATGCTCGGTGATGGAACTTTTGATAGCATTACGAAAAAGGAACGATTAACCCTGAGCCGCGACAAGGAAAAAATGGAAAAAGTGTTAGGTGGTATTGCGCAGTTAGGTCGTATTCCTGCGGCTTTGTTCATCGTTGATATTGGGCACGAGCACATCGCATTGGCTGAAGCAAAACGTTTAGGCATCACCACTTTTGGTGTGGTTGATACTAATTGCGATCCTAATAAAGTTGATTTCGCCATTCCCGCAAATGATGATGCTACAAAGTCAATTGCTATCATCGCTAATTATCTGACCGCGGCTATTGCAGAAGGCCTGGCCGAACGACAAGCTGCAAAAGAAGAAGAATCTGAAGAAGCAACGGCTACTGATGAGAATGAAAAGAAAGCAGCCAAGTTGCTTGCCGAAGCTGAAGCCGAAGCTGGCCGTGGCGGAAGGGGAAGAGGCACTGGTGGAACGGGTGCTGGTGGACAGAGGCGCAGAACACCGGGCGGAGGTGGCGGAGGACCAAGAGGAGGTAGAAGATAAAATCTTCTCTAAAATGGTGCGAGCGGTAAACAATATTAAATAACTAAAATTATTTCTGCCTGAGGCGGATTTGTGGATATGAGTACAGTAACAATAAGTGCGCAGGATATTAATAAGTTGCGTCAAATGACAGGCGCTGGTATGATGGATTGCCGAAAAGCGTTAACAGAAACCAATGGCGATTTTGAAGCCGCCATAGATTGGCTTCGCAAGCAAGGACAAAAAGTTGCCGCGAAGCGCAGTGATCGTGAAGCAAAAGAAGGTGTGGTAGTTGCAAAAACAACTGCCGATAATAAGACCGGTATTGTTGTTTGCGTGAGTTGTGAAACTGACTTCGTAAGCAAGAATGCTGACTTCGTTGCATTTGCCCAAACAATTGCGGACGCTGCGATTAGCAACAAGGTGAAAAGCCTCGATGAGTTAAATAGCACAACAGTAAATGGTTCAAAAGTTTCTGACCTGGTAAATGATAAATTAGCCTCAATCGGAGAAAAAATTGGTATCACTAAATTTGAAAGAGTAGATGCTCCGTATGTTGCATCCTATATTCATGGTGCTTACCGTATCGGAGTGTTGGTTGGCTTAAGCAAGGAAGCATCTGAAGCGGGTAAAGATGTTGCTATGCAGATTGCAGCATTAAGCCCGGTTGCTGTAGATGCTGAAAGCGTTCCTGCCGATGTAATTGCCCGTGAAAAAGATATCGCTTTGGAACAATTAAAAAATGATCCCAAAATGGCAGGCAAGCCCGCCGAGATGCTTGATAAAATAGCCGCAGGAAAATTAAATGCATTTTTTAAAGAACAAACTTTGGTTGCTCAGGCTTTTGTAAAAGACAGCAGCAAAACAGTGGGTGATTATTTGAAGAGTGTTGATGGAAATTTGAAAGTAACAGAGTTTAAAAGAGTAGCATTAGGATAAACTTCAAACTTTCTTCATATTTTAATTTAAAAGCTCTCAATACCTGAGAGCTTTTCTTTTTAATAACTAAAGAACAAGATTATCTAATCAAATTTCACCAAATAATATTTTAAATCTATAACTAATAACTAAAGTGTCTATATTTTGACAGTAATAAATACAGAATCGGCATCAGGAACAGACAAGGATTGCTTTTGAATCCACCACAGAGTAATATGAGCAGGAATATTAGCAGGCCATGTCTGGTATAAATATCCACTATCTTTTTGGGAAACAGTTATAAATGGGGGTGCTTGAAATATAGAACTACTTTTCGTTTTAATTAATACCTTAATTATGTTTTGAGGATTATAGAAATCATATACATCTAACGCCGGTGACAAGGAATAAAACATTGAATCCTCGCCGGGACCGCCAAAATAAGGATAAATTTTCTACTCGCCTCACCTCATTCCTGCTTTAATAATGTGGTTCAAAATGACGAAGGTAATTGGTGAATTAAAGGATTGGAAGATAAGATACCAATGGTATATTCAGTCAGGGGCAAAGAAGAACCGGGATTAAAGGATTAATAGATAATAGGAAGTATGGCGAATAATTTTTGGTACTGAATGAACTAAAAATAATTTGAAACACTACTGCTTTGCATCTAATATAACAGGTGAACTTCCTTTTCCCATGACAATGATCTTTGTATTTTGCGATAACGCCATTTCCTTGTAAGCTTTGATTTGTTCGTATTGTAATTGTCTGTCTGTAAGACTTTCGCTGATGATGTGCTGATAATCAGCGATGCCCTGTGCTTCTATTCTTTTTCTATCTGCCTCCTGTTTTTCTTTCTGTAAAACGAATTGCATTTTTTGTGCTTCCTGTTCGGCTTGTATTTTTTGTTCGATTGTGCTTTTTACTGCCGCTGGTAATGTTATATTTCTTACCAATAAATTTTCCAACAGCAGGCCTCTTTTTTTAAAATCATTTTCGATGCCATTGAAAATACGATTTTGAAATTCATCTCTTTTTGTCGAATACAAAGCCACGGCCTCATAATATACTGCGTTGTCACGAATTCTTGTACGGGTAATAGGTCGAACAATTTTATACTCGTAATCTATTCCTGTTTCCCTCACCAGTCTTGGTGCATCGACCGGAACAAGACGGTACAAAACAGTAAGATCAATAGTTACCTCAAGGCCATCTGCTGTTAATACGCGAATGGCATCATCACCTTGTTTCTGTCCTTCATCATGTATGCCGCTCATTGTATAGTTTTGAGTTTTTACATCAAGCTTTTCTACTTCATACAGGGGGTTGATGAAATGCAGACCGCTTTCTAAGACATCGGGTTGAACTTTTCCGAAAAGTTTTTTCACACCAACCTGGCCCGCATCAATTTGGATAAAGCAACTTATGCTGATGCCAATTAGCATTACAATAATACCAGCAAGAATAAAACCTCTTGCATACCTTGCGACGGTAGCAATGGAGCGGAAAACGATTCCAACAATAAGTACAATGAATCCTAAAACAAGGAGAAACATAGTTAGTTCAGATTTAGAATGTAAATGTAGTTTGTTTCTGGTTGCTCAGTAGGATTCAAAATGCTGAAGAGTGCGACGCAACAAAAGTTAAATAGAATCACCAAAGCTGGAAACAAAAATATCCAAAATCAAACTAAAGACTGTTTCCCTATCTTCGCAAGGCCAATCTGTCCCGATAGCTATCGGGACTGAAATCTTAAATTATTTTGCTGCATGCTTCCAAAATACAAACGGGTTTTGCTTAAACTTTCCGGCGAATCATTGATGGGTGATAAAAATTTTGGTCTTGATCCTGATGTTCTTTCGCACTATTCCCTGGACATTAAATCTATTACTGAGTTGGGAGTGCAGGTAGCTATAGTAATTGGCGGCGGAAATATTTACCGGGGTATGAATGAGGCGGAAACAGGAATTGAAAGAGCCCATGGGGATTATATGGGTATGTTGGCAACGGTAATAAATGGAATGGCTCTGCAGGCCGGTCTTGAAAAAGTAGGAGTGTATACACGGCTGCAAAGTGCTATTAAAATGGAACAGATTGCCGAACCGTATATTCGTCGGCGTGCTATTCGCCACGTAGAGAAAGGGAGAGTTGTAATTTTTGGAGCAGGTACAGGCAATCCATATTTTACAACGGACACGGCCGGTGTGTTGCGTGCAATAGAAATCAAAGCTGAAGTAATTTTGAAAGGAACAAGAGTTGATGGTATTTACTCCGAAGATCCCGAAAAAAATCCCAAAGCTCAGAAGTACGATAAGATCAGTTTTAATGAGTGTATACAAAAGAATCTGCGTGTAATGGATATGACGGCTTTTACACTTTGTATGGAAAATGATCTCCCCATTGTTGTTTTTGACATGAACAAAACAGGCAATCTACGCCGGGTGGTTACGGGTGAGAAAGTAGGGACTTTGGTAGCAGGATAATTATTTTTTTGTCTCGCGTTTACGTGCTGTGTATAACTTGTCTTCTGTGCATTTCAAAGACTCGTAGTTTTTTCATAGTTTACCGTAATTTTACTGAATTCTCTCCAACTACATGACCCTGAATTTATCCATTGTTGATGTAATTATATTGTTTTTTGTTGCAATAACACTTGGTGTGGTTATTCATTTCTTTATTACCAGTCGACGAAGTTTAAAAGATTCTCCCATCGAGACAGAAAAGATCAAGAAGAATGTTGAGGACTGGAAACTGAAATATTT